>Ga0302275_10001100_pt1 | contig 29253 bp, 17 predicted proteins | sample III_Bog_N2_2_FD_200229 | JGI IMG/M metagenome (GOLD analysis project Ga0302275, IMG submission 200229) | Peat permafrost microbial communities from Stordalen Mire near Abisko, Sweden - III_Bog_N2_2 | ecosystem: Environmental > Terrestrial > Soil > Wetlands > Peat | place: Sweden: Abisko... | reverse complement strand
GCCACCTCTTCATTGGTCAGCCCGCCGAAAAACTTCAGCGTCACGATTCGCGCCAGCTCCGGGCTTTCCTTTTTCAGCCACAACAATCCCTCGTCAATCAGCAAAATATGTTCATCCGGTGTCGCGATGCTAATTTCAAAATCTTCAACATTGAGCGGGAGCTGTCCGCCACCATGCTTCAATGCCGATTTGCGCCGGGCATTGAGAATCAAAATCCGCCGCATGGCTTCCGCGGCCGCGCCAAAAAAATGCCGGCGATTCTCCCACGTTTGCGCGCCATTACTCACCAATTGCAACCAAGCCTCATGCACCAGCGCCGTCGGCTGCAATGTCTGACCGGCATTCTCGCTGGCCATCCGCACCGCCGCCATCCGCCGCAATTCCTCATACACCAGTGAAAACAATTCTTCCGTGGCCAGGCTTTCGCCGGGACCGGTCGACTGCAGCATTATAGTGATATCGCGCATGGAATGGTCTTTGCTAAAATTGATGGATTTTTTTTAGTTTTGCCTAAATGCGCCATCCTTTCAACAACAGAAACTTTCAACGACGTTCGTTCACTGCGCCACCCGACTTGGCCCAGGCTTATTCCAAGACAGGTATCATGTTGCCAGGTAGTTCGCCAACAATCGGTGACGCACCCCCGATCTTTACGACAACCCGCCCGGCTTTTGACTGGGCTTTCAATAATCATTTCTAAGATAACACCTAGTTCCCGCTCATGACCGCGCGTTTCAGAGCCAGCATTCGCAGTGGCTGAACTGCTTATAGATTGACCAAGGTCGGGCGAACGCAACTGCGGCGAATCGACGTTGCACGGGTGCCTATCTCAAATAAAAGGGCCGAACCTTGAAAGGTTCGGCCCTGCTATTTTATTTTGCTGACGCCAATTACAACCTGTCAGTGAAGGCTGGTGAAACAAGTTCCTTGCGCCGAACAGGTCGGACTGGTGGACTGCGCACAGGTGCAGTTGGCGACCGCCTGGCAGGTGAAGCCACTGAACAGATTCGCCAAGCTGAACGACTGCGTGCAGGTGACTGAACAGCTTTCACCAGGTTTCAATGCCGGGCAGCTGAAGTTCTTGCCACAGGCAGTCAGGGTGCAGGCGCTGATGGGTGCCGTGCCGCAGTTCACCACGGAGCAAGTATAAGTTGCCGGGAGGATCCAAGAACAGGTGCTCGGGCCGCTGACGGTGACATTGCATTTCGGAACGCCGACCACCGAGGTGCCGCACGCGGACTGCGCGGAGCAGGTCGGCGCGATGGAGTTGGTGCAGACGCAGGAGACAACCGCTTTGCAGCTGAACGCACCGCAGTCACCGATTTGCCACGTATAGTTAACCGGGATGCAGCAGCCTTGGCCGGGATTCAACGACGGACAATTGAATGACTGTCCGCACGCACTTAGTAGGCAGGAACTGAAAGGGCATGTGCCAGTATTGGTCACCCAGCACAGGTAAGTTCCCGATGAATTGCACAGGCCGTTGGTCGGGCCGGAACAGACAATTTTGCAACCAGGGCTGCCGCAAACCGTAGTCGTGCAGTTACCATAACCACTGCAGGTCGGCGCGCAGGCGGTGGCGCAAGTGGCCGTGGCTGTGGCGAAGCAGTTGAATAATCCAAGATCGTTAGTCTGGAAGGTATAGTTGATCGGAAAAGAGCAGCCTTGACCTGGATTCAAGGCGGGACAGGTGAAGGTCTGGCCACAGGCAGTCACCGAGCAATTAGCGAACGGGGCATTGCCGGTATTGGTTACCCAGCAGGTGTAAGAACACGCGGAGAGACAAAGGCCATTGGTCGGGCCGTTCACCCAGCAACGGACGGCCGGCACGGCATTCACCCAGTTGTAAACCAGCGTTGCCGCCGGCGAGATGTTGCCACAGGCATCTTTCACAGTGACCGTGAAGGTGCGAGTGACACTGCAATTATTAGTGACATCAACGTAGGTGATATTGGTGCTCGCGAGTCCGCTGTAAGCGATGACGAGTGCGGCCACGTTGGCATCGGTCGGCAACGTCGCCGGCGCGCAGCCAAGGTTGGTGCTGGTCACGGCGAAACTCACCGGCCGCAAAGGAATGGTTTCGTAGATATTCTGCGAGCAGGTGTTGGTGTGGCCTTGATTATCCCAAGCATACCATGTGCGAACGAGATGGACGCTGCCGGCGCAGGTGCCCGGGACCACGGTATCGGTGTAGCTCACATTGGCGCACGCCGCACCGTTCGTGACGACCGTTGTTGTGCCGAGACTGACACAGAAATTTTTAACATGGCCGGCGGCCCCGCCCGTAGAATAGAGACCGAAACCCACGCTGGTGATGCTGGGACCACTGCCGCCAAAGCAAGTGGTTGGGGTGACCACCTGGCCATTCACCAGATAAGTGAAAGTCCAGGCACTCGGGTTGGCCGGACGGGTGTCCAAGATAACGGAGTAATGCGTGATATTAGTCGGATAATACGTGATGTTGGTGCATCCGGTAGTGCCGGTGCCGACGAATACCTGTCCCGAATAACTGGTATTTCCGGAATTACGGCAGAGTTGCCAGCCGACGGGACTATTTGCCGAATACCAAGCGGAGCCAGTGGTAAAGCCGTTGGCGAAACCCAATCCAATCCAATCGGAAGTCGGGGTGGTCTTGGAGCCGCCCACACATTCAATGTCGGCCGCTACCTGATACAAGCATCCGGGCGATGGTTGGAAAGGCAAGAAAGCATTGGCATTGCAGTTGGTTACAACCGCCTGCGAGCCACCGGTGATCCAGTTGGTGCAGGCAGTCCATTTGAAGCCGCCCATATCAGCGCCATCAGGTGCACGATTATTCAACGTGCAAGCCGAACCGGAGAACTGGTCGCAATACAGGTTGTAATAATTGGTGGTCAAGGAAGTGGAGTTTGAACAAGTAATCGGATTGCCACAAGCATCATAGATTGACGGAATACCCGTGAAGCTGGGTGAAGCGTTGGTGCCAACAATGGTGATATCGGCAGCACAGCTGATATTGGGGCCGGTGGCGATGGACCAAGTATAGACCACGGTGCTGATGGCTGAAACGTTGCCGGCCGCATCGGTGACCGTGACGCTAAAGGTGCGGGTGACAATGAAGCCATTGGTGCTGTCAACATGGGTGACGTTGGTGCTGGCCAGGGTGCAGTTGTCCGTGGCAGTGATGGCGCTGGTCACGGTGGCATCGGTTGGCAAGGTTGTATAACTGCAGCCGAGATTGGTGCTGGGCGGAACCGAAGTGATCACCGGGGAATTAGTGTCGATCGCATAGTTATAGACAACTTGGTTGGTGACCGACTTGTTGCCGCAGGCGTCCACGGCTGAGATGTAGAAGGTGCGGGTGGCGGCGCAGGGAGTTCCACTGTCGACATGCGACACGGAAATCTTCGGGCTGCTGCAAGTTTCCGAAAACGTAACCAGATTGCTGATGCTCAGATCCGTCGGAAGCGATACCGGGTTGTAACCGAGCGTGGCGTTAGTGGGAGCATTAATGAGAACCGGCGCGGTCGTGTCCGTCGTCCAACTGATCATTTGAGCGCAAGTAGCGGAATTGCCGTAAGCGTCCGCAGCCGTGTAAACTAAATAGCGGTAGGTGGCGCAACCCGCCGTGGCCTGCGATTTCGTGCAAGTAATCGTGACCGGATAATTGCAACTGGAAACCGCCGAAACGCTGGCCAAATTGATGTCGGGAATATTGGTCGGATTACAGCCGAGTGCAACATTTGCAGGACACTTGGTAAAGCTGATCGGGCAGTAGGGAACTTCCAGCATGATCAACTGCACGGGATTGGTAAGGGTGATGCCGCCCTGTTGTTGAATATAATAGACCGCGCCGATGACGTTACCCGGCAGGGGCGACCACGCGGCGGCGTTATTGGATGCATCAGCCAACATGGCTTGCACCACGGACGGATCAAACGTCGGATAGCCCGGACCGGAAGCCGTTGGTCCCCCGACCAAATCATTTATAGCCACCTGGATATTCCAGAAATTAGTTCCGACCTTGTGGTTCAGCAAGTAATTGACCTGCTGCCAAACCGCCGGGGACACATATGTGGTCGGCGTATGATTTGGCGGGAGTTCATTGTTCAAGTTAGTGTCACAAGTGGCGAGCAGTTCGCCCGTGTAGATTGTGCCGGCTACCGTGTAACCCTGGGAAGGGTCTAGTTCCACGTTGGCATCAATGCACCAAGCCAAATAAGTTCCCACAGGCAGCGGCGCATTGGTGGTTTGCACAACTGAATTGAAAGTGGCGTCACAGTTGGGATAGTTTGGATAAACATCCACAAAACTGGTCAAAATGTCGCCGGCTGGCCCGGTAAAATTAAGGCCGCAGGCCGACGAACTGGCGGCTTGGGCCGGATGTTCTTGAAACAGTCCGAGGAACACGGCTGCGGCAAACAAAATAGACCAACATTTTATCGATTGAATCTTCATTTTAATACTTACGGTTTATTGTTAATTGGAAACGCATAGGGGCATGGCTTGGATGGTTTAAATACTCAGAGCCGTGTCTTCCTCCTAACATCCCTAATCCCCCAAAAAAAACTCTCAGGCGCAAATAAAAAAAGTTGTCTTGGCGGTGCAAAGCATCACCTTGGGGCGTGTCCCCTAAAGTATTCCTCAAAACCACCAGAACAACTCTGGTTGCGCCCAGTTGAAACTTCAGTGCGCGACTGAAGTATTTTCGGGTTAGCGGATGAACTTGCGCACGACGGCCAATCCGGCACATCCAAGCGACATCAAGAGCGCTGAACTACCGGCATCGGGCACGGATTGCGGAACTGGCGGCGGCGTGGCAAACGAGGTTGCCGTGACCATGACAATGGAAAGAACGATCAGGGCAATGGATAATTTCGATTTTTGCATATTTTTTATAATTACTTTTGCGCGGTTGAACTAGCACTAGCCGACACACTGTTGGTCGAATCCGATGGAGGTGGCGGCGGACTGCCAATCACCTTGATCAATGAAAAATTCATTGTCATCGCCACGACTAAACAGGCTAAAGCCAGTTTTTTCATATAACTAGCGAACTCACAGCTCTTGTCATGCCAACAGGAGAAAAACATTTTTTAAAAACATAAATATTTGATAATAATATACATATAGAAATAAAATTTTTCTAAATGTTAAAAAATAAAATTTGTAAAATGTAAAGCGTTCCGACATTTTGGAATAACACTGTTCAAGCATGTTGTTACCAAACATATCGTTTATTCAGCGAAACACGCCAAATTCCCTGATTATTCGAGGTTTTTAGAAACTGAAAAATTTTCTGACACTCGTTTCCGACACAGCTTGGGTATTAACCCTAAATTCGACCAAAGTTAGCCATTCACATCCGGGCACCGAACTGCGCACTGTGACGAGCCCGGGGTCTGCACGGGTTTTATCCTCCTGCATCGGCACCGTTACGTTGGCATTCTCGTCGCCCCTTCCAAGATTGCCCGCTGATATTTGGCGAACCAAACATGACCAAGTATTTTAAAAAACATTGGCAACAAGACTCAGGCAATTTTTATCGCTTGGCTAGCACCAAGGCCAATTTTTCATCAAGCGAATTTTCGAAGTTGCACCATGTCTATAATATCCGGACAGCAAGAGATGCTAACCCTTTTTAATTGATGCAAAAAAGCGGTCGGAACCGTGTGGCTCCGACCGCTTGATCTTGGCTGCCGAGGTTATTTAACCTTAACCCGGAAGAACTGCGCTGAGTTGGTCGTGCCAAACGTCAACGGCGATGGTGCGTAGACCGGCGTCCACGGCCCCTGCAGATTGGTCGAGATTTCGAGGATGCCCTGCGGCCAGCTAACTGTAAGGTGGCTGTTAGCCGCTGAGTAACTGCTGCCCAATGTGACCGTCGGCGCGGGCACATCATAGCTGACCAACTGGATTTGGACGCCGTTAAAATCTGCTTCCGTGTTGGGGTCATGGGAAGGCACGGGTGACGTGGGATCAATATCTACCGTCAGAGTGCCGGAAACATGCACGTTGGTGAACAGGACCATGTTGTCGCCGGCCGATAACGCCGTTTCCGGTCCACTGGTGCCGTTCACGGTAGCTCCCGTCTGGTTGCCATTCAGCGCATCATAAACCACAAAGGTGGTGCCGCGGTCGGCATAAGTGCCATCCACGCCATAAAGAGCCACGTTGTAAGTGCCGGCGGGCACACCGGTGAGTTGCAACGCACCCGGGCCGTAATAGATTTGCACATATTGATCCAGCAGGTTGCCCACATCTGTGGCATAACTCAATGGCGACGATAGGCTGGAGTAACCTGCTGCCCCATTCACGTCGGTATATATCCCCAAGTGGGTAGTCCCATCATCCGCAAAGTCAGTTGCACTGGCCAAGTTGATGCCCGAATATAGGGTGGTGATCACATCTGGAATGGTGTTCCAATACGAGCCATTCCCCAAAATGCCGCGGCCCGTATAATTTGCCAAACCGGTGCCAAGGACGCTCTGCAGGTCATTGTTGACCACTTGGAAGTTCGCCGTCCACAATCCCGCCGGTGCCGTCGGCAGCGCGTTAAACGTCACCGCCACCGAACCGCTTGAGGCGCTGCCCACCGCGTTGGACGCCACCAACTGGTAATAAAATGTGCCCACCGTGAAAGGATTGATCAACAGGCTGGTGGCGTTGGCTCCGGCGATATTGGACCAAGTATTGCCGTCCGGACTGACCTGCCATTGTAGGATCAAAGGTGCCGTGCCACTCGCTGTAGAAATCAACCTTACGTTTTGGCCCGAATATACATTTGCATTTGGGCTGGCGGTGGCCGCCCCCACCGTGGGTGCCAGCGCCGCGGCACCAATGCCCGTGAGGAAGAACTGCTGCACTTGCGCCGTGCTGAGTGCATTGGTCAACAATGCAGCCTCAGCGATCTGGCCTTGGAATGCCCGGCCGGTGAAACTATTGGCATCCGCTCCCAGATTTATGGTGCCCGCGCCGCTCCAAGATTCGCCAATGTTTGCTCCTGGATTGCTCGCCTGATAAAAGTTGGTCGTGCCATTGTTCAGGTTGCCTACATATACCGATACATTGGTAGGCGTCACCACATACGCCACAAAATTCCACTGGCCATTTGCCACCGCCACACCAGAGTTCCAACTCCAGGTTGCCTGGCTGTTATTATTCCATGTGTAACCCAGCTCGCCGTTGCCGTTGTTATCAAAACCGAATCCGTAGGCGCTGTTTGCCCCGTCATTCGGATCTAGGCGGTCAAATAGCAGCCCCGTGGCACCCGCAGGCGTCGCGCTAGGATTGATCCAGACTAGGAAAGTCAGATTGGTCTGGCCCGTCAAATTCAATGGCGGAACCGCCAGTGCGCCGCCAGCGCCCGCCGCAGTCGTCACCGCCGCTTCCGTAACGCTGAAGCCAGGGAACGCGGGGGGCTGCGGTCCCGGCAGCGGACTCGCCAGCGTGCTTGCCTGCACGAGATTGCCATAAGTCGCGTCGAATCCATGGCCGGAATAGTCATACGCGCTGTAGATTGGCGCGCCCGGTGCGGTAGGATCATTGGTTTCATCCAAACGCCAATAAACCCACGGTTTGGCCGCCGCCAACAGATGAGCGTAGGCTTCGCTCGTTGTCGGCGGTGCCGGGTCGGGCAGCACGATAAGTCCCACCTCGTTGGTGGTGCTCCCCACCACATTGGTAGCCGCCACCTGATATCCGCCAGTGGCGCTCATTTGCAGATTGGTTAATGCCAGACTCGCGCCGGTCTGGCCCGAAAGATTCACCCAGCCCGATCCGCCATTAAACTGCCACTGGTTGCTGATGGGCAAGGTTCCCGCCTCCGTCACGGCATAGGTGAGCGTGTTGTCCCCGACAAAGGTCACCAGATTGTTGGACAAGGAGGTGGAAGCCGTCAGGATCGGGGCTGTCGCGGCGTTGACCGTGAGCGTAACTGGAGCGCTGGTGGCCGAACTATTTCCCGCCGTGGCCACGAAGTAATAATTCGTCGTGTAGGAGCCGCCCGGCGCCAAATTTTGCGGAACCACCGTTACATTGGTGCTAGCGGTTCCGGGAAGGGGGATATAATTCGGCGGCTGCGCTCCGCTGCCGTCGTCCGTCAGCCACTTGTAGGTGAACGTCCCACTGGTAGGCAAAATTACCGTGTCGGCCAGCTTCACAGGCGAGAGCGCATATACTGGATTAGGCGCCGCCGTCGGCCCTCCCACGACTAGATTGATTCCGATCGGCACTAGGCTCACATCAAACGTCCCGTTCAAACCCGAGGTGTTTCCGTAAGTAACGGCGCCACCCGCCGCAGGAATTTCGCATAATTGGCCGCCCGGATACAAACCTCCGCCCGGCGAGGTCGAGGCACCGGCCCATCCCCCGGAGGTGCGCAGATGAAAAGTATAAGCATAAACTGTGTTGGGCTGCAAGGTCATCGCCGGAAAGGTCCACTGCAACCAGTCGCCATAATTCCAGGAAAAATTCAGGTTGGTGACATCCTCCAAGAGGGTCGCGGTTGTGCCGTCGGCTGAAATTGAGTAAATGAACAGGTCAAAAGCCTCCGACGAGGTGGTTCCGTTGTGAGTGCCCCCTTGGAAGTCAACCACCACCGAACTCATCAAATATCCCTTGGGATTGGAACCGGTGGTGAAGGTGTCGCCCGGCGGCGTTGAGTTGTCGTAATAATAGTTCAAGCCGCCCGAATCCTGATAGGTGACGGCGGAAACGAGCTGCGCGGCATCGTAACTGGTCGGGGTCGGCGGGGTGGTTCCCAAATCCGCCAGCGCTCCGGAGACGGTTGCGGCCACATCCAGTGCCAACGGCGCGCTGGCCGCGCTGGCGTGCGTGCTGTCCGTCACCATCACTTGATAATACGTGTTGCCCAAGACGAAACCCGTGGTGTTCACTGCCAGCGTGACACCGGTGGCACCGGGAATATTTGTCAACGCGCCGCCGCTGCCGCCGTCAGTCTGCCACTGATAGGTGTATGTTCCATTGCCGGCATTGTCCACGACTGAGCCAGCCGTCAGCGTCACGGTCGTGCCCGGGGTGATGGGATTCACCACCGAAGCCACCGGCGCGGCCACGGTCAGGGCAGTCGGCTGCGTCAACCCAATATCAAAAGTGCCTGAATAGAACGGGGCCGACCCAAAATTAATCGTGCCGCCGGCGGTGGGTATTTCGCAAGCGCGCCCTACGCTGGCGGGAATTCCGTTGGTGAAACCCAGGTTTTCCCAACTCGCGAGCGTCCGCGTGAAGGTGTAGGCATACTGGGTGTTTGGCTGCAGCGGCAAATTCATGCCGGACATCTGCAGCCAGTCTCCCTCGGTGGCAAAGGAAAAATATTGGGACTGATACTCGGCGAGCAAAGTGGCGGTGGTGCCGTTCACCGAGTAAACATATAAGTCAAAGGGCTGACTATATGAGATGCCACCGGCGCCGTCCGAGCCGCCGCCGCCCAGCGTTTTGATGGTCACTGAATTCAGGATGTAGCCGCCCGCGTTGCCGCCCGTATAAAAGGTCGAGCCATTCGGGGTGCCGCTGTCCCAGTAATAATTCAAGCCGCCAGGTTTGCCGGTCACTGCGCTATACAACAGTTGAGCCGAGTCATAAACCCCGGGAACGGGCGGGGTGGCCGAACTGATTTCGGACAAGGTGGCCGCGAGTTGGGCCCGCCCCGCGCCGGTGGCGGCCATGAGTAGGCTGCCAGCCAGTGCCAGTTTGCTAACTATTTTCGTTTTTTTCATGGTTGAATTATTGAGTTTAGGCATGCCGGGCCAGGCGATCAACAGGACTGCAGGGTTGGCCCGTGCTTGCAGAATAGTGGTTCTGGATTAACGGTGGTGAAGCCCTATACCACCACAAAGCAAAACCGGCTGTCAATAATAATATGATTTATATCGAGGCTGATTTCTTTCGAGGACAAGCGTCACGGAATGGCTTTTGAATAACAAATCAACCGACGCGGGAGCGCGCGGACTGGGCAGTGCTGACGTGATGGCCTTGATAAAAACCAGCCGTCATTCCAGTTAACGCAACCGCGGCGGATCATTTTCTCCGTCGTCAGTAAGCAGCAAAAAATTCTTTTCACGCATTCTGCCTTGAACGCTTCATTGCTGAAGCACGCGGTAGTAGCGATAAGGAAAATTCGTCGCCTGCGGGTCCAGCAGGTTCAATTGGTTGGTCAGCGCGGTGTTGGTGCTGATCGGCGTCCAGCTGGAAAAATTCGTCGTGGCCTGCAATACATAATTGCTGCCTGGCGCCCCGAAGAAGCCTAGTTGCAATTGCCGGTCCGTCTGAAATCCAACCGAGGCGAAATACAGCGGCTGCACGAAAAACAGTGCGCTGGCGGCGACGCTGTTGTTGAAGTTCGTTTCAAACGCGCTGGCCGAAACCGTGGCGTTGGTGAAAATGTTGAACGCACCGGCATATTGAAACGAGTTGGTCGTCGGCAGCGAACCATCCAGCGTGTAATAAATCACCGCATTGGTGTCCGGTGCGGACAGGACCACGCTGGCCGAAGCGATGAAGCTGCCGCCGCTGGGGGTGATGTTCGGCGGCGCGAGCGCGGGCGTGCCGGGCAGGCTGTTGATCCAGTCGCTGAACACCTGCACGGCGTTGGTGTCAATCAAGGCGCGCGCCAGCGGCGGCATTTTGTAGGCATTGTTGGTCGTGTTGATCCGCTGCCAGATCATTGAACGCCAAACATCGTCCGCCTTGATTATACAGGCATGGTCATATCCCAACGAATTGGCGGCGGGATAGTTCGTGATGTTTTGAGCCGCCAGCGCCGTGTCGTAGCGCGCGTCGAAAGTGATGCCCGTGCCGCCGGGTTGATGACACTGCGCGCAGTTCGCGTCCAGATACGAGCGGGAACGTTCTTGCAGCGATGCGGTCAAGTTCGTCAGCGCCGAAAGTTTTTCAAAATTGGCGATGCCACCTTCATCAAACGCCGGGTTGAAAAGTCCCAGCCGGTTGAGCGTGCGCAATTGGTTGTCCGTGACACCGGTCGCGGGATAAGTCTGGTTGCCGTTCAATTGCCGCGTATTGACTCCAAGCACATAGTTCGCCACCGGCGTGTGACAGGTCAGGCAGTCCGCCGGACTCGGATAATACCAGGCCTGCGTGGTCACGCCCGTCGCGTTGGTGATCGCAATGTTTTCCGTCAAACTGCCCGTGAGCAGATCCGCGTCGCTGTTGTCCGCCCGCCATTTGTAAGTCACGCCATAAACCGCGCCGTTGATGTCGCGCACAAGGAGCCGGGTTTCCAAACGATGCAGAACATTGGGGTTGGTCGTATCGGTGTTGAGTTGAAAAGTTTTGACAAACACCGTGCCGGCTGGAAACAACCATGAACCGGTTGGCGCAAAAGCAATTTGTTCGTTTGGCGTGATGACGCCGCCGTTGTTCGGCACGGCGAAGTAACGGGTCTTCAATGCGCCGTCCGACCATAACGGCGTGTTGGGCTGGTAAGGAATCAAGCCGCTGACCGGCGTCATGGCCGGCGTATTGCTGAAAATTCCCGTTTGAGAAATCAACGCCGGCAACGTTCCGTTGAACGTCGTCGGCATATTGAAGAATGCCGGGACCGCGCCATAATTTGTAAGGCCGTAGGCCAGTCCGCTGCCATTCGCCACGGTGATGTTGACCGGTGCGGACGTGCTGCTCAGGCCGCTGCCGTCCACCGCCACGGCAGTCAAGACGTAATTGCCCGCCGCCATGCCAGTCGCCGTGATGGTGTAAGGCAGATTGGTCGCGCTGCCGAGCAGCGTGCTGTTCGCATAAAAATTCACCGTGCTGATCGGATTGTAATTCGCATCGGCTTCGGCGCTAAGGGTCACGCTCGCGGCGGCGGTGAAATTGGTGGCGCTGCCGGCCGGTGCGGTCAGGACGACGGCCGGCGGCGGATTGGTGAACGGGTAAAGTTGCGTCTGCGGAATAATCGCCAGCGGCGTCGAAGGACTGCTCCACGCCAGCGCGACGGAAGCGGTATTGGTTTTTTGGTAGTAATCCAGTTCGAGATTGTAGAGTTGCTGCGCGACGAGCGGCAGGCTGTTGGTTTTTGACGTGGCATTGGTTTTGTCCACCCAGTCGTTGATCAGCAACTGGCCGTTGATGAACAGCCGCACGCCGTCATCGGCGGTCGTGTAAAAATAATACGTTTCATTGTATTGCGGCTGCACAGTTCCGGTCCAGCGCACGGTGAAATTGGTCGCGCCCACCACCGGACTTGGCCCGGTCGTGCCCCAGTTGAAATTGATCGTGGCATTCGTCTGCACCAAAACCGGCGAGCCGGTGAACGGACTCGCGCTGGTGTGATTCGTGAAATACGCGCCGGTCAGGCCGATGCCGGTGCCCGCCGCCGCCGTGTTGATGAACGAGGCGCTGGCAATGGCGCTGTTGACCGCGCCGGCCGCCACGGCCACGGCCTGAACCACGGCGTTGCTCGTCAAATTAAACGGCCCGACATAAAGCGTGGAACCCGCAGTCGGCGCGGTGCCGTCCAGCGTGTAAAAAATCGAAACTCCCGGTGTCGCATCCGCCAGCGCGATCTGAATGGAATTGGTGAACGCGCCGCCCGCCGGCGAAATGGTCGGCGCCGTCAGAAAAATCGCCGGGCCATAAACCGACAGCGCGTATTCTGCGCCGACGTAAACTTTGCCGCCGGCGATCACCGGCACGGTCATTTTCACCGCACCGCCCGGATTGTCGCGTGCGAGGTTCATACTCGTGTTGTATAATTCTTGCGCGAGGTTCGTCGCGTTGTAGGCGTGCAACACCGCCGGCCCGCTGCTGGCGTAAGCGCCCGGATCGGTCGCCCAGGCGATGCCGTTGTTGGTGCCATTGGCGGAAATGACCGGCGTCGCGCCAGGAAAACCGAAGCTGACGGACGACTGCGATTTGACCGTGGAACCAAGAATGCCGTTGGTGATCACAAAATTTTTCATCACGTCGCCGTTGCCATTATAAAAAAGCAAATTGTTCCAATACGCCGGCGAACTCCAGACGCCGTTGATCTGACCGGAAACTTCCTGCACGATTTGATTGTCGTTGGCCGTGTTGTAACGCCCCATGTTGTCCCGATCCACGAGATGAATGATGCCCGCTTTGCCGCCGCCGACGATGAGATGCGGATGGTTGGTGCTGCCGACGGAATCCGGCAATAGTAGCGGCCCGCCGGAACCCAAATCCGTGTCCGCCGCCGCCATCGCAGCCTGATTGTAAGGCGTGAAATAATCCGCGACGGCGAGTTTGTTCGTGGTCGAGAGCTTGACGAAGCTGTCGCTGTAATCGCCGCCGTTGGTGTTGGCGCTGAAGGAGCCGTTGCCGGTTTCAAAAAATAAATTCGTATTGGCGTCCACGCAAAGTCCGTTGCCGCCCATCCACAGCGCGCCTTCGCCGGGATTGTTGGGAAACGAAGAGCTGTTCGCATTCGGCGTGGTGTTGAAAATATAATTGGTCAGCATTACCAGATTGGTCGGATTAAAACCCATGACCCAGCCGTGATACGGATCGGTGTCGCCGTGGCTGCCGTAGCAGACATACAAAATGCCGCCGGCCAGCGTGAGCGCGGGGCGCTGCAGATGCTGGATCGCTTGGAACGTGACGACGGAACCGTTGCCTGCGACGCCCGTGCCCGGAACCGAGGCCGCGACCACCATGGGGCTGATGCGCTCAGTGCCGTTGGTGATGTTCAACGCGTGGATGCGATGATAATAATTCGTCGAGACACCCGTCACGACTTCGCGCGTGAAAGCATCGAGATAAATGGTGCCGGAAACCGGGTCAATGACCGGCGTGCCGGTCGCGCCTTCCTCAGGAACCAAATCCGTGTTGCCTTGCGCGTGGTAGCGCGTGCCGTATTCCGTCGAAGGCGAAATGGCGGCGATGCCCAGATTGGTTTTCCACAGCAGGCCGCCGTTCGTGCCGAAATTGCTGTTGGCGTCGAACGCATAAACCGAATCATGTTCCGTCGCGACGAAAACCACGTCATGCACGCCGCTGCCGGCGACATTGACGTTCGTCATGATCAGCGGCTGGCAATAAACATAGCCGTCCACCACATAGGAAAATAATTTTCCAAAATTGGTGACGTTCACATTCGCCAGCGTCAGCAAAGTTTCGTTGGTGTTCTGCCCCTGGCGCGTGTTGTCGTAGTGATAAGTCAGCACTGGCACGCGCGTCACCGGCAGCGTGATGAATGACTTGGATGCGACCGCCCACGCGATGCCGGCGGAGTTGGAAACGGACGTGGTGAAATAATAAGTCGTGTTCGCAGTCAGCCCGGCAATCTGCGAATTAAAAACGCCGGACTGCACGCCGATGGAAACTTGGTTCGCCCAGGCCGCGGCGTTGCTGCCGCCGTCGCTGGTGCCATAATAAATCCGGACGGTCGGCCACTGGTTGCCCGTGGTCAACACCTGGCCGTTCAGCGTGGCAATGGCGGCGGCGATGCCTGTCGCCGGCAGATTGGTCACGGTGGCCGGCGAGACGGTGGCGAGCGTCATGAAATTTTTGGACGGCGCGGCCCACGAAACGCCGACATTATTGGAAGCCCAGCCGGTGAAAAAATAAGTCGTGTTGGTTTTCAAGCCCGTGACCGTCGCCGAAAAATTTCCCGACTGCGGGCCAAGCGCGACATTGTTGGACCACGCCGCCGAATTGGTTCCGCCATCGTTCGGGCCGTAAAAAAATTTGATCTGCGGCGGGCTGCCTCCCGTGTAAATGATCTGGCCGTTGAGCGTGGCCGCCGTGGCTTGAATCGCCGAGGCGGCGCTGTTCGTGATCACCGCCGTCGAGGGCGCACCGGTGGAGGTCAGTCCGACATCAAACACCGCGTCGTAGCTGTGACTGCTGCCGAAAGTGATGGTTCCACCCGCCACCGGCATGAGTCCGATTTCTCCGCCGGTGTAAAGATTTCCGCTGGCATTGCCCATCGCCTCCCAGCCTGACACGGCGCTGGAGGCTTTCCCGAACGAGTAGGCATAAATGGTGTTTGGCGAAAGCGCCACGCTCAAGCCGCTCCACTGCAGCCAGTCGCCGTCAGTGAACGTAAAATTGCTCGCGCTGTAAGTCGCCAGCACCGTGGCCGTGCTGCCGCTGACGGAATAAATATGCAGCAGATAATTTTGCGCCGTGCCGGTGCCGGAAGTTGTGCCGCCGCCGGTTTTGATGGCGAGGGAATTGAGCACATAGCCAGACGCGTTGTTGACGGTGGTGAACGTCTGGCCTGGCTCGCCGCCGCTGTGATTCGACTGGTTGTCGGTGTAATAATTCAATCCGTCCGGTTTGTCGGCCTGACCGGCGGTGCTGAACTGGGAAATATCGTAAAATCCGGGCGCCGGTGCCGTGATGCCCAGATCGGTGAGCGATGCGGGCGTTTGCGCCTCTATGCTCGCGTTAAGGAAAACCGTGACGAACGCCGCGCCAACCGCGATGCCACGTCGCCAGATTTCCTGAACAAATGAAAATTTTTTCGAGATGTTTTTCGAGCAGTCGCCAGTGCTATTGGTTTTCATCGGATGAATGAACATGCTACAACAAAAACTTGTCAGCACCAACTTCGATTTTCCGGCGACGGTGGATTTTTTGTCTCAACCGTTTAAACTGCTTTTTTCGCAAGCACTGAATTAGGTCAGCCTCCAGCAGAAATCGTTAGCGATTATCGTTGCTCTGATCGCGGGCAGCGCAATTCCAAGTTCGCCGAGACGTGAACTCGGACTAAGTTGGCAATCTCAATGTAACCTGAAACCAGCTTGGGGTTCATCAGGATTGTATGAATTTTAGTAAATGCGCGTTCACCTCGTTTTTGTGCGTGGTGCAAAGGCCATGAGAAGCTCCCTTGAATACTTTCAAGGTGGCGTTTTTCACCAGCTTCGCCGACAACAAGGCCGAATCCGCAATGGGAACGATCTGGTCGTCGTCGCCGTGGATGATCAGCGTCGGCACATCCATTTTCTTCAAGTCCTCGGTCAAATCAGTTTCCGAAAAGGCCTTGATGCAAAAGTAACTGGCCGGAAAACCCGCCATCATTCCTTGCCGCCAGAACGCTTCGCGCACGCCCTCGGAAATTTTTGCACCGGGCCGGTTATAACCATAAAACGGCAGCGTGAGATCCTTGAAGAACTGCGAGCGGTCGGCAACCACGCCGGCCCGAATGCCGTCGAACACTTCCATGGGCAGTCCGCCGGGATTGGCATCCGTCTTCAGCATCAGTGGCGGAATTGCGCCGATCAACACCGCCTTGGCGACGCGCTTTGTGCCGTAACGCCCGATATAGCGGGCGACTTCGCCGCCGCCCGTGGAATGTCCCACATGGATTGCGTTCTTCAAATCCAACGCCTGGACGAGTTCCGCCAAATCGTCGGCGTAAGTATCAAGATCATTGCCGCTCCAAGGTTGGCTGGACCGGCCGTGACCTCGACGATCATGAGCGATGCAGCGGTAACCGTGTGCGGCCAGAAAAAACATCTGGTCTTCAAACGCATCCGCACTGAGCGGCCAGCCGTGGCTGAAAACAACCGGTTGGCCGGTGCCCCAATCCTTGAAGTAGATTTGTGTTCCGTCTTTGGTAGTAATGATATTCATGGTCATTTTTTCTTTCTGGTTCTGGTTTGATTGATGCAATTCCAGAGAGTTAAATAGTTCAGTTTAGATGATATTGATTTCAACATTCACGTTGCCTCGCGAGGCTTTTGAGTAGGGGCACGTTTGATGGGCGGCAATCGCCAATTCCTGGGCCGTTACGATATCCAAGCCCGGCAGGCTAACGTTGAGCCGCGCTTGGAGAAAATAAGCATTGTCTGCCGAACACAAATCCACCTCGGCATCCACGGCCACGTCGGGCGGGATTGGAATCTTCAATTTGCGGGCGGCAATTCTCATCGCCCCGATAAAACAGGCGGACCAACCGGCGGCGAACAGTTGTTCCGGATTGGTGCCGCTGCCCGTTGAGCCAGGGGTTGAAAGCTTCACGTCCAGTCGGCCATCGGAACTCCGGGCCGAACCGCCGTCGCGGCCGCCCGTGGTGCGGGTCTTGCCGGTGTAGAGTATTTTTGCCGGGTTAACCAGAAGGCTTGTTTCAGATGTTTCAATTTCGGTATTCATAGTCGTTGTTATTTTGTTGTTTGTATTATGGTTGTTCTTACTTTGTCTGCACCCGGACTCAAGGTGAATAACGGGTGAAGACCAGATTGCGAGATTCGCTGGCCTGGTGGCAGGGAAAACAGCCACGGAGCACGGCTTTACTGATCAGGGTGCCGCCGTTGAATTGGGCAAACCCCCAGCCGCCCGTGGCCGCGTATTTTTGGGAATCCTTAATCATGAACTGGATTCCATTCGTCGGTGGACCGGCGATAAAAGACTGTTCCCGACCAAAGGCTTCATTATTTTCCTCCGACGACACATAACTCCAAGCCAGCCGGGCAATGATCGCACCGTCCGGAAACGGCAGCTTCCCTTCCCGATACGCCTTGACCGCAATATCATTGCCCAGAATGGCCCGCAGGTCGTTGAGGTTTCCGGCTTCGTGCGCCACCGAGATCAACTTCCAATCACGATATCCGGGAGGGATTTCAGTGACGAAAACCGGGAGGCTGTCTGGATTATCCGACTCCGCACCGGCGGCTTTGCCCGTAATTCCGCCCGGTTTTTCAGCAGGATGGAGACTGGCATCCTGCGCTTGCACTTTTTGCCTGATGATGGCAAAGGAGATAGCCAGCGCAGATCCAACCACGAGAATTGCAAAGTAGTTTTTCATTTTCATATTTACAGTCCGGTTTGTATTTAAAGTTGAAAGTTCAACTGCTTTAGTTCTTCGCGGTGAGACTAGGACGCAATGTTGCGAACGATACCCGGATTTCCTTGGCGAATAGCTCCGGCTGCTCCCACGCCGCGAAGTGACCGCCCACATTGAGCTTGTTGTAATGTATCAGTTTGGGATAAGCCCGCTCCGTCCAGGTCTGCGGCGCAGCATAGATTTCGTCGGGAAAAACGCTCACGGCCACTGGAATAGAAACATTTTTCGGTTCAAAAAATGCCAAGTTGTTTTCCCAATACAGCCGAGCCGAAGAAATCGCAGTGCCGGTCAACCAATAGAGCGTAATATTGTCTAGAATGTCGTCCCGAGTAAGACCACTAGGTTGTCCGGCGAAGACGCGCGAGATGAGCGCATAACTGCTAGCGTCGTGGTCAAGTATCCAACCCGCCAGTCCGACGGGTGAATCCATGATACCATACAACGTCTGCGGACGGTTTTTCATCTCGATGGCATAGCCCAGTCCGTGCTTATAGAAAAAGTCTAACTGGTCGAAAGCATGCCGCTCATCGGCCGAGAGACCTGACGGCGGTGGCTCGTTATATTGAAGCGCCTTGGCCACGTCAGCGGGAACCGTCGCTGGCATGTTGACGTGAATGCCGAGTAATTCCGGCGGTGCCTGCAGCGCCATCTGTTCCGAGACGGCATCACCCCAATCGCCACCTTGCGCGACAAACTTGGTGTAACCCAGCCGTTTCATCAGCACGGTCCAAGCTCTTGCGATATGCGCGGGATCCCAGCCAGTTGTCGTAGGCTTGCCGGAAAATCCGTAGCCCGGCATGGACGGTATAACAACGTCAAAAGCGTCCTCCGCGCGACCACCGAACGCCGTTGGATTAGTGAGCGGGCCAATAATCTTTAGCTGCTCGATGATTGAGCCGGGCCAACCGTGCGTGATGATGATCGGCAACGCATTTTTATTTTTCGAACGCACGTGGATGAAATGGATATCCACGCCGTCAATTGTCGTGATGAATTGCGGCAGTGAATTCAATTTAGCCTCACACTTACGCCAGTCGTAATTGGTCGCCCAATAGCTCGCGAGTGCCTGCATTGTCGCCAGCTGCACGCCCTGCGATTCATCGGTGACGGTCTCCTTTTCGGGCCAGCGCGTGGCGGTGATGCGTTGGCGGAGATCCACGAGCGCCGCATCCGAAACCTGGATGTGGAAAGGACGAATACTATTGGTTTGATCCGCCGTTGCATTTTTGTCTGGTCCGTTGGCAGCCAACGAAGAATTGCCAGCGGCTGCAAAGGCGAGGGTTGCCATCGTGGCCCGCGCGGCAAAGCTTCGAAGTGCGGCGGCCCATGAGATGAATACGAATGGTTTATTGGTTTTCATAGTTGTTTATTAATTAATTTGGAATTTTGGGAATTTATTGATTTAGAGCTGTGCCTTGAGTTCCGCGAAGGGGTCTAAACGACGCGCGCAGTTCTTGAGTGTAGAGTTGCGGTTCTTCCCAGGACGCGAAATGACCACCTTTGTTCACTTCGTGAAAATAGTTCAGAGTGGGATAGGCTCGCTCGGTCCAGCTGCGCGGGGCCTGATAAATCTCACCGGGGAAAACCGTCACGGCGACAGGAACCTTGATGTCAACAGTCCGTTGGTCGGCGGCGTTGAAGTTATTATTATTGTTCTCCCAGTAAAGCTGGGCGGAAGAGATGGCACTTTTTGTCAACCAGTAAAGTGTGATGTCGTCCAGCATCTCATCTTTGGTAAGCGACTTCTCAGGATTGCCGCCACTATAAGTCCACTGGGCGAACTTATCATACATCCAAGCCGCGAGACCGACCGGCGAATCCGTCAATCCGTAGCCCACCGTTTGCGGGCGAGTCACCATCATGATGCCGTAGCCAGCATTCTTTTTGAAGAAAGTGTTAAGTGAATCATACGCGGCCTTCTCCTTGGCAGACAAACCGACCGGTGCCGGATCGCCAGAGTTCATCGCTTTCGCCACATCTGCCGGCACAGTTGCGGGCATGTTCACATGGATGCCGAGCAATCCAGCGGGTGCCTGACGCCCCATGGCATCTGCGATTACTGAACCCCAATCGCCGCCTTGAGTAACATAGTTTTTGTATCCCAGACGTTTCATCAGCACGTCCCAAGCGCGTCCAATGCGATCCGGATTCCATCCCGTCGTTGCTGGCTTTCCAGAGAAGCCGTAGCCGGGCATCGAAGGTATCACGACATCAAAGGCATCTTCCGCACGGCCGCCATATTTTGTGGGATCGGTCAGCGGACCAATGGCCTTCACAAGTTCCAAGATCGAGCCGGGCCAACCGTGCGTGATGAGCAGCGGCATCGCGTTCGGTTGGCGTGATTTCACGTGGATGAACTGGATGTCAATTCCGTCAATCGTCGTCACAAACATTGGCAAGGCATTCAGCTTCGTTTCGACTTTGCGCCAGTCATAGTCCGTTCCCCAGTAGCGGACGAGCTCCTGAAGCTTAGCCAACTGCACGCCTTGGGATTGATCGGAAACAGTTTCTTTTTCAGGCCAGCGCGTCGCCAGCACGCGATTGCGGAGGTCATCGAGGTCTGATTGCGGAACATGGATTTGAAAGGGGCGGATAGCCGTGGGATTGTTCGCAGCAGCGGAGTTTAAATTATCCGCTGCCGACATTGGCATGAGGCTGGCCGCAAGTGCGAGCGATGCCATGACGGCGTGTTTGGCGAGCGGCCAAGATTTAACCGGAGCCGCAGTGAGTTTGATTTGCTTTGTTGTTTTCATATAGCGCTTTGTTTTGCTTTTGCTTTGAGTGATTGGGCCTTGATCGGCTATTTTTTGGTTGTTCATTTATTCGGTTTGAGTCGGGGATGAACAAATGAAATTAAGCGCCGCTCGTGGTCATTGGTAATGCCAGTGGCATTTTTATGGAATCGGGCTGTAAAATTATTTTCCGAAAATGCGCTCGATCCTTCCAACTGCCAGTCAACGGCAAACGCATCGCTATTCCGTTTAATTTCCGGCCGGGTGCGGAGATGGATGATTTTAATCGGCGAGGGTTTCTCTATTGCCGCGTCGATTTTCATAACCACGATATTTCGTTTCTCATTCATAAGCTCAAACTAACACCCTGATTACGGTGGTTGGTAGTATACCTTGGTTTGATATGACTAAACCGGAGGCGAAGTCATGAAATCTATCCGAGATGCGGGTTGCTTGATGGGGCTATCAACCCGGCGCTTGTGAGCGAGGCAATTAGTTGCGGAGATTTTTTACGCAGGAACTCTGCGTGTGAGGTGAGCCGGCAGCCGGTTTTAGCTCCGGATTTAAGATTGGTTGAACAGGCCGAGCTTCTCCGAAATGCGCACGAGTTCCGGCACGGATTGCGCCTGCATTTTTTTCATCGCCTGTCCGCGCTGAATTTTTACCGTGATCTCACTGGTGCCCAGCTCGCCGGCAATTTGTTTATTCAACATTCCGCGGACGACCAATCCCATCACCTCGCGCTCGCGCGGCGTGAGGGTCTGATACAGCGCATTCAAGGTGGCCGTTTCGGAGCGATGCTTGAGCAGTTCGCGGTCCCGCTCGATGGCCTGCTGAATCGCGTCCAGCAATTCCTGATCGCGAAAAGGTTTGGTAAGAAATTCAACGGCACCCGCCTTCATCGCGCGCACACTCATCGGCACATCTCCGTGGCCGGTGATGAAAATAATTGGAATCACATTTTTTGCTGCGACCAATTCTCGCTGTAGATCCAATCCGCTCAAACCCGGTAATCGCACATCCAAAACCAGACAAGCTGGCACGTCCGGTCGCTTATGCTGCAGAAATTCCCGGGCGGAAGAAAATGTCTCCACGTTCAGATCAATGGAGCGAATGAGACTGCTGAGGGCTTCGCGGACGGAGGCGTCGTCATCCACGACGAAAACGATGGGGCCGAGAGATTTTCCAACTACTTTTGCGGATGGCTTCATGCGGCATCTCCCTCGGCTATGGGCAAGGTGAACTTGAAGGTGGCACCGGGGCCGTCATTCGCCTCGGCCCAAAGTCTGCCGCCGTGCCCATCAATGATTGACCGACTAATGGCCAAGCCCATTCCCATGCCTTGTGGTTTCGTGGTATAAAACACTTCGAATAGTTGATCCATTTGCTTCTGGTCGAGACCGATTCCAGAATCTTGAACAACCACGAGTATGTCGCCACCTTCGATAGTTTTAGTCTCAAGGCGCAAGATGCGTGGACGATCAGTCACCGTTTTCATCGCATCAATGGCATTCACCATGAGATTCAAAAGCACCTGCTGTAATTGGACGCGATCCGCCAGCACGACGGGCAGCGCAGGTGACAGCTCGGTTTGCAGCGATGCACCTTGCAGATAAACACGGGTCAACGCAATGGTTTCCCGAACCACGTCATTGATGTCCAACTTTTCCTTCGGCTTCGGCTCCTTGTTTAGAATGGCACGAATCCGGGCGATCACCTCACTGCCACGATTCCCGTCGCGAATAATTCTACGAATGGCGTCGCGGGCTTCGTCAAGGTCGGGCGACGCGCGGTCCAGCCAGCGCAGGCAGGCGTTGGCGTTCGTGACCACGGCGGCGAGGGGTTGGTTGACCTCGTGCGCGATCGAGGCCGTGAGTTCTCCCATCGTTGTCAGGCGGGCAATGCGAGCGAGATTTGCCTGCGCGTCATGCAGCGAATCTTCGGCCCGCTTCCGTTCGGTCACGTCCATCACCGCGCCGACAAACTCAAGTTGCCCCGCATTGTCCGTTTCGGCATGAGCCACGACATCAATATATTTGACCGAACCATCCGGCAGGAGCAACCGGTGTTCAAATTGAAAGTCTTTCGATTCTTGCGCAGCGATCTCGACGGCCCGTTTCACCAAAGCCGCGTCGTCCGGATGAATCCGTTGAAAAATTAATTCCAAGGTGGGCTTGCTCTTTTGGTCCAGTTGGAAAATGCGGAAAGTTTCCGCCGACCAAACAATTTCACCGGTGGCAACCTTCCAGCCGAAGCTACCGGTGTGGCTTAACTGCTGCGCTTCGGCCAAATAGGTTTCACTGCGCTCGAGTTTTTCTTGCATCAGGTTGCGGACGCGGCTCACCAATCGGGTGATGACGGCTGAAGTAGTCAAAAAAGCGATGATGGCCACAATATCAATCGGATCGCCCACTTCAAAAGAGAAGAGCGGTCGCACAAAAAAATAATCCAAGCAACCAACGGCGGCGAACGAAACAACGGCCGACGAAAGGAAACTGCCGCGCAGTGACAACAGCACAATGACAATCAAATACAGAAAAGTGGGCGTCGGAACAGTGAGGCGGGAATGGAAACAGACGAAGGTAATCAATGCCAGCGCAACCATGCCGGCCACGCATTCTGCAGTGGCGCGCCAAAAGTAATGTTCTCGTTTACGCGGCATGAGTATGTGCGTTGCGCTTGGCAAATCCGGGGCGGCATCTGATGCAAGCTCCGTCCACAAGGAACGTGGCATGTATCCCCGCTGCCTGACTTTATGCAATATCATTTTATATTGGCATTTGCAAACTTTGGCCGGTTTTCAATGGATCTTTCAGCCACCGTATCTTGAGCAATTGCCGCTCAATGAAAGGCAGGCTCGCGAACAGGAATGGATTGAGCGAAATCGAAACAATCGCCGCCGCGACAACCAGATGTCCCGAATCGTCTGGCAAAAGTTTCAAGTCGCTGGCCTGGCGGATCAGGATGAAAGAAAATTCTCCGATCTGCGCCAGCCCGATCGCAACCACAATTGCGGTATGCAACTGCTGGCGCAACGCCCGCATCAGCAGCAGCGCCACCAGGGGTTTGATCAGAAGCACGACGGCCAAGGCGAACAGCAGGCCAAGCGGATGAGCGATCACGAAGACAGGATTCAAAAGCATTCCAATGGATAGAAAAAACAACGCGGCAAACATGTCGCGGAGCGGCCCGATGCTCGATTCAACCCGCTCCACCAATCGTGATTGACCGGCAACCACTCCGCCCAAAAACGAACCCAAAGCGAGCGAAACATCGAAGAACTCCGTCGAAACCCAGGCAATTCCCAGCGCGATCACCGGAACGCCTAGGTTGAACATTTCAGCCGAGGTAGAAAGCGCACCGAGCAGACGCGGCACCAAGCGCATTCCCAAAATACCAACGGCCAGCACCAGCACCGTCAGTTTTACACCAGCCCAGCCCAGTTCTTTGGCCAGCGCAAAAATTCCGCCACTCTCGCTGGGTGATAGCGCCAGCATTGGCAATATGATTAGCACGATCACCGTGAAAATGTCTTCCACCACGAGCCAGCCCATGGTCAAATGGCCCGCCTTGGTGGTTAATTGGTCATGATCCGTGAGCATGCGGGCAAGGACTGCCGTGCTGGCAACCGAAAATGCCAGGCCGACAATGAAACCTTGCAGCCAACCCAATCCCATGAAATGGCTCGCCGCCGTGACAGCAACCATCGTGACCAGACTCTGAACGACCGCACCGGGGATGGCCACTTTCCGGACGGCCAGTAATTCCTGGAAATTAAACTTCAACCCAACGCCGAACATCAATAAGACGACCCCGATGTCCGCCAATTCTTCAGCCATTGCGGGATTGGCGACAAAGCCGCCCGTGAACGGACCGCAGACGATGCCCGCGACGAGATACCCGACGATGGGAGAAAATCGAAATCGATTCGCCAGCAAGCCGAAAATCAAGGCGGTGGCGAGGCAGACCACCAGATTAAACAACAAGCTCTCGGAATGATGCATAAAGATTTAAATGACAATCGGGCCAGTTCCAAGACTGCGGTGAAGTGATTTATCGTTTGAGGGTTTCACAAGTTTTCTTTGGCCATGCCGAGCGCAGCGCGGATTGCTCGGAGCAGCGCTTCCTCGCTAAAAGGCTTGGGCAGGAAATCAATGGCGCCCGCGCGGGCGGCTTGTCTCCGGACTTCCTGATTGTCGTGGGCGGAAATAAAAATGATGGGAATGCTGCGGTTTTCGGACGCCAAACGCCGCTGCAGTTCCAGACCGTTCATGCCGGGCATCTGCACATCGAGAATGAGACACTTTGTTTCATCCAAATAACGCGAGGCGAGAAAGTCTTCGGCGGAAGAAAAAACCTCCGCCCTAAACCCGTTGGACTTTAGCAGGCTGGTCGTCGCTTCACGGACGGACTGGTCGTCGTCCACAATTGAAATCAACGAAACCAGCCAATTTACCTTTTCATTCATGGGAAGAACTTAACTCCCAGCTAGTCGCGCCCGCTATAATACCTTGGTGTTAATGCGCAAACCGCCCTTGCCGACTTTATGCTCGTTCAAATATCCACCGCGAGACACGCCAAACATTTGCCGTCCGTCCTTCCCAAATGAGGTTGGAAACGGATGCCTGTTTCGGGCGAATCTGTCCCGTGGCGAGAGCTGAAGCTAAGGCGTCGATGGTAAAGCCGCTTTGCCAATTCAAATTATGGCACTACCCTTGGTGAATTTTAAGGCTTCCGCTCTAGCCACGAAATAACGCAACTGCCGCATTTCCATTGGACGGCATGAACCGTGATGTTGGCCACGATGGCTGCAAATCGGCAAGCCAATCGCGCAAGCATTTTTAATTCCTTTGATGATCGCACATGGTTTTCAAGAAGTTCAATGGAACGTCAGTCCGGTCGCTGCAACCCCATCTTTTTCATCCGCGCCAGCAACGTGGTCGGTTTCACGCCGAGCAGTTCGGCCGCGCCGTCGGGGCCTTTGATTTTCCAACCAGTTTTGGCAAGCACGCTGATGAGATTTTCGCGGTCGCGGCGCTGCGTTTCGGCTTCGGTTAGAAATCCCCCCTCGGCATCGATAACAGTTTTTGATCGCGGTGAAATCAAGCCAGCGGAAGAACCCGTGACGGGGAGATCAAAGTTCAGCGGGCCGCCGCGCGCCAGAATCACCGCGCGTTGAATTACATTGCGCAGTTCGCGGACGTTGCCGGGCCAGTCGTAATTTTGCAGCCCGGTGACGCCGGCGCGCGTCAACCGCGGCATGGCGCATCGCAATTCTTTCACGGACAGCTCGACAAAATGTTTCGCGAGCAGCGGAATGTCTTCCTGCCGCTCGCGCAACGGCACGACTTGGATGGGAAAAACATTGAGCCGGTAATACAGGTCTTCGCGGAAGCGGCCGGCGGCGACTTCCTTTTTCAAATCCCGGTTGGTCGCGGCGATGACGCGCACGTCCGCCTGGCGCGTGCGGTCTTCGCCCACGCGTTCGTAGCGTTTCTCCTGCAACGCCCGCAGCAGCTTGCCCTGCATGTCCGAGGGCACTTCACCGATTTCATCTAAAAACAACGTGCCGCCCTCGGCGGTCTCAAAGCGACCCGCGCGGTCCTTGATCGCGCCGGTGAAAGAACCTTTCACGTGGCCGAAAAATTCGCTTTCAAAAAGTTCTTTTGGAATGGACGCGCAATTCACGCGCACCAACGGCCGCTCCTGGCGCGGGCTGCGCCGATGGATTTCGCGCGCGACCAATTCTTTTCCCGTGCCCGTGTCGCCGAGAATGAGCACCGAGGCTTCGGTCGGCGCGACCAGGTCAATCTGGCTGATGATATGCCGCAACGCGGCGCTTTGGCCGATGAGATCGCCGAAGGCGTTGGCCTGCGCCACTTCTTCCAGCAAATAGGTGTTGTGCAATTCCAATTGCGCCTTGAGCTGTTTGATTTCTTCAAAGGCGCGCGCGTTGGCGATGGCCGCGCCGATGTGGTTGGCAAAAATGCGGCCCCACATCCTGCCGGCCTCCGGCAAATGCTTCCGGCTGAAGGCGACGATGACACCGAGCGTCTCGCCTTTGAAGAGAATGGGCGTGACCGCCACGCTGCGAATCTCTTCCCGCTTCAGCCAGTCGAAACCGGCCATCGAACCCGCATCCTTGCGCAAATCATCGTTCGCGCATTGTTCGCCCGTCGTCACGGCCATGCCCAACAAGCCGTTTTGGAGCGGCATCCGCGAACTGGCTTCGGCAAAATATTTTGGCGCATGGGCACGCGCGATCGAAGTGCCGTTGCCCGCCGCCAAGTGCAGGCAGCGCGATTGGTCGGGACAACTCGGCCGGCTCGGACAAGTGGCACAGCGGTCGCCTCTTTCAATCAGCCAAATCTGCGCGCAGGCGATTTCGGGCCGTTCCGCGGCGCGCTGCACAAATTTTTTCAGCAGCATTTCCAACGACTGCTCGCGCCCCGCTTCCAATAATAAAAGCGCAGCGTGGTTGGGATCAAAACGGATGTCGCTATCGGATTCCATGACGCCGCCAACCTAGGCGCACGCTTGGGACTCGTCCAATTAAAAAGGACGAGATTTTAGACGTTCAATTTTTTGAACCCGCTTAAAATGAACCCAACTGGCCAAATCGCTTTGTTTTCAACGGAATTCACAGCCAATCGTTTATTGGCATGAGAATGGCAATAACGGGTTGTCGTTGATACAAATTCAAAAATATGAACGCCGACGAAGAACCCATGCCGCCCGTGCCGGTCAATGAAATCAATTTCGCCGACGAAGTCTTGCGGCCAAAAGCACCGGTGGTCGCGGCCTTTCTCGCGGAATGGAGCCGGCCCTGTCAGATCATCCAACCGGTTTTGGACGAGGTCGCCCGCGCCTGCGACGGCCAGGTGAAATTTGTCGAGATTGATGCGGATGATTATCCCGGCCTCGGTTTGGAATACGACGTGCAATCCATTCCCACGCTGCTGTTTTTCGTGGCCGGCAATCCCCGCGACCGGATAGTCGGCACCGCCAGCGCGGAAGCCATCCTCGCAAAATGCCGGGCGGTTTTTGGCGTCGCTTGCAACGTGGACAATTCAACCAAATGAAAAATTATGAACCCACTCATATCTCCCAACCATCCCGCGACCACTCGTGAAAACTATCCGGCCCGACGGCCAATGCACGCGGTCAATTTTTTCTGTCACGCGCCCGACGCGAAACGGGTCTGCGTCATCGGTGATTTCAATGACTGGGATCTCACGGCTACGCCGATGCGACACGCGCCCGACGGCCGCTGGCAGGCCAGCCTCGAACTGCCGCACGGCCATCATCGTTATCTTTTTTTGGTGGATGGCGAGCCCACGTTGGACCCGCACTCCTACGGCACGGTGCGCAACGAGAAGAATGAAAAGTTTTCGCTCCTCGCCGTCAGTTGAAATGGAAAAGCATTTTTTCCAACTCTAAAAAATCATGGCCAATCCCATCACCAATAAAATCCACTCGATTCACCGGATAAATCAGGTGTTCACCCCATTACTGACCTACGCAGCATTGCTTGACAATCAAACCATTCGACCGGCTCCGCCCCGGAAAAAGGAAAATGAAATTTCAAATTTATCTGCTACGGTAAGCCCGGAGGTTTAATTATGGCAAACTATACAAAAAAATCCGCAGTCGGCGTCGCTTTCTTCGCGGCGATCACTTTCTTGTTCGCCGGCTGCGGCAAAAAACCTGCTGCCGGGCCGCCGCCGCCGCCGGAAGTCGGCGTGGTGACGGTCGCGACCGAGCCGCTGCCGGTGACGACGGAACTGCCCGGCCGCATTGACGCGGTGCGCACGGCGGAAGTGCGCGCGCGCGTCGCGGGCATTTTGCTGAAGGAAAATTATGTCGAAGGCTCGGACGTGAAAGCGGGCGACCTCCTGTTTCAAATTGATCCCGCACCGTTGCAAGCGAGTTACGACAGCGCGCAGGCGGCGCTCGCCAAGGCCGAGGCGAGCCTGAAACAAACGCAGGCGCAGGCAGATCGTTATCAAACGCTGGTGAAAATTCACGCGGTGAGCCAGCAGGATTTTGACAACGCCGTTTCTTCCGCCGCGCAAGGCAAAGCCGACGTTTTGACCGCGAAGGCGAATGTGGAAACGGCGGGTTTGAATCTCGGTTACGCGACCGTGACCGCGCCGATTTCTGGTCGCATCGGCAAAGCGCTTGTCACGGAAGGCGCCTTGGTCGGGCAAAATGAAACGACGGAACTCGCGGTCATCCAGCAGCTCGACCCGATCTATTTTGATTTCACGGAATCGAGCGTGGACGTTTTGCGGCTGCGCAAACAGCTCGCGGACGGTCAGCTTCAAAGCGTTGCGCCCGGCGCGGCGAAAATCACGTTGCTGCTCGAAGACGGTTCGGTTTATCCGCACGACGGTAAATTACTTTTCTCCGATATCACCGTTGATCCGACGACGGGCATGATCACGTTGCGCGCGGAATTTCCGAATCCCGACGACGAACTGCTGCCGGGAATGTTCGCGCGCGGGCGTTTGGAACAGGCAGTCAACGACCAGGCCATCGCCGTTTCGCAACGCGCCGTGGTGCATGGCGCGGACGGCGGCGCGACGGTTTTCATTGTGACGCCGGACAACAAAATTGAAGTGCGGCCGGTGAAAGCCAACACGGCTTTGGGCGACCAATGGATCGTGACGAGCGGATTGAAAACCGGCGAGCGCGTGGTCGTCGAAGGTCTGCAAAAAATCAAGCCGGACATGACGGTCAAGCCCGTGCCGT
>Ga0302275_10001097_pt1 | contig 29326 bp, 20 predicted proteins | sample III_Bog_N2_2_FD_200229 | JGI IMG/M metagenome (GOLD analysis project Ga0302275, IMG submission 200229) | Peat permafrost microbial communities from Stordalen Mire near Abisko, Sweden - III_Bog_N2_2 | ecosystem: Environmental > Terrestrial > Soil > Wetlands > Peat | place: Sweden: Abisko... | reverse complement strand
GCCCCGTTTCGCGCCCGGCTCGACATGATCTCCGGCTTCCCAGTCTTTCGCAATCAGCCATTTTTGCGCGATCTTGAAAAATTCATCCTGATGGACTTGGGCAGCCACATTTTGGATGTTGCGCGGTTCTTGTTTGGCGAAGCCGATAGTCTCTATTGCTATACGCAAAAGATTCACCCCGGGATTGCGGGGGAGGATGTAGCGACGGTGATGCTTCGAATGGGCGGATCGACCACCGTGGTCGTCGAGATGGCCTACGCGGAAAACCCACTCGAGCGTGAGTGTTTTCCGCAAACTTTGGTTTTTGTAGAAGGGGAAAAAGGCTCCCTTGAACTGGGCCAAGACTACTGCATAAAAACGACTACCGCCCAGGGCACGACGGCGAAGCAATATCCTCCTCCGAGTTATGCCTGGGCAAATCCCGCTTATCAGGTGGTTCACTCCAGCATCGTTGCCTGCCAAGCGAATCTGCTGCAGGGCTTACACGGGATTCCGGCCGAGACCGACGGAGAAGACAATCTGAAGACGGCCAGGTTGATCTTCGCTTCGTACGACTCTGCCGCGAGTGGACACTCGGTCAGGTTTTGAAATCCATGACGTACGCGCAACTTCGTCTTCACTGCGCCGGCGTTAGGCGTGCCGATACTGACACCGTGCTCGGTTGTCGGGGATGGAGGCGCGGGTGACGGTGGCGCGGAACGTCCTTTATTACGGCTCGCCAGCATCAGTGCCCGAGCCAATCATGCTGCGGGCAGGGGCACTCTCATTGAATTTTGTCTCTGGGGAACTTCGCCACATTCGACTGGGGAACCGGGAGATATTGCGTCGCGTCTACGTAGCAGTTCGAGATCGCAACTGGCGAACTCTGCCTTCTTCATTGCTGGACATCAAGAAGACGATCGACCGCCAATCGTTCGAATTGCGTTTTGAAGTCGAGAACAAGAAAGATGAAATCGATTTTTGCTGGCAAGGTTGCGTAGTGGGAGAAACGAACGGCAGCATCTCGTTCACCATGGAGGGTTGCGCGAGATCAACTTTCTGGAAAAACCGCATTGGTTTCTGTGTGCTGCATCCATCCGCGGAATGGGCGGGCTCCTCCTGTTGCGTCGAGACGGTGGACGGAAAGCTTAACGAAGGACAATTTCCGATATTGGTTGCACCGCAAACTGTTTTCCTGGAGATGCGGGCTATCTCTTACGAAATTTTCCCCAACATTCGGGTCAACTTGGGGTTAGAAGGCGATACCTATGAGACGGAAGACCAACGTAACTGGAGCGACGCGTCTTACAAGACCTACTGTCCACCGTTGCGCCTGCCGTTCCCTTCAGAAATGAAGATGGGGAGCACGGTCTCGCAGTCTGTCGCGTTGCATATCGAAGGTGACACCTCGAATGTCGTTCTGGACAATCTCGATGAGCCTGTTGTCATCGCGTTGAGCAAGGACGCGCTGGCACTGCCAAGAATTGGACTGCAGGCTTCGAGCGGAGAGAATTCACTGAGCAAACGCGCCGTGAATCGCCTACGAATGCTTCACCTTTCCCATCTGCGCGTCGACCTGAAGATGAGCGGAGACTTCGAGAATCGTCTACGCCTCGCATCCGCGGAAGCTGAAGCAATAGGCGTGACATTGGAAGTCGCAGTTTTCTTAAGCGATGCGGCACGGACGGAAATCAAGGAATTGCGTGCCGCCTTGGATCGAATTCGGCCGCAAGTCTACGCGTGGCTGGTATTTCACCTTGCCGAAAAGGCAACCTCGCAAAAATGGTTGGATCTGGCGCGTGCCGGTCTTTCTGATTACAATCCCGCGGCGCACTTCGGAGTTGGGACGGACTGCAATTTTGCCGAACTCAACCGCTCTCGCCCAACGGACTTCGAGATCGACCTTTTGAGTTATGCGCTGAGTCCTCAAGTGCATCTTTCCGACCACTCGAACCTGGTGGAAAATCTGCAAGCGCAGGATGCCATGGTGCAAAGCGCGCGCAGTTTTTCGGGTGTTACGCGCTTGGCAGTCACGCCGATTAGCTTGCGACCGCGTTCCAATCCGGATGCCACGAGCATGGAGAGTCCGGTGGCGGAAACCGAACTACCGCTTCACGTCGACGCGCGACAGATGTCCCTTCTCGCGGCGGTCTGGACTTTGGGCTGCCTGAAATACCTCTCCGAGTCCGGTATTTACAGCACGACTTTTTACGAGACGGTTGGTTGGGGCGGGGTGATGGAAACGGAAGAAGGTTCGTCACTACCCACGAAGTTTCCATCTCTAAAGGGCTCGGTATTTCCTCTCTTTCACGTGTTTGCCGACGTCGGAGAGTTTCAAGGCGGCGAAGTGGTGCCCAGTTCCACATCCGACGCGCTCCGAGTGCAGGGATTGGGGTTGAGCAAAAAGGGAAAGCTCCGGATTATCGTGGCCAACCTGACTCCACAAAAACAGAAATTTATTTTATCCGGCGTGTCTAGCGGGCCGTTTGAAGCGAAAACGCTCGATGAAAGCAACGCGGAGTTCGCCATGGTCTCGCCCGAGGAATTCCGTTCCGCCGGTGGAGTTGCGATTGAGATTGACGAGAAGGGCGCAGAGCTCGAACTTCTGCCTTGGGCGATGATGAGGCTCGATCGCGTATGAGTCAATGCGTATGAAGCTTGGGATTGGTACATATACCTATATGTGGTCGATAGGGTTCGAAGGTGCGGAACCAGCAGTTCGCATGAATGCGATCGCGATGTTGAAACGCGCTCAAGAGCTTGGGGTCCGCGTCGTGCAGTTTGGACCAAACCTTCCACTGGACGCGCTGGGTGAAACCGAATTGAAGAACATCATCCATCATGCGGAGCGGACCCAGATCGAAATAGAAATTGGCACTCGCGGTCTGGAGACAAGGCATCTTTGTCAGCAGCTTGAACTGGCCGAGCGTCTTGGTTGCCGGCTGGTCCGAACGGTTCCCGAACTTGCGGACGGATCGCTCCCGTCGCGCGCGGAACTCTCCGAACACCTGCAGAAGATCATTCCGCACCTGGAGAGAAGCAGGATTCGATTGGCGTTGGAAAACGGCAATATTCCCGCCCAGGATCTTGCGGATGCGCTCGATTTTCTTCACTGCTCTTGGCTTGGCATCACCCTGGATACGGTCAATTCCCTGGCGATTCCCGAGGGCACACGGCAGGTTGTGAAGACCTTAGCCAAGCATACGATGTGCTTTCACGTGAAAGATTTTGTTGTGCAACGCGCCTGGCACCGCATGGGTTTTATCGTGGAGGGGAGACCGGCGGGGCAAGGCCAAATGGATTTGCCCTGGATCCTGCAGGAATTGCGTTCCGCCAAAGTGGAAGCGAACGCCATCCTGGAGCTGTGGCCTCCGGAGCAAGCGAGCATCGAGGCCACGATCGCCATGGAACAGTTGTGGACGGAGGAAAGTGTCCGATATCTTCGGCAATACATTCTGAATTAATTCTTACTTATAGAGAGGATCGGTCCATGCAGCGAACTGTGGTTATCGTTGGAGCCGGCGGCAAAATGGGAGCACGGGCAGTGGAAAAAATCGGGAAGGAATCCCGATTTCACGTGCTTCTCTGCGAAAGCGATGCGGCACGAGCAAAGCAACTCGAGCGGGAGGGATTCAAGGTTGTTCCCGTGGAAGAGGCCCTGCCTGAGGCGGACTTCGTAGTGATGGCCGTACCCGACGCGCTCATCGGGCGTATCGCGCACGAACTCGCTCCGCGTATGAAGTCCGACGGAGCGCTGATTATGTTGGACGCTGCCGCCGCCTACGTTAACGAATTGCCAGAGCCGGGAACTCTGACCTTTATGATCACGCATCCCTGCCATCCGGCTTTTTTTACGGAACAGGCGACCGCCGACCAGCGGCGCGATTATTTTGGCGGGGTCGCTGTACAAGACATATTAGTATCGCTGATCCATGGTTCAGAATTCCGCTTTCAAGAAGGGACGGAACTGTGCAAAGCGATGTTTGCGCCAGTCCGCAAGGCGCACCGGGTTACTCCTGAACAATTCGCACTGCTCGAACCGGCGATGTCCGAAATTGTCGTCGCGACCGCTGCCTGTTTGATGAAAGCCTCGATGGATGCGGCGGTGGAAAAAGGCGTGCCCCCCGAAGCAGCCATGGCTTTCGTTGCTGGACATGCTCGAATCGCGATGGCTATCGCTTTCGGAGCCGAGAAATCACCTTTCTCAGACGCGGCCAAGATTGCGATTGAGTGGGGCATGAAAAAAGTTGTTCGACCCGACTGGAAGAAAGTCTTCGAACCACAAGCCTTACGGGAAGCCATTGAAGTAATGCTGGCCGTTAACTCGGTCGAGTCGCAAAATTAAATAGTGAAACTTACTCCACTAATCTGTTCTCTGGTGTTCGTCGCCGTCGTGTACGCGCAGTCCGGAAGCGATCTGGCGTCTCAAGTCGATCCATTTATTGGAACCTCCACGAGTTGGATTCGCGACAACGCGAACACGCTCCCAGGAGCGACGCGACCCTTCGGAATGTTGTATTGGAGCCCCGATCGCACCGATGGTACGTTCTACCGCTACGAGGGCACCAGAACTCGCGGCTTCAGCTTGACGCACCTGAGCGGCCCAGGCTGCAGCGTCTATGGCGATGTACCGATTCTTCCTCTTCTCGGCAGATTGCAACAACCACCGGCGCAACATCCGGCCGCTTACGAGGCGATTTACAAACCACAAGACCAAATTGCCCAACCCGGATATTACTCGGTCATACTTGAATCGGGTATTGAAGTTCAACTCGCCGCGTCGATCCACTCTGGGATCGCGACGTTTGACTTTCCGCAGTCCAGCGAACCGCGAACCATCCTGCTCGATCTGAGCCGCAACCTCACTCGGGTGAACGATGCCGAAATCCACATTGACAAGAGGACGGCGACGGGTTGGGTCGAGAGTGATGAGTTTTGCGGCAATGAAAACCATTACAAAGTTTTTTTCGCGCTCGAAGTTGACCAGGACGCGGAATCGAGCGGAACGTCCAACGACTTAAGAATCGCTCCGGGAAGCCGATCGGAGCGTGGACCACGTGCGGGCGGATACTTGACCTTTGCGCCGGCGCTGCGCACGCTCCGTTTGAAAGTGGGAGTCTCCTACGTAAGCATTGCGAACGCTGCGTTAAACCTGAAACAAGAGATCGCCGGTTGGGATTTTGCGAAAACCCGAAGCGATGCCCGCGCGGCATGGAATGAGGTGCTCGGCCATGTTCGTGTGGATGGCGGTACCGACCGGCAACGAAAGATCTTTTATACCGCCTTGTATCATTCTTTTCTTCATCCGTCCGCATTCAGCGATGTCAATGGTGACTATATTGGCTTCGACGGGCAACTCCATCGCAAGCAGGGTCGAGTGCAGTATGCCAATTTCTCGGGGTGGGATATTTACCGCTGTCAGGTGCAGTTGATTGCAATGCTGTTTCCGGAGATTGCGAGCGACATGGCAGAGTCGTTGGTACTCGACGCCCAGCAGGGCGGTGGCCTTCCGATTTGGCCGGTCGCGAATGACGAGAGCGGCGTCATGGTTGGGGATCCTTCTGCTCTGATTCTCGCGAGTGTTTACGCATTCGGAGCCCGTGATTTCGACACTCGCGGCGCTATGGCCGCAATCCTGAAAGGCGCGGACGATCCGCAGACCCACTCTCGCTTGTATCCAGAGCGCCCGGGTTTGAAGGACTATCTGAGTCGAGGTTACATAGCGCAGCGAAGCGATACGCCGGAGGGTGCGGGAGCCGCTGCAGTGACTCTCGAAGATAGCAGTGCGGATTTCGCAATTTCGCAGTTCGCACAAATTCTGGGTGAGTCGGATATCTCGCAAAAGTTCCTGGTGCGCTCCGCGAATTGGCGCAATCTGTTCGATCCGGAAACAAAGTACATACGAGCTCGCGATCAAGAGGGCAGGTTTCTGCCGGATTTTTCTGCTGCCAAGACGGAAGGCTTCGTGGAAGGGAATGCCGCCCAATATACCTGGATGGTGCCATATGATTTGCAGGGGGTCATTCAGGCGGTTGGCGGTCCTGAGGGAGCGAAGGCGCGGCTAGACGACTACTTTAGCGAGTATGGAAGGTGGACGGGCAGCGGGTACACTCCACATTTTTTCATCAGCAACGAACCGAGTTTCGGCAATCCCTGGATCTATAACTGGACAGGACACCCTTGGCGCACGCAGGAAGTCGTGAGCAAGGCCCTGAAAGATTTATTTACGGATTCTCCCGGAGGCCTACCGGGCAATGATGATCTGGGTGCGACGTCATCCTGGGCGGTATTCGCCTACCTTGGCTTATATCCGGAGATCCCGGGCGTTGGCGGTTTGACGATCAACACACCGGCATTCTCGGACGTTACTCTAAGACTTGGCCGACATGACCTGCACATTCATGCCGCAGGCGCTCCCGACAAAGCCTATGTTCAGGGAGTTGCAGTTGACGGGAATCCGCTACGAAGTCTATGGATCCCATGGGAGACGTTGAAGAGCGCATCTGACCTGAATTTTATTCTCAGTAGCCACCCCGTCTCGGACGTTCCGAGCGCTCCGCCGTCTTTTGCGCCGAAGCGCGATTGAGTTCTAGACTCGCTCGCGTTATTGGGTAAGCGATAAGGTGCCGCGCAACTCAATCTGGGTAGAAGAGCTTCCCACAAGAATTGTGTAAGCGCCCGGTTCGGCATTCCATTCGTGTTTCTTGACGTCGTAAAAGGAAAATGCCCTCCGATCGAGACTGAGCGTCACCCGTTCGGTCTCCCCGGGATCTAACCAGACTTTCGAAAATCCCTTCAGCTCTTTTACGGGGCGGGGAACACTGGCGTGCGGGTCGCCGACATATAACTCAGCGACTTCCGCTCCAGCCATCGGGCCCGTGTTCTTCACATCAAACGACACCGTCGCAGGAGAACTCAGGTCGGTTGCTGCTGACTTTACTTCGAGATTGCTGTAGGAAAAAGTCGTGTATGACAAGCCGAAGCCAAAAGGAAAGAGTGGCTTTGCATCGGACTGGTCAAAGTGACGGTAGCCGAGAAACACGCCTTCCTTGTATTCGACGCGCCGCTCGCCCTTTTCTGGATAGTAGGAGTGAAAGGTCGCACTGTCCTCCCACTGGCGCTCAAACGAAACGGGCAACTTGCCTGATGGACTAAAGTCGCCAAACAGCAATTGGGCGAGCGCCAAGCCCCCTTGCTCCCCGGAATACCAGCTATGCAGGACGGCGGGCACCTTGTCGATCCAGTCCGCCATACCGACGTTGCCACCGGCGGTGATTACCACGATTACATTCTTGTTCACCGCGGTGATTTCACGCAGCAAGTCTTCCTGATCGCCGGGAAGGCGGAAGCTGCGATCGGAAGCCTCGCCCTCCAGCCAAGGCGTGAATCCGACACAAAGGATCACGACATCGGCCTTTGCCGCAGCTTCTTTGGCCGTAATGCCCGCGGGCTTGCCGGCAGAACCGGCCAGTGGAGGCGGTTCCGCTGGGATCACGCCGAAGCGAATCGCGGCCGTGCGCTCATTTTTGAAATATTCGAGACGGAGTTTGACCGGTTCGCGTGCTCGCAACTGAGCTGTATAAATTTTGAGATTCTTGCTGTGAGTCCCGGTATCATCCAGAACCATTTCGTCGTTTAGATAGAGTCGCGCGCCATCGTTGGGAGAAACGTAGAACTTGTAAGGCGCACTAACGTCAGGAAGAAAATATCCGGTCCAACGAACGGAAAAGGGATCGCCAGCTCCAGAACTAGAATAACTACCCTCGCCCCAATCGAAATCGACTGTTTTGTCGGTGCGCACGAGTGACGGCGTGCCCTTCAGTTCGACGTTGTCAAAATATTCGGCTTTCAGGCCGGGAGGTCCTTTGCGCGAGACCAGAAAGGCTGTCCGGCTGACCACGTCTTCGAGCGTGGGCTCGTCAGCATCGCTCAAAACGCGGACACCTTCGCCGAGATAATCGCTGATCGCTTCCATATAACTGAGCGAGTGGAAAGGCGCGACCTGCGAACTGCCGCCTCCGCCGATTTCGGATGGATAAGCGCCGGGACCAATAACGGCGATCGTTTTGATTTTCTTTTTATCAAGAGGAAGAATGTGATGGTCGTTCTTAAGTAAAACCATGCTGCCGCGTGCTTCCTGCAACGCGACCTGTCGGCTTTTTTGGCGGTAAAGAGGAATGCTTGTATCCATCTGGGGGCGATCCAGGAATCCAAACTGAATTGTTTTGCGAAGAATTCTGCGAACCTTGTCATCGATCGTCGCTTCGGAAAGCGTGCCATCTCTCAACGCCGGAAGCAAGTTGTGGGCGGTCATAAAAACCGCGTTCGGCATTTCGAGGTCGAGGCCTCCGTTTGCGGCCGCAACTCCATTGTGGGTTGCTGCCCAGTCGGACATGATGATCCCGTCAAATCCCCACTCCTGCTTTACGATTTCATTATTAAGGTGACGGTTTTCCGTCATGTGAGTACCGTTCACCAGGTTGTATCCGTCCATGATCGCGCCCGCCTTCGCTTCTCGGACCGCGGCTTCGAACGCGGGCAAGTAAATTTCCCGCAACGTTCTCTCATCAATATCCGAGCTGATTTTTTGGCGGTCGTATTCTTGATTGTTGCCGGCGAAGTGTTTAATGGTCGCAATCACGGCGCGATCTTGAATCCCCTCAACCAAGGGAACGATCATGCGGGATGCGAGATACGGATCCTCCCCCAGGTACTCGAAGTTTCGCCCCGCCATCGGAGCGCGGTAGATGTTCAGTCCGGGACCAAGGATGATCTGGACGCCCCGCGCGCGAGCATCATCGCCCATGCTCTCTCCAACACGCCGCGCCAAGTCGGTGTCCCATGAGGCGGCGAGAGCAATTCCAGCGGTATAGGCCGTGGTCGGGCCAAAGACGTGAACGCCGACCGGTCCATCCGACATGCGCAGAGCAGGTATACCCAGGCGAGGTAAAGGTGAGGTATACATTCCGTCGGTGCCCCCGAGGAGAGTGATCTTCTCCTCGATCGTCATCGAATGGAGGAGTGAATCGACGCGCTTTTCAACATCGGCCGCAGGTGGCGCGCTATTCTGGGAGAGTGCGATCGAGGTTAGAAAGAAGAGAATTACGAGGCAGAAGTGAGTTACTGGGATTGCTGTGTCCCGATCGTATTTTCTTGGAGGAGACATTTTTCCGAGCTCCCGCTTGAATGAATCTGGTACTGACGCAGGCCCTTCAACCGCTGCTGAGCTATTCTGTTGCGCAAGCAGGTCGGCAAGAGTCGTTGTGTTCTGTTCTCGAACGCTAAGCGAATTTCACAAGGTAGATCCCCAGTCTCTTCGCCGCAAAAGCATTCTGCGCGTGGGATTTTGCGTTTTGAACCGCATCGAGAATTTCGGCTGGGCCGCGAACCGGATAATCGAAATCTTTGTAAGCAAATAGCACTTCTGTCTGGTCCGGCCCGCGCCAAACGATGCCCTGATCGTCTGCCAATACCCACATCTCCTCCATATGATCTTCCACCCGTGCGAACGCAAGATTGAGTGGGACCATGGCCGCCGGATTCCACCAACGCTCGACGGAGCCGGGCCCGGGAAAAAGGTTGGGCTCGATACCCACCTGGTAGGTAAGACGGACCGCCAGCGCGCGAAAATACGCCATCACGATGTCGTCACTAAATCTAGCGAAGCCCTCCTGGTCAAACCCGGAATCGAGGTTGCTATAGATATATTCGTTACCGCGAACATAAGCGTAATCGGGCGTCGACCAGGACGTGCCCAAAGCTCCCTCGGATTCCACATAATAAAAAAAGCCATACTCGTTTTGCAGGCGGCTCTGCAAGTGCAGCGCCGTGTCGTGCATCGACAAGATCTGATCTTGCCCCTGAATGTCGGAAGGGAAGTGAAATTCACGGGGCGAGGTCGGATTGCTTTCCTGAGAATAATCATGGTGCAGAAAGTTTATGGTGTCGGTAGCGAGATTGAAATGGCTGTCATGGAAGATACCGTTCAGTCCGCAGTCCTTAGCCTTGCGGTAGGCGGCCATTAGATATTCCTGATAGCGTGGACTGCGCTGGTTGACCGCCATCAGGACGTGCCCATAGTTGTTGCGATTAAATTGGCCGTTCACGTCGCGGCAAAACAAATCAGGAATATCTTTCGTCAAGGGCGTGATCGACGAAAAATGGGTCGCGTGCCAGGTGAAAGTCTCCATGTTCAGTGCGGCCGCATGTTGGTTAATGGCCTTCAGGCCATCCCAGCCTCCATAGCAGTCGGCAATTTCCAGTTCCAGCGGACAGCAAAGATTTCCAAAAACTCCAAATCGATCCCGGTCTTTCTCAAAACGCGGATTGATGTCCGAATCAGGACTTCTCCAAATCGGCATGATAAAGGCCCGATTGATACCCCATTTTTTCAACTGATCGAGAACAGGCTTGAATTTCTCCATCTGCGCCAGGCCTTTCGCTTCCATGTGCGAAACGGGCCGCGCTTTGTCATACTTCAACGCGTAATACTGGCGGTGCTGCGCCTGTAGAAAATCGCGCACCCGCAGATAATGGTTAGCGAGCGTGGTATCGCTGGCGTCCTTTCGCGGACCCACCAAAATCTTGCGGGCCGGAGTTGTGTGTTGCTCCGTCAGATCGAAGCAGTACTGGTTGAAATGCAGCAGAAAGGCCTGCCCCGCCTGCCGTTGGAAGAGCGAACGTACGTGCGAGGGATGTTCATGAACCGTGAGCAACACGTGACTTGTGTCGTACTGGAAGGTGAAACCCTGCATTTGCGTGTAGAGCGGCTTGTGTTGAAAAACGTGGGGATTCGCAATGCCTGGAAGATCCCAGCCAGAGTAGTAATTGGTTTCAGCACTGAAACGCGCGTGGGGTTCGCCGCCTCCTCGCATGATGAATCCGTTGCCGACAATATTTCCGCCGAGTTCCCAAGTGGCCTTGTCCTCGATTTGATAGATGGGGTACTTCGGCCCAACATAGCGAAAGGCGTAGGAAAATCCTTTGTAGGGAAGATCGTCGTAGATTTCGTTGACTTCGCGGAGAATCCAGTCGAGCCGGGCCGTCTCCGGCGAGATCGGTTCCTTCGACCACGACCGTGTGTTGGTCAGTGGATGCATGGCATGTTCGGTCCACTCCATGCGGTGGGTTAGCCGGAAGTGAGGCCGAGTCGAAATGACGATGGCGCCCGATTCAGCGCCGTCGTTTTCGATTCTTACTTCAAGGAATTCGAGATCGCAAACTTCCATGCCGTAGGGCGTCGAAACTTCAGGCCAGATGTATTCAGACGTATTTCTGAGTGGCTTGCCATGAACTGAAACCGCTCGAATTCCTTTCAGCCACTTACCGTCGAGCAGAAACTCCACTTCGATGCCATTCTTTCCCGCAACTTCGATGCGGCTATCCGTGCGTTGGAAGCGGAAGCCCGAAATCGAACCTTCTTTGGGTGCCGTCTGCTGCGAAGCAGCAAGAGCCGGGGGCAGAGCGGCAATCGTAGCCGCCGTAGCGCTTCCTTTAAGAAACCCACGCCGTGATAGGGTCACGAGCACCTTCCCACACGCGACGACCATACGCGCCCGACCTTCTGGAATCTGGCGGATCTTCGCGTCTTCTCCATTTATAACTCTGTAAAACTCTCATCGTACGAGCGTTTCCGGTCGCTGTTCTGTAAGAAATGTGAAGAGTTTTATAAGATGAGCACCATGATGGCGAGCCGGGAAAGATTCGAGGAGACCATGCCCCACCGGTGTTTTCCTCAGAGATTTTCTCGAAATCTTTACAGACTGCTCCCGGACGTCAAACGATATGATCGAATCAGATAGGGGCATTCCACAGGTTTGCAAGTGCGGCGGGGTTAGCGGCTTTGTCGAGGTCCATTTCAGGTTCGGCATTTTCGAGTATCTCGGAGGAATGGCAGCATGATATCGCGGCGTAAATTTGTAGCTGCGTTGTCCGCACTGCCCGTATCCGGCCTTTTGAGTTCACGGGGGTCGAGTTTGAGCGCGACCGCTTCGAATCCCGCGAACGCCCCGGCGACGCCGGTCATTCCGGAAGACCTCACGAAATACGTCAAGATCGCGATCGGTACAGGCGGTCACGGGCATACCTACCCCGGTGCCACTGTCCCTTTTGGCATGGTGCAACTCAGCCCCGATACGTATAACGCGGGCTGGGATTGGTGTTCTGGTTACCACTATTCAGACAGTTCCATCATGGGTTTCAGCCACACGCACCTGAGCGGCACAGGAGATTCGGACATGCTGGATTTCCTGCTCATGCCCGGCACCGGCACCGCAAAAACAAGTCCCGGCTTGCGCCAGAATCCCGGAGAAGGCTACCGTTCGCGCTTCAGCCACGAAGAAGAGATCACGGAACCTGGCTACTACTCCGTCATGCTCCGAGATTACAACATACGCGCCGAACTTAGCGCGACAGAGCGCGCGGGCATCCATCGGTACACGTTTCCAAAAAGCGACAGTAGCCATTTCATTCTGGATCTGACGCATGCTTTCGGTGATGCCTCGATTTTGTCGGCAAATCTTAAAATCGTCGGCAACGACACGATTGTGGGCGGTCGTACTGTCAAACGGTGGGCGCCAGGCCGCCAGATTTACTTCGCCATGCAGTTCTCGAAGCCCTTTTCTTCCGTGGAACTCATCTCCAACGAAAAACACTTGGACTCCCTGCGAGAGGCTGATGGAACGTCACTGAAGTGTCTAATGCATTTTCAGACCGAGGCTGGCGAAGTCATCATAGTAAAGACCGGCATTTCCGGTGTGAGTGAGGAAGGCGCGCGAAAGAATCTGGAGGCTGAAATTCCGGGTTGGGATTTTGGCAAGGTTCGTCACGCGGCGCACAACGCCTGGAACCAAAATTTATCCAGAATCAAGATTCAGACCGCCAACGACCGGCACCGGCGAATTTTTTATACCTCGCTCTACCACATGCTGGTCGCTCCCACATTGTTTGACGATGTCGATGGACAGTATCGCGGAATGGATGGCGAGGTGCACCAACTCCAGAAGGGGCAGCATAATTACAGTACTTTTTCACTGTGGGATACTTTCCGCGCCGCCCACCCCATGTATACGCTGTGCCAGAGCGATCGTGTGCCAGACCTGGTCAATTGCCTGATTCGCATGGCGCGGCAGAGCCCCAGCGGAGTTCCCATCTGGCCCCTGCAGGCGAAAGAAACTTTCTGCATGACTGGCTACCATGCCAGTTCGGTCTATGCCGAAGCGCACACCAAGAATTTCAAAGGAATCGATTTCAGTCAGGTATATCCGGCTCTGCGGAAGCGAGCGATGGTGGACGACTATCGCGGCCTCGGGTTCTATCGCAAACTGGGTTACATTCCGAGCGATAAGGAAGAAGAAGCGGTCAGCAAAACGATGGAATACGCCTATGACGATTGGGCTGTTGCTCACATCGCTCAAGCGCTCGGAGAACACGACGACTACAACCTTCTCATCGAGCGTGCCAGAAACTACAAAAATCTCTTCGACCCGGTCACTGGTTTTATGCGGCCGCGCTTGGAGGATGGCGACTGGACAGAGCCCTTCGTCCCCAACGAAATGGGACATTCCGAGCGGTGGCGCGACTACACCGAGTCCGATCCGTGGCAGACGACGTTTACAGTCCAGCACGACCCCGCGGGCTTGATCCAACTTCTCGGCGGCCGTCAGTCGTTTGTCGAAAAGTTAGACGGCCTGTTTAGCGCCAGTTCTCAACTTCCTGTCGACGCCCCGTCGGACATTTCTGGCATGGTTGGCCAATACGCGCATGGCAACGAACCCTGCCACCACGTGGCCTATCTTTATTCTTACGCAGGAGCCGCGCACAAGACACAAGACCTCGTGCGCATGCTGCTCGAGATGGAATATGACGACCAACCGGACGGTCTCGCCGGCAACGAAGACTGCGGACAAATGTCGGCGTGGTACGTGATCAGTTCGCTCGGCTTCTATGCGGTCGATCCCGTGAGTGGCAACTACGTCTTTGGGACGCCCCTTTTTGATCGGGCAGAAATCGATCTCGGAAACGGGAAGAATCTGATCATCGTAGCCAAGCGGAATGTGCCGAGCGACCACTACGTCCAATCGATCACGTTCAATGGCGAACCGTATCGCAAACTCTGGTTTCGTCATGCCGATATTGCGGAGGGCGCCGTCATCGAGTTCACAATGGGCAGTGTGCCGAACCTCAAGTTCGGTGCGGATGAGGGAGCCGCGCCGCCTTCGTTGTCCACACAGTTAGCGGAACCAAATGCTTCAGCTAAGAAGGAGAGCGCACGCTGATGGTAACGACCATGAAGGACATCGCCCGAGAGTTGGGGGTGTCGATCGTCACCGTTTCCCGGGCCCTGCGCGAGGGTTCTGGAATGAGCGCGAGCACGCGCGGCAGGATTTTGCGCCGCGCCAGAGAACTCAACTACCGGCCGAACCTGGCGGCGCGAGCCCTGGTCACCGGTCGCAGTAAACAGATTGGTCTAATCGTTCCCGACCTCGTGCATTCTCTGTTTGCTACGGTTGCTCTGAGTGCCGCCGCCGCACTGCGCTCGCAGGGGTACAGCCTGATTATTTCTTCGTCCGAAGGAGATCCGCAGCTCGAGATTTTCGAAATCGACCAGATGTTGATGCGCGGGGTCGATGCCCTGATTCTCGCATCGACGCAATCGACCGTCGAACACTTCTACAAGATCGGACATCAACGGCTTTGTTTTCTCTTGCTGGATCGGAAAATCCCGGGCTTGGAAGCGGACTTCGTCGGCGTCGACGACGTCATGGCCGGCACGCTTGCCACCCGCCATCTGCTGGAAATCGGCTGCCGAACGATTGCTCATATTGCTGGTCCCGATGTAAGCAGCGCATTTGATCGGCAGGCAGGCTATCGCATGGAGTTGGCACGTCGCGATATGAACCTGCCTTCCCGCTATCTTGCCAAAGGTATCGTCGCGGACAATAACGACGCCTTCGGCTACACCGCAATGAAAGGTTTGATGTCGCTCAGGCCGAGGCCCGATGGTGTGTTCTGCTACTCCGATCGCATTGCGATGGGGGCGATGCGAGCCATCTTTGATGCGGGATTACGAGTTCCCGAAGATATCGCGCTGGTAGGATGTGGCAACGTAGCCTATGCTGACTCTCTGCGTGTCCCGCTCACGAGCATCGATCTCGATAGCAAGCAACTGGGAGAGCGTGCGGCGAAAATGGTTCTGGGAATTCTGCGGCGGCGAGGTCGTCCGGCAGCGCGAAGCGTGTTGATGCCACCCCTGCTCGTGGTTCGCGACTCGACACAGCGACAATGCCCGCGCTAAATACCCGTAGAGTCGCAAATCGCGGTCGCCCGAAACCTTCCCCTCGTCCACGCTGAGGCAAGATCCGAGCGCACAGGATCCCGGACAGCTCCCGCTCGAATTCGAGAGTTCGATGAGGGCTAGTCAAAGCCTCGCATCAACTGGTCGCCGGGAAGTAGGCCGGGATGCTAAAGGCCGTCAAGAACTGCCTAACGTGGTAGGAGGGATATTTTGCAAGCATGCGCTGCTCGGCGGCCCCGGCGTTGTCGCTCTTGATCGCTTCCGCAAAATCCGCGAGGTAGGTGCGGGTCTGCGGAATCAGTTCTGGACCGGCTGCACTGCCGTGACCGGGATAGATGGTGGAGACGCGATCGCGGACGAAATCGTTGAGTTCATCGAGACGCTGCAGCCAACTGTCGAGATGGCGCTCCTGCAGGTAGAGATGGGCGTTGTTGTAGACGAGATCGGCAGAAAACAGAGTCTTCGAGTCAGGAAGATAGAGAGCCGCGATGTGTTTAGCCTCGCACTCGCCGAATTCGACGATTTCTAAGCGAGTACCTTCAAGTTCGAGAAAGGGACTCGAAACGACCTGGGGAATCACCAACCGCGTGGCCGCTTCTGGCCCGATTTTCTTCTGAAGGAACGAAAGCATCCATGGACCATCGGTCTTTATATCGTTGACGACGTTTTCGGTACTGACGACTTCCGATTGCGGAAAGCTATCGCAAATAAGATCAAGACTCATGAAGTGATCGGGGTGAGCATGAGAGATCATGATTTTGCGCAGAGTCTTGCCCAAGGCCAAGATCATGTCGACGAGCTTGCGGGCGTCACTGCGCAGCATGGGCACATCGAACAGAATCGCTTCGGACGCGCTGGCGACAAGGTATGAGTTCGACCACGCCCCGGCTTCGGATGAGGTGAATGTCTGAACGGAGGGTGCTGTGTTTTTCATGAGGCTCCTGGGTTTCAGCGTTTATCGTCAGGCACTGGACGAGTGGCACCATCTATCTTGAGCAGCCACGCACCTCCGGTGCGGAAGGCGCTCGCGACGTCGAATGTGTTTTCCAGAAAATGGTATTTCACGAAGCGGCCATCGAGAATTTCGAAGCGGATGGAGTATGCGATGTCGATGATGTGATCTGTTGTAAGGGCGTGAAGGCGGAACCAACCAAATGCCGCCGCCCGGTTGCCCTCGGAGATGACCTCGCGTGGGCCATACGCGCTTACCTCCAGATTGCGATGCATGTGGTCGAAAAAGTCATGCACCGCTTTGCGACCGCGATGCAGCCCAAACCAGGGTAGAGCCGTTTGACAGTGCTCCGAAATTGGCGGCAACGTATCGGAGGAATCGCGCACAGGGGTTCCGTTGACAACGTACTCCACGTCGGGGTCAAAGTATCGATCAACGGCGGATGCGTCTTTGCGCATGACGGCATCCAGGTAGTCGCGAATTAAATCGGCATTCGAAAGTGGCGTATTCACAAACTCTCCCGTTCTTTCTGAACAACTCAACGTGTGGTTATTTACCTCCCGCGGTCCAGGAGTTTTCTTCTGCAGGAGGAGTGACGGTGGCCCAGCGCTCAGCGATCTTCTCCCCTTCGAAGCGCCACATCACAAAGCCGTGGAATTGCATTTTTTTTCCGGAACGCTGGTCGGTCCAGCGCCATATGTTGCGGCAGACGACTCTGTCGTTTTCGGCAACCATCTCTTCGATCGTGAGGTGAAGGTCGGGCATGGCTTTGTACATGCTGAGCATCATCTCCTCATCGCCTCGCAGGTCGGTGGGCTTCCCGCCCGGGCCATCGTGGTCATAAAAATCGGGAGTCATGTTGGTGCGAATGACTTCGGCCTTGCGGCGGTTCACGAAGTCTTCGAAGTGGTCGCGAACACGCTGCTTCATCTGCTCTGTAGTTAGTTTGGTTGCCATAAAATGACTCCTGCGGCTAGGATGCACTTGGGTTCACGTTCTAAGCCGTCCCAGAGTGGAGAGCCCCTGCGTTGGGAAAAACTCGGGTCTGGCCCGGCTGCGAGATCTAAACTAACCCGGACTCGAGAAGGCGGGAAGTACGCACAATTTTGTTAGTGGCTCTTTTTGAATGACGGGCAAAAAGGCCGCGAAAAATGGAGACGCGGGAAAATGAAAATGCATTTTGGCTGCCCTGTGCAGGCTACCTCGAACGTCTTAGCGGGGAAGTGGAAGGTTTTGATCGTTTGGCATCTTGGGTTGGGATCGAAACGGTTTGCGGAGATTCGAAAGCTCCTTCCCGGCGTGAGCGAGAAGGTGTTGACCTCTCAGCTGAGACAACTGGAGAAAGACGGAGTGATCAGCCGTTTGGACCAGAAGACGATTCCGCCCCGGGTGGACTACAAATTAAGTCCGGCAGGAAATGACCTCATTGGAGTAATGCAGGCGATGTGCGACTGGGGGAGTAAGCATCTGGGAATTGCGCCAACCCTTCCGCCTCTGGCGTCGAGACAGTTCGCAAAGCTGCGGTGATCCATTCCTTCGCGGTTAGAATGTTTAGACTTCCGCAGAGGAAAGAAGTTTTGCCGAGGTTGGACGCGGCAGAAGTGCAACCGCACTTGGCGGCGACGAGGGAAGATGAGAATGAAGATGAGAATGAGGTGGCAATTGGGCGTCATCCTCGCAGTCTTTTTCTGCGCGCTAACAATACAAGCCCAGCACGATTCTCATCCGTACACAGGGGATAGGTCGGCTGGTGATCATAGCTGGTCCGGGTTTACTTCAAGCATGGAGAAGATGAACGCCGACATGGCAGCGATAGGGCCATCCGGCACGACAGATCTTGATTTTGTAAGGTTGATGCTGCCGCATCATCGGTCGGCCATAGATATGGCGAAAACGCAATTGCTCTATGGTAAAGATCCGCAGATGCGTAGGTTAGCCCAAGAGATCATCACCGACCAACAATCGGAGATTGAGTTGATGGAGCTTTGGCTAAAACAACGCGATCGGCAAAAACATGAGTAGAACCAAGGGCAGGGACAAGAATAACGGACATACTTAGACTAAGAAGTCCCGAAACAGAGTTGCATTAAGATCGCGCCGCCCAAGGCCGCCAGCAGCGCGGTGGGCATGGCCAGGGCACCGACTTTGAGGAAGTCCCAAAAAGTGACATCGAGCTTTTCTTTGCGCAGGGCAATGAGCCACAAGATGGTTGCCAGTGATCCGGTAATCGAAAGATTCGGTCCGAGATCCACCGCAATAAGAAGAGCTTCATTGATTGGCCCTCGGGCTTGCGCCGCGTGCAGAGTACTGCCAACAATGAGCCCGAGCGGAAGATTGTTCACCAGATTGTTGGCGATTCCGACCGCGAAGCCAGCAGTCAAGTCTCCGGCGACAACGCCCCGGTGCTGCACCCAAGTGAGCCACTCGGCGGGATAGCGCATGGCGCCGATATTCTCGATTGCATCCACCATGACGAATAGACCGGCGACCAGCGCGAGTGTCTCCCAACTGATCTCGCGCGCGAAATGTGCCGGATTCGCCCGCTCTTTGACGCAGACAATCGCCGTGATGACTAAAGCAGACAGGCAGGTGGGCAGGCCCAAGTCTTTGCCGAGTGACGATGCTGTGAGCAAAACTGCAATCATGAGCGCGGCGCTGACGAGTACAAGCTTGCCGCTGGCGGTCAAGCTTGCGGATTCGACCGGGTGGTCGATGCTTTCGCAGAGTTCTTTGCGATAGACCCAACGCAGGACCATGTAGGTCGTGCCGATCGATAACAAGCAGGGAACAGCGAAAGCGAGGAGCCACTTGCCGAGCGGCGGCATGGCATCGTGAAAGACGACCAGATTTGCTGGATTTGAAATGGGCAAGAGAAAGGATGCGGCGTTGGCGATGAAGGCACAGACGAACAAATAGGGTAGCGGTTGAACCTTTGCTTTGCGTACGGCGGTCAGGATCGCCGGCGTTAAAACGACCGCCGTCGCGTCGTTTGACAGAAACACAGTGACGACGGTGCCGACGGCATAGACGAGAGTGAACAGTTTCAAGCAGGAGCCGTCCGCTTTTCTCACGGCGACGGCTGCGAGCCAGTCGAAGACGCCGTGCTCCCGCGCCAGTTCGCAGAGCAGCATCATGCCAATGAGAAAAAAGCAGACGTCTAACGCTTTGCCGGCAGCGTGCCATACGAGTTTCAGGTTGATGAGCCGAAGCAGTAAAAGAAGGAGAACACCTCCGCCAATCCAGTAGACCTCCGGCACACCCCGCGGGCGAACCAGCATCAGCGCGACGCTCGCAGCGATGATGGTCCAAAGCAGGAGATGAGCAAGGGCGGGAGAAAGCATCTACCATTCTCTCTCGACGTCGGCTGCTGGATTCAAATTAAAGTCCGTCGTCAGAGTGTTCATTGCGCAAAAGGGTTCCCTTTTTGAATCGAGCCGAGATCGCTATTTATTTTGGGAGGTTCGACGGCCGGCAAAAGAGTTTCGGGGATGAGGAACCAGAGCAAAGCGAACGCCAGCAGGGCCACGCCGCTCAAGCCGAGAAAGGACGCCCGAAATCCTGAATGTTGAATCAGCAAGCCACCGACCGTGTTACTGAGCGCCGCGCCGATCCCGACCATGGTGGTGAAGACGTTTCCAGCGGAATTGAAGGCTTGAATCTTTCCGAATAGCTCGTCAAAAGCAGCGGATCCCGCGACTCCGAGACTAATGGCTGCTACGGTGGGCGCGAGAAACGCTCCGGAACTACCGATCAGGAATTGTGCGGAATAAACCTCGGTGGGACTCAGGCGTCCCATAAGCAGGACGGCACCCGCTACGAGCACCGCCAGACTGATTGCCATTAAGGCGCGTTTGCTCCGAGTTGCATCGATTATGGCACCTGCTGGCGTTTGCATGGCTACGGAAACTAGTCCGCCGAATGTGAGGGCGTAACCGACGCTGCCTGGATTCCATCCGCTCGCTGCAAGATAGGCCGCCAAGAATGGTCCAAGCCCAGTTTGAACGTCAGCCAAGAAGAACGTGAGCCACTCGATAGACCGCACGTTTTGAGTCGTTGCATCAGTCGTTCCGAATTTCTCATCGCCGGCTGATCGCCTGCGTCCGTGATCGAGCTTGCGCAACTTGCTTCGACACTCCATAAAAAACGAACAGACGGCGCCCCAGCGTAAGTACCCTGCTTGCTGGTCTGGATTGTAGGCTGCTGTTTGATGATCGGTAGCGGAACACCGGTTGGCCGGAGGAATTCACGATGGTCTGGTTCGGATTGGTTCGGACCTCACCTTCGAGGCGGAAATAAAAAACCCTCCCCCCGGTGGTCGGGGAGAGGGCGGTTGTGGTCGGAACGAGAGTTAGTCGTCGTCGTCAACCTTGGCGGGTGCCGGCCTGTTGTTGAAGTCGCTCGCGGGGCGAACGGCCTTCTCGCCGGGGAACGGGCGTGTAAACCCAGTGGCTTCGTACCAGGTCAGGTGGTTGACGGTGTCGATGTCTTCGGAGTCTGGCGTGTGTTGCTTGCCAGCGAAAACCTCGGCCTTCTTCGCCATCCATCCAGCCCGCAGAGCCTTAACCGCAGGGCTCTCGGTCCGGACGGACTGAGTCTTCGCCCCAGCCTTAACGCCAGGAGACGGAGGACACGAGGGGATGGCGGTCTGAGTCGGAGTCTGGCTAACACCAGCGGTCAGAGGGACTTGGTTGGACACGTGCGGCCACGGCAGGAAGTAGTTCGCCGGTGGGTTATTGACGAAGATATTACTCATCGGTGAGGCCACGAGATCGAACTGGTTCATGGGCTTGATGCCTAGAATTTGCTCGATCGTGCGAGTCACGTTGACCTGAGTGTAGAAGGTGCTCTCTTCTGTGACCCCAGCTCCGGTTCCATCGGGGTTCACCTGCTGAAAGACGTACGGGCTGAAGACATAGCCTGGGCTGCGGTGACCATCGACATGGTCGACGCCGGTTTGCGCGTCGTCTTCTTCGACGAAGATCACTGAAGAAGACCAAATCGGGCTGTGGCTGATGGCGTCGACATAGCGCCCAAGGGCCAGGTCGTTATCGGCTTGCATGGCTGGCGCGGTCGGCGGGCCGCCGGTGTGGTCGGAACTGATCCACAGGAGTTCTAACTGAGGTACCGTGCCATTGGTCACGTCATTCGCGAAGTCCTGTGACCAGATGTCGTAGCGGAACTGGTCAGGGATTCCGAGATCAAACTGCGGATAGTTCTGGACCGTGTGATTGATCAGGTTCGGGAGCGGGGAGTGCGAGGCAACGGTGTTGTAGTTGTAGAGCTGGCTCTCAGCGCCACACTCGTAGGCCGTTATGTCGTTGTAGAAGTCGATCCACTCGGGCTCGGTGGTCGAACCGTTCGGCTGCTGGAACGTGTTGTATTCGATGTACTCGCCGTAGTTCTTAAACGAGACGCCTTCCTTTACAGCCTGGTCCCACAAGTGGCCGGCCTTCTGGTAGGCAATCGCATCGCCGCCGTTGGAGGGGTAATCGCGGAGCCAGTCTGGCGATTGAACATCGTCAGAGTAAGGAGCCATAGCCTGGACGATCCAGTTATGGCCGTCGGCCGACTGGCGGCTCGGGTCGTAGAAGTTGTCCAAGAGCGGGAAGCGCTGAACCAGCGCGTGCGCGTTCGGAGAAACCGGAATGCCTCCGTCTGCTGCAGAGCCATCTCCGAAGACTGCCAGCGAGGGGTCGCCGTTGCCGCCGACCACGTCGCCCAGCATCTGATCGTAGGTGCGGTTCTCACGGATGATCAGGAAGACGTGCTTGATTAGCGAAGGATCGCCGATCTTGGCGGGGATGGCGACCGGAGCGGCCTTCGAATTACCACCGGAAGCAGACTTGATATTTTCTGTGAGATCCCAGTGATTGTTCTGCGTGACCTGCAGCGTCATGGCCTGCAGGGTGGAGCTCGGAACGGGAACGGGAACCATGTTCACGAAGCCGAGGTCCTGGTGGGTGTTAAAGTAGTTCACTCCGAAGTCCGTGGCATATGAATTTTCGAAGGTATTCGTCGGAGGCGGCGCCACCGCGAAACCGTCGGTGCCGAGGCCTTTGTCGTTGGCAACGATCAGTTCACTGTCTGCCGCGTCCAGTGCGACCGAGCTCGGCGCATAACCGACCGGGATCAGGCCCAGGACTTGGCTGGCGTTGAGGTCGACGACGGCAACCGCGTTTGCGTTGTAGAGCGCGACGTAGGCAAGGTTGTTCACCGCATCGACGGCGATCGAGTTCGGCCCTGCGCCAACGAGCTGTCCCGGTACTTTAATCGGCAGTGCAAGATTAATCGTCGATGTCACTTTGTTCGTGGTCGTGTCGATCACCGAGATGCTGTCGCTGTAGGTATCGGCGACCAGGAGGTTGGTCCCGTAAAACGCCATGCCGGTTGGGTGCAGACCGACCGAGATGCTGCCGGTGACGGAGAATGTGGAAAGGTTCACCACGGAAATAGTGCCGGTTTTTGTGGAACCAGTGGGATACTCGGCGACGACCGGGGTGCCGTTCGAGTAGCCCTGGAAGTCCTTCGCGTTCGCGATTCGTCCAGCTTCGTTAGAGACGTAGGCGGTCGTACCATCCGGAGAGATCACAACACTGTTTGGCACGTTACCGACACGGATTTCTGGACCTTCTTTCGGGGTTGGCTGGGTCAGGTCAATCTTGGTCAGCGTATCGTTGTTATCCAGCACAACGTAAGCCGTCTTGGCATCCGGCGAGATCGCGATGCCGAGCGGATAGGAAGTGGGTGCGCCGTCTGACACCAGCGAGACGGTCTGGCCGCAGGGGATTTCGATGCTGCCTGTGGTTCCCGGAGGGCTGCCCGAGGGGGGCGTCGTCGTGGGATTGTAGGGATAGCAGGTAACCGTGGTCAGATAGCCGCCGGCGTTGACATCCAGCGGAACGCTGACGTGGGCGTAGTCTGAGAGCGTGCCCAGCACCGGATCGACGCTGGCGATAGCAACGTAGGCTGGCCCGTAGCCGCCGTCCTGGCTAAATACCAGGTGCAAACCATCCGGCGTATAGGTTATGCCGGTGGAGCTGCCACTCTTGCTACCGAACGGTTTGTAGTTTTGCACGACCGCGCCGGTCTGGGTGTTGAAAACGGTGACGGACTGTGGGGCGCCCATCTGAAGGACGGCGGCGGTATGCGTGCCGGAATTCGGGTTCACCGCGACGGCCTTGGCCCGGGTTGTGGTGCTGAGGTAGACCGAGATGCCGGCGGGCGTGATGATCTGGCCACTGCTGACGACCCACGGGTTAGACAAGGTCGACGGGTAGTTCGGGCCCGTGGTCGCGTTCGCGTTCTCGCCGGGTGTGTAGGTCGGGAACTCTTGCGACTGCGCGAGCGCCGACACGCTCAGACCCGCTGCCATAGCCAGGACGGCGAGTGGTCGCAGAAAATTGAAACGAGGCCTAGTTAGAAAATAATTTGGAGCCGTTTTTCCTGACATAGACACAGTTCTCCTCATTGAATTGTTTTCCTCAGACAACTGGGATGGGTGATGCGACAGCGGGTGGGACGTTGGGCAGAAAGACATTGACATTAGGGATGTAGGTACGAGGACCGATAATAGGAGGCAATCATTACCGGTTTATTACGTGCCTGTGAAGATCCCATGAAACTTCTGTTACAGCGGCTGAACTCGTCTCCCGCGCGAAGAGTTGTTTGAGCGGCGATGAGTGCATCGGCCGGAGGGTCAGCAGTCAGCAGTGCATGACAACTGACGCTCAACCGAGACGCAGTCAACCGGGTGGCATGCCGATCAATCTTTGGTCTTTCTGCTGATCTCCTCGATTTTGGGCCTGCAGCCATGTCAAGCGATCTCGATCAAGTCCTTTGAAAGGAAGCCAAACCGCCATGCCGAGCATGGCAACGAGCATCGGGAGCACAAGGAACATAGAGTCGTATTGCGGAGCGAACACAGCGCAGAGATTTTTGGTGATAAACCCTGCTCCGCCAAGGAGCAATAAGCCCCCCAGCACCCGAGAGAAATATCCTGATCGGAAGAACAAATATCCTCGGAGCATTGTTTCGACTCCGTAAAATCCGGCAAAGATGCTGAAAATTGTCCCGTAGATTTTGAGACAAAGGTAGGAAAAGCGGCTAACTGCATCCGGGCCTAGCGCCGCTGCGAAGTGCGCATCGATCTGCGGTAAAGCTGCGAGATAGTAGAAGATCTCGCCAACAGCAAATGTTGAAGTACAAAACACCCCAAACACAGCCGCGATGAGCGACAGCGGGCGACTGACCGGGCGGAGCAACAGGTAAAAGATGGCCGTCAAAGACAGGTCGCACACCGCCTCGATCAGGTAGGCCACAAAACCGGCTCGAAATAGACTGAGGGAAGCCGCAACTCTCAGACTGGTTGCTTGAAAGTCCCCAGCCACAAGGAGCTTACCTGGGACAAAAGATTCGCCAAAGCCCCCAGCCAAAAGAGAAATGGCAACCAGCGCTCCGGCCACTCGGGCGTAGTGTCGTGCCGCGTTTGCGTTCACTGTGCGCTCCTGGCTGCCACCCCGAGTATACGCGGATGTGCGACGAGACATTCCTTTCGAAGGAAATCCAACGAATAACGTTTCACTTCGCCGGTGTTCATCAGTGAACGCACGATCGCCGATGCGCCAGTCGAAGAGGGTTAAGCTTGAAAAAGTTGCATTGGCCTGTTCGCCTCAATTAAAGTGCTTGCGCCGCCGATCGCTGCCCAGAAGCCGACATCTCGGGACCGATCCAGAGGAAAACACATGCTGGACCCGATACTTTACTCTTTACAGGTGCACCAAGCCTGCTCGCTCGAGTGAGCAGGCCTAAATCCCTCCTGACGGAGATTTTCGGATGTACAAACTCTTTTTCGCCGGGCTCTGCGTCCTCGTCCTGATACCCAGGGCATATGCCCAGCAGTTTGACTTCCCGGAAGCTGCCGCGCAAGATCCAGCGGTTCTGTCCAAAACGGTGACGAGGCTAGCGATTTGGGCTCTTCCGATATACAAAGAGGCTGATCAACAGACCTATCTCACGAACCTTTCGGCACTGCAGGCCGCAGCAAGTCAGTACGACGAGGCTGTCCGTTCATATGGGGCGTTGCGGGACTTTCGCCGCTCCGCGCGTATTAGCAACCCTGAATGGCGCGATCTGCAGTACGAGATTTACGTTCGCGCCAAGGCTGCTGCAGAGCGACAAAAGCTGCCCTTCGATGAAGCGTATGGGGAGGCCTTCCGCGTGGTCTTTTCGAATCTGGACGACGCAACTTCGGCACGGGCGATGCCTCTCTTCGACATCGTGGACGAAAGCTGGACGGCGCCTACGCTGCAGAGTGAACTTGATGCTCAGAAGGGCAAAACCAGCATCACCCTTGATGCCGCCGTATCCCTGATCCACGATTATGAGACAGTGGAGACTTACCGTGAGACCACCGCTCTACGACCTGCCTTGATCGCAGAAGATGACAGCCATCGCTACGTCATCGAGAAAAACATCCAGGTAAAGACACCAGACAATGCCACAGTCTGTGCGCTGGTGGCGCGCCCGCGAGCCTCCGTTGAGCACCTTCCCGCCGTTTTCTTCTTCACGATCTATTACGATTATGCTGACGTTCTGAACGATGTACGGCTGACTGCGGCGCATGGTTATGCGAGCGTTGTGGGTTTTACGAGGGGCAAAGCCTGCAGCCCCGACAAGCCAGTTCCCTATGAGCATGATGGCTCCGATGCAGCATCCGTCATCGATTGGATAACGGAGCAGTCATGGAGCGATGGTCGTGTCGGTATGTATGAGGGCAGCTATAACGGCTTTACTCAGTGGGCGACGGCGAAATACATGCCAAAGGGTCTCAAGGCCATGATGACGGGTGCACCTGCCGCGCCGGGAATCGATGTTCCGATGGAAGGGAATGTCTTCTTGAACTTCCTTTATCCCTGGCCGTTCTTTACCACTGATGCGAAGAACAACGATGATAAGACCTATGGTGAATACAAGCGCTGGCAGAAGCTGAATCACGACTGGTATGTAAGCGGACGCGCCTATCGCGATTTGGACAAGATCGATGGCACGCCGAACCCAATCTTTGACCGGTGGCTCGAACATCCAAGCTACGACTCTTACTGGCAGAGCATGGTGCCTTACAAGCAGGAGTTCACACGCATTGGCATTCCCGTTCTCACCACCATTGGCTACTATGCGGGAGGGCCGGGAGCCGGTCTTTACTACTTCAGTCAGCAAGAAAAGTACAATCCAAGAGCCGAACACTATCTGTTGGTTGGGCCTTATGGCCATATTGAAGCGCAGTATGGTCCGTTTGGACTGTTGGGCAATAGCATCACATCTATGTCGGGTTTGAAGCTTGACCCGGTAGCCGTGGTCGATCTGGTCGACCTTCGTTATCAGTGGTTCGACTACGTTTTCAAGAAAGCACCGCGTCCCGACTTGCTTAGGGACAAAGTGAACTATGAAGTCACTGGCTCCAATGCTTGGAAGCACGCGGTATCTGTGGCGAGCATGGCCGCCGGAACGCGGAGGTTTTATCTGAGTGCAGCGAAGGCTAATGTAGGATATCGGCTCGGTGATCGAAAGGATAAGCACGAGGGGACGACTGCTTTGCGGGTAGACTTCGCAAACCGGAGTGATGTGGACCGCAAGGCTGTTGGGGGCGGCATTTCCGACAAAGAACTGGATACGTGGAACGGTATCGAGTTCGTCAGCGAACCGCTATCTCAACCCACCCAGATGAGCGGGCTATTTTCTGGCCACCTCGACTTCATCACGAACAAGAAAGACTTCGACTTCGAGATCGATCTGTATGAACTCACATCCCACGGCGACTACATTCAGCTTGCTCCCTACTGGTCGCGCGCCAGCTATGTTGCAGACCGCAGCAATCGGCATTTGCTGGCTCCAGGCAAGCGACAGCGCCTCGATTTCCAAAGCAATCGCTTGATGAGTCGACAGCTCCAGGAAGGAAGTCGGGTCGTCGCTGTCGTGACTGTCATCAAGTCTCCAGATCGCCAGATCAATTACGGTTCCGGCATTGACGTAAGCGCTGAGACTGTTCGGAACTCCGGAGTTCCTTTGGAAATTCGCTGGAGTAGCAATAGCTATCTTGATCTTCCACTGGGAAGATAGTTTACAGCTACACACTTATGAAAACGTGCATCGGCCTGAAGGCGTAGTTGAGATCCCTTCGCTCCTACTCTTTGCTCGCTTCATGTGCGAGAAGATATGCCTCAATTTCCTTCATGCCACTGTGTCTTCCTCCAGCGCGAATCGAGGGAGTAGGCGAGAGCGACCTTATCTGGATCACGCGAATTCCAGCTATCTTCGGCGAGGCGCACCTTTTGAATCGCGGTGTCGCTAGTAAATGGAGGTAGCGGGGGCCTGGTTGTCATTGCTTCTCCCTTTCAAATGAGCCTTAACGAACGGCTAGTGCTGTACTCTGTCGCAAAACAACCTGCGAGGAGTCCTTGATATCGGTCACAACGAGGAATCTTTGAGAGTGGCCCACGGAGCCACCAGCCTCGCTACCGCCGAGTGTTTTCAGGGGACCAATGGCTTGAACGATTCCCGCTCCATCGGCGTTGGTTTTCAAGAGGGCCAGAGCTTCTAATTTTCCCAAGGGCGCATGGTTGGTCTCCGCGAGGTAGACCTGATATTGCGATTTGGGCGCGAGTCCTTCCGCCGCGATTTGTACCAGATCAAGAAGGCCGAGAGAGTTCACGGCCACTGACGCCTCTGCATTGGGTAGAGTGCTTCCACCTGCTTCCAGGTGCAGGCGCGCTGTGTTACCGGCCTCGCCAAGGGGTGCAAGATTGTCAGTGCCGGCGCCAGTTCGAACGGCACCCGGAACGTACACCAGCGCCTGGGTCGTCTGCCCGATCGGAATTTCGGCGACGATTTTGTTGGAGAGAGTATCGATCGCCATCGCGTGTTCCCCGTTTTCCAGAGCCACATACACTCGAGAACCATCTCCCGACGGCCAGATGCCGTGTGGAAGATTTCCTACCGGAATCGTGGCGACCAATTCCGGTGTCGCAGCCCTCCGAAACACTTTGACCTGGTTCGCTCCGCCGATGGTGACATAGACGAATTTTCCGTTGCGATTGTTAACGAAGTTCACGTGGTTCGTGATCGGACCGGTTTCCAACACAGCCTTTTGATCAAACGGCGGCTGGGCGCTGAACACCTGAACTTTGCCGACATCTTTTAGTGTGATCCAGACCTCATCGTTTTCCGGACTTACCGATATGTTCGGGCAAAAAGGACTTACCTGCGGCAGGCGCTTGATCACCTGATGCGATGCCACATCGACTACGGCAACCTCTGGAGTGAAGCTGGAACAGACGAATGCGTATTTGCCATCCGGACCGAACATAGTCATGCCCGGACCGTTGGCCAGTTCGAGGCGGCGGACCTCTTTCATCTGCGCCGGATCAATCACGGAGACGTAGTTTTCGCCGCGCACTGTCACCCACAGTTCGCTGCCGTCGGGCGTGAAAAATGGTTCGTGAGGTGATCGCCCCACGTAAATCTTGCCCTTGATTGCATTCGTCGCAGTGTCAATCAAAGTGACCGAATTCGAGCCGACGGAGACGACCGCTAAGGTCTTTGAGTCAGGCGAATATCCGAGCCCGTGTACCAGTAACTCTCCTCTATAGAGCGGACTCAAAGCGCCCGGCACCGGATCGCCGAGCCGGATTACACCCAAAAGTGTGTTGCTGGAGGGATCGATGACAGAAACAGTATTCGACGTCTGATCGGCAGCGTAAACCCGATCGTGGGCCGAGACTGGGATATCGGCCCGACCCCAGGGTGCTTGCTGCGCAAATCCGCATGACACGAAGCAAATGATTGACAACAATCGTAAAACTTTCATAATTCGGTCTTCCATGTCGCGCATCGGCAAATTCTCCTCTATTTCTGCGAATCGTGTCCATGCTGTTTTAACCAAAGCTGCATGAGGTCGATCTCGGATTGCTGATCAATACTGATCTCTTGTGCCAGCCTACGCATTTGCGGCTCTTTGCCCTGCGCCAACTCCACCACTGCCATGTTGATCGCGGCTCGATGGTGGGCCAGCATCAACCCAACGAAATCGGCGTCGTCGCTGCCGG
>Ga0302275_10001093_pt1 | contig 29408 bp, 13 predicted proteins | sample III_Bog_N2_2_FD_200229 | JGI IMG/M metagenome (GOLD analysis project Ga0302275, IMG submission 200229) | Peat permafrost microbial communities from Stordalen Mire near Abisko, Sweden - III_Bog_N2_2 | ecosystem: Environmental > Terrestrial > Soil > Wetlands > Peat | place: Sweden: Abisko... | reverse complement strand
GTGCGGCGAGAACCGTTCCCACTGTTCCGCGCGCGTCGTCGGAAACGGCGGGCCGTCCGGGCCGCACTCCAGATAGTTCACGGCCAAATACGCACCGCCCGGCTTGAGCCACTTCAAAACCGCCCGGACATAATCATCACGTTCACGGGGTTGGATGGCGCAGAAGAGCGTGTGTTCAAACAGCCAGTCGAATTTCTGCGGCGGCTCGTCGCGCAGGAAATCGGCCAAAACGAATCTTGCCGTAAGCCCGGCGGCTTTTGTCTTCGCCTCGGCCAATGAAATCGCGCTGGGCGCAAGGTCAAAACCAAAAGCGTCAAAGCCGCCCCGGGCAAACTCGCGCACGTCGTAGCCGGTGCCGCAGCCGGGAACAGCAACGGTTCCCCGCTTTAATTCCGGATGCGCGCCCAGAAAATCCACGAGGCCGGGGGAAGGTTCGCCCTTTTCCCAAGGCATGTCGGCGGATTGATAACGGGCTTCCCAGTAGGCTTGGCTCATGAGATTTACAATTTACGATATGCGATTTGCGCGCGTGGCGACCATTCGCTCGTCAATCGTAAATGGCATATCGAAAATCAGGAAGCAATGAGGCCGTCAACCAGTTCGATCACGCGTGGCGCTAGGCCGGCAACGCGCGAGTCGTGCGTGGCGATGACGAGCGTGGTCTGCTGCTCGGTCCGCAGCGACTGGAGCAACTCCATGATCTCGCCGCCGGTGCGGGAATCCAGATTACCTGTCGGCTCGTCGGCCAGCAGCAGCACCGGTTCGTTAATGAGCGCGCGGGCGATAGCGACCCGCTGCTGTTCGCCGCCGGAAAGCTCGGACGGCTTGTGGTCCAGCCGGTCTTGCAAACCCACCCGCGCAAGCAATTCCAGCGCCCGCCGCTTCGCCACCGCGACGGGCAGCCGGGCAATGCGCGCCGGCAGGCTGACATTTTCCAGCGCGGTCAGTTCCGGCAGGAGATGATAGGACTGGAACACGAAGCCCACGCTGCGATTGCGGAAGCCGGTGAGTTGACTTTCGGAAAAGCCGGAGAGCTTCTGCCCGCAAAAGTTGATCTCACCGGCGTTCGGCGTGTCGAGGCCACCGATGAGGTGCAGCAGCGTGCTTTTGCCCGCGCCCGACGCGCCGCGCAGCGCCAGAAAGTCGCCGCGCGCGATTGCCAAGTCCACGCCGCGGAGCACTTCGAGCGAGCGCTTGCCCATGACGTAGGTCTTGGTGAGACCGTGCGCGATCAAAAGCGGTTCACTCATAACGCAGCGCCTCCACGGGTTTCAACCGCCCGGCGCGGATGGCGGGCAGCACGCCGCCCAGGATGCAAATGACAAACGAGCTGAGGCAGATGATCGCCACGTCGCGCGGCAGGATGATCGCGGGCAAATCGTTAAAACCATAGACCGACGCCGGAAACAGCTCAAAGCCCGTCAGCCGGTTCATGAAATGAAGAAACTGGTTCCGATACGCCAGCGCCAGCATACCCGACCCGAAACCGGAAGCCACACCGATGAAGCCGATGATGGCGCTCTGGAACAGAAAGATGCCGGAGGTTTGCAACCGCGACGCCCCCAGCGCCTTGAGCATCCCGATCTCGCGCGTCTTCTGGATGACGAAGGTGATCTGCGCGCTCAGGATGCAAAGGGCGGCGACCAGCACGATGAAGAACAGCAGATAAAACATCACATTCTTTTCCACGATCAGCGCATTGAGGATGCCCGAACTTTCTTCCATCCACGTCTTGATGTCATAGTCATCGCCCAGTGAATTATGCAACTGCACCTTCACCGCCGCCGCCTGGTATGGATCGTTGATTGTCACAAACAGCCCGTGGACCGAGTCGTCGAGGTCATATAAATCCTGCGCGCTGTCGAGCGAGGCGATCACCACATGGGCGTCGTAATCATAATAGCCGGACTGGAAAATCCCGCGCACCTCGTAATCAGTCGGCAGAATGGCCTCGTATTCCTTGCGGTCATAGGCCGCCTTCATTTTTTTTATTTCACTGGCGGAATAAATCGAGAGCTGGTCGCCGACCTGTAAATGGAGATTGGCTGCGAAATCACTGCCCACCAACAGGCCGTGCCCGCTCAGGTCAAAACTGCCGGCGATCATTTCATTGGTCAGCGGACTGTTCCGGCCTTCCCTGGCCGGATCCATGCCGCGCAGATAGGGCGTGTCCTGATACGAGGGATGATTTGTATCCCCTTCCGTTTCCACCAGCACCGGCCCCAGAATGAAGGGCGAGACGGCAGCGACATTCGAGTTCTTCGCCACCAGGTCGTCCACGTGGTCGTAATCCTTCATCGTCGTGCCCGCCTGCATGACTTTGAGGTGGGGATTGAAGCCGAGAATCTTGTCCCGCAATTGGTGGTCAAACCCGCTCATGACGCTGATGACGATGATGAGCACCGCCACACCGAGCGCCACACCGAGGATGGAGATAAGAGTGATTACCGAGACAAACGTTCGTTTGGGCCGCAGATAACGCAGCGCCAAGAACAGTTCAAACGGCAGTCGAGACATCGGCCAAGGCTAAAGACGCGGGGCGACGCTGTCAATTTTTGGCGGACCACAAATGTGCGGCGCCGCGGAGGCAAATGCAGGGATCGGGTTGACCGGTTCATCCCCGGCTGGCCATGGCAACTGTCGTTTATTAAAGTAAATCGTTACAAATCCAAACGGCCTTAAACGTCAGTAGAAAAGAAAAATTGGTAAAAGCCAGAAGCGAAGCGGCTGACGTTGAGCCGAACGATCAATTTACGGGTAAACCAGGCGGAAAAACGCGTTGCCACCGCCGGGAATGACCGGGATCGAAAACTGATTGGTGAACGTCGATCCAGTGACGATTGTCCAGTTGGTACCCAATCCAAAACCGGGCGGATTGGTTTGCATCTGCAATTCCCAGCCGGCGTGATCGGCCGGCCAGAGCAACTGAATTTGTGGGCCAGCGACCTGCCACGACATGGTGGTTGGCATCAACGAAGGTGCCAGCGCCAGTTGCACATTATCGATGAAAACCGTGTTGTCGCCGCCATTCGCATCCGTGCCGACAAACGCCAGGGTGTGACTGCCGGCCGTGGGAACAGTGAACGTGGCATAGTAGTTCGCATAGCTTTGGGCTGACTCCGGCGGCGCATACGTGCCGACGGGCGTGCCATCCAGCCGCAATTGCCACGTCTGGCCGAGTTGCTGTCCATAGATATTGTTCCGCTGGGCGGCAGAAAAGCTGATTTGATAAATCGCCCCGGCAATCAGTCCCAGCAACGTCTGGGCGATGCTGGAAGTACCCTGAAGAAAAGCGACCTGGGTGCCCGACGGCGCAACCGGGTTGCCGCTGGTAAAGGCACTGCCATTGCCGCTGATGCCGGAACCGCTGCTGCCGGACGAGGCGGTGAACGCCCAGACCGCCCCGGTCGGGTTGTACAGATAGGAGCTGATGACCGGGGTCTCGAAACCAAAGTTGGCGATGATTCCCGCAATGGCCGGCCATTGCGGCGTGGCGTTGACTTCCGAAGAATTGGCGCTTTCGTTGCCGCCGTTCAGGGCCGAAACCACGTAATAGTAAGGAGTGCCATTTGATACGGCCAGATCAGTATAGCTGGTGCCGGCAACGCCGCCGGCAACGGTGACATAACCGCTGCCGCTGGTGGTGGACCGCTTCACATTGTAGCCGGTCGCATTCGGCACCGGATTCCAGTTCAAGGACACCCGGCCGTTGCCGTTGGTGGCCGTCAACCCGGTCGGCGCGGCGAAAATCCCCCAGACAAACTGGTAGCTGCCCGAACCGATCGTCCAGACGAGGTAAGTCTGCGAACCGGTGCTTTGCAACTGGCTGAACGCGACGCCAGGCGAACTGCCGGAGACCGCGCCATGCTGCCAGATGGTGGTTCCACTTTCCTTGACGACCAGATTGGTGTTGAGGTTGCCGAGCAAAGGCAGGCAGACCGACCCCGTAGAGCCAGCAGGAATCGTGACGGCCAACGTGGCCAAGCCATTGGTAAGCGACCAGTCGCTTACAATCATTCCGCGAACGGAATTGTAGCTGGCATTGACCCAGGTGATACCGCCGACAAAAGCCGGTTTGATGATCACGCGCTGAAAGCCCGGCTGGGCGGGGTCGTACTGGATCCCGGCGAGATCGTGATAAAACCACTCAGTGATGTGCCCCAGCATGAAGTGATCCTGCGAACTGCTCGGGTCGGCATCCCACGCCTCGGTCAAGGCCGTGGCACCCTGGCTGAGAATGTAACCATAGCCTGGATTGCTGGTTCCGCTGTGCAGATTATAGACCACGTCCGGACGGCCCATGTCCGTCAGGGCGCGCAATAAATAGCGATGGCCGATTTCACCGGCGGTTAAGCCCGCTGAGGAGATGTTGCCAACCAACTGCGCCATGACGGAAGCTTGGTTGTTGGAACTGACCAGACCCAGATACAATGGCAGGGCCTGCGCAGTCTGTGAACCGGTGGCGTAATAACCGTTGGTTGTCGAATAATAGGCGTTGTTAAAGGCGATACCAATATTGGTGGCCAGCAAACTGAACCGGGCCGCATCACCGGCATTGCCAATCTCGGTCGCCACTTGGGCGAGAATCTGGGCATCCTGACAGAAGTAGGCATCGGCGGTGAGCGAAATCGGCGTGTTCTGTGAGTAGCCCGGCGGATTTGGCCCGATATCATACCAGTCGCCCAGTCCGCCGGGGTAACTGAGAAAATTATTGGCCGCTTGATTTTGGAGGTAGGCAAAATAATTCGTCATCGTGGAATAATAATTGTGCAGCAAGGTGTCATCGCCCGTAAAAAGATATTGTTGCCAGGGCACGATGATGACCGAACTGCCCCATTCCGGCGAATCGCGAAATCCACCGCCGAAGACCGTGAATTCCGGCGCGATGTCCGGGACCAAGCCGGAGCCCGCCGCGGTCTGGCTGTCAGCCATGTCCTGCGTGGCCTTGGCAAACAATTGTCCCAGATCAAATTCATATCGGAGCGAGGGACCATTCAAATGATCCTGTTCCAACCAGCCCAGCCGTTCGCGATGCGGGCAGTCAGTGAGGATGCTGACCAGGTTGTTCCGTTGCGCCCATTGGATAATCGTCCGGGTCCGGTTGAACAAATCGCTGGAGCAGGAAAAGTTTCCCAGATTGGTGGATGCGCTCTGGATGACCAGCCCAGCCACGGCATCCACCACCGGCAACTGGGATGATCCGGGCGCGGCGGACAGGGCCACTTGCAGATAGCGGCAGCCATGGTAGAAAAACTTTGGCTGCCAGCTTTCGGACCCCGTGCCGGCCAGGGTGTATTGCCAGTAGGCCGTACCGCCACCAGTCGAGGCACGGTTCACGGTGCCATCGGCGTTGGTCAGTTCGGCCGGGGTGATTTGCACCATCGACCCCGCCGGGCCATGCGTGGTCAGGATGGGAATCAAAGCCGCGTTCTGGCCGAGATCGTAAACGATGGTGCTGCTGGAAATGACATTGGTCTGGATGGGTGGCAGGGTTTGCGCCACCACGATGGCGGGAGCGGCATGGGATTGTCCGCGCAGGCTGCCGCCGGGACCGTTGGTGACCGCCGGCACGGACCAGGCTGAGGCGTTGAAACCTGCTTGGTCCCAACCCGGCGGCGCCAGCCGGGCGTCATAAACTTCACCGCCATAAACGTGCGAATAAGTGATGGGGCCCGAAGTCGTCAGCCATTGGGTGTCGGTCGGAATGACCTGGCTGGTGCCGTTGGTGTAATAGAGATAAATTTGAGCAATCACGCGGGGCGGACCAAAGGAGCCGGTGAACTTGGTATAGTTCGCGGTGGCCGGGACGTTATACATGCCATTGCCGAGCACCACCCCGACCGCATTGTTCCCGTTCGTCAAATAGGAAGTGAGGTCAAGCGTATCATAAAGACAAGTCTGACTGTACAAGCTCCAACCCGGCGACAGCACCGCATTGCCGACTTTAGCACCGTTGGCGGTCAATTCATATTGTCCCAGACCACAGATGTAAACCAAGGCGCGCTGTAAACCGGGATTGACCTTGAACGGCCGGCGAAAAATCGGCAGGCTGTTCTGGATCACCACCCCGGTTCCCCACGGACTGATGCCGAAACTACCGAGCACCAGCGCGTTGGTCCAAGAACTATCGTCAAATCCGGGCGTTTGCCAATTCGTTTGCAGCGTTTTGGAAACTTTCCAGGAGGCATCCATGGGGAGGTTAGTTTGCGTGCCGTCGGCGTAGCCCAAAATCAGTTCGCCAATCAGTCCGGCGGGATTGCCGACGGTGCCGCTGTTGCTGGCGGCAATGGCGATGATATTGGACCCGGCTTGAAGCTGGGTCAAAACCGGAAAAGGAGTGGCAATGGCGTAATTCTGTCCCTGGCCGACCTGCGTGCCATTAAGGTACGCAGTGTAGGAATTGTCAGCGGCCAGCAACATTGTCGCGCTCGTGAGCGCCGAGTCAGAACGCACCGAAATGGTTTTGCGAAAATACCGCGTGGCCACCGGAGCCGACTGGGTGGGATTGCCTTCCGGATACCAGATCCAGTTGCATCCGGTCAGGCTCAAACCAGGACCATTAGTGGCGGCAGCCAGCCAGCCGCCTTGCCAGTCACTTTGATGAAGCAAGCCCATGGTCCAAGTGGACACCGGACTCCAAGCCGACGGTTGACCATTCGCGTCCCAAACCCGAACCTGCCAGAAAACTTGTTCCGCCGTGGCCAAGGCATTGCCGGCATAGGAAATATTGAATGTCTGGGGGGAAACCACTTTGCCGCTGTCCCACAAATCGGGCTGGTTGGCGGCCAGAAGGCTGGCTGCCGAAGCGACCTGAATCTGGTAGGCAGTCTGACCTTGGACCCTTTCAGAGGGACTCGTATCCGCCAGTTGCCAGCTTAATCGGGGATGGGAGTCGTCAATTCCCAGAGGGTTTGGCCAGGAATCACAATTCAAACTTTGCGGGATGACCCCGGCACGAAGTTCGGGAACAAACAAGACCATCGCCGCACATAAAATCCGGCTGACGGATAAAAACATCTTCATAAAAAGTCAAATAAACCGTCCGCCAAATATTTTCTCAAAAAAATGTTGAATCCTCGTTTAGGCCAGTTGCCGGCCTGCTCTTGACATCAACCGAACGGAATTGCAAACACAAATTTTTGTTTGAGGGCAAAAAACCCAATCCGCTGGCTATCAAAGATTCAGGCTAGTTATACCGCAGAAATTCGGGCCACGCCATACCCCGAAAGTTGTAGCGCAGACATCCCCAAAACCGGTGATACTGGCAAAGCACCCCTCCCACGCGCATAATCCGGCCGGTAAGACTATCCACCCCTGCCCGCCCGGCAGTTCTTGAAGTTCACCCTGACAAATTCCTTTATCCATCCCCATTATGGGTAGCTGTTCGGCGGCGCGGACGTGTGCTAAGGTTCCAAAACTAAAATTATCCCCGCGTGTATCAAAAACTTGTAATAAATTGTCATTGATGATTTCAGCCCCGATCGCGTTCAAAGGCCTTGATGGCTTGGACGCATGCCCACCATGATTTTCGCGCTCAAAATGTTCAACCAAGCCGTCCGGCTGGGAGCGCCGATGATTTTTGCCGTTACGGCACTGATTACCGAGGCGGCGACCACCAACACTTTGACTTTTGCCAATACCACACTCAGCGCTCCCAGTGGACCAATCAATCCCGCCAGCGGCATTACCTCGATCAGCGGCACCAATCTGAATGCCGGCGACGTCGTGGTTTTTGATGGCATTGTCATCAATGTTCCCGGCTCAACGGGTGATGCCTGGGGGGCAGTCGAGGTGAATAACGGCGCGGGATATCTGGGCGTGGTCAACGCGACCTTCGGCGTGCTGGTGGAAACCGGAACGGCCAGCGGTAACCGTTGCCAGTTGTTTGTGAACGGGTCCGGCACCTCAACGTTGTTTGGAAACGCCGCTCAAGATTCCAAGACGAACCGGATTCGGATCGAGCTCACCTGCACCACGACCGGTTCCACGACCAACATGAGTTACGTTCTGAAAATCGATCAAGGCATAACCGGCACTTTTAACGCGACCAACACCGGCACGGGAATCAATTTTGCCAACAATACCATAGTGCTCAGTTTTGGGGCCAATAACGCGGCACATCAGTTCATCCAGACCCAGCCGATCATTGCCTTGTCCGCTCCCACGACGGCCGCCTCGACCGTGGCTGCCGGCGTCAGGGCCACCTTTGTCATCACCATCACCCAGGGATACCCAGTCAGTACCGCTCAACAATGGTTGTCCAATGGGGTTCCCATTGCCGGAGCCACCGGCTTGGCTTACACCACGCCAGCCACCTCGGCGGCTTTCAACGGTGTTCAATACAGCATCGTCGTCACCAACCTGCTGACCCCGGGAAATGTAGTCACCAGTTCCGCCGCCACGATATTCGTCCGCAGCACCCCGGGAATTGTGCCTTTTATTTTTCCGTCCACTGCCATACCAAATTCGAGCGAGATTAACCCATTAAATCCGCCGGTGACCATCAGCGGATTGAGCCTGCTCGCCGGGGACACGGTGGTGTTCGATGGAACGGTAACCACCAACGGACCGATGACCGGCTCCGGTAATGGCTGGTGCAGCATCAATCTGGCGGCGGCCAGCGGAAATCAATTTCAGGCGCTGGGCGGGACCCTGTCCGTACTGGTCCGGCTGGGTACGGGGGTTGGGCAGCTCTTTATCAACGGGGTTGGGGGCTCAAACCCGACCAGTTCGGGAGCGCTGACCAACCGGGCGAGGATTGAACTATATCCGGCGGCAACGGGCAGCACGACCAACATGGGCTGGCTGGTGGAGATTGACCAAAACCTCACCGGAACCTTTCTGCCGGCGGTCACCGGCACGAATTTAACCTTCGCGAACAACACGATTCCGTTGAGCTTTGGCGCTGATTCCGTGGCCGGCCTCATCACCCCGCTACCGTTGGGACTCCAAGCCATTCATCAACAATTATCCAACTCCAACCTGATCATCGGGGCCTTTGATCAAGTGATGGTTACGGGTGATTACCTCAATCAATCCAATGTGGTTTTGACACCCACGATGCCCGGCTTGGTTTATACTTCCAGCGATACCCAGGTGGTGACGGTGACGGCCAGCGGCTATTTACAGGCGGTCGGAGCCGGCCAGGCGACCATCACTTCGTCTTTGGGATCGTTGGCTGATAGTAATATCGTGTCGGTGGTTGATCCCGGGGCGCTTCTGAGCGTCGCCTTGACGGTCGGCAATTCCATGCCGCTTTATTCGAATCAACAGGCCATTGTTTCGGGCACTTTTGCGAACACCACGAACGTAAATTTATTAAATTATGGACAAACCAGTTTTACTCTAAACAACACAAATATCGTTCGAATTTCCACTTCCGGCCTGATCACGGCCATCGGGCCCGGGACGGTGATCATCAGCGCGGCCAACTCCGGGATTAGCAGCGCCCCCCAACGGCTGACGGTTACGTATCCAACCAACCGGTTTATATTTGACAACTTTGGGGACGGATTTTGGACGATCATCAACCAGGGCAACTCGAACACACTCGTCGTCAACTCCAATGGCACAAGTCAGGCGACGGCGACCAACACGGCTTTTGACCAGCAGTTTCAACTCCTCTACAACTATCAGAATGGCACCTACCGCATCCGCAACCGTACGACCTGGCAATGCCTGGGCGCGGCCAAACCCTTGAACCTGGTGGGCAATGCGGTGGTCCCGGTGAATTATACGGCGACCCCGTCGCAGCAATGGTATTTGGTGGATGCAGGCAACGGCTTTTTCCGGATCGTAAACGCGCAGTACGATCTCGTACTCCAGACCGACAATGGCAACCCCGCCAACGTCACGCTGGCGAACGCCTCCGCCAACCCGTTTCAAAACTGGACTTTCGCCTACCAGGCCCATTTTCCGAAAAAAGGCTGCGCCGGGTACGAAGCCGATTATGCGCCGTTTGAACTAAGTTGGGCTTACAATTATGACGACCATACCGGGACGACACTCCCGCCATCGGTAAATTACGTACCAATGATTTACGCAGCCCAATATTATGAACCATTGAGTGATGCCCAAGCGCGAGTTGGCGGCTGGCTGGCAAGCGCCCAGCCAACGTATCTTCTGGCTTATAACGAACCCGACAATAGCGTCGCCAATGGCGGATCAAATACCAGCACCAATGATGTCATCGCGCAATGGCCGCAGATTCAGGCTTTGAATGTGCCGATTGTCAGCCCGGCCTGTCAAACCACTTTTGGCTCGTGGATGTATAATTTCTACAGCCTGGTTGCCAGCAACAATTATCGCGTGGACTACACCGCGGTGCATGAGTATGTCCCCCCAAACGCCGGATCGATCATGGGCGTCCTTCAAAGCGCCTACAATACCTGGGGCCGGCCCGTCTGGCTCACCGAGTTTTCCCCGGTGGATTGGAGCAACACCAAGTCATGGTCCGAGAACGACGACTATAACTTCCTGGCCGAGTTCATGTGGCAGGCCGAATCCAAGGACTGGCTGAAACGTTACTCGATATTCCCATTTTATGGCACCAATAGTGCAAGCCCTTGGGTCAAGAACGGTTATACCGGGACCATGTTTTTGAGCACCAACCAAACCCTTTCCCCTTACGGCGAGCTTTACGCCACTTGGGATGCTGATCTCGCCATTGACCCACGGACACCGTATATCATTCATAATCTTGGTACAAGTTTCCGGCTGACGGCAACGAATGCCGTGCCCACACCGCTGGCGTCAACGATCTACGTCCGCGATGCAACCACGGAATGGGGGATGCTGCCGGCGCCAACGACCAATCATTGGTACATGGTTTCGCTGAACGATGGCCGCCGCTTGCGAGATACCGGGGGAACATTAAACCTCGCCCCGTTCCTCACCACCGGACCGGCAGTAGAATGGGAATTCAGCGGACCGGACGGAAATGGATATTATTTTATCACCAATACGGCGGGCGACGGTTTGAGCGGCTCCGGCACCGCCCCGAGTATTTCCTTCGGCACGGCGGCGGCATCGATACAAAATGACAACACGCGTTGGCGATTGGTCAAGGCCTATCAGCCCGTCTCCACCGTGGCAGCCATCCCGAACAATCTGACCCTAGGTTTCACCAGCCAAAGCATCACTTTAAACTGGGGGGCCGACAGCAATCTCTATTACGATGTCTATCGCAGTTCCAGCAACGGCGGACCTTACTCGCTGATCTACCGGGTCGTTGGGACCAATTTCATCGACACCACCGCCAGTTCAAACAGCGTTCCCTATTATTACGTGGTTACCGGACTCAATGCTTTTGGGGATGAATCCGGATATTCGACGCCGGCCGCTGCCACGGTCGGGGCCGTTTGGCGGCAACAATGGTTTGGTATCACCGCCAACACCGGCAGCGCAGCGGACACGGCCAACCCGGCCCAGGACGGTATCATCAACATCTTGAAACGGGCATTTAACTTGAATCCGCTTTTGACCGAAACGACCGGCACACCCTATGGCGCAATCAGTGGCAATATTTTCACCCTGACTTACCGGCAGAGTTTGGCGGCCACCGACCTGGCTTTTCAGGTTGTGAGCAGCCCTGATTTGATCAATTGGTCAACCAACAACATCACCGACGTGGTCATTTCCAGCGATGGGATAACGGCCATCCATGCCGCGTCCGTGCCCGTCGCCAGCACCGCGCAATTCTTAAGGCTGTTGGTCAATGCCCAACCCTAGTGTGCCCGGTCACCTGAAGCTGGTGCCGGAGCCAAGCCAATAATTTATTCAGATAGTCTGAGCTACCGACAATTTATGAAACTGACAAAACGAACTTCCCTCGCATCCATCGGCCTGTTTATTTTGGCCGGGTTGGCTACCGCCGTGACCCTGCCAATGCGGGCGGCTGGTGCTGACCCGGTACCCAGTCAGCTGGTCTTGTGGTATGCCCAGCCGGCGCAGCGTTGGTTGGAAGCCCTGCCGGTAGGCAATGGCCGGCTGGGGGCGATGATTTTCGGCGGGGTGGATCAGGAACGGCTGGCGCTGAATGAATCCACCGTCTGGTCGGGCGCGCCAAACCATCGGCATGATAATCCGGCCGGACAGGAACATCTCGCGGAGATCCGCCAGCTTTTCTTTGAGGGCAAGTATATTGAGGCCCGTGATTTGTGCGCGAAATATCTCATCGTGGATCAGGAATACAATTACGGCACGCATCTGCCCATGGCGAACCTGCTGCTTGATTTTAAAACCAACGGGGCAGCGGTGAAGGATTACCGACGCGAACTGGATCTCCGTGACGGCGTGGCGCGGGTGGAATACTCAATTGACGGCGCCCATTACACCCGCGAAATTCTGGCCTCACATCCGGACGGAGTGCTGGTGGTGCGGTTGACGTGCGACCAGCCGGGAAAATTGAATTTTGCCGTCAAGCTCAACGGCGGGGATCTGCCCAGTGAAGTCAGCGCGCCGGATGATCACACGCTGGTCATTACCGGCCAGGCCTATGAACAAAAACACAGCGATGGCCACACGGGCGTACAGTTTGTGAGCTCGGTACGGGTGTTGAACCAGGGCGGGCAGGTTTCCGCCGTTGCAGACCAGCTGCAAGTGGAGCGAGCCGATGCCGTGACGCTCATCATCGCGGCCAACACCAGTTTTCGCGGCCAGCATCCGGCAGCGGCCTGCCAACAGCAGACGGATGCCGCCGCGCGTCGAACATTTGACCGGCTGCGTCAACGGCATGTTACTGATTACCAGAAACTCTTTGGCCGGGTGGAACTAAGCCTAGGTGGCGAAAGTCAGACCAATAGGCCGACGGATGAACGACTGGCCGCGGTCCGGGCCGGGGGGGATGACCCGCAATTGTGCGCGTTGTTTTTTCAGTATGGCCGTTATCTGCTGATCGCCGGCTCACGCGAAGACTCGCCGCTGCCGACCAATCTACAAGGCATCTGGAATGACAACCTAGCCTGCAACATGGGCTGGACGTGTGACTTTCACCTCGACATTAACACCCAACAGAATTACTGGCCCGCCGAAGTCTGCAATCTGGCCGAATGCCACGAGCCGTTGTTTAATTTCATTGAGTCCCTGCGGGAACCAGGCCGGCGCACCGCCAAAACCGTTTATGGCGCAACCAACGGGTGGGTCTGCCATGTGTTCAGCAATCCGTGGGGTTTCACTTCACCGGGCTGGGGGCTAACGTGGGGAATCCACCCGACCGGCGGCATCTGGATTGCGTCCGATTTGTGGCAACATTATCTTTTCACCCGAGACCAAAGCTTCCTGGCCAGCCGGGCTTATCCGGTCTTGAAGGAGGCGGCGGAATTTTTCCTCAATTACCTGATTGTGGAACCCAAACACGGCTGGCTGGTCACCGGCCCGTCGGATTCACCGGAGAATACGTTCATCACACCGGACGGCCAATGGTGCAGCGAGTCCATGGGGCCGACCTGTGACAACGTGCTGGTGCGTGATTTATTTTCCTCGTGCATCGAGGCGTCGCAAACGCTCGGCGTAGATGCGGATTTTCGGGCGCAGTTGGAAGCGGCCCGCGCCAAGCTGCCGCCGATGCGCATCGGCAAGCACGGGCAGTTGATGGAATGGCTGGAGGATTTCGACGAGGCCTATCCCAACCACCGGCATACCAGCCATCTGATTGCCTTGTTCCCGAGCCATCAGATCACCCCGCGCGGGACGCCGGAACTGGCGGAGGCGGCACGGGTCACCCTGGATCGCCGGCTGGGCCGGAAAAACTGGGAGGATGTGGAATGGAGCCGCGGCAACGCCATCAATTTCTATGCGCGGCTGGACGACGGCGAAAAAGCCCACACCCATCTGCTCGGCCTCTTGAGCCAGGACACCGATCAGGATCTGCTGACGTTTTCGCGCGGCGGCGTGGCCGGCGCACCGCAGAACATCTTTTGCATTGATGGAAATTTTGCCGGCACGGCGGCCGTAGCTGAAATGCTTGTGCAAAGCCAAAACGGAGAAATCGAACTGTTGCCAGCGCTGCCGTCAGCTTGGCCGAACGGTTCGCTCAAGGGACTTCGGGCGCGCGGCGGCTTTGTCGTGGATATCACCTGGCAGAATGGCAAGCTGCTTTCCGCCACAGTGCATAATATCAGCGGTTCCACCGGCCAGATCCGCTATGCCGGAGAGGTCAAAGAATTCAAATTGAAGCCGGGCGCCACCTTGCATTTGAATGGGGATCTTGAATAGGCTCCTGGCTCAATTTGCACGGATTTGAAACCAATTGGTTTCACCATATATAACCATGAAGGCGCAATGCGTATTTTTTCGGTTGGGCATCCTCGCGGGGATCCTGATGGGTACCGTGAGTGCGGGCGCGGCGGATCCGGCATTTTGGTCCTGGTCAGACCGACCGGTCATGGGCTGGAATAGCTGGGATTGCTTTGCCACTACCGTGACGGAAGCGCAAACCCGCGCCCAGGCCGCCGTGATGAAGGAGCAGCTGTCGGCGCATGGTTGGAAACTCGTTACGGTGGACATCCAATGGTATGAACCCAATGCAACCGGCTTCGATTATCGTGCCGATGCAAAACTCACTTTGGATCCGTGGGGCCGGCTGATACCGGCGACGAATAAATTTCCTTCCGCCGCAGATGGGAAAGGTTTCAAGCCGCTCGCCAAAGCGATGCATCGCCTGGGATTAAAATTTGGCATTCATCTCATGCGCGGCATCCCGCGTCAGGCGGTCGTGGCGAAATTGCCCATCAAAGGCACGCGCTATACCGCCGCGGACATCGCCGATACCAACAGCCGGTGTGGTTGGAACGGTGACATGTACGGCGTGGACATGACCAAGCCCGGGGCGCAGGCCTATTACGATTCCGTCTTTGCCCTGCTGGCCTCGTGGAAGGTGGATTTTGTGAAGGTGGACGATCTTTCCCGCCCATATCACGAGGCGGAAATTGAAGGCATCCGCCAAGCGATTGACAGCACCGGCCGAAAAATTGTTTTCAGCAGCTCGCCCGGCGCCACCCCGGTTTCCGCCGGCGACCACATCAGCACCCACGCCAACATGTGGCGCATCAGCGATGATTTTTGGGATAGCTGGCCGTTGCTACAGGCACAGTTCGACCGCCTGCGCGACTGGACACCGTATCGCGGCCCCGGCCATTTTCCCGATGCGGACATGCTGCCGCTCGGCGTCTTACAACTGGGGCGGGCGAACACACATTTCACCCGCGATGAACAGTTCACGCTCCTGACGCTATGGAGCATTGCCCGTTCGCCGCTGATTATCGGGGCCGACCTGACCAAGTTGGACGGCTTCACCCGCGCGCTGCTCACCAACGACGAAGTCATTGCCGTTGACCAGGCCAGCGCCGACAACCATGAATTGTTACGGCGCGAAGGCTTTTGTGTTTGGGTCGCGGATATTCCAAATTCCCCGGACAAATATCTGGCGGTCTTTAATGTTCGCGACCACCCAACGATCGGCTCGCAGGCTAGCGAGCATGGCGAATTTTCGGCAACCGTACCGGTAGCATTATCGGAACTGGGTTTTCAGCGCGTCAAAAACATTCGCAATCTTTGGACGCACCAGGATCTTGGCCCGGTCTCGGATGAATTTGCGCCAGCCATCAAGTTCCATGGCGCGGGCCTATATCGGTTGTCACCGTAGCTGATTTCAAGAACATGAAAAAACCAATTTCGACCAGAATTGCTGCGGCCACCGGCTGGGCGGCAATTTGTCTTTGCGCCCAAATCGCTTTTGGCCAGGCGAAATTGACCATCCATGCCGACCAGCCGGGGCATACAGTTTCAACTAACCTTTGGGGCATTTTTTTTGAGGACATTAATCACTCGACCGACGGCGGCATTTATCCGGAATTGGTGCGTAACCGGTCGTTTGAGGACGCCGGCCAGCCGGAATCATGGACGCAGGCCGACGGTGGCACGGCACATTTGACGATTGACGACCAAAGGCCGTTGAACCCGTTTAATCGTCATAACTTGATGGTGCAGCTGGACGGCAACGTGGCCTTGCAAAACCATGGTTACTGGGGAATGGCCTTCGTCGCGGGCGAGCGTTACCGGTTTAAGTTGGCGGCACGTCTCCAGGGCAATGTCGCCGACTCGTTGCAAATCATGCTGAAAGATGCGCAAGGTAATACCATTGCCCAAGGCGTGGTCAGTGGGCTGAACGAAGATTGGAAATATTACTCGACGGAATTAACCGCGACAGCGACGGACCCGCAGGGTTACTTGGTTTTGAGCGGCCACGGTCGAGGAACGATGTGGCTCGACATGGTTTCATTAATGCCGGAAAAAACCTGGCTTGACCACGGCCTGCGCCCGGATCTGTGCGTCATGCTGGATAATTTGCAGCCGGCGTTCATGCGTTTTCCCGGCGGCTGCTGGGTGGAAGGCGATGACTTTGCGCACATGAACCATTGGAAGCGGACCATCGGCAACATCGACACGCGCACTCCGCTTTACAACATCTGGGGTTATTGGGCCACGCACGGTCTGGGCTTTTATGAATACCTTCAACTCGCCGAGGATCTCCATGCCACGCCGCTGTTTGACATCAATGTCGGCATGTCCCATCACGAAACCGTGCCAATGGATCAGATGGGACAGTGGGTGCAGGATGCCCTGGACGCGATCGAATACGCCAACGGCCCGACTAATTCCGTCTGGGGATCGCTTCGCGCCCAGGCCGGCCATCCGGCTCCGTTTGGCTTGAAATTAATGGAGATCGGCAATGAGAACGGCGGCCCGGACTATGCCGAGCGCTGGCCGCTATTGGTCAATGCCATCCGCGCCCGGTATCCGGCGATGCAGCTGATCGTCAATTCTGACCTTCGGGGACGGCCATATCCGAAACTGCCAGCACCGGACTTCGTGGATGAACATTATTATGAATCGCCCGAATCGTTCATCGCCCGGGCAACCCAATACGACGCCTATGATCGCCATGGCCCAAAGATTTTCGTCGGCGAATACGCCGTGACTTCTCCGAGCGGAGGTTTGGGCAACTTACGCGCGGCCGTTGGTGAGGCCGCGTTCATGACTGGCATCGAGCGCAATTCCGACATCGTCGCCATGGCCTGCTACGCGCCGCTGCTCGTCAACATGAATCATCGCGCCTGGAATCCTGACCTCATCAATTTTGATTCCTCGCGCGTTTATGGCCTGCCGAGCTATTACGTCCAGCTGATGTTCAGCCGGAACCGCGGTGATGTCACGCTGCCCATGACCGTGGACGCGCCAATGTTGGATGACACTTTCAAATCCGGCGGCATCGGCGTCGGCACCTGGCGCACGCAGGCCGAATTCAAAGATATCAAGGTCACGGCGGGCAACGGTAAAACCCTGTTCGCCTCGGACTTCAGCCGAGGCACCCTCGGCTGGCAACTGTCCAACGGCAACTGGTCCACCACTGATTCCGCTTTGCGTCAGGACAGTGGCAATGAAAATGTCCGGGCCATCACTGGCAACCCCGGTTGGACGGACTATTCGATCACGCTCAAGGCCCGCAAGCTGGGTGGCAACGAAGGATTTTTGATTCTCTTCCGCATGAACCGCGATTGCGTCAAGAACTGGTGGAACCTTGGCGGCTGGGGCAATTCCGGCGACGGCCTTGAAATCGGCGATAAAATCCTCGACCGCACCGGCGGCCACATTGAAACCGGACGTTGGTATGACCTCCGGCTGAACGTGAAGGGCAACCACATCCAATGCTGGCTGGACGGCCGGCTTGTCCATGATTTGGATTACCAACCGCCCCCCAGCCTGTTCGCCTCCGCAACACTAGACCGGCAATCCGGCGACATCATCGTGAAGATCGTCAACGTATCCAGTCAGACCGTTCCCGCCGTAATCGATTGGCCCGGCACAACCAAGCTGAGCGGGACTGGCACCGCCATCGTACTGGCATCCGCGACTCCCCAGGACGAAAACTCGCTCGAACAACCCTTTAAAGTGGTGCCCAAGACCGAAAGCGTGAGGCTTGACGGATTGTCGATGCGGAGGAATTTTGCTGGCAATTCCGTGACCGTGCTTCGGATCGGGACAAAATAATTCGCTCCCCTCCGCCTGTGAGAATCAGCCCATTTTGGCGGCGGATTATGAGAATGAAGCTTAACCACAAAATCAATTCGCGCCGACAGGCATATTGTTTCGCCATTTTGGCTTTGATCTTGAATTATGGGACAGGCTTCGGGGCTGATCTTGAAAGCGGTTGGGCTCATCCGCCTACCAACGCCCGCCTGCGGGCCTATTGGTGGTGGCTGAATGGAAATGTCACTTCGAACTCCATCACGCGCGACCTTGAGGAAATGCAGGCCAAAGGTTTTGGTGGCGCGGTCATTATTGACGCTGACGGTTCCAGCCAGGACGGCAACGCGCCGACACCGCCCGGCCCGACCTTTTTTTCGCCCGCCTGGCGCGAGCTTTACCGGCACGCGCTTCGGGAAGCCAGCCGGCTGGGGCTGGAAATGAGTTTGAATATCCAAAGCGGCTGGAATCTTGGCGGTCCCATGGTCACAGCCGGTGACGCCGCCAAAAAACTGGTTTGGTCGGAACTGCGCATCACCGGCCCGACCAATTTCAACCGGTCGCTGCCCGTGCCGCCGGAACATGACAATTATTACCGCGACACATTTGTCGTCGCCTTCCGCAGCCAAACCAATCAGCCGCCGCACCCGCCACTGCAAAACTGGCGGGAAAAGGCGCTGCTGAAATCGCTTGAACCGTTTTCCGCGCCGAACTCCGCACCGCTGTTTCAGGAATTTTCCGCGCAGCCCGGCGAAGCGGACATCCGCACCACCGGCGTCATCGATTTGACGGCCAAACTCGGCCCGGATGGAACTTTGAATTGGGCCGCACCTGCGGGCGATTGGCAGATTATTCGCTTCGGCGATACGATTGGCGATCATGCGTATGTTTCAACCGCCAGCGAAGGCTGGCAGCGCGCGCCCGGCGCGACGCATGATTCGTATGCGCTGGACGTTTATGACGCCGGCGCATTCCAACGCTACTGGGATACCGTCGTCGAGCCACTCATCGCCGATGCGGGGGCACAGGCGGGAAACACCCTGAAATATCTCCACACCGACAGTTGGGAGGTTGAGAACGTCAACTGGACCCCGACATTGCCCACCGAATTCAAAAAACGGCGGGGCTATGATTTGATTCCCTGGCTACCGGTCATTGCCGGCCGCATCGTGAACAGCCGTGACGAAAGCGACCGCTTTCTTTTTGATTACCGCAAAACGCTCGGCGAACTGGCGATTGATCATCATTACCGCCTCTTCCGTGACAATGCCCACCGACACGACCTGGAGATCCATCCCGAATCCGGCGGACCACATGCGGTGCCGATTGACGCGCAGCGTTGTCTGGGCTGGGACGACGTCCCGATGAGCGAATTTTGGGCTTGGTCCTGGACGCACCGCATTGGTGACGAGAACCGCTTCTTCGTCAAGCAGCCCGCGTCTGCCGCGCACACCTATGGACTTGCCATTTCGCAGGACGAAGGCTTTACCACCATCGGCCCGCAGTGGCAGGAACGCCTCTGGAACAATTTGAAACCGGCCTTTGACCAGGCGCTGTGCGAAGGCATGAACCGGCTCGTCTGGCACGCGTTCGTCTGCTCGCCGGACCAAACCGGACTTCCCGGCCAACAATATTTTGCCGGCACGCACCTGAACCCGAAGGTGACCTGGTGGGGCGAATCTGCGCCCTTCTTTGCCTATATCAATCGCTGCCAGTTCCTGCTGCAAACCGGCCATTTCGTGGCCGACGTCCTGTATTACTATGGTGATCACGTCCCGAACTTTGCCCAGCTAAAAAAATCCGACCCAGCGCACATCCTGCCCGGCTATGATTACGATGTCATCACCGAGGAGGCCCTGCTCGCCCGTGTGCGCGTGCGGGATGGAAAAATCGTCCTGCCCGATGGGATGACCTATCGTCTGCTGGTGCTGCCGGACCGCGACAGCATTTCAAGACCGGCGCTAAAGAAAATCGGTGAACTGGTCGCTGCCGGGGCCACGGTCGTCGGCCCAAAGCCGGCGCATAGCGAAACTCTGGTAAATTTTCCAGCGAGCGACCGCGAAGTGGCCACACTGGCTGACGTGATTTGGAAAAATAAAATCGGCACCGGCCGCGTCATCACCAACCAGACCGCACGCACGGTGCTGCTGGCCAACGGCGTTCCGCCCGACTGTGAATTGCTCCCCCCCCTCGATCCACTGCTGACTACTAATTTTGATTACATCCACCGCACGACCGGCGACGCGGAAATTTATTTTGTCGCCAACCAGTCAACCAATGCCATTGCCCTAGAGGGTGTATTCCGGGTCACCGGGAAGGCCCCGGAATTATGGAACGCCGTGACCGGCGAGCACCAGTTTGCTGACGCGTACGAGCAACGGGACGGGCGGACATTCGTGTCGCTGACGTTTGATCCCTGCGGCTCCTGGTTTGTCGTGTTCCGCGAAGCCGCCTCCGCCCATCCGGCGGTGGCCGGCCGCAATGACAACGTTTTCTCCCCGCTGGCGGATATTTCCAGCGCCTGGACGGTTCATTTCAATCCGCAATGGGGCGGCCCGGAAACGGCGCAGTTTGACTCGCTCACAAGCTGGCCGACGCGCGCGGAGCCGGGCATCAAGTACTATTCCGGCACGGCGGTTTACGAAAAAACATTTGACCGGCCGGCAACCGCCCTTCAAGACGCCCGGCTGTTTCTCGATCTTGGCGACGTGCGGGAACTGGCCGAGGTGAAGCTGAACGGCCGGTCCTGCGGCGTCGTTTGGTGTCCGCCGTTCCGCGTCGAAATCACCGGCCAGTTGAAAACGGCCGGCAACCGGCTGGAGGTGGCCGTTGTCAACTTCTGGCCGAACCGCATCATTGGCGACGCCAACCTGCCGGTCGCGCTAAGATTCACCCGCACGAACATTCGCGCCCTGACTGCTAGTACGCCGCTGACCGAATCCGGCCTGCTCGGTCCGGTGCGGATTTTGGCGCGGCAATAAGATTTTCGACCGGTGCCGGCGCATCACGGTGGTCGCCATGACTACCGAAAATGGTGTAAGAATGCAGTTGCCGCCTGACGCCCGGCGGGAAAAATTGGAGGCATGAAAATCATCTGTTCACTGGCGGTCCGGCTGCTGGCGCTGGCGCCGGCATTTTGGATCCTGAACGTCGCCGCCGCCGGTTCGCCGCGCGAACATTTGTCGCTTGATGCCAACTGGAAATTTCATCTCGGCGACGACTGGCCGGATGCGCTGAGACTCGACAAGGCCGGCGTCAGCGGCGGTCCGGCGGCGGAGAACTTTGACGACTCAAACTGGCGCTCGCTCAACCTGCCGCACGACTGGGCGATTGAACTGCCGTTCGATCCCGCCGCCGATGAGAGCCACGGATTCAAGCCGGTCGGGCCGGGCTTCCCGCGCAACAGCGTTGGCTGGTATCGGCGCACGTTTGACCTGCCGCCGTCCGACGCGGGCAAGCGTCTCTGGCTGCAGTTCGACGGTGCGTTTCGAGACACCACAGTCTGGGTCAACGGCTGGGAAATGATCCGGAACGAGAGCGGTTATTACCCGTTCCGGTCGGACATCACGGATGTGGCGCGCATTGGCGGCTGCAACACCATAACGGTGAAGGTGGACGCGAGCCAGTTCGAGGGCTGGTTCTACGAGGGCGCGGGCATTTACCGCCATGTCTGGCTGGACAAGACCGCGCCGGTGGCCATCGCGCCGGACGGGATTTTTGTTTCCAGCCGGCCGCCGAACGGCTGCACGGTGGTTGAAATTCAGGCGCAAATCGAAAACAAAAAATCTGTTGAGACCTATGAAGACAATAATGTTTTTGTAAATTTTGAAATCATTGATCCCAGCGGAAAATCGCTCGGCGAAATCCGCCAGCGGGTCGGCCAACTTGCGGGCAAAGATGCGTTTGGCCAAGACAACTTGGAGCTGAAAGCCAATTCACAATCGCAAGCCAAAGCCTTTTTCAATTTTTATCCTCCTAACCGCGCCATTAGAATGCCCTCGCCGACACCTGGCGGTCAGACAAAAGATATTTTTGCGGCGACTGAGCTGTGGTCGCCCGAATCTCCAAAACTTTACAAGCTTATCACGACCGTTGAAATCATGGCCGGTGGCGCGCTCATGGCCAATGGCGTGCTAGACCAAACAGAAACCACGTTCGGCATCCGCACTTTCGCGTTCGATGCCACCAACGGATTTCTGCTCAATGGTCAGCATTATGAATTACACGGCACCTGCAACCATCAGGACATGGCTGGCGTAGGCGCGGCGCTGCCGGATGCGCTCCAAGCCTTCCGCGTTGGGAAACTGAAAGAATTTGGCTGCAACGCCTACCGGACCTCGCATAACCCGCCCACGCCGGAGCTGCTCGACGCCTGCGACCGCCTCGGCCTGATCGTGATGGATGAAAACCGCCTGCTCGGCAGCGACGAGGCAAATCTGCGTCGCTGGGAAACCGAGATTCGCCGCGACCGTAATCACGCCAGCGTCGCCATTTGGAGCATCTGCAACGAGGAAAGCCAGCAAACACAGCCCGTGGCGGGTCGGGTCGGCCGGACGATGCAGGAACTCGTGGAGCGGCTTGATCCGACGCGGCCCGTGACCGCCGCCGAAAGCGTGGGCGACGTCTTTAGCGGATTGCCCGGTGCGCTGCAAGTGCGCGGCTGGAATTATCATATCGGCGGCGAGATGGATGATTACCACGCCGAGCATCCCGACCAGCCGAACGTCGGCACTGAACAGGGCAGCACAGTCTGCACGCGCGGCATTTACGAGAACGATCCCCGGCGCGGCTACGTCAGCGCCTATGACGTGAATTTCCCCAGCTGGGCGCACACAGCCGAACGCTGGTGGAGTTACTTCGCCGACCGTCCGTGGCTGAGCGGCGGGTTTGTGTGGACAGGTTTTGATTATCGCGGCGAACCTACCCCGTATTCGTGGCCGTGCATCAACTCGCATTTCGGCATCCTCGACACCTGCGGTTTCCCAAAGGATAATTTTTATTATTACCAATCCTGGTGGACAACGAACATCGTGTTGCACCTATTACCGCACTGGAACTGGCGGGGCCGCGAAGGACAGGTCATCCGCGTGGACGCCTTGAGCAACTGCGAAGAGGTGGAACTGTTCCTGAACGGTCAGTCGTTGGGCCGACAGAAAATGCCACGCAATTCCAAGCGGTCGTGGCAGGTGACCTACGCCCCGGGAACCTTGAGCGCGAAAGGGTTCAACTCCGGCCAACTCGTCGCCGAAGCCAAAGTGGAAACCACCGGCGAACCGGCGGCCGTTCAGCTCACCCCGGACCGTTCCACCATCAATGCTGATGGCGAAGACGTAAGCGTATTCACCGTGGCCGTGACGGATGCCCAAGGCCGCGTGGTGCCGACGGCGGAAAATAAAATCCGCTTTGACCTGAGCGGCCCGGGGAAAATTCTGGGCGTCGGCAACGGCGACCCCAGTTGTCATGAGCCGGACACTTTTGTCGGCCAGTCCGATGGCAAGCTCATACCGGTGGCTGGCTGGCGCTGGCGGCTTGGTCCCTTGCCCGACGGCGACGCGATGGTCCCCGAATACGCCACGAACTTTGACGATTCATCCTGGCGCAGCCTCGCCTCGCCGGCCAGCGGCGACGAGATTTTGAGCGAAGGCCAATCGGCCATCTACCGCGCCCACGTCAAACTGACGGCGGCGGACCTCACCAGCCCGGGCGTGCAGATCCGGTTCGGCGGGATTGACGACCACGGCTGGATTTTCGTAAACGGCCAGCGCGTCGGCGTATCCACGGACTGGTCAGCCTCGCCGGCGTTCGATGTCCGCCCCGCCTTGCACGTGGGTGACAATGTCATTGCCGTGGGAGTGTTGAATGAATCTGGCCGCGGCGGCTTCAAGACCGACGTGAACGTGGAACTTGCGGGCGAACCCGCCAGCGAGGTGTGGTCGCGCAGCGCGTTCAACGGCCTCGCGCAAATCATCGTTCAATCCACCAGAAATCCGGGTGAAATCCGCCTCACCGCGCAGGCGGAGGGGCTGAAACCCACCACGGCCAGCATCCAAACGCAAGCTTGCCCGCCGCGCCCAGCGTTGCCCTAACCGGTAATGGCGTCTTACTCCAGCAAGCTTTAGCCATGTCGTAATCTTAAAAAGGCCATCAGCTTTTTCAGCATAGATTTTGCAAGTACCATATTCATCCATCATCCCCTATTTAGGTGATGACCTGGCTACTTCATCTGGGGATTTACGCATTTCCGAGTTTCTGAGAATATTTTTCAACAGCAGAAACAAAAATCCAATAAACGCCAGTGTCGATTTGCAGCACAACACAAAAACAACCCATGAAAAAACTCCCTATCGCTATTAAATGCACCGCCTTTGCCGGTTTGATCGTAGCCGCTGGCGTGTCCGCCAGCGCGCAGACGCTTGCCTTGCAATTGCAAGTTTCCAATTATAACCCAATTACCGGTGTCTGGACTGATACCAGCGGCAATAATGATACTGCAACGTATTACGGAACACTTCCCACTCTGCAAACTGGTGTAACCCCGAATGGTTCCTCAGCGGTTAATCTGATTGGTAACGGTGGTTTTAACTTGGTTTCATCTATTACTGGAGGAAGCGGATACACCGTGTTTGCCTTTATTAAACCCCTTGCTCCGAGCGGGGGACGATACGCGCTTACTGGGGGATCTTCACCGTATGCGCTGGAATATAATATATATTCAGGCCATCAGAATTGGTTGAGCGAGTATCAAGGCGGTGGCGGGGCCGGAACTGCAACCATTTCAACCTCAAGCTTCAGCCTGATTGATGTGACCGCCTCTACCAGTGGTGGTTCTTTTAACCTGAATGGATCACCTGACGGCACCACAGGTGGAACCGCCGGAGGAACTCCTTTTTCCCCCCTTACTCGCATTGGTAATAATGAAGGCGGTGGCGATGGATTTGCTGGTTCTATTTCTGAAATTGACATTTATCAAGGGGTGTTGACTTCTTCACAAATTGCCACAGTTGAAGCCAATTTCACGGCAGAATATATCACGGCTGTTCCCGAGCCAACCACATGGGCGATGATGGCCGGTGGTTTCGGCATGCTGTTTGCCACCCGCCGGTTTCGCCGCTCAGAAGGTTAAGCCAGACATTTGACCAGACGACACCGGCTTGAACCGCGTTCAAGCCGGTGTTTTTATTTCCCTTGGTTCAAATATTTCGCTTTGATCTAATTTGAACTTGAGGTTGCTGGTGGGTGGGCGTAGGGTGGAATCATCAAGCTGGCAATGCAGACACGACTATTTCCCCTTAGGCTGCGGCTGAAGCCGGTTTTAAACCTCATGATTCGGCGCACCCCGAACGGGCGAGGCCTGATGCGGGCGTGGGTATTGACGGCGTGCTTGGCCGGCTCGGGTGTGATGTCCGCCTGGGGGCAGCATGTGGCCTGGCCGCTCCCCCACCCCACCCTCAACACCAATTTGGACGACCCGGCGGAACCGTTGAAGGATTCGCTGGATGAACGGGGATCGCATAACTTCAGCGACATGGGTTCGTGGATCTGGGAGACGAACATCCTGGACCGGCAAACTGTCCGGTTTTGGAAGTCATTTGAAATTCCGGAAGGTTCGGCCGTGCGGCGGGCGCGGTTGCGCATCACGGCGGATAATGAATACATCCTTTATCTGGACGGCCGTGAACTGGGGCGCGATGCGGAATGGAGCCAGTTGTTCGAATATGACATCACTCCCCTGCTGGGTCCCGGACCGCACGTGCTGGCGGTGGAGGCTTACAACAGCGCGCGGGAAGCCGGCTTCATGTTCGGGATGCAGGTGGGATTGACCACCGGACAGGTGATCCGGATCAAATCCGATTCAAGCTGGCTGATCGTTCCAAATGATCTGGCCGGTTGGGAAAAGAAGACGGAGCCCGATGATTCATGGCGGAATGCCACGGTCGAAAGCGCCTTCGGTTCCGAACCTTGGGGCAGCTTGGATTTCATCAATCTGGTTCCACCGCTGCAGCCGGCCTTCACTCCCTTCTGGCGAACCGGCTGGTTTGAAGTGTTGATTTTGTCCATCTGCGGCGTTGTGTGCCTGCTGAGTTTCAGCCTCGCCACCCAGTTGTTGCTCCAGAAGAAGGAGCAGGTACTGCTGCTGCGCGAACGGTCGCGCATCGCCAGGGATATCCATGACGACCTCGGGACGCGCGTGACGCAACTGGTGTTGCAAGGCGAAGTGGCCCAAAGCGAACTGGAGTCCGGCTCCAAAACGCGGGCGCGGCTGGAACAGATTTCCGAGGAGGCGCGCTCGGCCCTGCTGGCCATGGACGAAATCCTTTGGGCAATCAACCCCCGGCGCGATACCTTGCAGGAGTTCGCCACGTTTGTGTGCGGCCATGCCCAGAATTTTCTGAAGGCGACCCCCATCCAATGCGGCCTGGATGTGGAGCAGGGAATGTCCACGGTGGCTTTTGACCTGCCGTATCGACGCACCCTGCTCCTGGCGGTCAAGGAGGCCATCAATAACGCCGCCAAACATTCCAGAGCCACCGAACTATTGCTGCAGATCCGGCGGGAGGGCCAGGATGGCTTGATCGTGGCGGTGCAGGACAATGGCAAAGGTTTTGACCCTGCAAATCCCAAACCGGATCGCAATGGCTTGAGCAACATGTTTCAGCGGGTCAGCGAAATCGGCGGCAGTTGCAATGTCATGAGCCAGCCAGGCAAAGGCTGCCGGGTCGAATTCCATATTCCCTTCATACAGATGCGCCGCCGATCATGGTGGTCGAGCTGGCGTCCGGAACACCACCAGCCGAAACCGACCGCCAACCAATTACCCAGCTGAAATAGCTATGATTAAAACACCCAAATCCAGTCAGACCCCCGGTTTTTCCGCCAAGTCACCATTGAAGATCGCCTTGGTGGAGGACCAGCCGAATGTCCGCGAAAACTGGAGCCAGCTGATCAACTCCTTTCCGGATCTGACCTGCACCAGCATCTGCAAAACCGGCGAGGAAGCCCTGCGCGTCATCCCGGAGGTCAAACCCGATGCCGTGCTCATGGATATTTTCCTGCCCCGCATGTCCGGGATTGAATGCACCAGCCGGCTCAAGGCGCTCATGCCTGAAGTCAGGATCATCATCCTGACGGCCATGAATGACGAGGAATTGGTTTTCATGGCGCTGGAAGCCGGTGCCGATGGCTATCTGCTGAAACGCACCAAGCCCGCCGACCTGCGCACGGCCCTGCTGGATGTGCTCAGCGGAGGCGCGCCCATGACCAGTGAAATTGCCCGGCGCGTCGTTGAATCCTTCCGGCTCAAGGCCAAAGTCCGCGACGAGTCGCTCCGGCTTTCGGTCCGGGAAGAACAGATTTTGCTCCTGTTGTCCAAGGGCTATCCCAACAAGACGATTGCGGACCGGTTGGAGATCAGCATCGATACCGTGTGCCACCACTTGAAGCATGTCTTTGAAAAAATGCACGTCAGTTCCCGCACCGAGGCTGTGGTTCGTTACATGGCTTCCAAGTCTCCGCCCGCCGGCTAAACCAGCGCCCCGGGGGCATCGCCCGGATTCCATTTTAGCCCGTGCCACCGGTGGACGGGCAGTTTTTATTGGCATCCCCTGTTTCGGTGATAGGGCTGCTACTTTCTCTGGGTATTTGCAGATTCGGCTTTTCAAGCGATAATCTTTTCATCGCCACAATCCATTTGACGCATGGCTGTGGACAATCAAAGATGCATCAACCCAGAAAAAATATGTTAACCTCCAAGAAAAATGGATCCTTCCCTACGGTTGCCGGATTGCTCGCGAGCGTGTTTTTAACCTTTGCGCCGCCGGCCCTTCAAGCGGCCACCAACACATTTAATTTTAGCAACACGAGTTTGGGGGTCAACGTCGGCCCGGTCAACCCGGTCAACGGGCCCGTCGCGTTTTATGCCACGAATCTCAACGTCGGCGATGTGCTGGTTTTTGACGGCATTGTCATCAATAACAGTCCTTCCGCCAGCGGTGACTGGGCGGGCGTGAGTCTCAATGGCAACGGCACCGGGGGGGTGACGGGCGCGGTCTTGGGTATTCTGCTCCGAGATGGCACGTCGGCGGGCAACTTCTGCCAGATGTGGACCAACGCCGTGGGCCTGGGGAATTTGGGCGTCAATCCGACGCCGGCCACCAACCGCTGCCGGATGGAAATCACCTGCACCCAGACCGGTTCGATCAGCAACATGAGCTATGTTGTCTATATTGATCAAGGTGACACCGGGACTTTTAATGTCACCAATTCCGGGGCCGGCTTGAATTTTGGCACCGGCCAGGTTGGACTCGCCTTGGGCACGCGCAATGAGCCGCAAACTTTCATCCAGAACCAGCCCAACATTGCGATCGCCGCTTTGGCCGCAACCAACACCGTGGCGGGCGGCACGCCGGTAACGTTCAGCACCAGCCTTACGGCGGGCTGGCCGGTCAGCACGGCCCAGCAGTGGTATTCCAATGGCGTGCCAATTGCCGGCGCGACCGCCCTCAGTTACACAACAGCACCGGTCACGTCCGCTTACAATGGTGCCCAATATAGCATCGTCGTCAGCAATCAATTGAATTCCGCCAACGTCGTGACCAGTTCCGTGGTTTTGGTGGTGCGTTCCACCCCGGGAATTGTTCCCTTCAATTTTGCCGCCACCACGGTGGCGGCCGGCGGCGGCTCCGTGACCGACCCCGGCGTAGCCATCAGCGGTTCCACCCTGCTCGCGGGTGACACGGTGGTATTCGACGGCATCATTACCCCGAATGGCTCTCAATTGTCGGATGCTTGGACTTCAGTGGACATCGCAGGGAGTGGGTATGGAAATCTCTTTGGTACCATGGGCGTGCTTTGCCGCATGGGTCCCGCCGCCAATCCCAGCCAGTTGTTCATTAACAGTACCGCCAACACCAACCCCACGGGTAGTTCGGCTCCCATCAATCGCGTCCGGATTGAACTCTATCCCTCGGCCAACGGCAGCACCACCAACATGGGCTGGCTGGTGGAGATCGACCAGAACTTGTCCGGAACCTTCCAGCCGGCCGTCACTGGCACAAATCTGACCTTTGCCAACAATACCTTGCCGCTGACCTTCGGTTCCAGCGGTTCTTCGTCATTCGTCGTGCAAAACCCGCAGTCCCCGGTTTCCATCTTTAGCGGGCCGGCCACCAATCAGGTATTGGCCGTTGGAACCCCCATCAACCTCGGCGTAACCGTTGAAGGCTGGTACCCGGCTTTTCAATGGTATAAATTTAATGGCATTAGCTTGGATTTCCCATTTAGTTTGTAACCCACGAACGGCGTGGGTGGTTTTCGTGATTTTCTGCCTGCTCCCGGGATTTGCAAGACATTTTTCCAGTCCGCCCTTGGTTTTTGCCCGGCGTGGG
>Ga0302275_10001091_pt1 | contig 29462 bp, 19 predicted proteins | sample III_Bog_N2_2_FD_200229 | JGI IMG/M metagenome (GOLD analysis project Ga0302275, IMG submission 200229) | Peat permafrost microbial communities from Stordalen Mire near Abisko, Sweden - III_Bog_N2_2 | ecosystem: Environmental > Terrestrial > Soil > Wetlands > Peat | place: Sweden: Abisko... | reverse complement strand
GAAAGCTCTACTGGACACACGTGAATACGAACCCGGGGAGAAGATCACGGACGACGAGATGCGCACGCTCCGAATGACGCCCCATAGGTTTCACGGCGACTGGAACTACACATTCCAGCCGCGCGCCGAAATGTGATCCTAGCAACAATTGTAAAAGTTATTTCTTAACAGTCCCTAATTAAAGGAAATAAAGGCGGGGGCTGTTCGCGGGAAGCCCTACAAGTATTTCCCCGAGCTTCAAGGGGCGAACTCTGACCGGATTCTTACAATTCGGTTCTCGGGTCGGTGAAGCGGCTTTCAAAAAAGCAATTCTCGGACGGGCTCCTAGAGGATTTCAGCGATCTTGATCTCAGTTACACGCCTCCGCTGAGCAGCCCGTGGGACCCTACGCAAATAGCAACTCAGGAGTGGTGTAAGAAGGCTTCGGTCCGAGAATCGTAACACCTTTGTACGATCCTTCCGCTTTCTGAAGATTGCGTTTTCGTTTTTGTCGCCTCTCGTTCCTAGACAGATTGTTTCAACACTTTGAAGATGACGCTGATATCCCTTGTTCTGGTTCTCGAGTAGGGGCTCCAACCCGACGGGGAATTAAGTTCGCTCATGGTGGCAATCGAAGCGGCAACAGAGGAAACGAAGCGAGTGGCGGGGAATTCTTGCGATTTCGCTTCGGCGGGCTAAGCACTCAATCCTCATTATCGCAGGAAAAATGAGATACATGCCGCAAACACTTGCACAACAGTATCCTTGAGTCGACAATATTACAATTGGGCACTATTTCTTGGGTTATAGATGGTGATTGACGGCGCGAATCTTGGAAGTTAGTATGTTCGCTCTGAGAGCCCCAACTTCACAGGCCTTCCCAACGGAGATGCCGTTCGATGATGCCCTTCTGGCCCCAACGCACCGATTTGGTTTTTGTCCCGCTATTTAGCTTTGTCTTATTGACGGGATTAGTTCCGCGCTCCTGCGAGGCTCAAGCACTTCCGACGAACCTCAGGGTGGACATCGCAGATGGCAATACGGGCGAACTCATTATCACGTGGACTGAACCGACCGGTAGTCCGGCGCCGACTTATTACACCCTTCAACGGTGGACATCGTCCAACCCGACACCGGTGACCGTGGTCAATTGCAGTGGAACTACAAATTTCGTCACCACTGGCACGCCCTTCAACGAAGGTGGTGGCTCGACCAATGTTTGCCGCGACAATAACGGAGGAGCCGGACTCACCGTAGGTACCAGCTATTTCTACCAAGTCGAATCCTGTATCGCTGGCAATAGCCCTCCTTGCCCGGCCGGGTTTACCACCAGTGCACCTAGCAACACCCCTCTGACTTGCAACTGTACGCAAGGTTCTACGAGCTCACAGATTCCCCCCATGATCTACGGGACGGCTGAGCAGAGCTTGAGACCGCCCGATCCGATCAGGCTGGTAACAAGTGTTGTGACCCCGGACGCTAGTTACCAGCCGGGAACCCACGAGATTGCCGCTTACCATAACCCCGGGCCAAGCGGCTATTCGATAACGCCCAAGAACGTCCTATTCGTGGAACTGCCGGGTTCCGGTGGGGCGTGCGAGTATTCACCGTTGATGTACACCGCACAAAACCTTGGGTTTGACGGAATCTGTGTCAATTACTCGAATAACACGGAACAGGAGATAATATGCTTGGGCGACCCCGGCTGTTTTTACTATATTTCTGAAGCGAAGTTTAATGGGACGGGACCTTGCAACAACCCAAATTTAAGCAACCCGACCTATTGCGGTTCCGATCCATATTATGGGGGCGGAACGTATTGGAATGAGTTTCCTGATTCGGTCCTGCATCGTGTGATTACGATGCTGCAATACCTCATCAAAAATCAGAGTATGTACCAAGGCGCGGATTGGGGACAATATCTGACCCCAGGCAACCTTCCGAATTGGGGCCAGATTATGGTCGGGGGATTCTCCCAAGGCGGTGACATGGCGACCTACACAGCGGGATTCGAAGCGGCGCAAGGGACGCCGATTCTGAGAGCGATCAATCTTTCGGCTCCCCCACAGGCTGTTGAAATCAACGGAACGTATACTGCGGCGACATACTTCCAAGGGCCCCCACTTTGGCTGCCGGCCCCGACTATTCGAAGCGTTTTCGGATTGGTAAGCGCGAACGACCCCCACTACACGCCACCGACGAACCCCAATGGGGTCTACCAGACCGTGTGGGTTGCAATGGGATTTACTGCAGCAAACCACGACTCCGAGTACGATCTCAATCAGGTAGGCAGCCCTCAAGGATTGAGTTGCTCAGGGACGCCATCTAATAATCTAGTGAACTTTGCCGCGGTTAATCCCTACCCGGGACACGACGGTCACGTCGATCCAAACTACATTTGGAACCAAGATATGTTCGAGTTTATGTTGCTCGACAACTAGCAAATACCTTCTTCAACAGGGAGGAGAGGACCATGTCGCTCGCAGCAACAACCAGAAGAGTGCTTCTTCTCGCGTCCTTGGGGTTGGCTGTCGCCTCCCCGACGCGGGCGCAAGTCTACACGGTGTTGTACACGTTCCAGGGCAAGTCGGACGGGGCACTGCCTCTTGCTGGATTGATTCAGGATCCCGCCGGAAACCTTTATGGCACCACCGCCGGTGACTTCTATAAAAACCCGCAAACCGGAACTACCGAGGGGTCAATCTTTGAGCTGAAATCTGATGGGAAATTCGCACTTCTCCATAACTTTGGTGCGGGTGGACCCGGCGGTGCATCGCTGACGGGGGGCTTGGTGCGTGATTCCGCTGGGAACCTCTACGGCGCGGCTTATGAGGGCGGCACGAGCGACACAGCCTGTTTCAGCGCAGGTTGCGGCGTGGTCTTCAAACTGGACACAAAAGCGGAGTTCAGCGTACTCCACAGCTTCTCCGGAAATGCGGACTGCAGGGACGGTTGTCAGCCGCTCTCTCCTTTGAACCTCGATGCGGCAGGTAATTTGTACGGCGCCACGTACATCGGCGGCAGCCGAAATTGTAATCTGGGCAGGCGGGAGTTTGGCCAAAACTCAGATTGTGGAGTCGTCTTCAAGCTGGACGCCACTGGTAAGGAAACTGTGCTCCGCAGCTTTGGCAATGGTCGCAAGGACGGAGACAATCCGAATCCCGGTCTGTTCATGGACGCAGCCGGTAATCTGTATGGCACAACCTACGGGGGCGGCCCTGTTGGACACGACTATCCTGGCGCCGGAACGGTGTTCAAGTTGGATACTGAGGGAAACGAAACTGTCGTGCATTTTTTTAGCTGGTTTGTTGACGGTGCCGAGCCTGCCGCGGGGCTAATCCAAGACGCTTCCGGAAATTTCTACGGAACGACCGATTGGACATTCACACACGTGTTTAAATTGGATCCGCTGGGCAATGTCACCCTGCTCGGTGTCGGTGGGTATTCGCTCGGGCCGTTGGTTATGGATTCGGTTGGCAATCTGTACGGCACATCTGCCGACGGTGGTTCAAACCCCGCCTGTACGGTCGACGGGGGCTGTGGATTCGTCTACAAACTGGATCCTCTGGGTGAGGAGACAGTGCTTTACAGTTTCGGAGGGGGCTCGGACGGATACTATCCCTACGGGGGAGTGATTATCGATGCTAGCGGAAATCTGTACGGTACTGCTGCTTACGGCGGCGCCACCTCGAAGGTTTGCCCGTCGGGCTGCGGTGCCGTCTTCAAGATCACCCCGTGATCGGCACCGGCCTCTGACATGACCACTTGCGAGTTCGATTTTGTACGGCGCGGGGAAGAGCCTGTGTGTGACATTCTTTTCAATCCGCCCAAGAATCCAGCCCAAGACATGTGCGTCTGCGACGACTGTCAAAGTACTTACGCAGCCACCTAAGACCTGTTAAGTCATTGCAAACACTTGTCAACGCGCCTCTGAAAAGGCTGGCGTCGGCGGTTCAACTCCGTCCCTGGCCACCACATTCAATCGAATCAGATTCTTACCCATCATTGTTCATCCCTCACATCGATTTCGACATTTCCCATAGGATCGTTTTCGATATTCGTAACCATCGGCGTGCACTGAGGTTTAAAGACAGGTAGAGTGCATCCCACTGCCGCTGGGCAGAGGCCATTTCCGTTCTGGTTTGAAAAAGCCCAACCTTACTTAATAGTCCTGTACTTTGCGGGGCTCCCGAAGAATTTGCAAGGAAGCCGCAGGGACCCGTGGAAGAAGTCAAACGGCCGAGGGCGAGGACGACTCCGCCGGATTTTGATCTTGTCTTACTCGTTCGCCGGCTTGTTTCCTGGTCACGCCAGTATTTTCCTCCAACGTTTCTCGCGAATGTAATCGAGATTATATATTTTGTCCGTAACTTCCAGACTCCAACCACATCAGACTTGATGGTTAAGAAAAATTCTGAAGGTCAGTTTAGAGGAGATTCATGAACGCCCACGATTCAGGCGCCCCTTCGTCGAAGCCCACCACATTCGGGACCGTGTCCATCAGCGGATTGAACATCGCCTACCGCGAGGCCGGGGACCCGTCCAACCCGAAGCTCGTGCTGCTGCATGGCTTTCCGGCTTCATCGCATCAATATCGCAACTTGATTCCAGCTTTGGCGGACCGTTTTCACGTGATTTCTCCGGACTACCCGGGTTTTGGCAACAGCGATATGCCAGATTCCAAGAGCTTCGCCTATACCTTCGACAAACTTTCGGAAGTGACCGAAGAGTTTTTGACGAAGAAAGGTTTTGAGCGTTACGGTTTGTTCGTTCAGGACTACGGTGGTCCGGTTGGCTTTCGAATTGTCACACGCAGGCCGGAAGTGCTGGACTGGCTGATCATCCAGAACACCAACGCGTACGAAATAGGCTTCACCGATGCGTGGGGAGGTCTACGAAATGTTTTGTGGAAGAATCGCACACCGGAGACGGAGCAGGGAGTCGCGGGGTTGCTGGAGTTCGAGACGGTGAAGACGGTCTACCTCCACGGCCACAAGCGGCCGGAACTAATCAGCCCCGACAACTGGAACATGGATTTCCGCTTTCTGGAACGGCCGAATGCGCGGCGCGTGCAGATGGACCTGTTCTACGACTACAGGACGAATGTCGGTCTGTACCCACAGTGGCAAAAATTCCTGCGAGAGAACCAGCCGAAAACGCTGATCTTCTGGGGCCAGAACGATATCTTCTTCAGTCGTGAAGGCGGCGAAGCTTACCTGCGCGACCTGCCGGAGGCGGAAATGCACCGGCTCGACTCTGGCCACTTTGCCGTCGAGGACTGCCTTCCCGAGATCGCTGCGAACATTCACCGCTTTTACGATGAGAAGGTGACGCTTGATGCGGGAGGTCCGAGGCAGAAAAGCGCCTGAGGATCAAGGATTTCGCGCCGGTGTCGAAGAAGTATCAACCCGGAAGTATCGACCCGGAAACATCAACCCGGAAACATCAACCCGATGAGAGGTGCAGGGATTTCCGTGTCGGCCGACCGTAAGAGTGGACTGGCTCGAGAACGGCTGCGAAGACGCTATCGTCCGGCCGGGGTGCGCGTGCTGTTCGTGGGTGAGGCGCCTCCGGCCTCCGGGCGATTCTTCTACCAGGCAGACTCGGGATTGTTCCGCGCCATGCACGATGTTTTTGCCAGCGTCTTCCCAGAAATCGGCTCACGGTCGGGCAACGAGGAGTTTCTCCAGCGGTTCCAGGCGCTGGGTTGCTACCTTGTCGACTTGTGCGGAAGGCCAGTGGATCGCCTGCCCGTTGCCCGGCGCAGAAGAACTTGCAGAGAGGGCGAAGTTCGTCTGGCCAGAATTCTGAAACGCCTTCGTCCTGAAATCGTGATCACCGTCGTTCGCTCAATCGCTGGCAATGTCCGACGCTCACAGCAGCGGGCCAATTGGTCGGGTACCCGCGTTGAACTTCCGTACCCCGGCCGCTGGCAGCGTCACCGCGTGGCATTTGGTCGCGAGCTTGCGTCGGCGCTTCGCAAGATCTATCGCCGGCAACAAACGAAACTAGCACCCGTGCAAAAGAAAATCTGTTGAACAATCAAGAAACGCTTTCGGCATTACCGCCATTTACCCGCGAAACCGCGACACAGAAGGTTTGCCTTGCGGAAGACGCCGACTATTTTTTGAGACTCCGCCGCAGCCGGCCAAGCGTGTAGCTGCTGGCAACTTCGCCCAATACGACCAGGCGAGATTCTTCTTCGCGTTGCAACACCAGCAGGGTCTCATCGTCGTTGCGGAGTCCGCGCCGGCGAAGTTAAAACGCCGACGGGCAGAGACCGAACTGCAAGCTGCTCTTCAGCAATCCAAACACTGCAAGAGAAACTGGAAGCGGAGAACGTCTATCTGCAGGAGGAAATCAGCAGGAGGGCGCTTCTAATCGGGGCCGGCGGACCGTTTGTGTTCCTTTGCCACAATTTGAGGGTCCAGCCGGGTTGCGCTGGCCAATTCAGATCGCGCTTCTTTCTCTCGTCCCAGATTGTGAAGTGTGGTGGCCAATCGGAAATGGAATTCGGCGACACCGGGATTTACTTTCACGGCCTCTGAGTAATGGAATGCGGCATCACTCCATTTGTGTTCCGCGGAGTAAGCGTCTCCCAAGGCTAACTCGGCCGCCGCGTGTCGCCCGGTGCGGTTCAACAGATTCGCCACTCGCGTGTAGTACAACTCGATGTGGGTTGGATCCACCGCTGCCGCATTGAGGTATTGCTCCAGTGCCAGTTCCCACTCCGATTTTGCCTCGTGCGCCTCGCCGAGACTCACATGAGCGTCGGCGTAGGAGAAATTCAGTTCGACTGCTCGCTGCAGTTGGGCAATGGCATCGTCGGTCGCGCCCTGGCGGAAGAGCAAGTCTCCGAGCCGATAATGGGCCTCCGGTAGGGAGGGATTGCTGCGCAGCACTTGCTCATAGGCGGCAAGGGCGTCAGAGGTTTTCCCTTGCTGAGACCACGCGGCACCCTCGCCGAGTAAGGCCTGAGGGTTTTGAGGATTGTCGCGGAGCACAGACTGGTATTGCAACAGGGCGTCCGCGGCTTCGCCCTGCTCGAGCAAGAGAGCGGCGAGGCCGAGGTGGGCATTCCGCGAATCCGGGTCCGCTTGGAGCGCTTGTAGATATTCTTTTACGGCGTCGTCGCTCCTGGATTTCGCGAGAGCCTGCGCCAAGGCAACGTGGGGCCAAGATCGATAGGGAAGAAGGGCTTCGACTTTGCGAAACTGTTCGGCCGCGCTGGAAGAATCGCCGCTATCGGCGAGGAGGACTCCGTACTGATTGCGCAGCATCCAGTCATCGGGTGCCGCTTGAATGGCGTGCTCATAGATGGCGCGCGAGGTGCTTACGATCTGGGGAGTTCCTTTGGCGAACAGCTCTTTCATCTGCTGTTTGAGTAGCGCGATCTGCTCCTCGTGATTCAACTGGCTGGTGAACGGTACTTCTTGCAGGAGCGGGAGCAAATCCTTGGCGATTGCCCCCCGATTCCAGTCGGTAAATGCGAGTTGTCGGGCGCACTCTTTTTCGGAAAGTGCGTTTTGGGGAGATGCCGAGAGTATCCGATCGATCTGTTCGCTTACGTTCCTGGCGAGAAGATAGTTGCCACTGAAATTCATGTGCACATGGTCGTAGAACAGGTCTGCGCCAGGTGCAGTCTCGGCACTGGTTTGCGCCAGCCTTTCCAAGTCAACCAGCGAAACGCCATTGCTCGCTTCGGACGCGGCGACTTCGCGGATGACTTGATTGATGCTGGAATCGGCGCGAAATCGCAGAGCATCGTCGTCCCGCGCTTGAATGTAGTGCTGGAGAGCGGAAGGATCGTGGTGCAAGTTCTGGTAGACACGAGCGAGCCGGAACTGCAGATCGGCAAACTGATCGTCAATTTGGGCGGCGCTCAGGTAGAAGCCCAGAGCATTCTGAAAGTTGCCGCCCGACTCGGCGGTTATTCCGTTTCTGTATAGTTGGTCCCATTCAACCTGGCGGTTGGGAGAAAGATGCGCCGAGTGTAACGAAGCGAAAGGCGCTGCGTCTTTCAGGTTTGTGCTCAGGGTGGCGAGGATCACTCTTGCTCCGGCTGTGTGGGCCATATGAACGATGCCGGTCAAGTTTGATCGAAAGTGAGAGTACACAACCTGCAGCCGCGGGTCATCGCGGCTGAGCTGATTCTTCACTACCATTTCCATGCCGTGCCATTCGGCGGGAATTCTATCTTTGGTGAGTCGGAGACGGATGCTGTCCAGGAGCTGTCCAGTTTTTGTGGACTTGATGAAGATGGTGGCTCGGATTGCGCTCAGGCTGCTGGAGTAGGGGACGAACAGCGTTTCCGGACCGAATGGCCCCAACACCTCGTTATGGCCGTCGTAAACAACGAACAGGTCGGGTTCGTGCTTAGCGGCTTCCTCGACGATGGGTAGGTCGACATTTGAGTTAATTGCTGTCGTCGCCGTGTTGATGACTTCAAAGTGCGTCGCTGGATATTTTGCCTTGAGGATGACTTCTAAAATTCTGGAAAAACTGTAGGCAGGTTCCGGGAATCCCGCCGCTGCTGAACTACCGATTACGAAGATGCGATAGGTGTTGGGATCTTTGTGCCCAGGTATGGTGTAGGCGCTGGGAAGTCTGAGCAGAGCTGGCGGGAAGAATCGGAGTTCAAACTTCGAGTTTTCGATGTAAAAGACTTGGCCATCGGCCTCTTTCTTCAAGAAACACGAACTGGGATAGCCATATCCGAAGATGCGCAACGAGACCTCGAGTAGCAGAAGAAAGAGACATGGCGTAAGGACGGCCATGCAAGCGCGCAAGGCCCACTTTTTCCAACCGCGGATTACTCGCTCGGACGAAGCGGGCTTCTCGTGCTTCGGTTCTTCGGTAGCTACGGTGGCGCGAGGCGTCCGATTTTTCTTTCGCGCAATTTGTTTACGACTCATGGTGCCTTGGACTCAATACAAAGGATAAAGAAATGGAGCTACGACGGAACCGACGACGACAAGCAGAGTCAGGAGAAGAAGTAAGGCGACTAAGGGGACGATCCAATACGTCTTGTTCTGACGGGCAAAGCCGAACAAGTCCTGGGTTAGCCTCCAAGCATGTTTGAACATCAGTATCGCTCCGGGCTTTTAATCGAGTGCATTCATATCGTTGTGAACGGTGCCGTCTGTCCACGGGGGCTGCTGAGTTTTGTCGAGCAAAAAATTGCCGAGTGCAAGATAGTCCATTCCGGTTCTCATGAAACAACGATACGCGTCTTCGGGGGTACAAACGATGGGTTCGCCGCGCACATTAAACGAAGTGTTGATGATGATGCCGTATCCGGTGCGTGCTTCGAAAGCCTTGATGAGGCTGTGAAATCGAGGTGCCGTATTTCGATCGACCGTTTGAACGCGCGCCGAGTAATCGACGTGGGTGACGGCGGGAATGTCTGAGCGCAGTTGATGCAGACGTTCCTTCAGGCTGCTTGAAGGTTTGGCGGTGACTTCGAGCCGGCGCGATTGTTTGACCGGCGCGGTAAGCAGCATATAGGGAGAAGCGCGGTCCAATTCGAAATAATCGAAGCTGCGTTCGGCAAGGCACGCCGGGGCGAAAGGACGAAACGATTCGCGGTACTTAATTTTTAGGTTCATCCGCGATTGCATTTCAGGGGAGCGTGCGTCGCCTACGATTGATCTTGCTCCCAAGGCGCGTGGGCCGTATTCCATGCGCCCGTCGAAGATCCCGACGACTTTCTGATCGTCGACGAGCTTTGCGATGGCGACCGGCCACTCTTCCGCAGTCAATTTTTTCGCGGGATAGTCTTTCGCTTTGAGCAAAGATCGGATGGTGTCGTCCGAAAAAGAAGGACCGAGGTAAGCGCCTTTCATCGAATCATGGGCGCCGTCGGCCTGTCTGGGCTGTTGTTGCATGTGATGCCAAGTCAACAAAGCGGCACCAAGGGCTCCTCCAGCATCTCCTGCAGCGGGCTGAATCCAAATATCTTCGAACGGACCCTCGCGAAGCAAACGGCCGTTGGCGACACAATTCAGGGCAATGCCTCCCGCCAGACAGAGTGTTTTCTCGCCGGTGATTTTCTGCGCATGCCGGGCCATCCGCATGACGGTCTCGTCGGTCACCTTCTGGATGGAAGCGGCGAGGTCCATCTCCCGCTGCGTGATTTCCGACTCGGGTTGGCGGGGCGCGCCGAGCAAATGGTGAAGTTTGGCATTCGTCATGCACAGGCTGTCCAGAAATCCGAAATATTTGAGGTTTAGCCGAAACGATCCGTCTTCTCGAATATCGAGCAGATGTTCATAGATGAGCTTTTCATATCGCGGCTGCCCGTAAGGGGCAAGACCCATCAGTTTGTATTCTCCGGAATTCACCTTGAAACCGCAGAGGTGGGTGAACGCGGAGTACAGCAGGCCCAAAGAATGGGGAAAGCGCTGCTCCTGCAAGAGTTCAATTCGGTTGTCGCGTCCACGTCCGATGGTGGTGGTGGCCCATTCGCCGACGCCATCCATGGTCAGGATTGCGGCTCGCGGAAACGGGGAGGGGAAGAAGGCGCTGGCGGCGTGGGACTGGTGGTGTTGGAAAAAGAGGATTTCCTTGGGAGTTGGCAGCGACAACCGCTTCATAGCTTTTTCAATCTGCAGCGGAATCCATAATTTCTGCTTCATCCAGACGGGCATGGCGGCGACGAAGGGCTTGAGACCGCGCGGGGCAACGGAAAGATGAGTGGTTAGAATTCGGGAAAGCTTGGTGAGCGGTTTGTCGTAAAAGGCAACCGTGTCACAGCGCGAGTCGCCGCTGCTAGCGGCTTCGAGCAGACAGTAGCGGATTGCGTTCACAGGAAAGCTGGCATCGTGCTTGATACGGGTGAAGCGTTCTTCCTGAGCGGCTGCTACGATCTCGCCATCGCGAATCAGTGCGGCCGCCGAGTCATGATAGAAGGCGCTAATCCCGAGAATGTTCATGCGCTAGTAAAGACGCCTCGGATGTTCGCCGTCGTCCGCTGAAACGGGAACCCAGTAGGTAGCTTCGGCGGAAGGAAATTTCAGGCGCAGCGGATCCTTACCTTGAAATGCGAGGACCGCGTGTGCCAGGGAGAACAAAATCAGATAGAAAGGAGCGAGCAGAGCCCAAGCTACGGCCAAGGCCGCCAAAGACGATAGTTTCTTATTGCCATTGTGAACGATGCGTTCTAGCGGAGGATAGAAACTGATCGTGACCAGCAGAAGAACGCCACTGGCGAGCAGGATGGAACCCAGAAATCGGCGATGGATCAACAGAAGTAAGAGACCCAACAGCACTAGCCCTGCTGCTTGCAGTTTGGCACTCAAGTCGACAGCCCCCAGTTTATTCGATCACACGAATCGCGATTACTATTGAACAGAATATTTTCCATGATTGATCGGAGGGAGGGCTTCGACTTGCACTAAGTTCTTTAGAAACGGTAGACCTTCGAAGGCGATCGACTCTGGGCTGGGGGCGAGATCGCGCCAAATGGCTGCAGCTGCGGCTAGTTCTTTGTGAGTGTAGCCAAAGCTCTCGATGGTGATCCATCCGTCATAGCCGATTCCTTTTAGCGCGGCAAAGATACCGCGAAAGTCGACGTGTCCGGTGCCGGGGATGCCTCGATCGTTCTCGCAGGCGTGAACGTGTTTAAGAGTCTTGCCGACTTTTCGAAAAGACGCCGCAACATCTTTTTCTTCGATGTTGGTGTGGAACGTGTCAAGGAGCACTCCGACACGGGGATGATTGATTTCACGGCAGAGCTTGGAGGCATCGGCCGCGGTATTCAGAAAATAGGTTTCGAAGCGATTGAGCGGTTCCAAAGCGAGAGTGATCTGGTGGGAGTCGAGGGTTTCTCCGAGAGCGGCAAAGCTCTCCGCCGCCCATTGCCATTCGTCGGGATTGCGGCGGCGCCCCGGCAGGTATCCGACGGGAGAATATAAGGGGCCGGCCATGAGGGTACTTCCGAGATCGGCGCAGACTTTGACGCAGTCCACCAAGTGCTGTTGTGTCTTGCGGCGAACTAGAGGGTCTTCACTTGTTGGGTTCATGCCAGCGGGCAAAATACAGCAGACAGTGCATTGCAGATCATTTTCGGACAGAGCGGCGCGTATCGATTTGGCGTCAACTTTGGCAGGCTCAAAGACGGGCACTTCAAAACCGTCGAAGCCGTGAGCTCGCAGGCGCGGCAAGAGAGAGAAGTTGCGCTGATCGAAGTGGGTCGTCCAGATCAGGGCATTGACGGCAAACTTCATTTTTTCTCCTCTGGGTGCGCGACGCGAGGTCTCCAGACGGGGCGGCTCCCATCGAGCGCGCACTGATAATGCAAAACCTCAAGGATCCTCGGTTGGGAACCATCCGCTTCCATGATCCAGACCGGCCGCTTATCCGCTTTTTTTTCCCGATAAACATATTCCTTGGCGTCGGGAAATCTCCAGTAGTCGTAGTCGGTGAGCCGGAAGGTGATGTAACGGGCATCCGGAGACCAAGCCGACGAAGCGGCAAACTGGTTGAGATGGGTGAGTTGCTGCTGATTGTGGCCGTCGAAGTCGCAGACGAACAATTCCAGCTTAGTTTCAACCTGATCGCTGTAAAGCAAGGTTTGCCCATCGGGAGACCAGGCCGGAGTGACGGCTCCAATCTCATTTTCGTGGCTTGTGAGCTGGCGGATGTGACTGCCATCGGAGGTCATAGTAAAGAGACAGTAGCCACGGCCAGTATGCTGGGTGAAGGCGATCGTGTTTCCGTCGGGGGAGATTGCCGGATCGCGGCCTGGTCCGATTACGCGGAACAGGGAACCATCGGACTTAACGCATCCGATTACGGCCTGGCCGTCGTTTGGAGGCGCATAGCCAAAATAGATCCGCTCGCCCACCCAAGTGGGAAAGTAGCAGATGCCTCCGTCGTCGACTTCGGTGAGGCGGCGCACGTTTTGACGATCCGCATCCATTAAGTAGAGGTTCCACGTCTGGGGATGGTCGCGGTCCGATGTGAACACAACCTTCGATCCGTCGGGCGACCATATCGGATAGCGATTCTCGGCATGCGGAGTGCGAGTGAGGTTCCGCATGTCGCCCGAAACGAGATCGACGGCGAAGACCTGGGTGTTGCCGGTACGGACACTGGTAATGAGGATTTCGCCGCCGGGCGGAGCCGGAGTGAGGTTCAGGGGACGGTCGGCAGCAGCATGGCTCAGCATCGGTTTGGACGCTCTAGTTAAATACGGGGAGCTTGATGATCTCACCGCCGCGCATCGCGGATTCGTGCGCGCAAATTCCCGCGCAGGTCCAGTTTACCGACTGGAAGACATCGGGGAACGAGGGCCGGCTTTGCATGATGCTATTCACGAATTCATCCACCAGATGAGGATGGGAGCCGCCGTGGCCGCCGCCCTGTATGAAGGAGAGATGCGCGTGTTCGTCATCATAAACGCCCTTGGTCGTGAAGCGACGAATGGCTTCCGGCAAGAGATGGGCGAAGTCGGGAACGGTGACTTGTTGGGGCCGCTCACCTACGTGGACGATGCAGGGCTCGTTCTCGAGACGCGTCCACTCGAAGGACTGCTTCTGAGCGTAGACATCGAAGCTTTCGATATATTGACGCGCGGTTTCAAACAATGAACGGGTTACTTCGAAGGCCAGTTGCTGGCCCCGTACCTTAAACAGGGCGCTCTCGACTGCAAAGGGAGATCCGTACTTGTCCGAGAGATTCTTGGCGATGCTTCCTGAGCCGAAGCAGGCAACGTGTTCGGCCTCGCCTTTCACGAGGGCGAGGCACGGACTCACGGCATGGGTCGCGTAGTGCATGGGCGGGAGTCCTTCCCAATAACCGGGCCATCCCGCCATTTCCTGCTGGTGACAACCGCGCATGAACTGGATCCTGCCAAGTTTCCCGGAGTCGCGCAGTTCGCGAATAAAGAGGAACTCGCGGGTATAGATGGAGGTTTCCATCATCATATAGTTCTTGCCGCTACGCCTTGCCGCGTCGACGATGTCTGCGCACTCTGCGACGGTTGTGGCAGCGGGTACAGTGCAGGCGACATGTTTTCCGGCGTTGAGCGCGGCGACAGTCTGGCTGGCATGAAGATGAATCGGCGAATTGATATGAACCGCGTCGACCTCAGGGTCGCGTAACAAAGCGTCGAAATCGGAGTAGCGTTTGTCCACTTTGAATTGGTCGCCGATTTCGTCGAGCCGTGCTTGGGTGCGTTGGCAGATGGCGTACATATTGGCAAAGGGATGGTGCTGATAGATCGGGATGAACTCTTTGCCGAACCCGAGTCCCACGATCGCCACGTTAATTTTTCTTAGAGGCACGTTTTGCTTCCTCGCCATCGTTACCGAAACGTCCACCCCATGTTGGAGAGGACCGCCATCGACGGTTGAGACTCCGGCGACGGCAACGTGAGAGCGTATCGTTTAATCGCGCTACCTTCTGTAAGAATGGGTAACGTTATTCTGACAAAACTATCGTGCCCATTGCAGGTCAATGCGGCGTGCGGTTTTGAAGCAGGGAAATTCTCATCTGCCGGGCCGCCTCGTTCGCGGGATCTTGTCGCAGCAGGCGGTCAATTTCCCGCAGGGCTTCTTCCGGTTGATGGTTTTTATAGAGTGCTTCGCTGAGCATAAGTCGGGCCTCTGGATTCGGGGCGGGCAAAGCATCCAACTTGCGAAGGGCAGCGATGGCCTCTTGGAAATTATTTTCGACGATATAGGATGCTCCGATTCCGAGTCGGGCGTCCGCCAGAAGAGGATCAATCTGCTGCGCCCGCAGGAACTCGTTACGCGCGCTGCTGGCCTGCTTTTGCCGCAACAATATGCGGCCCAGCAGAACGTGGCCTGATGCGGATCTATCTTCCTGCGCAAGAAACTGCCGGAGATCCGACTCAGCTTCGTCGATCTGGCCGGTTTCGATGTGGCACCGGCCCAACTCGAACCAGGCCTGGGAAACGTCCGGATGGTCGTCCAGCAGGTGCTGATAAGATGCTGCAGCCTGGGCAAATTGTTTCTTGACCATCGAGGCGTGCGCGTCTTGCAGCAGAGAAGCGATCCGATTGTTGGCAGCTTTTTGAGCAATGGCTTCGCTCGACAGCCGTTCGGCTTGCGCGGCGTAGCGCTGAGCCTCTTCAGTCCGGCCCTGGGCTTGGGAAGCCTTGGCGAGCAGGGTTAGGGCCTGGATTTTCTTTCCTTCATCCTTCACGCAAATCAGAAGATCCCGTTCGGCGGGTTGCCATTGCTTCAGGCGTGTCAGGCTCCGCGCGCGGCCCATGTGAGCGTCCACGGAATCGGGGTCGAGTTGCAAAGCGCGCTCATATTGAGCGACGCTTTCGGCATTCTTTTCGTGGTCTTGCAGAAAGTCGGCGAAACGCAGGTTGACCATGGCGTCGGGATGCGCTGCTTTCCGGTTGAGCACGGAGGCGCGCTCGAAATCGCGCGCGGCCGCGGCATCGTCTCCCAGCACGCTCGTAGCGGCGGCCAGGCCAGACAAGGCACGGGCGTCGTCGGGATTTAATGCCAAGGCGCGCGCGAATGCATTTTTGGCCTCCTTACGTCCCCAACGAAGATAGAAGTCTCCCAATCCGATCCAGCTTGAGATCTGCCTGGGATGGTATTTCGTAACTTGTGTAAAGTAGCGCTCCGCTGAATCGGTTTCCTTCAAACTTTCTGCAACATGGGCGGCAGCGTTGAGCACCGAGGAAGAGTGTGGCTGCACCGCCAGAATCTGGTCCAGGACGTCGACCGCGTCCTTCAAAAGGCCCAAGTGCATCATGATTTCGGCCTGGATGACGGCGCCGTCAGCGGAGTTCGGCTGCTCCCGCCGGTAAACTTCGACCTCCCGTGCAGCCTCGACCCATCGCTTTTTGCCCGCAAGTTCGATTGCCTGTTGCAAGGCAGGGGAGGGTACGGGCTTGCTCGAGTCTTTCGAAGGGACTTGACCTGAGCCCACTGCGGCGAATACAAGCAGGGCGCACACATGTTGCCGGAGCGTTTTGGCGAGAGCAGAACCTGGTGTGTTCATTCGGCTACGGAACGGTTGAGGCTCGAAGCCTTGCTTGAAGTTCACGATACAACTTTCGCAACCCAGCAAGGGGCGCAGATACCCTGCGAGAGATATCCGCAGCACCTTTCGTTTCTGCAAAGAAAAGGATTCTGCCGCCAAAGTTGACGGCAGAATCCAAAAGTGTTCCTACTACTCTACTAGTTCGATACTGGGTTGAACCCTACCAAGATGCGGTCGATGTTCGGATCGCCAGAAATAGCATTCGCCGGGACCCAAAGCTCGATGCTGTTGTTCTGCCCCGCCACCAGAGGCACCTGGAGGCTTACATAGCCCGGGGTGCAGAAGCAGCCATTGTCAGTTTGAGGCATCTGCGGTGAAGTAACTGTCGTTGTGCCATTGACCGTAACGTTGATGGTGGGACCAATCGAACCAGGCGGTAGTCCCCAAGTCGACGGCGAATATCCATTCTCATCGTAGATACGGAAGTTGTAAGTTCCAGTTGTGGGAACGACGATATCGCTCCACGTAATGCTTGCACCCTGAACGACATGCCCTATTGTTAAACCTTCATAGCAGAGTGGCGTACAGGTATACGTCTGATCGTTGTTGAACACTATGGTTGGGTCCAGGGCTCCATAGGAGATACCTTGGGCCACGGCGCTAATGGGCATCGGGGGTGAATTTGCGCTTGTACCATTCGGGTAAAACACGGTCAGCTGTGCATAACCCGAGCTAACGCCATTTGTTAAGCCAAGAACGGCGAAGGAGTCTGTACCGTAGAGACCCATACTCTGGGGGACGAACGGGCCATTGATGGTTGGGCCGGAACTGATCGTATAGGCCAAGGCCTTCGGATCCAGCGTCCAGGTCAAATCGAACGCCATGTCATCGGGAGTACCCACAACCCCAGCCGGGGGTGGTCCCGCCTTAGGCACGGGAAGCGGGTCGGGCGGAGTCCAGCGGAACATCAAGTATTTCGCCTGCCAGTCTTCTTCTCGGATCAGGATGTACTCGCCATTGGCTCGCTCGAATGAGGTAAGCGAGTGCGATTCGTCGGTATCGCCAATGTTGTACATGCCGCCGACGTTCTCGCCAGCCACAATCCGTCCGACGTAAGCCCCAGTCTTCGCGAAATAGACTTGGTTGTAGTGATTCCCCCAATCGCCATTATTGTCGGCATAGCCGGAATTGAAGTCCACGAAAATGAAATCCCCGACTTGTGTGAATGTTTCTCCATTCCAATAGTTGGTGATGTCTCCATCCGTGGTGAGAAAGATGGACCAAGTGGATTTCCGGTTCCCCAGGTCCCAGTTGTCATACCGCACAAGCTGGGTGGCATTGCTGCCCAGGGCAAACAGAGTTCCACCCTTACTGGCCTTGGGGTCGAAGACGACCTGATCAACCTCGGTCAGATCGGGAAAATCCAGGCCAGCGCCGACGGTATAGGTCGCCATGTGTTGGAAATCGTAAATGGGCGAGCCGTGTTCATCGAATCCCTGGAAATAGTAACGGCGCCAGTAGAGGTTGGGGTCATTGTCGCCATAATTCTGTTGCCAAACGTCGCCGTTGTCATCCATAAAGAAATTGGCGGCATTACGATGTCCGTCTGGCGGGTTAGGAAAGAAGAATTCATTCGGGTCCCAAACGCCTTGCGTGTTGGTCATCTGGCCATCGCCGTTGACGTCGCGCCAGATCCACTCGGAGTTCAGAGGCTGCTGCACGAAATCCTGACCTCCGCAGCATGCTCCGTAGTCGAAGGCCACGGCGGGGATGGGTATTTCACTATCTCCTTCGAAGCGGTAGATCTCCATATAAACTTCGATCTCACCCCGCGCGAGAAGGAACTTTTTGCCATGGATATACTTGATCTCTCCCTGGCCCAGGATAGTGGACACGCGAATATCTTCTGGGTATTTGAACTTGTTGTAGGTGTCAGCCACGTAGGTATCGACGCGGCCGGACTTGGAATAATCAATTTTGTAATGATGATAGGGGTCGTAAAAATCCGTTTCCGAATGCGGATCGATCGCGCCCAGCGCACGGAATCCAAGTCCATCTCGTTCCCAGTTCAAGGCGCCGTACCATGTGTAGCTCTGCAGGTTCAGGCCATGCCCAACGCCCGTATCGAAGCCAAATCCACTCTGGCTGACGTAGATGTTGCCCTGTGCGTCGGTCCCGATACCGGTGATGCCGCGGAAACGAAGCGGTGAGAGCGGTCCGGTCCGTCCTGGTATTGGCCCCGCAAGGCTCCCGCCCTTCTCGCCAAAGGTGCCGGCCAGGATGGGATTTTCCTGCAGGTTCGCGTAGATCTTGATGTTCTGATCGGGACCATCGTCGGCCACTAATAAAGCTCCCCAATTGTTGATGGCCAGCGCTCCGACCTCGGCGTCGTCGGGCAGCGTGATGGTATCTACGTAATCGCCTTTGCTGTTGTAGTGGTCCACATAATCGAGGCCCTGACCGCCTATCGCGATGGTGAAGGGATACGACGTATTGTCCTTGTGGCTGACCCAGAAGCCGCCGGCCTGATCCACGGCTATACGCACTGGGCCGGGAACGGAAAAGCTGGAGATCAAATTGATGTTCGTGATATTGCTGATATCGAAAACTTCGACCAGGTTTTCGTCTTGCTCGGTTACATAGAGCTTGTTCTTGGCGACCGCCAGTCCGAATATACCGTGGCTGTTGTTTAAAGTTGGGCTGCCGTTGACGGTGTATGCGGTCCTCAGCCAGGTACGCTGGTCGACGATAGTGATGCCAGTGCCGCCTGGAGCGAAGCTCTCGAAAATGTATTCTGCAGACGCCGCGACTGCGGCTCCCCCGCCTTGTCCATAGTCGGTCTCAGGACCGTTGTTGTTGGTGTAGTTCATCTGGCTAAGCAGCTGGCCGTTCCTGTCAAACACAGAAAGCGGACGTTCGCCTTCGTCCCAAGTGGTGTTTGTGTAGACATTGCCGTTCGGGGTGACATAGATGGCGTTCATGTCTAACGGAACGTGCACATGCGTATTCTGGAAAGGAATGCGGTCATTGCCGGCATAGGTGTTCCCAATCCAGTCGGTGGTGGCATGAAGTACCACGGCTGAATCCCAGTCGGGGGTCTGGGAATTATTCGGTGGGGTGGCGTCCCCGTCCGCGCTGTTGCCGGCCACCACGATATGGTGAGATGGAGCGGTCTGTGTGAAGGCTGGCACTGCGATCAGCGAGATGGCGATCAAGGCAGCGCAAAAGAGAAGGGCGGGGTGATTCTTGAGCATCGTGGCTCTCCTGCTAGTAGATCTGTACTAGACCGGATTGGAGCGTATGCCAAGCGGGGCGCGCTTTCTGTAAGAATCAAACATAACTTTCTGACAAAATGACGGCATTACGGTGAGCCGGTGTCATATTTATTAGACTTCAAGAGCGCGGAGCTATAGGAAGGGTCGCGTGAGGGTGATTAGTCTGGACTGGCATGAGTAAGTCTGACCAAGGCGGGCGTGCGATCCTTAGAATCGACAGAATCGTTTTTACTTTTCTCTTGTTGCTGGTTGCATTACTTCGCCCAGAGAGCGCCTCGACGCTCGACAATGGCCTGGCTCGCACTCCGCCCATGGGCTGGAATTCCTGGGCTACTTATGAGTTGAACATCAATGAGGCGCTGATCCGATCCACTGCGGATGCGATGGTCCTTAGCGGCATGAAGGATGCTGGATATGAATACGTTGTGGTCGATGCTGGTTGGAAGGCCACAGCGCGGGACGCCGAAGGCAGGCTGAGTGCGGATCCGGATAAGTTTCCGTCAGGCATGAAAGCTCTGGCGGATTACGTGCACAGCAAAGGACTGAAATTTGGTATTTACACTGACGCGGGTAGTGAAGACTGCGTTGCGGGGGCTCCGGGCAGCAAAGGATTCGAGGAGAAAGATGCTTCGTCGTTTGCAGCGTGGGGGGTGGATTACGTGAAAGAAGATTGGTGCAACACCATGGGCATGAACGCGCGCGAAGCCTACACGAAAATGAGCCGAGCTCTGCTCGCGACCGGGCGTCCGATGGTATTCAGCATGTGTGAGTGGGGAGACAGCCAGCCTTGGAACTGGGGTGCACCGACAGCTAATCTGTGGCGCACGACCGGAGATAGTAAAGACTGCTGGGATTGCGGGCGGAAGACAATGAAAAAACCTGGAGGTTATCCGCGCGGGTGGACGTTGATTCTCGATGCGCAGGCAGGTTTAGCGTCCTTTGCGGGGCCTGGACATTGGAACGATCCAGACCTGCTGCAGGTGGGTCATCCGGGATTGACGATCGAAGAAGATCGAGCCCAGTTCAGCCTGTGGGCGATCCTTGCAGGGCCGTTGATGACCACGAACGATGTGCGGTCGATGTCGGCGGACGTTCACGGGATTTTGACGAACCCAGAAGTAATCGCCATCGATCAAGATGCGGGCGGGAGGCAGGGAACGCGCGTTGGCTCGTCCGGAAAGGGCGAGGTTTGGATGCGATCTCTGCGCGACGGAAGCCGCGCGGTTGTTCTGTTCAACCGAAGCAAATCCGCGAAGAAAATTAGCGTGCGCTGGAGCGAGATTGATGAACCGGAAAGTGATGGTTTGTTGGTTCGCGATCTCTGGCAGCGACGCGATCTAGGCATCGTAAAGGACGGTTATTCAGCCGTGGTTGCGGCGCATGGCGTGGTGATGATCCGAGTGAGCGCGGCCGCGAAGTAAGGTCAGGATTCGGAGAGGTTAGGCAACCAGCCGAACGGCGAATTACTGGTGGCGGAAATTGGAAAGGACGAATTCCTCGTTTTGGGCTTCAGTGCACGTGTGGAATTCCATCTGACTCATCCTGGAACAAGAGACCGCTGGCAGATTATTCGTGTCGAAGAAGGCTCATATGAAGATGGGCAATGGAAGAGCCGGCGATGGTTGAATGGCGACGAATGCGACTTCGCGGTGGATTCTGGCGAGGCGGGGCGGATCCTTCACATAAAAATGGGAACCTACTGAACGGTTCTTGGTGCGGGCGTGATTTCCAGTTCTTCGCCGGATGCGCTGTAGTCGAAAAGAACCGAGACGGATTGGTGATCGGGATCATATTGCCACTGACTCGAAGACTTTCCATTGAGTGTTATTTCGCCCGGCTTCAGAGCGGCCCCAAACACCGTTAGACGAATTTGTTTCCACCAGGGAGTGAACGTTCCTTCAGCTTTAGCGATCTGGACGTGGAGCGACTTCGCATCAGCAGAGCAAGAAAACCGTGTGCGAAAAAATACTCCGCGTTGATAGGCAAAAGAATTTCCGTCATCGCTATACAAGGATCCGTGGCAGTTGGGGCCGGGGTACAGGTTTAGCTCGAGTGGGCCGCGAGGAATTTCTTCAACATGCTGAATCACGGCTTGTTTGGGAAGAATTGCTCCGGCGCGGACGAAGACCGGAAGTTCGTCGAGTTTGGGAGTGAGTTCGAAGGGCGATTTGGCGACGACTTGTTTTCCCGTCCAGTAGTCGTACCAGGTTCCGGCGGGTAGATCGACACGGAGAGGATCACGGGTCTCGCTGATCTGCGGGACGACCAGAAGGTCGGGGCCAAACATGAATTCTTGGTCGTTGGCGGCGAGGTCAGTTTCAGCGGGGAACTCCAGGAACATCGGCCGCATGAGGGGTAGGCCGGTGCGCGAAGTCTCTTCCATGCTGGTGTAGATGTAAGGGAGTAATTGATAACGGTTTTCAATGTAGCGGCGGCGGATGGCTTCCTGCTCCGGTCCGTCGGCCCACGGTTCATGGTTGGATGTGTTCATCGAACTGTGGCTGCGCGCGATGGGGTTGAAGGTGCCGAGTTCAATCCAGCGGGTCAGGAGTTCTGGCGTCGGACTTCCGCCGAAGCCACCGATGTCGTCGCCCGCGAGGGGATAGCCGGAGACACCCAGGCTCAGGAGCATCGATACCGACAAGCCGAGCTGCGACCAGGTTGGAGTGTTGTCGCCAGTCCAAGTGGCGGCGTAGCGTTGTGTACCGGCATAGCCCGCGCGAGTCATCACTACCGGACGAACGTCCGGAGAAAGCGCGAGCAAGCCATCGTGCGTCGCGCGGACATTCTCCATTCCGAAAACGTTGTGGATTTCGCGATGATCGGCGAGGCGGTTTTGTCTGGCGTCTTCGACGCGATGGACCGTGTTCAGCGGCATGGTCTTTTCGGGATTAAAGACGGACGGCTCATTCATATCGTTCCAAAATCCGCGCACTCCCATGTGTACGAAATCGGCGTAGAGTGTGCCGAACCACTGGCGCGTGGCCTCGCGAGTGAAGTCAGGAAAAACGCTATCGCCGGGCCACACCGGACCGACGTAGGTCGAGCCGTCGGGATTCTTAACAAAAGCGTCGCGGGCAATGCCTTCGTCATACGGCTTATAGCCCGGTAGTTTCTTGATGTGCAGGTCGGTGATGAGGATTGTTTTGAATCCTTGGTCCGCAAGGTCGTGGATCATGCCCTCGAAATTCGGGAAGGCCTCGCGGTTGATGGTGAAAGGTGCGTGGTCTTCTTGATAATCGATATCGAGCCAAATCACATCGGCGGGGATTTTCCGGCTGCGAAATTCGTTCGCAATCTCGCGAACTCGGGCCTCGGGAAAATAACTCCAACGGCTTTGCTGATAGCCGAGCATGAATAACGGAGGCAAAGGCGTGCGGCCGGTAAGTTGCGTGTATTCAGCGACCACGTTCTTGGGATCGGGACCATAAAAAAAGTAGTAATCGAGTTCGCCGCCTTCGGCCCCAAAAGACAGAGCGTCTTGTTTTTCTTTTCCGAAGTCGAAGCTCGACCAGTAGGTGTTGTCCATGAAGACGCCGTAGGCCGCGGCGCCTGACATTCCAACGAAAAATGGGATCGTCTTATAGAGAGGGTCCGTGCCGCGATCGAACCCGCCCCAATCGGTGTTCCACATGGTATAGGCCTGGTTGCGATGATCGAGTGAACCGGCCTTATCACCGAGGCCGAAGTAGTGCTCCCCGGCGGGCATCGATTTCCAGACGCGGAATTCTTCCCCATTCCAAACGGGAGGGTAGGAGGGATGATCCTGCAGAATGATTTTCCCGGAAGTCTCTTCAAAAATCACGCGGAGCGGAGATTTTTCAATACGGACGGAAAATTTTCCGGTAGCAAGCTGCACGGTCTGAGCGCCGTTGGTCACTTGCACACGAGGCGGAACAAATCCTGTATCAGCGAGGACCGCGAAAGAGACCTTGTCGGGGAAAATGGCGTTTTTTGCGTAGCGGACACGAACGACAGAATCGCTCAAGGCAGAGATGCGGACGGCAACGCGGCCGGCGTGAAGTTCAACTCCGTCGGGGATGGACCTGACTTCGGTGACGCGGGAGACGGTTTCCCATGCGAAACAAGAGGATGTGAGGAAAATGATGAACAGTAGGGAAATGTATTTTCGACTCATCGAACCTCCGTTCATCACTAGAGTCTAGGTCATTGGTGAAGCATCTACACCGGGGAAAGAGTTCCGGACGCGCCAACTTCGGAAAACATAAAAGAGCGCGAACAAATAACCAGGCAGTCCAAGCCCATAGGATAGTTGCAATCCGACAGAATCCGCCAGTTTTCCCTGCATCACTGGGATGACCGCGCAGCCGAGGAATCCCAATGTAAGAATGCCGGAGGCTTGCCCGGTGAGATCGCCGAGATTTTCGATCGCCAACGCGTAGAGAGTCGGGAAGAAAATGGAAACGAAAAATCCGATGGCAACGACGGCTACGACGGCGAGAGTTCCTTTAGCAAACATGGCGAGCAGCAGGCAAACGATTGCGGCAAGAAGGTGCAAGGCCAAGTGTGCGAGTGGGTTGATGTGTTTTTGAATCCATGCGGCCATCATGCGGCCGAGCGCGAAAACAGCAAAGTAAACGGTGAAAAGCCTCTCGGACTGATGCGCTGAAAGAGCCGCGATGGCGGGGTCTTCGAGGTAGTTGCGGAAGAATCCAAAGAGACCGGCTTCGGTTCCAAGAACCAGAAAAATCGTGATAAACCCCAAAACGACTTTCGAATTGCGCCATACGGAAATTGACGAAGGCCGCACGTTCGTCGTGGAGGAACCGCCGAGGGTTTGGCGGATGTCGACATCTTTGACCAGGAGAGTTGCCAGCGTCAGAATAACCAAACCGAGCCCGAAGGTAATAAAGATGCCTTCCATGTATGGCAGTTTGCCCTGCACGGAGATAACGGTGGCGGGGATGATAATGGTAAGAGTCGCGGGTGCGATGATCTGCGCAATCGCGCCCAATGCATTGCCAAAATTCAGGCGACTGGAGGAGCCGTCCCGTTTTCCGAGGGCGCTGATTAGGGGACTGCCGGCAACCATTTGAACCGTGAAGCCGCTGCCGATGATCAGGAAAGCCAGCAGCACCACGCTGTAACGTCCCGCGCGCAAACCAGGCACCAGAAGAAGGGTGCCCGCAGCGTAGAGTGACATCGCGATGGTGAGACAGTTCTTATAGCCCACCTGCAAGACGTTGGTCCCGACAAGCACCGCCAGCAGGAACGCGATGTTCTTCGCGAACATAATGTACATCTGCTGCTGATAATTGAGATGAAAATATTCTTTGATCTCCGGCAGAAACACGCTCTCAAAACACTGTGTCATGCCACAGAAGAAGTAGGTGAAATAGACGAGATACAGAAGAGTGTTGGTTGATCGTAGGTCGGCATTCGCAGGCGAAGCCAGCGAGACGGATTGCGAGTCAGAACTCATGGGCGGGACTCGTTGGCGGGGGACGATGGCGGGCCGGCGAAAGGTTCGTTGTCGCTGAGGATGGCGCGGCTCCCAATTTCATTTTCGATTTTTACGCCGTAGGAACCGTTGTTGCCACGGATGATCGCACTGCGCACGGCAGGCCCCAGGTGAATGCTGGGAGACTGGAATCCAACTTGAGGGCTAGACGACGAATGGCCCGGCGTGTGTTTCGTAGGGAGGGCTGCAAAGGTGCTGTTCTGAATCTGAATCTTGCCGGCTTCCACTACGATCGCAGCTTCGTCGGTCGGATTGTCATTGGAAAAGAAGCAGTCGGAGAAAGAGGTAAAGCCGTCTCCGCGCAGGACCGCATTGTGTTGGACGGGTCCCCAGAAGCCGGTGTTCACGAAGCGCACATTTCCCCGAACATTTTTTTCAATCACGATCTGAGTGCCGACGCCAACCAGATGACTATTGAACTCGCCGTTGGTGATGAGCAGGCCCATGGGCTGGATTGCTTCCACGAGGACAGCGTTTTCAGTGGCATCAGCACCGATGCCGGAGAACTGGCCGTTGGCGGCGCCATTCACAGTTTCGATGAAATGGTAGCCAATCCTAGCAGGGAAGACAAAGGTGTTGGTGACGTACTCCCAATCGGTTCGGCCAAAAATAAACGCCTCCAGGTGGGCTTGCATGTAAGAGAAGGCTTTGTCGAAATTTCCGTGGAAAGACTTGCCGCCCCAGAAATGACAATGAAATTGAATGTTTTCCAATCGTCCGATGTCGCCGGTCCAATCGACAAAGATTCCACGGCGCAGAACGCATCCGTGAACACCCAGAATTCTGTGCCTCCCGTTCTCGGTGGGTCCGGTACGGATACCGTTATAACTATTGATCAACGTAAGATCGGTGACCGTGGTGTCGAAGGCCACTGCCTTGGGATTGGAGGGGTTAGCTCGTATTCGCACGGTCCAGGGATAAGGGCGGATATCGTCGACGTTTTGCTCAGGGTAATAAATGGTGAGGCCGGAAAGGGAAGTGGAACTGCGCATTTCTATAAACGCGGGGCCGTCGTCCGCATCGTGGTCCCGCCCCTCGGTGGGAAGCAGAATCGATCCGGTTTGCGGCTCCCACGACTGTGGCGCCTCGTTCAAGCCCTTAAGGTGTACGCCCGCCTTCACTTCGAGATGGCCTTTGCAGAGGAAGCGACCGACGGGGATCAGTACAATTCCGCCTTTTATGCTCGCGGCGTCGATTGCGTTCTGGATTGCTGAGGTGGCGTCGGTGAGGCCGTCACCGACCGCTCCGAAGTCAAAGATATCGTAGATGCCGTCGGCGGTTCTCGGAGACGAGGGCTGTGTTCCGGCTGAAGCGACAGAGGAAAGAATAAGGAGCAGGAGGACCGCACGACATCCGGCAAGTGCGGAAGAAGCCCGTCGGTGGCTCATAGTCCGTTCTTCTCCAATTCCAATGAAACCTGCAAAAGAGATGTTTTGCGCTGATTGGATTCGCGAAAGACGAGCAAACGATCGCCGGAGTTTCCCGTTTCAATCGAGTCGGAATCTTTATCGCGGTCCTTCAGATGCAGACGTTGCCAAAGCAGCGCGCCATTCGCCGGATCGAAGCACTGGATCGTGAGATCGTGTGGGAAGAAATCGTGATGGAGTTGAATCGTTCCGCCTTCCGGGGAATAGATCATCGCGAGATCACGCTCGATCGAACAGGCAGCAGAAACAAATTTTGCCGGAGCATCTTTTCCGGGTTGATAGCTTAACATCGCGGGGCTAGGTTGGAGTCGCCACCAATCCAGCGAAGTGAAGATTGTTTTCAAGTGAGCCATGCAAATGCTGCCGGGGAGATCGATAGCCTCATGCCAAGGTTTCGCGATTCCGGCGTGGGGATGACTGAGTGGCAGGGCGGGGCTTTCTTCCCAACTCCAAACGCCGTGGGCTCCATAGGTAATACCGGCGGGAGGGGCGGTGAGCAAACTCCAATAGGAGGCTCGGCGAACATCGAAGGCGCTGATGCGACATCCAGAAGTGAAGGCGATATGGTCTTCGTAACAAGGCTCAAGATTGAGTTGCGGAGATCTTGGCTGGGTTCGCCAGTCGCTGCTTGGCGGTCCTTCGTTGATCCACCGGAAATTGTCATCGTCGTTCCAGTGCCCGCTCTGATAGCCGTTTAACTGAAACCAGGATTCATCGCGAAATTCGGGAGCGACCCAGAGCTTTCCGGCGGGGTGCATGGTAGCCGGAAGATCGGTGAAGCTGAGGGCGGCGCGGCCGATTCTGCGCCAGCGCTCGGCTTCTTCGCGGACATAAATTCCATCCCCGGCGAGAATCCAGATCACATTGTGCGCCCCATAGCGGCTCACCATATAACGAATGAGTACAATCAGCTGTTCTTCCGAGAGCGTATTTCCGGGATTGAGTTGAACGCTGTCCTGATTCCAGGCAGCGTCCCATGCGAGAACCGGGGCAGCCACCATGCCGCATTCGTTGATGAGGTCGACGCGGCGATCCAGTCGCTGAAAAAATTCCGGGACAATCCGGATGCTTTCTTGACCGAGATACGCTGGGGATCCGGTAGCATCGCCCGCTGCGCCGATCCATTGCGTAGAGACAAACTGGATCACGCTGAAGCCTTTTTGCGCGCGATCGGTTAGATAAAAGGCCCAGTCAGACTCGCTGGAGAGTAACGGACCATTCCAGGCCGTATCGGCCATCCAGAAAAAAGGTATACCGTCTGCGTGGATGAAATGGCTGCGAGAAGAAGACACTCGCAGGGGGCCGTGATGGAGCGTGGTCCGTAGAACTGTGTGCGTTGTGCAATCGAATTCGCCGCTGCGGCCGTGGAGTCCCGAATCTTTGCTATTAGTGGAAAGGGAATGCCAGTTCCATATTCCGCTGGTACCGGGGCAGAAGCGAACGCGCCAAAGATTACCTCCATCCCAAAACGCCTGGACGGTTCTGCTTTGGCCCGCTGATTCAAAAATGACTTTGACCTCTACATCCTGCACGGGATTGGGATAGTGCAAAGAAGCCTCGAAACGAATCTCGTACCGGCCGTGCAGTTCGACTTGGGTCACCAGAACGATGGTAGCGAGGGAAGCTAAGCGCGACTATGACAAATTGACCAGCTTTTCTCAGCCTCAGGGTGCTGCCATCGCCACATTACGCACTCGGCTCTCAGTCGACGATTGCCTGGTAAGCGAGTTCGTGAACCTGGCGGTCTAGAGTCAGGTCTCCAGTGGGATGAAGCTGGCCCATGAAGACGACGATCATCTGCTCTTTTGGATCGATGGAAAAAGAGGTGTAGAAAAATCCCGCCCAATTGAATTGGCCGGGCGTGCCCAACTCCGCGAGCGGGGTCTTAATGCCATCGATGCCGAAGCCGAGACCAAAGTCCCGGTCTGGCGCAATTTTGCCCAACTGGTCGTGCGTCATGAGCTCAACCGATTTGCGGCTGAGGATGCGGACGTTGCCTAGTTTGCCTCCATCGAGCAACATCTGGCAGAAGCGAGCGTAGTCCATTGCAGTCGAGTTCATGCCGGCACCACCCGAAAATAGTTTCTTGGCGCCGTGATAGGGATAGTCGGCGGAATAAATGAAGGGACCCTCGGTGATTGGTGTGTCCGGAAAAGGCGCAAGCCCTTTGTCGGCGTAGTAGGTATAGGCGGTGGCGAGACGGTCTAGTTTGTTATCGGGAGGAAAGAAATAGGTATCTTTCATGCCGAGAGGTTCGAAAATGCGGGTGCGCAAGAACTCATCAAAGGTCTTGCCGGAAACAACTTCGACAAGGCGTCCCAGGACGTCGGCGTTCAGACCGTACTCAAAGCGTTCTCCCGGATTGAACAGGAGCGGCATCTTGGCGAGACGGTCGACGCTGTCGGCGATGGTGCCGTCGTAGGGAAGCATGCCGTGACCGACGTTGGCGTCCTTATAGAGCGGACCCAAATCGACATTCCAGTTATAGCTAATTCCGGAAGTATGGCGGAGCAGGTCGCGAATCGTGATCTCGCGGGTGGCCGGAATTGTGTAGGGCGTACCGGTCGATGGTTTGACCAGGACCTTCGGATTCTTAAACTCGGGCAGATACCTGGAGACGGGGTCGTCCAGGAGGAAGTGACCCTCTTCGTAGAGCATCATGACGGCGACGCTGGTAATGGGTTTGCTCATCGAGCAGATGCGGAAGATCGTGTCAGGCCGCATGGTTTTCGCCGCTTCGCGATCCTGCATCCCTTGTGCTTTGAACCATGCCACCTGACCATGGCGGACAACCAGCGTGACAGCACCCGTGATGCGATGGTCGTCGATCGTTTTCTGAACCGTGGCGCTGATGCGATTGAGGCGCTCGGAGGAAAGGCCGACGGACTCAGGCTTGGCAACGGGAAGGTCCTGGGCGATGGCACCGAGGGAGAGAATCAGAATGAATAAGAGAAGCCAAGAGCTGGAGCTGACTGGCGAAATCCGGAAATGCCCGGCGTTCTGAGAGCGCGGATTCTTGCACATTGTATGAACCATTCAGTTCTCCTTATTAGTATTATTTCTTGCTCATGCAAAATGACTGACAAAGAGCGTGCGCGACGTAGCCGGCAGCAGTTGCAAAAGCTCGGCCATCGTAGTCCATAACTGCGGAAGTAGGATTGACGCCTTCGGAAATGATCCCGCCATCCCAGCGACTGGTGCGAAGTATTTTGAGAGCTTGCTCTCGTCCTGCCTTGAGACCTAAGTGGTCTGCGACGGTCCAGGATGTGGTGAAGGGAAGGCGGTAGCTACCGGGAAGGCCAAAGGGCTGGTCGAAGTACGAATATT
>Ga0302275_10001090_pt1 | contig 29465 bp, 24 predicted proteins | sample III_Bog_N2_2_FD_200229 | JGI IMG/M metagenome (GOLD analysis project Ga0302275, IMG submission 200229) | Peat permafrost microbial communities from Stordalen Mire near Abisko, Sweden - III_Bog_N2_2 | ecosystem: Environmental > Terrestrial > Soil > Wetlands > Peat | place: Sweden: Abisko... | reverse complement strand
GGGGACTCGGCTCCCCCATCGCTCTGTATCTTGCCGCCGCAGGGATCGGGCGAATCGGTCTGGTCGATTTTGACACGGTTGATTTCTCCAATCTGCAACGCCAGATCCTGCATGGCACACGCGATGTCGGACGCAAAAAAATCAACAGTGCCCGGGATACCATCAAGGAGATCAACCCCAATGTGCAGGTGGACCTCCATGATACTCTCTTCACCTCGGCGAATGCCGCCGACCTCGTCGCCCCTTACGATCTCGTCATCGACGGCACCGATAATTTCCCGACGCGCTACCTCTCCAACGACATTTGTGTCTTTCAGAAAAAACCGAATATCTACGGTTCCATCTTCCGTTTTGACGGACAATGCACCGTCTTTGCCCCTCATCTCGGCGGCCCCTGTTACCGCTGTCTCTACCCCGAACCTCCGCCCCCGGGAATGGTGCCAAGCTGCGCCGAGGGCGGCGTTCTGGGCGTCCTCCCGGGTATCATCGGCGTCATGCAGGCCATTGAGGCGATCAAACTGATCGTCGGAATCGGTGATCCTCTGATCGGCCGCCTGGTTCATTTCGATGCCCTTAAACTAAAATTCCGGGAATTCAAGATCCGCAGGGATCCGAAGTGCCCCGTCTGTGGCGAGAATCCGACCGTTACCGAACTCATTGACTACGAGGTCTTCTGCGGAATTCCCCAGGCTGCGGCCGCGGAGGAAGCAGAGACTCCTGTTCCCGAAATCTCGGTGGAAGAACTTCAGGAAAAGCTCCTGAGTGGCGAGAAGCTCACCCTCATTGATGTGCGTGAGCCGTTCGAATGGGATATAGCCAGGATTCCAGGTGCCAGACTCATTCCGCTCGGCGACCTCCACAGCCGGATGAGTGAACTCGACAGTGCCGACACGATCTATCTCCAGTGCAAGTCGGGCGTCCGTTCGGCCAATGCCCTGAGGGAACTCCAAAAGGCTGGCTTCTCCAAACTCTTCAATGTGCAGGGGGGCATTCTTGCATGGGCCGATCGGATCGACCCCACTGTCGCTAAGTACTGATCCATGGCTGATATCCTCACGGAACTCTCGACGTTGCTGCGCTGCCCCGTCACGGGGCAACAGCTTCATCTAGCGACAGCCGAGGAATTCCGTCTGCTGGCATCCCACGATGCCGATGGCTTTCTTGTCCGCGAAGACGGAACCGCAGCCTACCCGGTCAGGGGTGGTATTCCTGCCCTTTTGCCCGAGTCACTCATTCCACTCAGTCTCTGAGTGGGAAATCTGAAGTCTGAAACTTGAGAGCTGAAGAATTTGAAAATCCCAAACATTTTTTTCCTAACCCAAGAGAGCAAAGCCTAGCCATCAGTCTAGCGCCTAAACACCTATCCATGACCGAACTCGAAACCATCCGGCACTCCGCAGCTCACCTGCTGGCGACCGCTATTCTGAAAATCTGGCCCGAGGCTCAGTTTGCTGCGGGCCCTCCCGTTGAGCAGGGTTTCTACTACGATGTGGAATTGCCCCACCGTATCACGCCGGAGGACTTTGTGCGCATCGAGGAGGAGATGAAGAAGGAGGTCAAGGCGAACTACCCCTTCGAGCGCGTTGAAGTCACCCGCGACGAGGCTGTGGCACTCGCCGAACAGGGGGCCCTTGCTTCACTTGGAGCTCGCGGTGAACCGAGCAAGTTCAAGCTCGATATCGTCCGCAACATCCCCGACGGCGAAACCATCACCCTCTTCCGCAACGGCGATTTCACCGACCTTTGCGCCGGCCCGCATGTCCTGCGCACGGGGAATGTGGGAGCCTTCCGCCTCACCCATGTGGCGAGCGCTTATTACAAGGGGGATGAGAACAACCCCCAGCTTCAGCGCATCTACGGCACCGCCTTCAAGAACAAGACCGAGCTTGAGGAGCACTTCGCCATGCTCGAGGAGGCGAAGAAACGCGACCATCGCAAGCTCGGGAAGGAACTCGGTCTCTTTCACATCGATGAGGCCGTCGGACAGGGCCTGATTCTCTGGACCCCCAAGGGGGCGATTCTCAGGCAGGAGATGCAGAATTTTATCAGTGGTGAGTTGGCAAAACAGGGATACTCCCAGGTCTTCACCCCGCATATCGGTCGCCTGGAACTTTTCCGCACTTCGGGCCATTTCCCCTATTACGCCGAGTCGCAGTTTCCTCCCCTGGTCGAGCGTGACACGATGGAGAAGCTTGCGGAGGAGGGATGCAGCTGCGCCGAACTGGGTAACAGGGTCGCCGCCGGAGAGATCGACGGCTATCTCCTCAAGCCGATGAACTGCCCGATGCACATCAAAATTTTTGCCTCACAACCCCGCAGCTACCGTGACCTTCCGGTTCGCCTTGCCGAGTTTGGCACGGTCTATCGCTGGGAGCAGTCGGGGGAACTCAACGGCATGACCCGCGTGAGGGGCTTCACCCAGGATGACGCCCACCTCTTTGTCACCGAGGAGCAGATGGCCGGTGAGTTGAAAGGGTGCCTTGATCTCGTGAAGACGGTGCTCGGCACCTTCCGCATGACCGACTACCGGGTTCGCATCAGCCTTCGTGATCCCGCCTCGGACAAATATGTCGGCGATCCCGCGAATTGGGATCGTGCGGAACAGGCCTGTCGTGATGCTGCCGTCACGCTTGGTGTTCCCTTCACCGAGGAACCGGGGGAAGCTGCTTTCTACGGCCCGAAGATTGATTTTGTCGTCAAGGATGTTCTCGGACGTGAATGGCAGCTCGGCACCGTCCAGGTCGATTTCAATCTGCCTCATCGCTTTGACATTTCCTACACCGGCGCTGATGGCAAGGCCCATGTGCCCGTGATGATTCACCGCGCCCCGTTCGGTTCGCTGGAGAGATTCACAGGCGTCCTTATCGAACACTTCGCCGGAGACTTCCCCGTCTGGCTTGCTCCGGAGCAGGCCCGTGTGCTGCCGGTCTCGGAAAAGGTGGCCGGGTATGCCAAAAAAATCGTCGCTGAAATGACCGCCAGGGGCATTCGCGCCACCGCCGATCTCTCGCCGGAAAAACTCGGAGCCAAGATTCGGCTTGCCCAGATCGAAAAGGTGCCCTACATGATCGTAGTAGGTCCTAAGGAGGAGGCCGAAGGTCTTCTCTCAATTCGCAGCCGCAAACACGGCGACGAAGGGGCCGTTGCATCAGATGCATTCATCCTACGCCTCGAATCCGAAATCCGCGACCGCACGCTCACCGTATGAGCGGGCCGGTCTTCCTGTTGCTTGATCCCATCGATTCTGAAGGCAGTCACCCAGTCACCGGCTTCCGCGCCATTCAGCGCGGAGTCCATCACCATTGCGCGTTTCTAAGCGCACGGAGGCACCATTAATCCAGCATTCATTCGTATCAACGACCGCATTCGCGCCCGCGAAGTGCGCGTCATCATCGGGTCCACGGGCCAGCAACTCGGTATCATCAAAACCGACGAGGCCATTCGGAAAGCCAGATCCTACGGCCTTGATCTCATCGAGGTTGCCCCTACGGCCAATCCCCCTGTCTGCCGCATTGCCGACTTCGGCAAGTTCAAGTATGAGCTGACCAAGAAGGAGAAAGAGAGCAAGCAAAGCGCCAGCAAGATCAAGGAAATCAAATTCCGGGTGAAAATCGGCGCCCACGATTACGAAACCAAGCTGCGTCATGCCGAGGAGTTCCTCGACAAGGGAAACAAACTCAAGATCCAGCTTCAGTTCCGCGGTCGTGAAAACGCCCACAAGGATCTCGGCATGGTGATGATGGAGAAGATCAAAAAAGATCTCGAAACCATGGCCCAGGTGGACATGCCGCCGAAGCTCGTCGGCCGTGCCATCGGCATGACGATGAGTCCGCTGCCTGCCAACAAACGCAAGCGCCGTTTCGCCAAGATCGACACGGAATATGTCGAGGACGAGGATGAGGTGGAGGGTGATTCTGAAGAAGAGTCAGCCGAAACGGAAGCCGTCGCGGAAAGCAGCCATGCCGATTGAGGAAAGCACTTCCTCGATCAGGCCCAGGAGGCTTTATCTCTTTGATATTGACGGTACGCTGATCACTTCGGGTGGGGCGGGTGAGGCTTCCCTGAAGGAGGCTGTGCGCGATTTTTGCGGCAGGGATGTGGATTTTTCCACGATTACGATGGGGGGTAATACCGATACCGGGATAGCCCGCCAACTACTCGCCCTTGCCGGAGTCGAGGCGACCGAGGAGAACATCATGGGATTGCTCGATTGTTACCTGGTCCGGCTGGCCGAACGCATTCATCGCCACGATGGCCGCCTGCTGCCCGGCATCATCCCCCTGCTGGATGCGATGAGGGAACGCCCAGATTGTGTGCTGGCGCTGCTTACGGGGAATCTGGCCGCTGGTGCCGAGATCAAACTCACCCACTATGGCGTCTGGCACTATTTCGGATTCGGTGCCTTTGCGGACGATCATCATGAGCGCAACAAGCTTGGTCCGGTGGCTGCCTCCCGGGCCCTTGAGTTGCACGGCGAGGAGTTTTCACCTGATCGGATCTTCGTCATCGGTGACACTCCGAGGGACATTGCCTGCGGCAAAGCCTTTGGTGCGGTCACTGTGGCCGTGGCCACGGGTCATCATTCCCGCGAGGAACTCGCCTCGCACGCGCCTGATTTTCTGTTCGACGGGCTTTCGGATGTCGATGCCGTTCTTGAGGCCATCGCTCCCCGTGAATTCTGATTCTCACTCTGGAACGAAGAAAGATCAGAGATTCTCGCGCAGAGACGCAGAGGCACGCTAACTGATTCAGAGGGACAAAAGTCGACACCTGCTCCCAACGCAAATCTGTAACTCAAGCCGTTTTCAGAATCTCGAACTCTGCGTCCCTGCGCCTCAGCGCGAAATGACAAGAGGTGACTACTCCGTGATGATGTCCTTGTAGGTCATCCCCGAGGGAATCATCGGCAGCACATGCTCCGTGTAGGGAGTCATCACATCCAGAACATAGGTCTCCTTGGAATCCAGCATCCGCTGGAGTGCGGCCCGGAGATCCTTCTTGTGGATCACCCGCTCGGCAGGAACTCCGAAACCCTTGCAAATCCCGAGATAGTCGGGATAGATGCGGGAGGGATCCTTGGGATCCCCGAGGAAGGTGTGGCCGCGGTTGCTGCCATGGAAGCGATCCTCCCACTGCATCACCATGCCGAGATACTGGTTGTTTAAAATAATCACCTTCGGAGCGATCCCGTCGATATGGGCGGTCGCCAGCTCCTGCACATTCATGAGGAAGGAGCCGTCGCCATCAATATCGATCACCTGCTTGTCGGGCCGTCCCAGCTTGGCACCGAGCGCCGCCGGATAGCCGAAGCCCATGGAACCGAGTCCCGCGGAGGTCACGAGGGTGCGGGGTTCGGTGAAGTTGTAGTATTGGGCTGCCCACATTTGATGCTGACCGACCCCGGTCGTGATGATCGCCTCGCCGTTCGTCAACTCCATGAGCTGTTCGATCACGAACTGCGGCTGGATGGCATCGGGAGTATCCTTGTAGGAGAGGGGATGCTCCTTTTTCCACTGCGCGATCTGTTTGTACCAGGCCGGAAAGCGGGTGTGGCCCCTCTTCACAGGTTGGCTTCCCGCATGATCCAGTTCCTTGTTCAGGCGCGTCAAGGCATCCTTCACATCGCCGAGGATCGGCAATTTCACGGCCTTATTCTTGTTGATTTCCGAGTTGTCGATGTCGATGTGGACGATCGTGCCGTGTTCGCAGAATTTCTCCACCTTGCCGGTCACGCGGTCGTCAAAACGCACGCCGATGGCGAGCAGGAGATCGGCCTCATTCACCGCATTGTTGGCATAGACGGTGCCATGCATTCCCAGCCACTTGAGTGAGAGAACATGGTCTTCCGGAAAGCAACCGATGCCCATCAGTGTCGAGGCCACGGGAATCTGGGTGCGTTCGGCGAACTCCAGCAGCTCAGCTGAAGCCTCGGCGGAAATCACGCCTCCCCCACAGTAGATCATCGGTTTCTTGGCCGAGGCGATCAGACCGAGCACTTCCTGAAGGGCGAGAGCATCCGCGCGCCGTACGGGATTGTACCCGCGCAGGGACACGCTCTTTGGGAAAACAGGGTGCGCACAGGTCGTCTGGATATTCTTCGGGATATCGATGAGAACCGGCCCCGGGCGTCCGCTCTGGGCGATGTAAAAGGCCTCCTTGACGATGCGCGGGATGTCCTTGATATCCATCACCAGATAGCTGTGCTTCACAACAGGCAGCGTCATCCCGAAGAAATCGGTCTCCTGGAAGGCTCCGCGCCCGATCATCGCCTGGGGCACCTGGCCGGTGATGGCCACCAGCGGCACCGAGTCCATGTAGGCGTCGGCGATACAGGTCACAAGATTGGTCGCTCCGGGGCCGGAGGTGGCCATGCAGACACCTGCCTTGCCGGTCACGCGGGCGTATCCTTCGGCGGCAAATCCCCCTCCCTGTTCATGGCGTGGGAGGATGGTGCGAATTTTGGTCGATTTCGTCAATGCCTGGTGGATGGGCATCGAACAGCCCCCCGGGTAGGCAAAGAGATACTCCACTCCTTCGCGCTCAAGGGCGGCGATCAGGATCTCCGCTCCGTTCATCGCGGGACCGCGTTCGGCATCAGTGGGTTTCCTGGAGAGTTTGGACTTTGATTTGGTGGTCATGAGATAAGGTGAGTTTCAGCGAAACGGGCGATTCGTGTCCAGAGACAAAAAAAGGGGAGCTTTTCAGCTCCCCTTTTGTTAGTTGAAAATTGAGAGCTATTAGTTGGTGCCAAAATTAACGGTATTCGTGTTAATGTTGGTTCCGGCAAAGGAAATTGCGGAACCCCCTACCGTCACAACGGAACCACCTTTATAGAAAAATGGGGGGTTGCTTGCGTACGTTGGTGTTCCAGAAGATCCAGAGACATTCGGGCTGCTCAGGAAAACATCAGCCGAATTTCCCGCATTTGCTGAAACAAGGTACGCAGTGTTCGTATATTTTCCTTGAATAAAGAAGAGGTTTGAGAATTGGGCACTTGAAATATAGCTATTGCTAATTATTCCATTGCTCCAATTAGCAATGCCTCCGACATCACCCGGGAATCCCGCGTTGGTTGTGCCCGCAGTCTGATTATCCAATGAAGCACTTTGGGTGATAATGTAAAGTTGGCGAAGATTGCTGGTATTCTGAGTGATCTGACCCTTCACTAAGGCGCCGGTAATGGCGGGAAGCGCGAGAGCCGCGAGAACCGCGATGATCGAGATGACAACCAACAGTTCGATGAGGGTGAAGGCGGCAAGGCGATTCTTGAGGTTCGCGAGGCTGGTGAACTTTTTAATTTGTTTCATGGGGTAGGGGATGGAGGGTTTTTTTGTTTATGGAGGTTGATTGAATAAGGAAACCTGCCTCTGTTTCTCTATTGGGTCAAGTGATCTTTAGAGAAAATAAAAAATAATATTTTCTAAAAATCAGGGCCTCGGAACCGCAAGAATGAGGGTGGCGAGCGGCGGGAGATCCAGCACGATGGAGTGGTCGCTTCCGTGGGCCCAGATCGTCTCCGCATCCCGACCCGGGTCTGTCCCGCAATCACTGCCGCCAAAGATGGCCTGATCGGAGTTGAAGATCTTCTCATACCATCCGCCGTGCGGGACGCCGAGGCGGTAACCATGTCTTACAACCGGTGTGGCGTTCACGATCACGAGAAGATCCCTGTGACCCTGACCGGCGGGAGCTTTGCGGAGGAAGGCCCAGACGGAATTTTCCGCATCCCTGAAATCGATCCACTGGAATCCCTCCGGCACGTCGTCGAGCAGGGAGAGAGCCGGTTCGTTCCGGTAGATTTCATTCAGCCGCTTCACCATCCGCTGCATTCCCTGATGAGGCTGATACTCGAGAAGGTGCCAGTCGATGCTGTGGGCATGATCCCACTCGCGCCACTGGGCGATCTCGCACCCCTGAAAGAGGAGTTTCTTTCCGGGGTGCGTCCACATCCAGGAGAGGAACATCCGGAGGTTGGCCGCCTTCTGCCAGTCATCCTCCGGCATCTTGTTCATCAGAGATCCTTTTCCGTGAACCACCTCGTCATGGCTGAGTACCAGCATGAAATGCTCGTGATAGGCATAGAGCATCGAGAAGGTGATGTCGCCCTGATGGTGCTTCCGGTGAATCGGCGAACGCGCGATGTAGCGCAGGGAATCATTCATCCATCCCATGTTCCATTTGAACCCGAAGCCGAGCCCGCCGTCATAGACGGGCTTGGAGACCCCGGGCCAGGCGGTCGATTCCTCGGCGACGGTCATGATGCCCGGATGACGGGAGTAACAGAGGGTGTTCACCTTTTTGAGAAATTCGATCGCCTCCAGGTTTTCTCGGCCCCCGAAGCGATTGGGGAGCCATTCGCCCGCCTTGCGTGAGTAGTCGAGATAGAGCATCGAGGCCACGGCGTCGAACCGGAGTCCGTCGATGTGAAACTCGGCCATCCAGAAGAGCGCGTTGGAAATCAGGAATCCCCTGACCTCGTTGCGTCCGTAGTTAAAGATCAGGGTACCCCAGTCGCGGTGTTCTCCCAGGCGGGGATCCTCGTGCTCGTAGAGAGCCGTGCCGTCGTAGCGGGCAAGGCCATGGGCATCCTTGGGAAAATGACCGGGCACCCAGTCCAGGATGACGCCGATTCCCGCCTGATGGAGGGTATCAACGAGCGTGCGGAACTCGTCGGGCGTTCCAAAGCGGCTGCTTGCGGCAAAGAAATTCACCACCTGATAGCCCCAGGAGCCGTCAAAGGGATGCTCCATGACCGGGAGGAACTCCACATGGGTGAATCCCATCTCCTTCACATAGGCCGTCAGTTCCACAGCCAGCTCCAGATAACTGAGAGGGCGGTCATGATCCTCGGGCTTCCGCTTCCAGGATCCGAGATGGACTTCATAGACGGACACCGGCGAGGCATAGGCATTGCTCGCCGCGCGCTTTTTCATCCATGCTGCATCCTTCCACTCATAACGGGTCAGATCGGTCACGATGCAGGCGGTGCGAAGATCATGCTGGGCGTAAAAGGCATAGGGGTCAGTCTTGAGAAAGACCTCTCCCTGCGGCCCGCGAATCTCGAATTTGTAATGGTTTCCCGTCCCGACTCCGGGAATGAAAATTTCCCAAATCCCCGAACCTCCGAGCCTGCGCAACATGTGGCGTCGTCCATCCCAGGAGTTGAAATCCCCGACCACGCTGACGCGCTGGGCATTCGGTGCCCAGACGGCGAAGGCGGTTCCCGGGATTCCCTCAACGAGGCGCGGATGGGCTCCGAGATGACGATAGGCCTCCAGATGTTCCCCCTGGCCCAGCAGGTAAAGATCCAGCTCGCCCAGCAGCGGGGCGAAGGCGTGGGGATCGCGGTAGGCAAGCGATGAGCCATCGCCAAGCAGGACCTCGATCTGGTATGCACCGGGCGATGCGGGAAGTTTGGCCGGGGAGAGTCCCTCAAAGAGTCCGTCGGCGTGAACCTTGATGAGAGGCAGTTTTTCCCCGTGGTCAAAGATCAGGGCGGCGGAGAGTGCACCAGGATGAAACACGCGCGCGATGCTGCCCGTCGATTCCCCCCTGATTCCCAGAATGTGATGGGGATCGCTGTGACGGCATTCGATCAGGGGATAAAGATGATCGGGGCCAAGAGTGATCGGTGAGAAGATCGCGTCGGGGTGGGGGAGCTTCGTCATGATCGCCACATTGCTCTGTATTGTGCCCCGAGGAAAGCGTTGATTCGGACCGGCTCTCAGGCGGCGATGCCTCGCGAGTGGTGCTGCCGTCTGAACGCGGAGGGAGTCATGCCCTTTTCCCGATGAAAAACCGTGCTGAAATAAGCCGCCCGGGAGAAGCCACTCACCTCAGCGATGGCCTCCACCGAAAGTTCAGTCGTGAGGAGTAAATTTATCGAGGCATCGAGTCTTACCTTGATGATATGTTCGTGAGGCGTCCGACCGACAAGTTTTTTGAACCTGATGGCAAAGAGGGTGCGGGACATCGGAACGGCACGGAGTACATCCTTGATGTTGATGCCTTCACAGGCGTGCTGGCGAATGAACCCAAGCGCGGCTGCTATTTGCGGATCGGAAACGGCGATGGGATCGCTGGACTGGCGTTCAATGACGGTGACCGGCACGACGAGTCTTCTGTTGCTCCGGGGAGATCGGCCTTCCATCACCGCGCTCAGGAGGGAGGCCGCCTCAAAGCCGGCCTTTCTGGCATTCAGCTGAATGCTGCTGAGCGGCGGAGTGCAGAGTTCGCAAAGCACTTCGTCATTGTCCACCCCGAGGACGGATACCTCGTCCGGCACCTGGAGATTGGCATCGAGGCAGGCCTCGATGACCTGCTGGGCGCGGCTGTCATAACAAGCGAAGACCCCGACCGGTTTGGTCAGCTCCCGGAGCCATCGCGCCAGTTTCTGGATCTCCTCCTCGGAGCCGATTTTTCCGGTCTCCAGCTCGGAAAACACCTGGCATTCCACTTTTTTTGAAGCGGCCAGATGAAGAAAGGCCTCCTTCCGTTCCTGGGACCAGAGAAAACGGGGGTCACCGCAGTAGGCGAGGCTCCTGAACCCCTTGTCTGTGAGATGAGCGAAGGCCAGTTCGGCGACGGCACGGTTATCGATGCCGACACTGGGAAAATCCGATAATTTTCTTTCGTCGCTGACATCGACCACCGGAAGTCCCGAGGCCTTGAGTTGGGCCGAAATCTCCAGGGAGTCGACACGCGCAATCACGCCATCACCGTGCCAGTTCTTCAACCAACCCGGGATACTTTCGCCCCTGTCGTGAGAGACCAGCCGGATTCCCCAGTTTTCATGCTCACGGATCCAATCCCGTATTCCGTACAGCAGATCCCTGCCGTAACGGTTGGATGTCTCGATCAGCAGGGCTACTTTTTTCTTGGTCACGGCCGGCGGGTGCCCTTCTTGCGTTTCCTTAAGCGCGATGAATCTCAAAGGCTTCGCGGAGGGATCGGCTCAGTGCGTCATGGCGATCCTGAAGCTTCTTGTACAGCGCATGCCTCTTCCTGTCGGGAAGGCAGCGTGTCGATTCATCGATCGCCACGGCCTTCTCAACGAGCTGTTCCAGGGCGTTTTTAACACCCGCGAGGCGGGCTTCCAGGGCTGCGGCCTGAAGTGCCGCCCCGAGCGCGGCTCCCTCATCCTCTTTCATGGCAACCACGGGGACTCCGAAGATGTCGGCGGCAAGTTGGCGCCAGACGGGTGACCTGGCTCCCCCGCCGGTAAGCCGGATTTCCTTGGGAACCAGACCCAGTTTGATCAGACGACGAAGCCCATAGTTCAGGCCGAAGGTGACACCCTCCAAAGTGGCCCGGGCAATATGCGCGGCATCGGTCGTTGATCCGGTCAACCCGATGAAGAGACCCGATCCGTTGGGAATATTCGGAGTTCGTTCACCCAGGAGGTAGGGGAGAAGGGTGAGACCGTCGGCACCGGCAGGAACCGAGGCCACGGCACGATCCATGGCGGCATGATCGAATCCGAAGAGGGTCCGGATTTTTTCTGTCGTCGAGGTGACATTCATCGTGCAGAGAAGGGGGAGCCATGCGTTCGTCGAGGAGCAGAAGGCGGCAATTTCCCCCTGCGGGTCGACTACGGGTTTCTTCGAGTATGCGTAGATTGTGCCGCTGGTCCCGAAACTCGCGGAGACAACCCCGGGTCGGATGTTCCCGGTGCCGATGGCTCCCATCATATTGTCCCCGCCCCCCGCACTGACGAGGACATCGGGGCCCAGCTTCCAGCGACGCGCCAGCTCGGGCCGGAGTCGTCCGGCGCCCTCCTCCGAGGAGGTGAGCTTCGGCAGGAACGCAGCAAGGTTCTTGTCGACGGCCCGGATCGCTTTCGCCGACCAGATCCTCCTGCGCACATCCATCAGTCCCGTTCCGGAGGCGTCGCCATATTCCATGGAATATTCGCCGGTGAGATGGAAGTTGAGGTAGTCATGGGGCAGAAGGACATGGCGCAGCCTGCGGTAGCAATCCGGTTCGTTCCGCTTAAGCCAGAGGATTTTTGGAGCGGTGAATCCGGGAAGGATCAGGCTTCCGGTTTCCTTGAGGGCCGCCTTGGGGCCGCCCAGACGCTGGGTGATCAGTGCGCATTCCTTGGTGGTGCTGGTATCACACCAGAGCTTGGCGGGCCGGATCACCTTTCCATGGGCATCCAAAGGGACAAATCCGTGCTGCTGACCTGAAACTCCGATCCCCCTGACCTTGCTGCGATCGACTTTCCCGAGCACCTTTTCCACCACCGTTTCGAGAGCAGAGATCCACTCTTCGGGATGCTGCTCCATGTGGCCTGAAGGCAGTCCTGGGATCAGCCCGTAGGTTGCGCGGGCTTCTGCAAGGACACGACCTGTGCGCGTGTCGAGAACAACGGCTTTCGTGCTTTGGGTGCCTGAATCGATGCCTAGAAAAAGTGACATGAAGACAACGCTTACAGCAACGCGCCATGGGGCGGCAACCGATATGTTAGAAAACGAAATAAAAATACCGATAATTAACCGAGATCATCCAGTTGACTTCGTGTAGAGACGAGCGTCAACATTCACCCACATGACTACTCCCTCCGCCTACTTTCCCGAGATTGGAAAAATCAACTACGCCGGCCCCGGATCCGATAACCCGTTGGCATTCCATCATTACAACCCGGATGAAATCATCGACGGCAAGTCGTTGAAGGATCACCTCCGCTTTTCCATCGCGTACTGGCACTCCTTCCGTGGAACGGGTGCCGACCCCTTCGGTCCCGGAACCATCGTCCGCCCCTGGGAGAGCGGCTCGGATCCTGTCTCCGTGGCATTGACTCGCCTGGATGCCGCTTTTGAGTTCTTCGGGAAAATCCAGAGCCCCTTTTGGGCATTCCACGACCGCGACATCGCACCGGAAGGTACCTCGCTGGCGGAATCCAACCGGAATCTGGACAGGATCGTGGCCCATGCCAAGGAGTTGCAGAAGGCCACAGGCGTGAAGCTGCTCTGGGGCACGGCGAATCTTTTTTCCAATCCGCGCTACATGTCGGGAGCCGCCACCAATCCGGACGCCCACGTCTTTGCCTACGCCTCGGCCCAGGTGAAGAAGGCCCTGGAGGCCACTCTCGAACTCGGCGGTGAGAACTACGTCTTCTGGGGTGGCCGTGAGGGCTACGAGACCCTGCTCAACACCGATCTCAAACGCGAGCAGGATCACCTTGCCCGCTTCCTTCATCTGGCTGTCGATTACGCGAAGGAGATCGGATTCAAGGGGCAGTTTCTCATCGAGCCCAAGCCGAAGGAGCCGACCAAGCACCAGTACGACTTCGATGTCGCCACCGGAATCGCCTTCCTCCGCACCTACGGATTGGAGAAGCATTTCAAATTCAACATCGAGACCAATCACGCAACCCTGGCGGGCCATACTTTCCAGCACGAGATCGAGGTGGCCGGTTCCGCAGGACTGCTCGGTTCCATCGATGCCAACGCGGGTGACCTTCTGCTGGGCTGGGACACCGACCAATTCAACACCGATGTCCGTGAACTCACCCTGGCCATGCTTTCCATTCTGAAGGCTGGCGGCCTCGGCACCGGCGGATTCAATTTCGATGCCAAGCTTCGCAGGCAATCGACGGATCCCGTCGATCTCTTCTACGCCCATATCGGGGGAATGGATGCCTACGCGCAGGCCTTCAAGATCGCCCGGAAAATCATCGCCGACGGCAAACTCTCGGGCTTCGTCGCGGATCGGTATGCCAGCTTCGACACTTCCTTTGGAAAGGACATCGAGGAGGGGAAACTTGGCTTTTCCCAACTTGAGGAACTCGCCCTTAAACTGGGTGAGCCCACTTTGAAGAGCGGCCGCCAGGAGTATCTGGAGAACCTCTTCGGTCGGTATCTCGGCTGACGGTCCGGATTCCCCCTGCTTAACCGGGTGCCCCCACATCTTCCCTCTCCCCTAACCCTACGCTTCCGCCCTAACAACAAAACCCATGAGTACTTCCCCTAGACACAAACCCGCAACCGGGCAGATTCTCCTTATCTCTTGCGTCGCCGCGATCGGTGGCTTTCTGTTTGGCTTCGACAGTGGCGTGATCAACGGCACCGTCGGCGCGCTAAAACAGGCGTTTCAGTCTGACGCCGCGGTCTCGGGATTTAACGTCGCCTCGATGCTCCTGGGTTGCGCGGTCGGCGCTTTCATAGCGGGCAATCTTGCGGACAAATTTGGCCGTAAGACCGTGATGATCATCGCCGCAATTCTGTTCACTATCGCCGCCTGGGGCTCGGGCATCGCGCACTCGTCGAACGAATTTGTTGTCTACCGGCTGTTGGGCGGGTTGGCAATCGGCGCAGCAAGCGTGATTTGTCCGGCCTACATCAGCGAAATTGCCCCGGCGGCTATTCGCGGTCGACTCTCTTCTCTGCAGCAACTCGCTATCGTGCTGGGGCTCTTTATCGCGTTTCTCAGCAACTACCTCATCGCTCACGCGGCTGGCGGATCCACGGGCGAATTTTGGCTTGGCTACGAGGCCTGGAAGTGGATGTTCTGGGTCGGGATGGTGCCGGCGCTTATTTTTCTCATCTCGTTGGTCTTTGTACCCGAGTCGCCCCGCTATCTCGTCGCCGCCGGGAAATTTGATGCCGCGCGCCGCGTGCTGGCCAGGCTGAGCCATCCGGACGACGCCGAGCACGAAGTGCGAGAAATTCAGGACACCGTGAGCGCCGACCACCGTCCGCGCATGAGCGATCTCTACGATTCCGCGAGGGGCCGCATTTACCCGGTTCTTTGGGTCGGTATCGGCCTCGCCGTGCTTCAGCAGTTTGTCGGCATCAACGTCGTATTCTACTATGGCGAGGTGCTCTGGAAGGCAGCCGGCTTCACCGAAGCGAATGCGCTGCTGCAGAACGTGATCAGCGGTGGAGTAAATATCCTCGCCACGGTTTTAGCGATCATCCTCATTGACAGGATCGGTCGTAAGCCCCTGCTTTTGTGGGGCTCTGTGGGGATGACGCTTACGCTCGGGTTGCTGACCTACCTCTTCGGTACCGCGCCCACAGAAAATGGCACTCTCCGGCTTGCAGGGACGACCGGTACCATCGCGCTAGTCATCGCGAACGCCTACGTGTTCTTCTTCTGCGTCTCCTGGGGGCCGGTGATGTGGGTCATGCTCGGAGAAATGTTTCAGAACAGGATCCGAGGGGCGGCTCTGTCCGTCAGCGGATTCGCGCAATGGATTGCGAACTTTGCCGTCACCTTCACCTTCCCCAAGTTGCTCCTTAGCTTTGGCCTCGGCACTGCTTACGGGTTGTATGCCTTTTTCGCCCTTGTCTCGATCCTCTTCGTTGTGAAGGGCATTGAGGAAACCAAAGGCAAGACCCTTGAGCAAATGGAGTAATGCCATCTCTCAGGGATGGGCGATTCTATGGCGGGGCTGTGATCTTTGTGGCCAGTCTAATTTCCGAGACCAAAGGAAAACCCTTGGGGGAGTTGTGCTGCCCTGGAAATCGAAGACACATTGAAAAGGCCCTGATTTTTCACGCCGAGTCAAAGCCTGGTTGTGGCTTCCTTTGAAATTAGGTTGCCTTTGACTTACTCCCTCCTCATCGCCTGCCGATGGAAAATTTCCTGATCCCTGGATTTCCTTCGTGCGTCGGGGGAGCGAGTGGTTATAGCCTCTGACACTTCCATGAACGGCATACCCGAACTTCAGATCTTCAGCGGTTCCGCCCACCGCCAGCTCGCCAATGACATAGCAGCTTATCTCGGCCAGCCATTGGGCGATGCGACGGTGACATCGTTTCCGGACGGCGAGACCTTTGTCAAAATCAATGACAATATCCGCGGGCGGGATGTCTTCATCGTGCAGCCGACCTGTCCTCCGACGAATCAGAATATCATGGAGTTGCTCATCATGGTTGATGCCATGAGACGTGCGAGCGCCGACCGGATCACCGCCGTGATTCCCTTCTTCGGCTATGCGAGACAGGATCGCAAGGATCAGCCGCGCGTGCCGATCACGGCGAAGCTCGTGGCCAATATTCTCGTGGCAGCCGGTGTGCACCGGGTCCTCACGATGGATCTTCACGCCCAGCAGTTGCAGGGTTTTTTCGACATCCCCGTGGATCACCTCTACGCGTTGCCTGTGATGGTGGAATACATTCGCAAGAAAGCATTTGAAAATCTCGTCGTCGTCTCCCCGGATGTCGGCGGAGTGAAGATGGCCAGCGCCTATGCCGAGGCACTCGGGGCGGGGCTGGCTATCGTGGTGAAACGGCGCAGGAGCTCGACGGAAGTGGACGCACTCCACATCATCGGCGAGGTCGAGGGGAAGAATGTGCTCATTGTGGATGATCTGACGGAGACCGCCGGAACACTGACCAGCGCCGCAAAAATTCTCCGAACCCAGAATGTTGGTGATATTTATGCTGGTGTATCGCACGCAGTGCTGACAGATTTGGCGGTTCAGCGGTTGGAGGGCTCCGAAATCAAGGAGCTCATCACCACCGACAGCGTCCCTGTCCGCACAGGAACAGGGGATCGCGTGCGGGTATTATCTGTTGCCGAACTCCTCGGCGAGGGAATCCGCCGCATCCACAAGGGCGAGTCGGTGAGCTCGCTGTTCCGTATCAAGCAATAGTATCAATCGTTTCAGGCAATTCCGTTCAATCATCCAATCTTATGGCAAAACAGGTCAAACTTTCCGCCCGTCCACGCACCGTCGTGGGGCGCAATTCCGTCAAGCATCTCCGCACCCGCGGCTTCGTGCCCGCAGTCATCTACGGTCACAAGGATCAGCCAAGCAATCTCGAGATCAGTCATCGCGAAATCAAGGCGCTTCTCTCCCATGCTGTGGGCGAGAACATTCTGGTGGAACTTCAGATCAGCGGGGAGAACGGAACTTCGGGTAAACTTTCCCTCATCCAGGAAGTGCAGCATCATCCCGTGCGCGGCGATATTCTTCATGTCGATTTTCTTGAAGTGGCCACCGACGAGGTGCTTCATACGGAAGTTCCGATCGAGTCTTTCGGCGATGCTGATGGTGTGAAGAATTTTGGAGGGTTGCTTGAGCACAGCCTTCGATCCCTTCACATCGAATGTCTGCCGAAGGATCTCCCCGAGATCATCCGTGTCGACGTCAGCTCCCTGGGCCTCAACCAGTCACTCCATGTGCGCGACATCATCCTGCCGCCAGGAGTCAAGGCAACCAGCGATGCAGATCTCACGGTATTCATTGTTGCAGAGCCCAAGACCGAAGTGACTCCAGTTGCCGGAGCCGAGGTGCCAACCGGCCCAGAGGTGATCAAGGAAAAGAAACCTGCCGAAGGGGCTGAAGCCGCCAAAAAATAACCGGTTTTCTCGCCGTCGCGTTCGTTTCCTTTTCCATGCCAGATTTCGCAGGAGGCCAGGACATTCGCCTGATCGTGGGCCTTGGCAATCCTGGAAGGGAATACGAGGCGACAAGGCACAATATAGGCTTTGCCGTATTGGAAATTCTCGCGCTGCGTCTCGGAGTGAATTTTTCCAAAGAGACCAAATGGGATGCTCATCTCGCCCGATGGACCACCCCGATGGGTTCCGAGCTTGTTCTGATGAAGCCTTCCACCTTTATGAACCTGAGCGGTGAAGCCGTGGGAGAATACGCCCGCTTTTATCGCATCCCGGCATCCTCCTCCCTCGTGGTGCTGGATGATGCGGCGCTTCCCTTGGGAACCCTCCGCTTGCGTCGCGATGGGGGAGCCGGAGGACAGAAGGGTCTCCAATCCGTCCTGATTCACTTTGGCACCGAGCAGGTGCCGCGACTGCGTGTCGGCGTCGGCGGAGCCGGGGAGGGAACGGATCTTTCGGATCATGTCCTTTCGCGCTTCCTCCCCGAAGAACGCGCTCCCGCGATGAATGCCATTGCGCGCGCCGCAGATGCCCTCCTCTGCGTATTGAACCAAGGCTTCGACCACGCAATGAATCTTTACAACGCCACCCCTTCCATGACATCAAAGGAAACCACAACCAAACAACCATGAGCAACAGATACGAAATCCTCCTCGCCCTCAATACTGCGGGAAAAGACGAAACAATCAAAGACACCCTCGAACGTCTCGAAAAGAACCTTGCTGCCGAAGGGGCTCAGGTCGAGCAGGTGCAGCGGCTGGAACGCCGTGAATTCGCCTATCCCCATGACAAGCTCAAGGGTGCTTACTTTGTCAATTTCGTGGTCTCAGCGGCACCTGCTGCTGTCGACAAGATCCGTACAAAGCTGGCGCTTGATGAAGAAGTCGTCCTTCAGAACTATCTCCGCAAGGGCGTGGTGAAGGTGGCGGGAAAAGCCCGCAAGGCAACCAAGAAGGCTGTAGCAGCTTAGGCTGATGGCTGCTAGGTTGTGAAAGCAGAGAAAGGCACTGACACAGCGATTCTTGCCTTGTTGCCTGATACCCCTCAGTCTATTCAACTAACCCCCTAAAAAAATGGCTAATTTGAACAAAGTGATGCTTATCGGCAATGTCACCCGTGACCCCGAGATCAAATACACCCCCAAGGGCAACGCCGTGACGGATCTCGGCATTGCCGTGAACCGTATTTTTGCACCCGAGGGGGGGGAGCGTCGGGAAGAGACCACTTTTGTGGATGTCACGCTCTGGGGCAGGCAGGCTGAAATTGCCGGGGAGTATTGCAAGAAAGGCCGCTCCATCTACGTTGAGGGACGTCTTCAGCTTGACAGTTGGGATGATAAAGCCTCCGGACAGAAGCGAACCAGACTCCGAGTGATCGGCGAAAATTTTCAGCTTCTCGGTCCCCGCCCTGGAGGATCAGGGAGCGGCGAATACGAAAGTTCCGAACGTCCTCCGCAGCGTCGTGAATCACCCTCCCCCGGTGGCTTCACCAGTGGTCGATCGACTGCGCAACAGCCGCCCATCGAGGACGACGACATCCCCTTCTGAAACCGCCCAAGCGCGGCGGAGGGAAATTTGATCAATTTTCAGGTTTGACGTCAGTTTCCTCCCGGCAAGCGGTGACGCCCTTTTGGTCAACGACTTTGCCGTAGTCTACCGCACCGCATCCATGCGGCTCGGTTCAAGTTTCTTCCTTCCAAAAAAACGGGTGGCTGACGGGACTCGAACCCGCAACAGCCAGTACCACAAACTGGAGCTCTACCATTGAGCTACAGCCACCATCGTTTCTTGCCAAAATGGCAGGATGGATATCATGGTGAAGCGGCACGAGTTGTCAATCTTCGCAGCACAAAAAACATTTCAATGACAAAAAAGCCCGGTTCCAAGATCGGTTCCAAAGCGGTTCCGTCACGACGGAAATTTCTTATCGCTTCGATCCCTTCCAAACTGGCTTTGACGCACGGTGTCGAGATTGAGCAGGGATACATTGTCTGGGAGCGCGGACAGGAACTTCGGGCACGCCGTGAGGGCAGGGAGTATTTCCTTTCTTCCCGAACGCGTGAGGGTGGCTCACTGACGGGCCATGAGATCTCCATCACCAAGACACAATTCGCGAAGATCTGGCCTTTTACGCTTGGCCGGCGCATTACGAGGATCCGTCATGCCTTCAAGTTGGGGCGTTTCCGAATGAAGATCGATGAGTTCACGGGTGAACACGCGCCGTTGCGTCTGGCCGAGATTTTTTTCCCGGATGCGGAATCGGGCAGGGCGTTCCAAAAACCCGATTTTCTGGGCGAGGAGGTGACTCGTCGCGAGGAATATCAGACCGCCGAGATGGCGATCCACGGTGTGCCCGAACCTTCGGGAATGTGCCAGCTTGGGATCCTTCCCTACACCTTCATAGACAGGAGGCTTCACCTGCTCCTGATCACGAGTTCTTCAGGAAGTCGCTGGATCCTGCCCAAGGGGAGGCAGGAGCCGGATATGACTCCTCATGAGGTGGCCGTGATGGAGGCGGTCGAGGAGGCCGGCGTACTTGGGACGCTGCGTCAGGATCTGCGCACCCGCTGCCGGATGGCCGATGGTCGGTTTCTGCAACTTTACGCGATGAAAATCTCCAAACTTCTCAAGAGCTGGCCCGAGGAAAATGTGCGCCGCCGCCGTCTTTTTCCCATCAGCGACGCCTTGGAAATCCTCGGAGATCCCGGTGTTTCAAAAGCCGTGCGCCGTCTGGCCGCATCCATCAACAAGTAATCTTTCATGGGGCGACGGGTGACCCGGTCTCTCAAGCAGAACGGAGAGAAGCCTCGTGACGCTTGCTTTCGTTCCATTCCGCAATTATTCAGGAGGGCTGCCAGTCTCACCAGGATTGGCTTCCACAGCCCCACCTCTTCTTCCGATGTTCAATACCATCCGCAAAAACCACCAATTCCTGATGACCATCGTGGTCGTCGTCGTGATTGTTTGCTTTGTCTGGCTCTACAATCCGCTCTCCAAAACGAATCAGATCGGTAACAACGATGTTGCCGTTGTCAACGGTCGTGTGATTCAGCGTGCCGAGATCGACCGCCTGTTGCGGGGCTACCAGCTAGCCCTGAACCTCAGTCTGACCGATTTTGTTCGTGATCTTGGCGGTCTCGGGCCCAATGAGGAGGCTTCACTGAGTGAGTTTATTATCAATCTGCTGGTGGTGCAGCACCAGGCCCCGCAGTTGGGGATCCGGGCATCGGATGAGCAAGTGGTTGAGGCGATCAAATCACTCGCCCTCTTCCAGGTCGAAGGAGTTTTTGATCCAGCCAAATACAGCTCGTTTGTTCAGGAACGCCTGGGACCGCTGGGATTGACGGAGCGCGACCTCGAAGATCTCGTGCGTGATTCCCTGAGCGTGAAGTCCCTGCGCCGGATCGTCGTCTCGCCAGTTGCCGTGGGTGAGGGCGAAGTGCGCTGGGCTGCGAGAATTTACCAACCGGTCAACGCGGAGGTGATCCGGTTTGATCGCGAGAAGTTTAATCAAGGTGTCGAGGTGACTCCAGGGGAAGTCTCCGAATTTTATGAGAAAGCCAAGGGAGGATTAAAGAAAGGGGAGGCCCGTTCCGTTGCCTATGTCGTCTTCACGCTTCCGGCATCGCAACAGAAGCTCGTCGGCAAGGATCGCACCAATGCGCTTCAGAAGCTGGCCGATGATGCTGTCACCGCCGGGAAATCCCTCCGCGAGGGAGTAGCCCAGGGACTTGATTTTCTGAAACTGGCCGCAACATCCTCCCTTCAGGCCAAAAGCATTCCTTCCCTTGGCCGCGATGGCACGCAGGATGGAAAGGATTCGGGGCTGCCGCAGGCCGTCGTCGAGGGGGCTTTCAGACTCCAAAAGAGCGGCGATGTCACCGACATCATCCAGGACGGGGATTCCTTCTACATTGTCACGGTGCAGAACATCGCCCCCCCCCGCCAGCTCGAGCTTGCGGAGATTGCTTCGAAGATCACGGCGTTGCTGAAATCTCAGAAAGCTTCCAAGGCAGCCGACGAAGCGGCCCAAAAATCCCTGACACAGATCCGTGCGGCACTTGCAGCAGGAAAGTCCTTTGACGCTGCCGTCAAGAACGCGGGACTCACCGCCGAGCCGCTGAAAGGAATCGTTCCCGAAGACCCGAAGAACACCGAAGAGGTGCAGGAGTTCGCCTCCGCCACCCTCGGTCTCAAAGAGGGGGAACTGAGTCCGCTCCAGGATGACCGCTCCGGTGCCTTTGCCGTCTATCTTGCCCAACGAAAACCCCTTCCCCAGGATCAGTGGAAGTCCCACTCGAGTGAGCTTTCGAAGAAATTGCTCTCAAGTGATCAGGATCTCCTCTTTCAGGAATGGCTCAATCAGGCCAGATTCGTGGCCAAAATCCAGATGCTTGGTCACAAGAGTGGATCATAAGAAACAGCTGTTTCCTTTTCCAAGGGAGGCAAAGCCATGAGTGACGGAGATTCTGCTTCCGGGGAGATCAACGCCCTCTTTGACGAAGCCAGCGGAGATATCGCCATCGGCGAGCTTCAGGCCGCGGTTGAGAAATACCGGCGTTGCGTGATAATTGATCCGGAGTTCTTTGACGGATGGCACGCGCTTGGGATGGCTTTGATGAAGACCGGGCATTTCTCCGAGGCGATCGAGGCGGGGCTGAAAGCCACGGCCCTGCGGCCCAATGACCAGCTCGCCTGGTCGAGCCTTTCCATGTTCTATGTCCGCAACAACCAGATCGCCGAGGCGGAATCAGCGGGCGTCAAAGCGCGGATTCTCTCCTGGGGTGGAAAGATTGCAAAAGAAGAACCCTCTGAACCGACTTCCAGCAACGATTCATCCATTTCCTGAGCAACATTTTTTATCATGAGAGCCATTGATGTCACCAATGTTGCAACCCAGGAGTTGCATCTGATTTGAAGAAATGGAGCTCTCAGATCGGGGTTGGAAGTTGGACATGCCGGAAAACTTTCATCCTTGTGACAAAAATGTCACACATCTCCCAAAAATTTGATTAGCCCTAAATGGGACAATGAAAAATTCACCTTTTTCTCGATCAGTCCGATTTTAATCAAATTCCCATCGCTCCAAGATGAAAAATCTAGATGATTACTACTTCTAGATGAAGGTGTTACGCTTCACTGCTACGCCCGTTTTTTGACGGTTTTATTTTTAGATTTACGCGGAGGGGGCTATCGTGTATTTAGAAAGTCGATCAGTAAATATGTTGGCACAAAAACTGCTTATTCATAAGTTGGCACCGGTAGTCACAACATCAACCACCATCAGCAAATAGAACAAACGATGAAAAAAACCTTCCTCACTTTTGCGATCACAATGACCGCAGGAATCATCTCGTTCGCCGGAAATGCGAAGGCTCAGACAATAACGAATACCTTCGGTACTGGATCCAATCAATTCACACTGACTTTCCAGACCATAGGAAATACGAACAATGCCGCAGATAATATCACAACTCCTGGAACCACCAACAAATATGGAGCTGTGAACTACCAGTACGATATCAGCACCTACAGTATTTCACAAAATCAGATTAACCTCGCTAAATCCAATGGCCTGCTCGGAGTAACAGGTGGAGCATGGAGCAATAATCAACCAGCAGCCAATGTTACCTGGCTTCAGGCAGCAGCTTTCGTGAACTTTCTGGACACCAATTCAGGATTCCATGCAGCCTACAATCTGACCTACAGCGGAGGAGCTTACGCCCAGGCGCTGTGGACCAATGGACAGTTGGGATATAATTCAAGCAATCCCTTCCGTAATAGCCTCGCTGTCTATGTCCTTCCGACCGAAAATGAGTGGTTCAAGGCCGCGTATTACAATCCTAGTGCCAACGGAGGAAGTGGAGGCTACAACCTCTACTCGACTGGCAACACCGCTCCTACCAAAGTGGCCAGTGGAACCAACGCCAATACAGCAGTCTACGGTACCAACAAGCCAGCATCTGTCTCTCTGGCAGGAGGAACTAGTGCCTATGGAACCGTGGGTCAGTCAGGCAACATCAATGATTTCCTAGAGAGTGCCTTTTCCGGAACCAATACAAACGTCAGCGCCAATCGCGTGTATCGCGGAGGTGGTTATTCCGATGTTACCAACAACTTGGCGGCCACTTTCCGCCAGCAGGCAGCAACGAACTATTCCGGCGGCAGTGTCGGGTTCGATGTGGTGGAGCTAGCTGTTCCTGAGCCTTCGATCTATGCCCTCTTCGGCCTCAGTGCTCTGGTTCTGGTGATTGCTTATCGCCGGAAAGTATCATAAAAGATTTTATTCTTTCAAAGACCCGTCTCCTTCATCGGGGATGGGTCTTTTGATTTGCGGGGGTAAAGAAACTCTTTGCGATTTTGACTCATCTCCCGTCGCTCCTGTACCATTGATACGATTAGACGGGTAGGAATGGAGCAGTAGTTTTCACGCAGGGATCACGAAGCCCGCAGAGAGCGGAGTAAAAACCTCCCCGATTCGTCATGACGAATTGTTGACTGTGGTGACCCTCTTCGGCAACTAGGAGAATACGAACAACGTGGAGGGTCTTTTTATTCTCCTTTCCTGATTTCCTGATGCAATATCTTCGGAGCTATTACAAAATTCATGAAAGACACTTTCTTCATCACCACGGCGATCGACTACACCAATGGTGCGCCTCACATAGGACACGCCTACGAGAAAGTGCTGGCCGATGTGATCGCCCGCTTTCAGCGCCAGAGCGGACGGGAGGTTTTTTTCCTGACCGGAGTGGATCAGCATGGCCAGAAGGTTCAGCAAAGTGCCGAGAAGTCCGGAGTCTCCCCACAGGAGTATGTGGATGGTGTCACGGCCAGGTTCCGGGCGCTCTGGGAGAAGCTTGGCGTTCGCTATGACGGGTGGGCCGCGACGACGGACGTGCTGCACAAGGAATGTGTCCGTGCCAACCTGCAGTTCCTATGGGATGACAAGGTGCCCGGAACCGACCGGAGTCGCTGGATCTACAAGAAGACCCAGCGAGGATTTTACAGTGTGCGGCAGGAACAGTTCCTGACCGACAAGGAGCGTGGTGCCGATGGGGAATTCGGCCCCGAGTGGCAGCCTGTGGAGGAACGCGAGGAGGAAAACTTCTACTTCCGTCTCACAGCCCATCCCGATCTCGGCTTTGACCCCAAACAGTGGCTTCTGGACTTCATCGACAGCCGCAGCAAGGAAGGGACACCCTTCGTTATTCCGGATTTCCGGGTTGCCGAGCTGCGCAACGCCGTTGAGAAGTTGGAGGGGGATCTCTGCATTTCCCGTCCTGCGGCACGGCTTCAGTGGGGCATTCCGTTCCCGGAGAGTTTTGGTGAGGGATTTGTGACCTATGTCTGGTTCGACGCGCTGGTGAACTACCTCACCTATGCTCCTGGTCATGATCCCAATTTCAAGCAGGGCGACACGTTTGAAAAGGGGCCTGGACTGGGCTTTAGTAACTTTTGGCCTCCTCTCCATGTCATCGGCAAGGATATCCTCATTCCAGCCCACGGTGTTTACTGGCCCGTGATGTTGAAAGCGCTGGGTTTTTCCAACGCGGAGATGCCTACGCTCCTAGTCCACGGCTGGTGGAACATCCGCAGCAAGGGCGGGTGTAGCGAGAAGATGAGCAAGAGCCTGGGCAATGTCGTGGATCCCGATGTGTTGACCCACAAATATGGGGAGGCTGCCGTCCGCTACTACCTGATGAGCGATATCGCCACGGGGCGTGACGCTGACTTCAGCGAGGAACGTCTGGTGCAGCGCTACAATGTCGATCTGGCAAACGGGCTAGGTAACCTTGTGAACCGGACTCTCAACATGACTAGGAAATATCGGGATGGGAGGCCGTTCCCAGATGGCATGTATGGAAAGAAACTTGGATCTGATTTAAGGGATCATCTTGTGAAGGATGATGAGTCTCTCAAATCATATAAGTTCATGATGAATTACAATGCTCCTGATCGAGCTCTTGAGTTGATGAGTAATGTCGTCAACCGTGCAAATGCCTTGGTCGATTCCTCGGCCCCGTGGAAGCTGGCCAAGGATCCGGAACAGGCGGATCGTCTCGATGCTGTCCTCACGACGCTCATTCTCTCGGCGCAGACGGCTGCCACGATGCTGCTCCCGGTGGTTCCCGAGGCTGCCACCGAAATCCTCCGGCAGTTGAACCTGACTCCGTTAGCATTGGGCGCGACACTTTCGGCATCGCTTCCCGACGGCTACTGCTGCGGCGAGCCAAAGCCGGTTTTCCCCCGCATTGAATTTTCGCCTGTTGAGAGCGTCTGATGAGCCCTGAGATTCTGGCCAAGTTGCGAACCGTTCCCTTTTGGAAGCGGCAGCGCTACTGGCTGGAGTATTGGGGGCTCCGTTCTGCAGCAGGATTGGTCTCACTGTTACCGTGGCGATGGATCGGTCCGTTGGCTTCCTTTGTCGGCTCGGTTTTCTTTGCCTTCGACCGCCACCGCCGCCGGGTCACACTCGATAATCTCCGGTGTGCTTTTGGGAACCGCTATTCCGAGTCTGAGCTTCATTCGATCGGGCGCAAATCGTACGGGGTCTTTGCACGGACGGCGCTTGAGCTTCTCTGGTCCTCCAATCTCAGCCATGCCGTGCTGGACGAGATCATCACGACGGAGGGACTCGACCCGATGCCCTCGCATGGAGAGAAGGGCCGGGCCGCGATCTACTTCTGCCTTCACGCCGGAAACTTCGAGTGGCTGAGCCAGATCACCTGTCGCCATTTCGGGACGTTCCCCGTGATTGCGCAGCATCTCAAGAATCCGCTGCTTGGTCCCCTTTTCGATGCCTGGCGTTCTTCGCTGGGGCAGCAAATCATGCCACAGCGCGGGGCGATGCTCCGAACCCTCAGGCATCTGAAGGAAGGGGGAAAGATGGGGATGCTCATCGATCTGAATCTCAAACCGAGCGAAGGCCCTGTTGTCATCCGCTGCTTCGATCGTCTGCTGACTCCCGTCACCCGTCTTCCCGCAGAGCTTGCATTAAGGACAGGCGCCGCCCTGGTTCCCGTCGAATGCCTGCCGCGCCCCGACGGTGGATACAGCGTGCGCTATCTGCCGGAACTTCCCGTGAACCCTTCATCCACGGTCGACGAGATTGCCCAGGCGTGCCGGGATGCCTTGGAGCCGGGGCTGCGTGCCCATCCGGAACTCTGGCTCTGGAGCTACAAGCACTGGCGCTATCGTCCGGAGGGGAGTGCAGGCGAGGGGTATCCTTTTTATGCCAATACCGACGCAGGGTTTCAAAAATTGCTTTCCCCGTCGAATTGCAGAATAGTTCCCTGAGATTTCTTTGATTTTTATCTGATTTGGGCTTAAAAATTGCAGGATGAAAACACTTCTTTTTCTTCTGGTTGGAGCGGGTTCCCTCCTTCTCTCCGGCTGCAATGCGGTCAAAGGCCTCGGGGAGGATATCAGCGGTTCGGCCACTTATGTGCAGGGCAAGATGAACAACACTTCCACCTCTTCGTCCGACGCCCAGTATGTTCAGAACCCTCCCCAGTTTCCCAAGAGTACTACAAGGGATTAGGGGGATTAGGGGCTGTTGATTGAGCCTGACTCTTTCAAAAAAGGGAAAATTTTCGCGCCTCTGCGTGAAGGGCGCAGGGGGAAAATAATTAATGCCTAGGAATTAAGGAGAAGAGCAAACTCAATGCGGATCCGGGGGCTTTGCCCTCTTTGGGAGAGTCTCTTTTTTAAAAAACTGACCCATGCAGGAGCAAAAATTCATCCTCTATCCCTACCGCTGGGTTGTCCTTGGGGCCTTCATGCTGATCAATGTCATGGTTCAGGTTCTTTGGATCTGTTACGCCCCCATCGCCTCCTCCGCAGCAGTCGCCTACGGTGTGAAGAGGGAGGATATCGACATGCTGGCGAATCTCTTCATGCTCATTTATCTGCCGGTGGCAATCCCCGCGGCCTGGGCAATCGACTCCTTCGGCTTCAAAAAGGCGGTCGGTTTCGGAGCCGTTCTGATCGGATTCTTCGGTCTCCTCCGTGCGGTCTTTCCCTTCAATTATACGGTGGCCTTGATCGGAACGGTTGGCATCTCGATCGGTCAGCCCTTTCTGCTTAATGCCTTCACCAAGCTTGCCGCGCTCTGGTTTCCCAACAAGCACCGGGCCACGATCACCGGGGTTCTCTTCCTGGCGATGTTTCTGGGCATCGGGATCGGAGAAGCCTTAAGTCCGTTTCTGTTGAAAAATTTCCAATTCGGCGGGATGCAGATGATCTATGGGGTTGTCGCGGCCCTTGCCTCGATTCTTTTTCTGATTTTTGCCCGTTCCAAGCCGCCGACTCCTCCAGGCCCCGTGGGGGATGAGTCGCGTGCCCTGGTGCTCGATGGATTCAAGAGTATGCTGAAACAGCGCGAGGTTTATCTCCTTTCGCTGGCCCTTTTTATCGGCAGCGGGATCGTGAATGCCGTCTTCACCCTGATTGACGGATTGGGCAGGGAACGGGGTTTCACCACGGAGCAGGGAGTTTCGTTGACCCTTGTCCTGCTGGTGGCGGGAATTATCGGCAGCATTGCCCTGCCAGCCATCTCGGATGAAATTCGTCGGCGCAAACTGATCATTCTTCTCGGGATTCTGGGTGCTGTTCCCGCGACGCTCTGTCTGGCCCTCGGTCATGGCTTTTCGTTTGAGATTGGCTGTTTTTTCGTCCTCGGGTTCTGCATCACGGGCGTTACCCCGGTGGCTTATCAATACGGTGCGGAGATTACCCATCCGGCTCCCGAGGGTGCCAGTAACGGCATCTTTGCCCTCGTCGTGCAGGCATCTGGATTACTCATCGTCCTGATGGATGCCCTCAAGGGAATCTTTCACGATTCCTACATCCCCTCGCTGGTCGGGTTGGCAATCCTGCTGACGGCCAGCGGTGTGCTCTTCCTCTCGGCGAAAGAATCTCCGGATATGCTCAAGGTGGGATAGTTTCCGAACGCTTTGGTATTATTTTCTGAAGCGGGAGTGGTATGATCCCGCCAATATCCATGCCCTGCTTTGCCCGTATTCTGATCGACCGTTCCGAGGGGAGGGAACTCGATTATGCGATTCCTGGGGAGTTTGTCGGCCAGGTTTCCTCTGGCAGCCGGGTCGTGGTCATGGTGCGCCAACGCCGCGCGCTCGGGACAGTGATGGAATTGCTGGACGATTCCCAAGTTCCGGGAATCAGGCCGATTCTCGGAGTCGTGGCCGAGGAAGCGTCCATCTCTCCAGTCATGCTAAGGCTGGCGCGCTGGATGGCCGACTATTACTGCGCGCCCATGGCCTCGGTGATGAGGGCTTTCCTCCCTCCGGTGATGAGGGGGGAATCTCCCCGCATGAGGAACATCCGGGTTGCCCAACTTGCGAAAATCCCCCGCGAAGAGGATTTGCTCGTCCTGGGAAAAAAGGCTCCCAGGCAGCGGAATCTTCTCCTTGCGCTCCTGAATGCGGAGGCTCCCAGACCCGTTCCCGAACTGCTGCGTTCCAGCCTGGCCTCCGAGACATCACTGAAGGCCCTTGTCCGTGCGGGCTGGATCCGTGTTACGGAGGAGCGCAGGTCGAATTTTTTGAATCGCGAGGAGGTTCTTGCCACGCCCCTTCCAACGCTCAACCCGGATCAGGAATCCGTGATCGGGGAACTCACAGCGGCCCTTGCAGGAGGCATCAGGGGAGAGGAAATAAAGCCCTTTCTTCTGCACGGCGTGACAGGCAGCGGCAAGACCGAGGTCTATCTGCGGGCACTGGCGTGGGTGCTGGAGCGCGGAGGGAGCGGCCTGGTGCTTGTTCCCGAAATTGCCCTGACGCCGCAGACAGTGGAGCGATTCCGATCCCGTTTTGACGGGTTGGGTGCCGGGGTGGCGGTGCTTCACAGTCATCTCAGTGAAGGCGAACGACGCGAGGAATGGATGCGTCTCCAGCGTGGTGAAGCCCGCATCGCCATCGGTGCCAGGAGTGCGGTTTTCGCACCCCTTGTGAAGCCCGGCCTCATCATCGTGGATGAGGAGCACGAGAACACCTACAAGCAGGAGGAGACACCCCGCTATCATGCCCGTGATGTGGCTGTGATGCGGGGCAAGTTCGAGGGATGTCCGATCATCCTTGGCAGTGCCACCCC
>Ga0302275_10001089_pt1 | contig 29473 bp, 23 predicted proteins | sample III_Bog_N2_2_FD_200229 | JGI IMG/M metagenome (GOLD analysis project Ga0302275, IMG submission 200229) | Peat permafrost microbial communities from Stordalen Mire near Abisko, Sweden - III_Bog_N2_2 | ecosystem: Environmental > Terrestrial > Soil > Wetlands > Peat | place: Sweden: Abisko... | reverse complement strand
ACCTTCCCGGCCCCCACTGCCACCCAGTACGCCCTGACCGAGGTGACACTGATGGCCACGGCCAGCTCCGGGCTGCCCATCACCTACTCCTCCATCTCGCCGAGCATCTGCACCGTCTCCGGCTCGACAGCCTCGCTGCTCGCCCCCGGCATCTGCTACGTTCATGCCGCGCAGGCGGGCAACACCGTCTACTCCGTCGCGCCCCTGGTCACGCAGAGTTTCCTGGTGCATGACGCGTTGCAGACGATCACCTTCCCCGCCATCACAGGCACGCAGTACGTCCTGTCGAGCGTGCCCCTGTCGGCCACGGCCAGCTCCGGCCTCACCGTCGCCTTCGCCTCGGCTACGACCTCAGTCTGCACGGTCTCCGGCGCCACGGCCTCGCTGATCGCCACCGGAACCTGCGTCATCCACGCAACTCAGGCGGGCAGCAGTCTCTATGCCTCTGCCGCGCTGGTCTCGCAGAGCTTTGTTGTGCATGTGAATCCGCAAACCATCACCTGGCCGGCGATCACCGCAACCCAGTACGCAGCCTCCACTCTGCCGCTGACGGCCACGGCCAGCTCGGGGCTGACGGTCGCGTTTAATTCCACCACGCCTTCGGTCTGCACGGTCGCGGGCACAACAGCCTCGCTGCTCACTTCGGGAACCTGCATCCTGCAGGCCAAGCAGACTGGCAACGCCAACTACTCCGCCGCTCCGCAGGTGCAGCAGAATGTCACGGTGCATCTGGCCGCGCAGACGATCAGCTTCCCAACCATCGCCGGCCAGGTGGTCGGGGCGAAAGTGACCCTGTCGGCTACAGCCAGCTCCGGCCTGACGGTCGGCTTCACGTCGGCTACAACCTCAGTCTGCACTGTGACCGGAACGACGGCCACGATGGTCACAGCAGGAACCTGCGTGATTCACGCCACGCAGACCGGCAACACCACCTACTCGGCAGCCCCGCTGGTCTCGCAGAGCTTCGCCGTGAAGGCCAACTGACAACCAACTCCAAGCCGGGGAGCGCGCAGCGCACGCTCCCCGGCCTGCTTTAATCGCGGGTGAATCACCTCGGTCGTGCTTCAGGACTTAATCTCGGCTCGATAGTTGAAGCAGCGCGCATTGGCCCGGTCTTCTCTCTGGAGATTCAGGCAGGGTTGAATCTTTCTTTATAGGCCCTTTCTTCCGTTATTCCGGTGTACCAGAAGCCGCACATTTCGACACAGCCGGAGCAGGGAGGCGGTCGGGCTGTTCCGGCGAGGAGTTCGGGCGGGCACTTACTCGATTTGCATTGATAAGCACTGCTCATACGGGTTGCAAACTCGGACCACGGAAGATCAGGTCAGAGAAAAGGCCTCTTCTCGGGAGGGATTCGGGGCGGGGAGGGGGATTCATATCTCAATGTAAGTAGTTGTAAATAAATATGATAAAAAACTAACACGATAAATACACCCAAAAGTACACCCTTCGAAAAATGACCGGGGGTGGCGCTTTTTTGGGGGAAAGCAGTATCAGCAATGGCTGAAGCGGCGGTCGGAATCCGGATGCTTCAATAGTTTGACTGGATTGAGGAGTTGGGCAGGAACACTAAGAGGTAACACTCCAGAAGAAGACACTCCGGCGGTTCTTTCCTTGTTGATTGAGTGAGTCAGCGAGCAGTTGGAGAGTTCAAAGCCGACTCGCAGGCGATCAAAACAGTTCAATTGCGGGCCGGCTGTGATCCTGTTTGTTCTCGCCCCCAGCCACATTGAGATGAGTGACAGTCTGGCTGGCCATTCTGTATTGGTCTTTATGGGCTTCCAGCATTTCCCTGAAATGATGGTCAAATTCCCCATTCCAAAGGGAATCGAACGCCCTTTCAGACATATATTGCATATGGTCACGCATTTCCTTGAGCGCCTCCTGCACATGCTGCATCCTCTGCCGCATCACGTCCTGGAACTGGATGTGACCCAGCGCCTGGGTGAGGCGCTCGACGCTCTCGGCGTAGTTCGCATCCACTTCGGTGATCACTTCCAGAAGCAATTGGCCATTTCTGGCGAACTCCATCTGCATCTGGCCCAACTCTGCCACCAGTTGGCCCATGGCGTTGCTTGCCTCGTACTGTTTTAGTGAAACATGAGCCTCGGCCATCTCCTCATCCACCTTCTTGCAGGTGGCATTGATCTTGGCGGCGATGTCGGTCGCGGCCTTGGTGGAGAGCACGGCCAGCTTCCTCACCTCGAAGGCCACCACGGAAAAGCCCCTGCCGGCACTGCCCGCGCGCGCCGCCTCGATTTCGGCGTTCAAGGCCAGCAGATTGGTTTGCTGGGCGATGGAGGTAATCACTTTAATCAGCGGCGTCAACGCGCCTACCTCGTTCGCCAGCCCTTGAATGCGCCCGAAGTTACTCCTGAACTCCTCAGTCTGCGCCTCCAGTTGCATATCGATGGCGGCGATGACCTGCTTGTTGTTTTCGACGCGCAGGTGGGTGCTTTCGGTCAGTTCCCGGCCGCTCTTGATAGACTGCGCGATGTGTTCCCGCTGCGCATTGGCCTTTTGATTCAGGGCGCCGATCTGCTCAATGACCTTCACGACCTCGCGCTCGGATTCGGCCAGCGAATCGCCAATTTGATCGTGCATCACATCGATGTATGGCTGGGAGTTTCCGATCTCCTCGCCCATTGCCCGACGCCGGATCAGCACAGCGGCGAGCGACGCTTTGCTCATCTCCCCAACCGCGCCCAGATGGGCAATGCCGCGGCGGGCCAGGACCCAGTTTCCCCATTCGACGATGAGCAGGGGAATCACGAGGAAGACGAGAATGAGGGTCGCAACCTTGCCCTGGAGGCCGGTCGGCACCGGGCCGACGAAATAGGTAGTAGAGAGATGAAAGAAAAGAATAGACAGGAGGCCAATCCCGGTCTGGGCGAGGATGCGATTGCGGGCTTTGCTCAAGCGCGGCCTGTGCTCAGGCGCGGCCTCATCTCGCTCGGCCTCCCTGCGGAAGGCCTGCGCGGAAGAAATCCCTTCCAATCCTCGATAGGCCGCTGTCGCCATGCTCTCACGCTCCCGGCAGAACCTTCCTGATGACTCGAATCAGGTCGTCGCCCGATACCGGCTTGACGATCCAGCCGGTGGCGCCGGCGCGCTTGCCCTCGTCGCGCTTAGCGGTGTCGCTCTCCGTGGTCAGGGTCAGGATCGGAATGAATTTCAGCCCCGGCATGGCGCGGACCTTGCCGATCAGTTCTAACCCGCCCATCACCGGCATGTTAATGTCGGTGACGATCAGATTGGGCCGGAGGCCCGCATTCAACTTGTCCAGCGCCGCCTGGCCGTTGTTGGCGCTCTCCACGTCGAGGCCATTCATGGTCAGAGTGGTCTTGAGGCTCATCACCATAGTGATGGAATCGTCTACGACAAGGATCTTCATTGCCATCGAAGCTTCCCCGCAGTGCGGATTGTTGCGTGTACCCCGTCAGGAGCGCAGCTCAGCCTATGCAACCCGCTTGCTTCGGAGTCGCATTGCGTTCATCGGCGGCATCGGCCGGAAGGTGAGCGAGAGCCGGATTCCGGCGCTTGATCCCTGCCTGTTCCATTACTTAACGCCCCGGGCCGCGAACCATCGTGCATATTCCTGATCTTCGGTCTGCATGTGCATGGTTTGCCAGTCCCGCACGAAGTAGAGCAGTTGGGTGTACATGGTCGTATCGCCCTTTTCGTGACGGGCGACAAACTCTCCGACCGTTGCGGCCAACTCCTTATGTTTGGCGCGATGGCTGGCCAGCCCAGAAAACTTAGCGGACTCCATCAGCCTCTCCTCGGAGGCGAAATGCTCGGTAGCTATAGAGACGATCCGGCGTATCAGCGGGCCGGCAACCTCGCTTGCCTTGCCTCTCATCGACGCCGCGTGCAGTTCGTTCAGGACGTTCATCAATGCTTTGTGCTGATTGTCCAGCTCTTCCACGCCCACCGAGTATTTGCCGCTCCAGTTCATTAAGGCCATCCCGCATCTCCCGTTGGATATTGTCCGGCAATGAATCTATCGGCAATATTGCAGAAAAGGCGAGCGGCGGGGAGCGCGATCGAATTCCCGGATTGGCAGATGGTCTTCGTTCCGGGAAATGAACGAAGGCTTCGCGACGCCGGTCTGAGAAAAAGACGCTGCTTCGGTCCATACGCCGATAGAGTTTCCATAGGCCATTTCGCCATGGCCGTGGACCTAGGCCATTGGAAAAATCTAAGAAATATCCGCGCATATCCGACTCGGTAATTGCTGCATCGAGATCGAAAAGATCAAGCCGCGCGGTACGAGCGTGCGATGTCCAGCCGGATCATGGGCAACCGCGCAATCCTCTCAACCCTCAAAACCTTTTTAAGGAGCAGGATGTGCCTGTAACTCTGGAACAGGACGATGCGCTGAGCCTGATTTGCCTGGAGGGCGCAGTCGAGATCGGCTGCGCGGGGGAGTTGAAGAAGCTCCTCGTCCAGGCGCTCGGCTCTGGCTCTGAGGTGCGCGTCTCGTTGGAAGCTGCCGCCGATCTGGATGTGACAGCCGTTCAATTGCTTTGGGCCGCCGCGCGGCAGGCGAAAGCAGCAGGCGTCAATTTCTCCTTTACCGAGCACGTCCCCGGCGAAATTGCCGCCGCGCTGGGCGAGGCCGGTCTTCAGCAGTTTCTTCTTCCAGTAGAAGCCAGATGAGCCAGCGGGGTGTAGGTTGTCGATTTTCAGCAAGGCCGACCAGTTCAAGAATGCCTTCCGCGAGGAGGGCCGCGAGTTGCTCGTCGATCTGGAGTCGGCGCTGCTGGAGCTGAACTCGAACCCCGGCGATCCGGAGCTTGTGGCCCGCATCTTTCGCGCGCTGCATACCATCAAGGGTTCCGGAGCCATGTTCGGCTTCGAGGACCTGGCCACCTTCACCCACAACCTGGAGACGGCCTTCGACGAGGTGCGCAATGGGCGGCTCGCCATCAGTTCGGAGCTGATCGATCTGACGCTCTCGGCGCTCGATCAGATTCGCGCCATGCTCGAAGAGGGCATTGCCGAGGCGGAGTCGGCCGATCCGGAGGCCTGCGCCGAAATCCTGGCCAAGGTGCGCCATCTGACCGGCAAGCCGGAGAAGCAGCCCGTCCAGGGAAAGGCCATGGCAGAGAAGTCCGGTCTCAAAGCGGACACCGGGAGAGCCTCCGAAGCAGCCTCCAACCCGGTGCGGGAGTGGCAGATTCAGTTTGCTCCCGGACCGGATTTCATGTTGAACGGCGCCAATCCCCTGCTGCTCATCCGCGAGCTGCGGCAGATGGGAGGCCTCTCGGTCCGCGCCAGCATGGCGGCCGTTCCGCCGCTGGCCGAGTTGGACCCGGAGCGCTGTTATGTTTCCTGGGAGATGGTCTTGGCCACGGACGCCGAACGCGAGGCCATCCGCGATGTCTTCATCTTCGTCGAAGATTCTTGCGAACTAATCATCGAGCCGGCTGCGGGTCCAGTTTCTGCACCGGCCGCGGAGACCGCCCAGTCAGAGGCGGCCTGCGAGGCGGGCGCGACCGCCGCGGCCCTCTTCGAGCAGCGCGCCGCGGCCGGAGGCCGCCGCGTCTACGACAAGCCCGACAACGCTACCAGCCTGCGCGTGCCCGCCGCCAAGCTGGACAAGTTTGTGAACCTGGTGGGCGAACTGGTGACGGTGCAGGCGCGTCTGAGCGAGATTGCCGCCAAGCACGACGATCCCGAGGTCGCCGCGGTCTCCGAAGAAATTGAACGGCTGACCTCGTCCTTGCGCGAGAACTCGATGAACATCCGAATGACGCCCATTCGCGCCACCTTTGAGAAATTCCGCCGCCTGGTCCACGACCTGGCGCGCGATCTGGGGAAGAATGTCGAGCTGACGATCGAGGGCGCGGAGACGGAGCTGGATAAGACCGTTATTGATCAGTTGAGCGATCCGCTGATGCACCTGATCCGCAACAGTATGGACCACGGCATCGAATCGCCGGAAGAGCGCGCCAAGTGCGGCAAGCCTCCCATGGCGGCCATTCAACTTTCCGCGCGCCACTCCGGCGCCAGCGTGCTGATCGCCGTCTCCGACGATGGCGGCGGCATCGATGCCGAGGCGGTGCGCAGACGCGCCGTCGAGCGGGGCCTGGTCCCGGCCGGCGCCCAGCTTGCCGAGAATGAGATCTTCGCCCTGCTCTTTCAGCCCGGTTTTTCCACGGCCCGCCAGGTCACGGATCTCTCCGGCCGCGGCGTGGGCATGGACGTGGTGCGCAGGAGGGTCGACAGCCTGCGGGGATCGATCGAGGTGGCCAGCAAGCCCGGCGAGGGAACCCGCGTGACGCTCCGGCTGCCGCTGACTTTGGCGATCATCGACGGCCTGCTGGTGAGCATCGCCGAGGCCAGTTTCGTGCTGCCCCTGGCCAACATCCTGGAGTGCATCGAGCTGACCCAGGAGGATATCGAGCGCGCCAACGGCAAGCATATCGCCAACCTGCGCGGGGAGATCGTCCCCTACATCCGCCTGCGCGAGCACTTTTGCATTCGCGCCCCGCGCCCGGCCATCGAGCAGATCATGATCGTCTCCACCGAGGGGGGCCGCTACGGCTTCGTCGTCGACCGGGTGCTGGGCAACTGCCAGACAGTCATCAAGAACCTGGGCCGCGTCTACCGGCATGTGCAGGCAGTCTCCGGGGCGACCATTCTGGGCGACGGCAAGGTGGCGCTGATTCTCGATCCGGAGCGGCTGGCGCAGGATGCGGTGCGCGCCGTGGCCGAGAGCGCGCGCGGCCGTCCCGCCACGCAGCCCCGCGGCCAGCCGGCCGGAGCCGCGCGGCAAAGGCTTTCTTGAGGCATCGTCGCGCTGGAGCGAGCTCTAGCGCCCGTCAATTAACGATTCAACCTGCCTCAGTCTCGCATTCACCGGCTCCCGGCGGACAAGCGGGCCACGGAGACTGGAGCGCGCGAACTCACGCGAAGGAGAGACGAATTTCATGCCGACTACACTGGTAAGCGAGGCCCGGAAGCCGCACAGCGCAGGCCCCGGAAACGGCGGAAACGGACACGATGGAAACGGACATGGAGTCCGCGACCGCGCCGCTTCCAAAGCGCATCAGGCCGTCGAAGACGACTCGATGCTTGTGTTGCAGGAGATCATGCGCCTGGTGGACGCCTCCAAGGAGGGGCGGCTCGCCGAGCGCGGCAAGGCAACCCTGTTCAACGATACGAATCGCGAGATCATTCAGGGCGTCAACGAGATGCTGGATGCGATTCTGCTTCCCATCGGCGAGGGCAACCGCATTCTGGCGCAGATTTCAGCCGGCAAGATCGACGAACTGATTACCCAGAACTACAAAGGCGACCACGAGAAGATGAAGCTGGCCGTCAATAATGTCGCCCAGGTCCTGCAAGGGCTGCAGCGGGAGCTGGCGCGGCTGATCGAGGCCTCCAGGGAGGGGCAGCTCGCCGACCGCGGCAAGCCGGAGCAGTTCCAGGGCGCCTACTCCGAGATCGTGCGCGGCGTCAACGTCATGCTGGACGCGATTCTGCTTCCCATCGGCGAGGGCAACCGCATTCTGGCGCAGATTTCAGCCGGCAAGATCGACGAACTGATCGCCGCGACCTACAAGGGCGACCACGAGAAGATGAAGCAGGCGATCAACAACGTGGCTCAAGTCCTGCAAGCGCTGCACAAGGAGATGGCGCGTCTGATCGAAGCGTCGAAGGAAGGCCAGCTCTCCGAGCGCGGCAAGCCGGAGCAGTTCCAGGGCGCTTTTGCGGAGATTGTGCGCGGCGTCAACACCATGCTGGACGCGATTCTGCTGCCCATCGGCGAAGGCAATCGCATCCTTGCGCAGGTCTCCAACGGAAAGATCGACGAGTTGATCGCTCAGACCTACAAGGGCGACCACGAGAAGATGAAGCAGGCGATCAATAATGTGGCCCAGGTTCTGCAAGGGCTGCACAAGGAGCTGGCGCGGCTGACCGAAGCCTCCAACGCCGGCAAGCTGAGCGAGCGCGGCAAGCACGATCAGTTCAGCGGCGCCTACGCGGAGATCGTGCGCGGCGTCAATGCCATTCTGGATGCGGTGATCGGCCCGCTGAATGTCTCCGCCAAGTACGTGGAGCTGATCAGCAAGGGAGACAATCCACCGCCGATCACCGACACCTACTACGGCGACTTCAACCTGATCAAGAACAACCTGAACACCCTGGTCGCGGCCATGAACGAGATCACCGGGGCGGCCGAGGAGATTGCCAACGGGAACCTGACGGTGGATATTCGCGAGCGCTCGGCGCAGGACAAGCTGATGCAGGCGCTCTCGGCAATGGTCGCCGGGCTTACGCGGACGGTCACCGACATCCGGGGGATTGCCGGGGAGGTGGCGGCTGCCAGCCAGTCCATCTCGACGGCGTCGATCCAGGTGTCGAAGGGCGCCAGCGCGCAGGCGGCGGCGGCCGAGGAAGCCTCCTCCTCGATGGAGGAGATGGTCAGTAACATCAAGCAGAATGCCGACAACGCGTCGCAGACCGACAAGATCGCCAACAAGAGCGCCAAGGACGCGCAGGAGAGCGGCAAGTCGGTTCTGGAGGCGGTATCGGCGATGAAGGAGATCGCCAACAAGATCTCGATCATCGAGGAGATTGCCCGGCAGACCAATCTGCTGGCGTTGAACGCCGCGATCGAGGCGGCGCGCGCCGGCGAGCATGGCAAGGGCTTTGCCGTGGTTGCGGCCGAGGTGCGCAAGCTGGCCGAGCGCAGCCAGAAGGCGGCGGCGGAGATCAATCAGCTCTCCTCGACGACGCTGCGGGTCTCAGAGAAGTCGGGCGAGATGCTGGACAAACTGGTGCCCGACATTCAGCGCACGGCCGAGCTGGTGCAGGAGATTTCGGCGGCCAGCAAGGAGCAGGATACCGGCGCCGAGCAGATCAACAAGGCGCTTCAGCAACTGGAGAAGGTGATCCAGCAGAATGCCTCGGCTTCCGAGGAGATGGCCTCGACGACCGAAGAGCTGACCGGCCAGTCCGATCAACTGGTCAGCGCGCTGGGCTTCTTCCACACCGGAGACGAAAACGGCGGGCACAAGGGCGGGGGCGCAAAGGCCGCAAAGCCCGCTCACGGCGCATCGACGCGGAACTCAGCTTCGGCGGCTCATGCCGCATCGGGCGCCAAGCCGGGAGGCGGAGTCAATCTCCGGCTCAAGGACAAACACGACGAACTCGACGGGGAGTTCGAGCGCTACTGACCGGGGCTCCGCCGCGCGGCGGATCCAGAGAGCGGTTCTTCAGGCTGGAGAACCGCTCCCGTCTTCACCAGTGAGAGAGGAGTTCGAGTATGAGCGTTAGCGAAATCACGGAGAGCCGGCAGTATCTCACCTTCAAGCTCGGCAACGAGATCTTCGCCACCGATGTGGCAAAGGTAAGGGAGGTGCTCGACCTGACCACCATCACCCAAATCCCCCGCACGCCGGATTTCATGGCCGGGGTGATCAACCTGCGGGGCAGCGTGGTCCCGGTCGTCGATCTCAGGCTTTGCTTCGAGATGTCGAAGACCGAGAGCACGCGCAACACCTGCATCGTCGTCGTCGAGGTATTGCTCGACAACGAATCGACGGTCATCGGCGCGCTGACCGATTCGGTCGAGGAGGTGATCGATCTGGAGCCGGATCAGATTCAGCCGGCGCCGCGGATCGGAACCCAGATCCGGACAGATTTCATCAAGGGAATGGGGAAGCGCGACACCCAGTTCATCATGATTCTGGACATAGATCGCGTCTTCTCGGCCGAGGAGCTTGCGGTGGTTCGGGGACAGGAAGCCGGCAAACAGGAACACGGCAAGAAGGAGGCCGGTAAGAGGCCCGTGGAGAAGCAAACGGCCGTTGAACAGCTTGTGGGAGCAGCCGCGTAAGGGAGGGAACGGGGCGGCTCCTACCGCCCCGCTCAGGCGATGAGTGTACACGACGAATCGATTTCCGGGAGAGACTATGCACGCCTCTGCGAGCTGATTTACGCTGAGGCGGGCATTCACCTGGGCGCGGAACGCAAGACCATGCTTGAGGCGCGCATCAAGCGGCGCCTGAAGATCCTCAACCTCGACTCCTACACCGACTACTGCGATTACCTCTTCGGGCGCACAGGTCTCAAGGAGGAACTCAGCCACCTGATCGACGTGGTAACGACTAACAAGACCGATTTCTTTCGCGAGCCGGGACACTTCAATTTTCTGGTGGAGAAGGCGCTTCCCGAGCTGGCCGAGCGTATCGCCGGACGTCCGTTTGTGATCTGGAGCGCGGGCTGCTCGACCGGCGAGGAGCCTTACACGATGGCCATCGTGCTCAGCGAGTACAGTCTGGCTCACCCCGGCTTCCGCTTTCACGTTCTGGCCTCCGACATCTCCAGCATCGTGCTGTCCAAAGCCGAGCAGGCCGTCTACGCCAGTGACATTGTGGCTCCGGTGCCGCCCCTGCTGCGGCGCAAATACTTCATGCGCAGCCGCAAACCCGGCTCCGAGCAGGAGCGTATCGTGCCGGAGCTGCGCAAGCTGGTCGAGTTCCGCCGCCTCAACTTCATGGATGCCGATTACGGCATGAGCGAGAAGGCCGACGCCATCTTCTGCCGCAACGTCATCATCTATTTCGACCGCGCGACTCAGCAGCGGATTCTCCTCCGGCTCTCCAACTGTCTTGCGCCGGGCGGGTATCTCTTCGTCGGCCATGCCGAGACTCTGCACGACATGGATCTGCCGCTGACGCCGGTCGCTCCGGCACTTTACAGGAGAATCGATGGCCGCGTCTGACGCAGTGGCGAGTGGGCCGTTGCCCGAGGTCTACGTGCAGCCCGGCGAGTCGCGCCTGGTCCGCGAGCCGTCGATCCTGCGGACATTGCTTGGCTCGTGCGTCGGCATCGCCTTTCGGATTCCGCGGCTGGGCGTGGGCGCGCTCTGCCATCCCATGTTGCCGCGCTGCCCGGCAAAGCCTGGGGCGCCGATCGCCCGCTCCGCCGGCCGCCGCTACGTGGACTTCGCCATCCGAGATATGGCTCAGCACTTCGACCGGTTGGGCGCTCGCCGCGGCGAGGTCGAGGTCAAGCTCTTCGGCGGCGGAGATGTGTTGTTGATGGTCGAAGACAAGGCTCGGCCCACGGTGGGCAAACTGAACATCGAAGTCGCGATCAAGGTTCTCGAAGAGGAGGGCTTTGCCGTCATGGCTTCTTCGTTGGGAGGCAAGCGCGGCATCAACATTCGCTTCAATACCCAAACCGGGGAGGTGCTGCTCGAACGGCACTCTGAAACCCGATTGGACTTCCAGCCCCCGGTGGGCGAGCGAGGTTGCCGGGATGAGGCATGACACGGAAGAACAAGCAATGAGGCGCAGCGCATGAGCACACAGAAGATTCGCGTTCTGATCGTGGATGACTCCGCGGTGGTGCGTCAGACACTGCGCGAGGTCCTCGAGTCGGACCCGGAGATCGAGGTCATCGCCGTGGCCGGCGATCCTTTCGTGGCCGCCGAGCGGATTGCCGAGCAGGTCCCCGACGTGATCACCCTCGATATAGAGATGCCCCGCATGGATGGGCTAACCTTTCTCAAGAAGATCATGAGCCAGCATCCCATCCCGGTGGTGATCTGTTCGAGCCTGGCCGAGGAGGGCGCGCAGAGCACATTCCGGGCGCTTGAATATGGCGCGGTGGAGATCATCACCAAGCCGCGCATGGGCGCCAAGCAGTTTCTTGAGGACTCGCGCATCGAAATCTGCAATGCGGTGAAGGCGGCCGCGGGCGCAAGGCTGCACAATCTCTCGCCCAGCCACACCGTCGAACCCAAGCTCAATGCTGACTGCATTCTTTCGCAAGGCACACACGCCATGGCGGAAACCACGGAGAAGGTGGTCGCGATCGGCGCGTCCACGGGAGGAACTGAGGCGCTCAAGACCGTCCTCGAGGCGCTGCCCGCCGATACTCCCGGCATCGTGATCGTGCAGCACATGCCTGAGCTGTTTACGCGCGCCTTTGCCGCCCGCCTCGACGGCCTTTGCGCCATCACCGTCAAGGAGGCGGAAACCAACGACACTGTCATTCGCGGACGCGCGCTGATTGCGCCGGGAAACCATCACATGCTGCTCAAGCGCAGCGGGGCGCGCTACTATGTCGAGATCAAGGATGGGCCGCTCGTCTGCCGCCACCGGCCCTCGGTGGATGTGCTCTTCCGCTCCGCGGCCCGCTATGCCGGACGCAACGCGGTGGGCGTCATCCTCACCGGAATGGGGGACGACGGCGCGCGCGGAATGTTGGAGATGAAGCAGGCCGGCGCCATGACCATGGCGCAGGATGAGGCCAGTTGCGTGGTCTTCGGCATGCCCAAGGAGGCCATCAAGCTGGGCGGGGTAGACAAGATTCTACCGTTACAATCGGTGGCCATGGCAATTCTCTAATTGCTGTTGTTTCAGAACGCAAGTGGTCCGCTGTGCTGATCTGACAGATTTGTCTTGACAATTATGAGCTCGACTTGCGTAATGGTCAGGCAGTGCGCTTCCAGTGCAGCGTCAGCACACCACGGCAAGCGTACAAGACTGCGCGGCGGTCGGTTTTCTCCGCTGCGGGTCATCTTGCTCTCGCTCGATCTTAATTCTGACACACCACGCGGACCCTGGCCGGCTCTCTTTTCTTCATCACCTTCACGGTTCGATTTGTTGTGGTTCATGAGGCGTCTATCATCCGCGCCTTCATGCTTGGAATCCACTACTCTCTCTCCCGTGCACTTCACATGAAGCCCTGTTAATACCTCAGAATAGGGCGTTGACGCATAATACATACTGGATGTAGGATGCGTCAGATGAGATACCGTATGGTCTCATCGAGGAAGACGACCGCCCGACCGAAGCGAAGAGTCGTTGCTCCCGCGGAGTCGCGCACTCAACTCCGGCTCACCGTCGATTCCAAATTCACCAAGAGCTATTTCAGCCAACTGTTTGGCGTACTGAAAATCCGGCGAAAGAACGCTCTTGCGGAACACATCATCATGAGTTTCAAAACCAAGGCCGCGCAGGCATAGCTTGTTGCGTTCTATAGCGGCCCGTGGCTGGACATTCCGTTTCAGAGCATTGACACATCGTTCGTTTTCCCATTGACCCACGAGATTGCCGACGAACTGGAGAGAGTGGGCGGGGAAGTTTTTGGAGGCGTGAACAGATCCAAGACGTTTCGCGTGATGGTGGCCTACTTTGCAACGCAGCTGCACCTGGATGCATCTGGACGCAGAAAGATGTAAAGCCTAGCATTTGCTAGGCTTTACGTCTTTCTATTGGATGTCTTGGGATGCTCTTGGAAGGGGTCCTGGCGGAGAGAGGGGGATTCGAACCCCCGATAGAAGTTTTAGCCCCTATAACGGTTTAGCAAACCGCCGCCTTCAGCCACTCGGCCATCTCTCCGGGTCACAAATGGGATTATACCGGAAGTTGGGGTGGCTGCGCGGCGGAAGCTCCGATGAAAAAGAGACCTCTTGAGTTTGGTGGCTTCCCATCCTTTCCTCGAAGAATGCCAAAAGTCCCAGCACGGAGCCTTTCTGCCGGCCGGCGGGTCTAACTCTGGCCGGGGCTCGTACCGGCGAGCCTGGCCTTGTTCTCTTCAAACTGCCGGGCGGAGTGCAGCACCTGGTCGCGGGCATAGGCTGCATCATGCCAACCTTTGATCTCGACGCGCTTACCCTCCAGATCCTTATAGATGGAGAAGAAGTGGGTGATCTCCTTGAGCATGTGGGGGTAGACGTCGGTGTAGTTCCACACGTTGGCGAAGCGGGGGTTGTTCTTGCCCACCGCCAGCACCTTTTCGTCCAGAATGCCCTGGTCCATCATCTCCAGCAGGCCGATGGGACGCACCTCCTGCACACAGCCGGGAAAGCTTGGCCCCGGCACCAGCACCAGAACATCCAGCGGATCGCCGTCATCGCTCAGAGTGGAGGGAATAAAGCCGTAGTCGCCGGGATAGTGCACCGGGGAGTGCAGGTTGCGGTCCAGCTTGAAGACGTGCAACTGCTTGTCGTATTCGAACTTCTGAGTTCCGTCCAGGGGGATTTCAATGACCGCGCGGAAGACCTCCGGGGAACGATCGCCAATCGGCAGCTCAAGATAATTAACCATCAGGCTTGCTTCTCCTCAGGTGGGGTTGCTCCGGTACGGGGAATCGGACTGGAGATCGGGCAGCCATGCGAACTGCGCCCCAGCCGAAGACCTGCCGCCTGGGTGGCAACCGGGGTTCCCGACCTGTCCCGGAGCTAATATAATCGTTGATGATGAATGCGCATGTCTATGTCACGTTGAAAACCTCGGTCCTGGATCCGCAGGGCCAGACCATCCAGAATGCCCTGCGGAAGATCGGATTTGCGGATGTAACCGCTGTGCGGCAGGGCAAGTATTTCGCGCTTTCGCTCGCCGAAGGCCTCTCGGCCGAGGCCGCGCGCGCCCTGGTGGAGCGAATCGCCCGCGAGGTGCTGACCAACCCGGTGATTGAGGAGTTCACATACCGCCTGGAGGAATAGTGCGCCCTGGCTCCGGCTGGCAGGACGCGGGCAGCGCGCGAGCGGCAGGAAGTGAATTCTTGCCCCTCGGGCGCTGTGCTGATTATTGCTTTCCCAGTCCGTATTGGATTAGGGTATACTGTGCGGAAATCCGGAGGAAGCATGATTTCGAAATCTCTCGTCCGCGGAGTCTTTCATTCGCCAATCTCCCGCCTTGCGGGTGTACTGCTTGCGCTGCTCGCCTGGAACAGCTCTGGTCTCTGCGACCCGATTCACGAGGCAGCCGAACAAGGTGACCTGGCGACGGTCACCGCGCTGGTGAGCGCCACTCCTCGCTTGATTGGGGCCAAGGACGAGGCCGGTGAGACGCCGTTGCACCTGGCGGCCCGTGCGGGCCATAAGGAGATTGTCGAGTTTCTGCTGAGCCGCAAGGCCGACGTCAACGTCAGAGACAACGATGGCGATACGCCCTTGCACCTGGCGGCGCGTATGGGCGAAAAGGACGTGGCGGAGTTGCTGCTGGCCCGCAAAGCCGATGTAAACAGCAGGGACGACGGCGGCTACACGCCTTTGCACCTGGCCGCGGTCGACGGCCATGCGGACGTAGCTGCCCTGCTGCTGGGCCACAAGGCTGACATTAATGCCAAAGACAACGACGGCAATACGCCTTTGCACCTGGCGGCGCGCTCGGGCGCAAGGGATGTTGTGCAACTGCTGCTGGCCAACAGGGCCGACGTCAACGCCAGAAACAAGGACGGCGATACGGCCTTGCATCTGGCGGCTTCAGACGACCAGGAGGAGACGGCGGAGTTGCTGATTACCGAGAGAGCCCAGGTGAATGCCCGGGACACCCTCGGCAGTACGCCTTTGAATCTCGCGGACCAGAAAGGCAACAAGAACATGGTGGATCTGCTGCGCCGCAACGGCGGCCACTAACCGCCGCCTGCGGCCGTCCCTGCCGGCTGTGATGACGGGGATGAGCTTCCGGAACCTGGAGCGGCCTTTCCCAATAGTGATCGCTCCCGGCAATGCCGAAGAGGCCCGGTGGTTCCCCGTTGCTGATGGGATCTCCGCCGGACCCGCGAATTCCTCAATCCTCCGCCCTCGCGCCACGTCGCTGTTTCCGTAGCGTCGTTTAGAATCCTTATATGTGCGGAATCGTAGGTTATGTCGGTCCCAAGAAGGTTGTCCCCGTCATTATCGAAGGGCTGCGGCGGCTGGAATACCGTGGCTATGACTCGGCAGGCATCGCGGTCGGCAGCCCTTCCCGCTCCACGCTTGAGGTTCGCCGCGCGCCGGGCAAGCTGGGCAACCTCGAGGAAGTCCTGCGCGAGCATCCCCTCGACGGCAGCTTTGGCATCGGCCACACCCGCTGGGCCACCCACGGCCGCCCCACCGAGGAGAACGCCCACCCCCATCGGGACTGCTCCGGCCGCATCGTCGTGGTCCACAACGGCATCGTTGAGAATTACCTGGAGCTGAAGCGCGAACTTACCGCCCAGGGCCACAAATTTGTCACCGAGACCGACACCGAGATCATCGCCCACCTGATCGAACAGGTGCAGCAGGATGCGGATGCCGCCGGCCTGCCGATTTCCCTTGAAGTGGCTCTCCGCCGCGCCGTGAAGCGGCTCACCGGAGCCTTTGCGCTGGGCGTTCTTTCGGCCCTCGAGCCGGACAAGATTGTGGTAGCGCGCTTCGGACCGCCCGTGATCATCGGCGTGGGCGAGGGCGAATCCTTTGTCGCCTCCGACGTGCCCGGCGTATTGCACCACACCCGCAACATCTACTTCCTCGCGGACGGCGACATGGCCATCCTGACGCTTGCGGGTGTCGCCCTGACCGACTTTGACGGCAATCCCATCCAGCGCGCCATCACCCGCATCCAATGGGATCCGATTCAGGCCGAAAAGGGCGGCTACAAGCACTTCATGCTTAAGGAGATCTGGGAGCAGCCGCGGGCCATCACCGACACCACGCTGGGCCGCGTTTCGCTCGATTCCGGCAAGGTCTTCCTGGGCGAGATGAAGATCGCCGACGACGAATTGGCCTCAGCCTCCAGCATCAACATCGCCGCCTGCGGCACCAGTTGGCATGCGGCCCTGGCAGGCAAATACATGATCGAGCGGCTGGCCCGCCTGCCCGTCGATGTGGACTACGCCAGCGAGTACCGCTACCGCAACCCCATCCCCGACCGAAACGCGCTCGGGCTGCTCATTACCCAGTCCGGCGAGACCGCCGACACGCTGGCCGCGCAGCGCGAGATGATCTCGCTCGGCTCAAAGACCGTGGCCATCTGCAACGTGGTGGACGCCATGGTAGCCCGCGAGGCTCACGGCGCCATCTATACCCACGCCGGCCCGGAGATCGGCGTCGCCTCTACCAAGGCCTTTACTGCGCAGCTCACCGCCCTTTTTCTGCTGGCGCTCAAGCTCGGACAACTGCGCGGCCGCATCGACCAGACCCAGTCGGTCGCCTTCATCGAAGAACTGAGCCGCATTCCCCACAAGATCGAGGAGGTCCTGCGCTCCCGTTCCGCGCAGTGCGAACAACTGGCCAAAGAGTTCTCCACCGGCCGCGACTTCCTCTATCTCGGCCGCGGCATCCACTTCCCCATTGCTCTGGAAGGCGCGCTGAAGCTCAAGGAAATCTCCTATATTCACGCCGAGGGCTACCCGGCCGGCGAGATGAAGCACGGCCCCAATGCCCTGATCGACGAGACCCTGCCCGTGGTCGTGCTGGCCACCCGCGATGAATCCGACCCCGCCTCAAAGTTGCGCTACGAGAAGACACTTTCAAACATCCAGGAAGTGACTGCCCGCTCCGGCCGGGTGATCGCCGTGGCCACCGAGGGCGACGCCACCATCGGCAGCCTGGTCGAGCACGTCATACCCATCCCCCCGGCCATTGAATTGCTCTCGCCGCTTATCGAAATCGTGCCGCTGCAACTGCTGGCCTACTACATCGCCGTCCGCCGCGGCTGCGACGTGGACCAGCCCAGAAACCTGGCCAAGTCGGTGACGGTCGAGTAGGATTTTCGGGGCTTTGCGCAAAATGAACCGAGTGGAAATGCGTCAGCCTGCCAGAGCCTCGACCACGGCTTCGGGACGGCGAGCAATTACGGTGAGGTAGGCCCGTGCGGCGCGGTCGGGACGACGCCGGCCTTGCTCCCAGTCCTGCAAGGCGCGCGGGTCGAGCGCAAAGCGGCGCGCAAATTCAGCGCGGCTGAGCCCGGTGACCGCGCGCACGGCCCGCACATCCACATCCAGCGCGAGCGGAAAATGATGCACTGCCGCTGGCGAAGCTTTGCCCTCGGCAATTTCGGCCGCCTCGCGCATGGCCTCGACAAATTCGTTTGCGACATTGTTCCGCTTCAATGGTTTCCCTTCTGCGTCTGCTGCTGGAGGCGCGGATGCAGGGCTGCGATCACGGCGGTTGGATTCTTTGCGATGACGGTAAGAAAGGCTCTGGCCGAGGACTCTGGGTTGCGCCGGCCGCCTTCCCAATGCTTGACGGCATCGCGCGAAAAACCAAAGGTATCCGAAAAGCGCGCCTGCGTCATCTTGAGGCGCTTTCTTATGCCTCTGACATCGACTTCGGCAGGGAGGGTGACCTTGCAGCCAGATGTCTCACCCGCAAGGAAAGCCTCCACTTCGTCCAGTCCGGTCGTCAGGTCGTCAAAAAGCTTCGTCATGGGCTACCTCCTGTATTTCGCAAAGATTTCATCGGCACGCTTGGCCAGTTCGTTGCGCTCTTTCTTTGTCAGGTTGTCCTTTTCGTTCTTGGCATAAGCGGCAACGAGGAAGATTGGGAATGCGTTGCTGCGCAGGATGTAAATCACACGCGCGCCGCCGCGCTTTCCCATGCCGGCACGGGCGACCCGCACTTTGCGGAACCCTCCCGTTCCCTGAATGACCTCGCCGCACTCTGGATCTGCCGACACCATGGCAACGATTTGCTCTCGTTCGGTTTCCGTGAAGAGGGACTCAGCTACCCTGAGATAGCCCGACATCTCAACGTCGGTCTGCACAATTCTCTTGTACTCCATTGGACACTTTTTGTCAAAAACCATCTGGACTAACGGGCCTGTTATGAAAACCCGGCGAGATCCAGAATCTTGCCGTTCTTCGCGTCGACCACAGTGATTCCTGCTCTTCGATAGCGCTGCCAGCCGTAGGAATCTTTATGCTCCTCCAGCAATTTATGTTCCTCTTTTGTGATCGTGCAGCCTTTTGCTTTCTTGAGGATTCGCTCTGCATTCTGCGCACCACCTGCCAGAAGTTCCTCTGCCATTTTTGCCCGCTGAAAAACGTGGTCATGCGTAAGCTTGCTCTCGGGGGATTTGTATGCAGTCGCCGAGCAGTACCGCGTTCTATCCTTCGCTACACTCTCAGCCTCAGTGATCTTCCAGAGAGCAAGTTTCAGGAATTCTTTTCTATGTTCGAGCAGGATAGTTGGCTCCTCCAGAAGCAGCAGCTTGACCAGCGCAGTTGCGCTACATAATCTCTGCGTTGCACTCTCATGCACTTTGAACTCATATTTCGCGTCTTTGGACATGGTTTCGTTCCTCGCCTTTTCCTCGGGCCATTCTACCTTCAGCGACATTCCGACAGGTCAATATTCTTTTGGCTAAATGAGGCCCGCTTTCAATGGCTCTAGACCGTCACCGCCGCCGGGAGGATGTCATCGACATCGACCCACGGGGTGGGGCAGTTGCCGGTGAAGCAGGCCGCGCGGTAACCCGTTTGCTCTTCGCTTTCACGGCAGTTGAGCGGCTTGAGGCCGCATCGCCAACAGGGCGAGGGCGGTTGGGATCACCAGCAGATAGCACGCCGCCGCGGCCAGCATCGTCACATTGATGCCGAACGACATGCTGATGATCACGCTCAGCACTGACGCCAGAACGCCGGTCGCGCCGTTGATTCCCCAGAACCATGGCGTTGGCCCGGTGTCGATGGCCGAGACCAGCCGCATTCCCGTGGGGAATGCAAAGCCGAGCAAAAAGCCCAGCGGCATAATTGCCGCCAGCGAGACGCCGATGCGCACAAGCCGCTCCCGATCCGTGGTGGCCTGAAAGACCGACGGCAAAATCCACTGCATCACCGCCAGATAGGCCACGACGATGCTGCCCCAGGCCAGCAGCTTTGCGCGCGTGCTCAGTTTGAGCCAATCCGAGGCAAGGCTGCCCAGCCCGGAGGCCAGGATCAGGCTGAACAGGCACACGCTCAGAGAGTAGATAGGATGGCCCAGATACACGCTGAAATACTGCAGGAGCGCAATCTCGGCCAGCATGAAGCCCATCCCGATCAGCGAAAAATAAGCGCTGCCGGCCACCGCCAGAGGCCGCGCGCACTGGCGCGCCGCGCTCCGCAGAGGCACAAGAATCGTCACAATCACCGCGACGATCGAGATGAACAGAATGATCAGCAGCACGGCGGAGGCGACGAGATTGCCCCACCAGACGCCGCCAATCTCGCGGCTTCGTTCCACGCGCAGAACGGTCAGGAGGCCCCGGATATCGAAGATGCGCAGTTGGTTAAAAAAGAACGGCCGCTCGTCGGTCGGCACCGTGAGATCGAGATAAGTGGAACCCAGCACCTGATTCAGCGACGCGAGGTCGCGGCTGCCGACAATCCGGCTCAGCAATTCGGACTCTGACGGGCGCTCCGGCGAGAGCACTTCGGCGAATCCGCCATCCCGCACCGCGTCATGAAGAATGCGCAACTCTTCTACGGTGAAAGGCGACCTCGACAGCACGAGCGTTGCGAGTTTGCCGTTGGTTGCGACGAACAGATGCGGGCGCGCGTCCTTCACCCCGGCATCCAGCAAGGCGGCCGTCGCCAATCCGATCATTCGTCCCGTCTCGTTGACCTCGCCGGGGGCATACCAGCGGCTCACGGTGAAGATGCCGTTTGGGTTGAGGGTCTTCAGAAAGGCCCTCCAACCCTCCAGCGTATAGAGGCCATTCTCGCTCAGGCTGAACGCGCCGGCGCCAGTGGCCGCCCATGTGTCGGCTACGGTCATCTGCACCAGATCGAACCGTTCGTCCGTGGCTGCAAACCAACTGCGCGCATCATCGACGTGCAGCTTCAGATTCGGAAGCGCCGTCAGATTGGAAAAGCTCTTGTAGAACGGATCGCGCGTGTGCAGATCGACGATGATCGGATTCAGTTCCACGCCAGTTATGTCGGTTACACCGAAGAGATGAGCCGACAAAATGTCCTGGCCGCCGCCGACACCGATCACCGCGGACTTGTGGATGCCGGGAAGACGATAGGCCAGATTGACCAGATCGTATTTGAGAAAGTCAATCGACTTATTGGTTCCGTCATAGTGGAACATGTTGGAGGCGTTAAACAAGTCATCAATACCGATGACAACCTTGGGGACGCGTAGGTCAGCCGGCAGCCTGGAAGACGATGCCCACAAATCGGGGGGCATTATGCGGGGGCGGGAAGCCCGGATGCGCGAATAGGAATTCCACTTCTCGTACTGGCCGAATTTACCGCGAAAATCGACCGTATCCTTGGCCATGATCGGGCTGAAACCTATCGGCGAAAGCGCATTGAACAGAGCAACCGCCAGCAGGGCAACCACCACCGTCACCGGCTGCCGCCACCAGGGCTTTGACGGGAGAAGCCGCCGGTCCTCGGTGCCCTCGGCAAAAGCCAGCGAGGAAAGGCCGGAGATTGCGCCGGTCACAAAGACAGCCGACGGGCCGTCCACGACATTCAGCAGAACAAGCACCGAGACGCATCCCAGCGCCGCGCCGAGAAGGTCCACGCCGTAGACCTGTCCGGTCGGGAACGGGCTGCGCGTCAGAGCCAGGCACACCACGACTCCGGCGAATACGTAGGGCGCGGCCATCACGGCCGACAGCAGCGCCCACGAAACCACCATGGTGAGCGACAGTGCGGGCGCGGTGATCAGGCAAAACTGCAACACCATCGACGCGGGCATGGCCAGCGCCGTCAACAGCGCAAAATTCGACAGGGTAACGGGCAGTTTCTCCGGTTGCAGCCGCTCCCGCCGCAGATAGACCCAGACCGCGCCGACGGTCATGCCCAGCATGGCGATGCTGATGGCAAAGAAAGCCATCGAGTACCATGCAATCACCGACATGATGCGGGTCTCAAGAATCTGAAACTGCAAGGAGGAAAAGGCAATCAGGAATACGCCGGTCAGAAACGGGGCCTTGCGCAAGCCGCTCGTCGATGCCATCGGGGCAGACCTCATGAGAATTCAAGCGTGCCCTCATGCTAGCAGACCAAACAACGCTGGTTGAAAGCGGAGCCGCGGAAGAGAGGTTGCTACATGCCAACTGTCGCCGGCAGAATCTCTTCCACATCGACCCACTGGGTGGGATAGTTGCCGGTGTAACAGGCAGTGCAGTATCCCGTGTGCTCTTCGCCTTCGCAGCAACGGAGCAGGCCTTCGAGGGATAAGTAAGACAGCGAGTCGGCTTCGATGAAACGGCGAATCTCTTCGATAGAGTTATTAGCTGCAATCAACTCGCTCTTGCTGGGGGTATCCACGCCGTAAAAGCAGGGTGAAATGGTGGGCGGACAACTGATGCGCAGATGAACTTCCCTGGCGCCTGCGCCGCGGACCATGCGGACGATCTTCCGGCTCGTCGTCCCGCGAATGATGGAGTCGTCGATGAGGATGACGCGCTTGCCTTCGAGCAAATTGCGGACGGGGTTGAGCTTGAGGCGGACGCCGAAGTCGCGGACACGCTGCTCGGGCTCGATGAAGGTGCGGCCGACATAATGATTACGGATGAGGCCCATGCGGAAGGGAATGCCTGCCTCTTCCGCGTATCCCATGGCCGCGGTAACTCCGGAGTCGGGAACGGGGACGACCAGATCCGCGGGCACGCCGGACTCGCGCGCCAGTTGGCGGCCCATCTGGTCGCGGCTCTCCTGCACCCACCGACCGAAGATGCGCGAGTCGGGCCGCGCGAAGTAGACATGTTCAAAAATGCAACTGGACTGCGCGACGCCGTTTGCGTACTGGCGGCTGGTGACGCCGTCCCCGGTGACCATGACCAATTCGCCGGGCAGCACATCGCGAATGTACTCGGCGCGGAGTAGGTCGAATGCGCACGTCTCGGAGGCGAAGACGATCGTCTCGGAACCGTCGGGATTCTTCATGCGCCCCATGGAGAGAGGACGAAAGCCCCGTGGATCGCGAGCGGCAAAGATGCGGTCGCGGGTCATCATCACGATGGAAAAAGCCCCCTCGACCTGAGAGAGCGAGTCGGCGATGGCATCGACCAGCGTAGCGGCGCGGGAGTGGGCGATAAGCTGAACGATGATTTCAGAATCCGACGTGGTCTGGAAGTATGCGCCGTCGCGCTCCAGACGCGCGCGCACATTGCCCAGGTTGACCAGGTTGCCGTTGTGGGCGATGGCGATGAGTCCCTTGGTGGAGTCGACGCGGATGGGCTGGGCATTGAGCAGCGCCGAGTCGCCGGTGGTGGAGTAGCGCGTATGGCCGATGGCCATGGGACCGGGGAGCTTGGCCAGAACATCGTCGGTGAATATCTCCGAGACCAGGCCCATGCCCTTGATATTGGCGAGGTGAAGGCCATCGGCGGTGGCGATGCCGGCCGACTCCTGGCCGCGATGCTGCAAGGCGTAAAGTGCGAGATAAGCCTGGCGGGCTGCTTCGGGGTGGCCGTGAATGGCGACTACGCCGCACTCTTCGCGAAGCTTGGGGTCTTCGATAGGGAACAGGGACGAAAGCGCCGAACCGGCTTTGCGGCAATTGGAAGAGCCTGGATTTTGAAAGGGCACGGCTTTAGCCGTGCCGCTAATTAATGCTATATGGCTTTGGGGCTTTAGCCCCTGAGGGAAGCTCCTCTCCAAAGCCGGTATTCCCGCCGCGGCTAAAGTCGCTGCTCCTCGTTTAGAATCCATGTCGGCACGGCTCGAGCCGTGCCCTTTCAAGACCTCGGCAAGCGATAGATCGGCGACGCCCGCAACCCCCTGATAAAGCCGCCGCCTCATGCCGTCACCTCGCCGTGGAGGGTGACTTCCAGGGCCGAGGCCCAGGGCTTGCGAAGATCCGCGAGCGGAGCCACGATGAACGGTTCGCCGTCGACTGAGATCTCCAGGCTGGCTCCGCCGGTTGTGCCGATGCGAGCAACAAGGAAGCTGTATCTTCCGGCCAGTCTCTCGATCTCAGCGAGGTTGCTGGGATCGGTCGTGACAAGCACTCTGGAGGCCGGCTCGGCGAAGAGGCCGAAGAGCGGATGAACCATCAGCGACTTATCCTGCTCGACAGTTGCGCCCATTCCATTGGGAAATGCACCCTGGGCCAACGCGACGGCGATGCCGCCATCGGAGATGTCGCGCGCGGAGCGCATCAGGCCTTCTGCGGCCAACTCGGCCAGCAGCTTGTGCAGCCTGGCTTCGGCGTCGAGATCGAGCGCCGGCGGAGTGCCCCACAGCCCGCCGAGAACCACCTTGGCGTATTCCGACGAACCGAAGCTGGCCAGATTCTCCGCGGCCGTGGCGTCGGGCTCTTCCGGGTCTGCATCCGCCACCGGCTCCTGCGGCAAGGTTTCCACCGGGTAATATCGCATCGGCTCGGGCTTGAAGGGAACTTCAAGGTCCGGATTCGGTTCTTCACCCAGCGCAACCGGCCACAGCAGCACAATCGCATCGCCCGCCTTGCTAAACTCCGCCGGAACCGCGAGGTTCACATCCTCCAGAATTCCCACGATCCCCAGAACCGGCGTGGGATAGATCCCTTCGCCCCGTGTCTCGTTGTAGAGCGAGACATTTCCGCCGGTGATGGGCGTGCCCAGGGCGATGCAGGCCTCGGCAATGCCATCGATGGCCGCGGATAGCTGGGCCATGATCTCAGGCTTCTCTGGGTTGCCGAAGTTGAGGCAATTAGTCGCGGCCACCGGAGTTGCGCCGGTCATGGCCACCTTGCGGGCGCACTCAGCTACGGCGTGCATCGCGCCCAGCTTCGGGTCGAGGTATGCCCACCGGCCATTGCCGTCCAGGGCCATCGCCAGGCCGATCTCCCCGATTGGCCCATCCGCCGCGTCCGGCTTGGCCGTGCCCTTGATCCGCATTACGCCGGCCTCGCCGCCGGGGCCGATGACCGTATTTGTTTGGACCATGCTGTCGTACTGCTCGTGAACCCAGCGCTTGGAGCAGACATTGGCGCTGGCCAGCAGCTTCTTCAAATCGGCCACGTAGTCCCGGTCTTTGGCCAGCTCGACGCGAATTCTATGAGAAGGCTCGAGCGAGATGGGCGGCTTCCATGTGCCCACCGGCCGATAATAGAGTGGCGCGTCGTCCGTCAGCGATTGGTTGGGAATATCGGCCACCAGCACGCCGTGGTGGCGAATGCGCAGCCGCGGCTCCGGCTGTACCGTGCCCACGATCACCGCGTCCAGTCCCCATTTGGCGAAGACTTTGAGGACTTCATCTTCTCTGCCCCTGGTGGCCACCAGCAGCATCCGCTCCTGGCTTTCAGAGAGCATGATCTCGTAAGCGGTCATGGCGGTCTCGCGCTGCGGGACCAGGTCGAGTTCGACATCCAGGCCCACGCAGCCGCGCGCCCCCATCTCGCAGGTCGAACAAGTCAATCCAGCAGCCCCCATATCCTGAATGCCGACGATGGCGCCGGTCTGCATCGCCTCCAGGCAGGCTTCCAGAAGCAGCTTCTCCATGAAAGGATCGCCCACCTGCACGTTGGGCCGCTTGGCCTCGGTGCCCGCGTGGAACTCTTCGCTGGCCATGGTCGCGCCGTGAATCCCGTCGCGCCCTGTCTTGGCTCCCACGTAGATCACCGGGTTGCCCGTGCCGCTGGCCTTGCCATAGAAGATCTCGTCCTTGCGGACCAGGCCGAGTGCGAATGCATTCACCAGCGGGTTGCCGCTGTAGCACGGCTCGAACTTGGTCTCGCCGCCCAGGTTGGGCACGCCGAAGCAGTTGCCGTAGCCGGCGATCCCGCTGACCACGCCCTCGACCACCGAGTGATTCCGGGCGATGAGCTTCCGCTCGTCCTCGTCCTGCCCGGCCTCTTCAGTGCCTGTCGTTCCAGAGATAGGCCCAAAGCGCAAGGAATCCATCACCGCCAGCGGCCGCGCGCCCATCGTGAAGATGTCGCGCAGAATCCCGCCCACGCCGGTGGCCGCGCCCTGATAGGGCTCGATGTAGCTGGGGTGGTTGTGGCTCTCGATCTTGAAGGCGCAGGCCCAGCCTTCACCCACGTCGATGATGCCGGCGTTTTCGCCCGGCCCTTGCACCACGCGGTCGCTCTTGGTGGGCAGCCGCTTCAGATGCACCCGGCTGGACTTGTAGGAGCAGTGCTCGCTCCACATCACGCTGTAGATGCCCAGTTCGGTCAGGGAAGGCTCGCGCCCCAGCGCGTTCTGGATGCGCTTGTATTCATCCGCGGTGATGCTGTGCTGGGCCAGCAACTCCGGGGTTACCGATACCGGCTCGGGAACGGAAGCAGAGGAAGCGTTGGTCATCACGATTACCTCCATTGTCGCACGGCGTTCACAATCGGGGCCGCCGAACGGTGTGGAAAGCCGGAGATGCTCCCCGCCGCCGCATCGCGCGCATTTGCGGATGAAACAGCAAAGCATTCTTGAGACGCCACGGCGCAGGGCTGCCCGAGTCTCTGGCGCCCACCGCAAGCCCTGTGCGATACTTTGAGAGCGGATTCCCACCCTGAGCCGGGATGGCGGAACTGGCAGACGCAGCGGACTCAAAATCCGCCGACCCTTGCGGTCATGGGGGTTCGACCCCCCCTCCCGGCACTCTATAAGTCATTTATAATAGAATGTTCATTCGTTTTAATGGCCGCCTGTCCTTGTAGCGAACTATTGAATCAGGAGCAATCCGCATTAAGAATCCCAAGTTCCGTTTTGCGTCCTGGCACGTTCTTCACATGCCGTGCGCTTACCTGGCAGACATCGAGGCCACAGTTTTGGGAGCGACAAGAGCGGTACCGTGCCATCCTTAGCTTGCCTTATGGGCAGATGTTCCCATCGACGGAAGGGAAGGTTCCCGCTTGCCCATAATCCGTCAGCAGGCGGCGGGCAAACTCCAAAGAGGGCTCTTGCTGCGTCGCAATTGCGTCCGGCCTCAGAGATATCCCACGCAGCTCAGAGCTGTTGAGCACCTGTGTTCCGCGTCCAGTTTCGAAGCGATGAGGATAAGATCAGACTGCCCTTCGCGGCCCGGTTTATGCGCTGCATTCGCGGTGCAACCGCCGTTGAGTTCCGCTTGCAAGCGTTGCAGCGGCGCGAGTATTCTCGGGGCTGGGAGTCATGTCAATTACTGGTTCAGATCGTTCTACCGGTAGCGTTTCCATCTCGCTGGTGCGCGTCAAGCTTGTGCTCATGCTTGTTCCCTGCCTGATGGCAGGCCGGCCGGCATGGGCGGAAACGTGTTCTGGGCCGCCGGCGTTGGAGGCACGCCTCGTCGCCCATCCAAACGCAGAGGCCTATGCGGCTTTGGGTGAATGGTTTAGTGAAAATCACAGAACCACATGCGCTGTCGAAGCTTTTGAAGCCGGTCTTAAAAACGATCCCACCTCGATCAAGGCGCTCGACGGGCTGGCCAAAGCACTGATCTCGCTGAAGGATTACGAAACGGCCATCCGTCGTCTGCGCTCAGCCCCGCGCGACCAGAACCTTATACTCGATCTGGCCTTGGCCTACAGGAAGGCCCAGATGTTCGATGAGGCGGCACAGGTGCTGACCGAAGGACTCAAGAGCTACCCAGATTCTGTTGGCCTTACCGGGGCGCTGGTGTCGCTCTACGCCCACGAATCGCATAATGCGGCAGCGCGAGAGTTGGCTGAAGATCTTGCCCGCAAAAACCCCAAAGACATCGAGGCGCAGCGCATCTACCTGCGGACACTGGTGGTTACCGGAGACAACGATGCGGCGGCGGCGTTGGGGCGCCATTTGCTGGAGTTGGCTCCGCATGACACCGATTTTCTCAATTTGAACGGCTTTCTGGAGCGCAAGGCGGGCGACTATGAGGCAGCGCGCAAACACCTTGAAGAAGCGGTAGCCCAGAGCCCCAACGACTACAACCCCCGCGTGAACCTGGGACTGGTGCTGGTGGAGCTTCACGATGCAAAAGGGGCCCGCGCACAACTTGAAAAAGCAATCGAACTCGGCGCAAACTCGGCGCAGGTCCACTTTGAGCTAGCCAGGGTTCTGCGCACGCTGGGAGAGACCGAGGAAGCGCAGCGGCAACTGAAGCTTTACCAGCAAACGCTCAAGGAAGAATCGGATCAATCCCTGGCCGTGCTGAAAGCGACTGAGGGCGCCGAGGCCGCGAAAGCCGGAGACAACCGAAAGGCCGCCGAACTGTATCGCGAGGCGTGCGCGGCAGAGCCCGACGATGCCGCGCTCAAGTACAGGCTGGCTCTTGTTCTGCGAGAGATGAGCGATCTGGCGGGCGAGCGAACGGCGCTGGAACAGGCGATCGCGGTCGATCCGAATTTGTTCCCTGCACAATACGCGCTGGGCTACCTGGAATTCCAGGCGGGCGACAATACGGCGGCTGAACGGCAATTCCGGCTGACGTTGAAGGCTGCCCCGAGGAACGCCCAGGCCTGGCTCTCGCTGGCAGCCACCCTGGGCGCAGAGTCGCGAATCCCGGAGGCGGAGGAGGCTGTGGCAAATGCTCTTCAGCTTGATCCGAACAACCCGGGCGCTCTCGACCTGAGCAGGAAACTGGCGGCTGGGGCAAGCCAGCACTAAGCGATTTTTTGGAGCGGTGAGGGTTACTGGCTTTCATGGATAACAAGATGGGCAACAACAGGAAAACCGTTCCATGGACGCGCCGCAAACTGCTGCGCGCCGTCCCTGCGGCTCTGGCTCCGGTTCTTATTCCCCGCAAACTCCTGAATGCGCTCCCGGCGGAGAAGCCCACGCCGCCGTTCTCCCGTTTTGTCGATGTCGCACATGCCGCGGGACTCACCGCTACGATGGTATACGGCGAACTGGACAGTTTTACGTACATCGTGGAGTCGATGGGCACCGGCTGCGCCTTCATCGACTATGACAACGACGGATGGATCGACATCTTCATTCCAGGCGGGCGGCGGTTGGAAAACACTCCGCCTGACGCCACCAACCGCTTGTACAGAAACAACCGCGACGGCACGTTCTCCGACGTAACCGCCAAGGCTGGCCTCGTGGACACCGGTTGGGCACAGGGCGTTTGCGTGGGTGATTACAACAACGATGGCTTTGAGGACCTATTCCTCACTAACTACGGACAGAACAAGCTGTATCGGAACAACGGAAACGGGACATTTACAGATGTGACTGCACAGGCCGGCCTGCTTTATCCCACAACGCGCTACAGCACCGGCTGCGCATTTTTTGACTACAACCGCGACGGCCTGCTCGATCTATTTGTCTCCAACTACCTGGAAATCGATCTGGCAAACGCTCCCAAGCCCTCATTGGCCGTGCCCAATTGCAACTACGAGGGCGTGGCCACCATGTGCGGCCCCGAAGGCCTTCCCAAAGCCCGGAACTTTCTTTACCGGAATAACGGCGACGGGACCTTCACCGATGTATCGAAGGAGTCTGGGGTTGAAGGATTTCGCGGATCTTACGGACTGACGGTGGTCTGCATCGATGCCGATGAGGACGGTTGGCCGGATATCTTCGTGGCTTGCGATTCGACGCCATCGATGCTGCTGATGAATAACCACGACGGCACATTCCGCGAGGAGGCATTGTTTCGCGGTGTTGCTCTCAGCGGTGAGGGCCGGCAGATGGGCGGGATGGGGGTGGGCGTCGGCGACTACAACCTGGACGGTCATACTGACCTGGTGAAGACCCACTACTACAACCAGGCTCCCGGTCTTTACCGCAACGACGGCAAAGGCAATTTCGACGATGTAACGATCGAGGCGGGTCTGAACAAGGAGACGCGTTTTGTCTGTTTTGGCGCCGGCATTGTCGACTTCAATAACGATGGCTATCCCGATATCCTGCTCTCGACCGGCACC
>Ga0302275_10001077_pt1 | contig 29636 bp, 20 predicted proteins | sample III_Bog_N2_2_FD_200229 | JGI IMG/M metagenome (GOLD analysis project Ga0302275, IMG submission 200229) | Peat permafrost microbial communities from Stordalen Mire near Abisko, Sweden - III_Bog_N2_2 | ecosystem: Environmental > Terrestrial > Soil > Wetlands > Peat | place: Sweden: Abisko... | reverse complement strand
CCGAAAGACCGGTTACCCCGATCCTTGACGTATCGACCTGCTGCAACCCACTCAGGTAATCCAATCCTCGCCGCATGGAAAGATAGAAGAGCCCAAGCGCATTCGAACCGACGAGGTTCAATTGGGACGCAAAATCGTGCGCGTTTCCCGGATTCGCGAGCTCACCGAAACCAATGAACTCAAGGTCCAGGGCGATGATGCCGCGCTTGGCAAAATTGATGCAACGCTTCTGTTCGTATTCCACCCCTATCCCATCCGGCTCATGTCCGAGCAGGTTCAAAATGGCGGGAACACGGCCGACAATCTTTGTCGGCTCATAAAGAAGCGCGGTAGAGTGGAAGCCGGGCACAACTTCAAAACGCAGTTTGTGAATTCGATATCCGTGAGTGGTCTCGATAATCCCCATCTCCTCGAATTGTGGAGCGGCATCGATCCAATCACGAGGCCAGCCGTGATAAACAAGATCATCAAGTACGTGCTTGCGGATTCGCTCCTCTTCCGCACTCCATGAAGCGGGCGTGGCGGGGACGGGCAGCTGAGGGATCCGCTTCAATAAGAATTCCTGAAGTTGATACTGCCGCGACGGAACGTCCCGCGAGGCCTGCGCAAGTGCCTGCTCCACGTAAGGCTTGCTAACCTGGGCATAAATCGAAACCACCTCCGTCCCGAACAGGAAGGGCAGTATTCCGACAGTTATTAGACTGCGTCTCGCGCTCGCGGAGTCCATTCAACCCCCAGGCTGAACATCGTTCTTGACATCGAGCAATCAGGGTGCCGGGAAACAGGCAAGTGGCATCACTGCCAGCTTAGCTGTATCCCTGCACCCTGAGGAATTATAGGTTGGTTAGAACTCCACCTTCAAAGCCATCTGGAGAATGCGAGGATCGTTGGCGGAACTGATTTGCCCAAAGTTGCTGTCTTGAAGCCCTGCATCGGGAGCGCCGAAATTGACGTTGTTGAAAGCATTGTAAAACTCCGCACGGAACTCGTAGTTGGCGCGTTCACCGATCTTTCCGTTCTTCAAAAGTGCCAAATCTGTTGTGAAGAGCTTCGGGCCGCGAAGAGAATTCTTGCCGATGTTCCCGTAAGTACCAATCGCATTTGGAACAAAATCAGCCGTGTTGAACCACTCATTAATCAAAGCAGAGTGGGAGCGCTTCGTGCTCAGCTGCGTGTCGCTTATGTTTGCAACCGTGATGTCAGGACGGTCATTCCCCATCGCACTGAAGGAATTGTCGTCCTCGGCGAACGACGTAAAGGGAAAACCAGTCTGCCAGTTTGTAATGGCACTCAGGTTCCATCCGTTGATCGCCTGATCCACGATCCCTTTCGAACGTAAACGGGGAAAGGCATAGTTCCCTGAAAATCTGAAGACTTTGGTATCGTCACCGGCGTCTGGACCGTAATCAAGCGAGCGGCCGCACCCGCAAGTGTTGATTCCGTAAACTCCGAAAATCCCCGGCTGTCCATTGGGACCATAGTTATTCAATGCTCGCGACCAGGTGAAGTTCGTTTGGAAGGCAAGACCGTGACTCAACCGCTTTTCGAGCTCAAACTGGCCGGCATTGTAGTTACTGTTGACTCCGGAGTTGATCGAAGCGATGAAACCGTAATTTGGATAGAGAAGACGCGATTGAATGTTATCCTCCGTCGACTGCCCCGGAATATAAACGGATGGGTTCAACTGCAGTAGTCCTGCCTCCTGATCTCCGGTGCCACCAAGGTGCGCACCGTGATTTCCCGCGTATTCGAGTCGTGTGAACAGACCCGCGCCAAAATCATGCTCAAAAGTCAGGTTGTAGGTCAGGATTTGGGGAAGACGGAAGTGTCTGTCGAAGATTTGCGTAAATGCGATGTTCTGAGGAAATGTCACCGAAGCTCCCGGATCGATTGGGCCAAACGATGCGGGAAACGGATTGGTCACGCCGGCAGCGGTATACGGGTTAGTGAAGTTGGTGTTTGTAATGCTCACGATGGGAGCAAATGGTGGAATGCCGACAACGTCTTCAAACGCCACGCCATTGGGCGCCTGGTAATAGTACCCGGCTCCGCCGCGAATGCTGGTCTTGGCATCGGATGTCAGTTGATATGCGAAGCCCACGCGCGGACCAATATTGCTCAGGTTGTTGTAAATCGAAGATGTGGGACATCCAGCATCATGATGACTACCGCCGAAGATCAGATCCTGAGGCGCGTTCGGGTAACGCGTCGATTGCGCTCCAGGCACAAAGCATCCCACGCGCCCCTCGCTATCTGTATAGGGAAAGAACGGATCCCAGCGCACACCGGCGTTCAGGGTGAGCCGTTTGGTCGCGTGCCAATTATCTTGAACGAACGCACTCCAGTCGTTTCCGCTGAAGTTCAAATACAGCCCGCCTGCCTGGACAAAGCCGGACGCGGCTCCCAGCAAAAAGTCGGAGAGGTTGTTTCCGCTTAGGTTGCCGCCGAAGGTGTAATTGCCGTCGGATTGATAGGAGTTTCCCATCGGCAAGTTCAAGTGTTCCCATTCGCCCCCGAATTGAAGCTCATTCGGTCCCTTGATGAAGGTGGCGATTTCACGATCAGATATGTCGCTGTGATTCCAGGTGCCCGGAGAAGGCTGTTCTCCTACCGTAAACTCTCCAGATACATTCACATTCAGCGTCGCCGGAAAGTTAGTGGGTTGAGCAATGTTCGCGCCCGCCGCTGCTATATTGAAGGGTGCCGGCGATTCCGTCAGTCCCGTCTTCCTTGTCAGTCCGAAATAACTGTTGAGGAGTGTGTTAGGCGAGATCGTGTAAATGTCTACGACGCTTATATTCTTCAGAGCCTGAACCTGTGGATCTTCACTATTGCCCTCAAGTATGTTGCTGGTCGGTGGGATAATGATGGGCACAGTGTATTTCAGTTGGAAGTAGTGCCCGCTTAGATGGTGCTTGCCAATGTTGTAATCAATCTTGACAAGATATTCATCCGTATCCTGGATCGACGGGGCACCGTTGTAGCTCAGGTAGTTGGGTCCCATTTGCGAGTCGTTGGGGAGCGGAATGTGGTTCATTAAATAGAGTGCCGTTGGATCAAAAGCTGCAGGGTTGATCATGTTGTTGCTGTCAAATTGGTAGGGCGAATTCGCGTTGGGGTTCGTCAATGGCGTACCGGGCAGAAGAGACGAGAAATCTCCGTTACGCTCCGCCTGAGTCGGTACTTGGGAATTCAGTCCGTTCGCTGAGGTGTTCTGACGTGTGCCTTGATACGAGCCGAAATAGAACAACTTGCCCTTCAGAATCGGTCCGCCGATCGTGCCTCCAAACTGATTCTGCCTTAGCGGGTCTGGAGAAGTAGCAAAGTAGTTTTTCGCATCCATCGCATAGTTGCGAAGATATTCGAAGACATCTCCATGGATTTGATCCGTTCCCGACTTAGTTACAACATTGGCGACTCCGCCCGTCGCGTTTCCATAAGTAGCGCTCATGTTATCCGTCTGCACATTGAATTCCTGCAAAGCGTCGGGACTGGGGAATGGCAAGTTGGTGTTGATATACATGTCGTTGTAGTCCACGCCATCCAGCAGGTAGTAGACGCCGTTGGAGCCACCGCCATTGACTTTGGCATATTGCTCACCAGGCAGCACGCCGCCTTCACAATTGGCGCCGCAGTTCTGTCCTGATACATCGACCGCGCCAGGGACCAGAAACACCAACTGTTGCGCCTCGCGGCCATTGAGTGGCATGCTTTCCATGCTCTTCTCATCGATGACCTGCGAGATGGCCGCATCGTCTGTGGTTACCTGATTGGCGCTTCCTTCCACCGTGACCTGCTGGGTAATCGCTCCGATCGCCAGGGTAACCTTCTGGGTGGCGGCTTGTCCGACCTCCAACCCGATGCCTTTTTCAACAAAGGTGTTGAAGCCGGCCATTTCCACTGTCAACTGGTAAGTACCTACGGGAAGGCTCGGGAACAAATATTCGCCCGCGGCTCCCGACTTGACCTCCTGCTTGTATCCGGTCCCGGCCTGCTCCACGATCACTGCCGCGCCGGGGACCGCCGCGCCGGTTTTATCTTGAACGGTGCCACTGAGTCGTGCGGTGGTGTACTGGGCGCCAGCGGTCGATGCCCACAGAAAAATCACAATTGATGAGAAAAGGAATGCCGACCTACACGAAACGCGGCTGAGAATTCGGCTTTTTGTGCTTTCGGTTCTTTCAATTGATCTCATATGCGCTGGTCTCCGACCGGTTAAAGGTGTGTGCTCTTGTTTCTATTGTTTATTTGCGAACTCCGGCAGCATTGATTTCGTTTTCTGTCGAAATATGATGTTTTTACTGTCAGTTTGGCATTTTGTCAAGGAAAAAGTTGGCTCTCGGAGCTGGCCCGCGTTCTCCGCGCCGCAGAATACCCCGATATCAGGCAATCGGTTGGAGCTTCGCCTGGCTCCTTTGCTTGCGAGGCATTTCTACCCCCACATTGCGCTGAGGACAAAGTGGAGTATCTTTCTGTATATTTCGTTTTATTACGTTCTACGTTGCGAGCCCGCTTGTAATCAAAGCTAGCGTGACAATCTCAGCATGCATTCTGGTCAAGCACATTTTGGCGGTCCCCGATGACCCGCGATACAGCCCGTGATGTACGCAGGCTCATCCGCCCCCTCAAGGGCGCCCTGCGGCGCTTGCTCCAGCAATTAGTCCGGACCAGCAGCGTGGCAATTCCTCCGCGCGGAAATGAAACCCCTGCGCAGCGGGTGCTGCAGAGTTTTCTCCGCGATCACGGAGTGCGCGCTCAACTCTATGCCACCGATTTCATTGAGAAATCGGGCAATCCGCTGGTCAGGAAGAACCGTTCCTATCGCGGACGAATGAACTTGGCCGCAAGGCTTACCGGTACAGGGCGTGGGAAGAGTCTTCTGCTCAATGGCCATATCGATACCGTGCCGGCAGGGAAGGCGTCGTGGTCCCGTTCGCCCTGGTCGGGAGCGTACAACGGTGGACGCATTCACGGCTTGGGGTCCTTCGATATGAAGGGCGGCCTGGTCGCGAATGCAGCCGTAGTATGCGCGCTGAAGAAGGCCGGCATAAGAACCGGAGGAGACATTCTCTTTGAATCGGTAGTGGATGAGGAGTGGGGCGGAGGCGGAGGGACAATTGCCGCGCGTATCCGCGAAGGCGGCGCCGATGCCTGTGTCATTCCAGAGGGAACGCAACTGGCCATCTACCGGGCGACCAGGGGTGGATTCGTCGTAGATCTCTCAGTCACCGCTGGAGACCCAGCCGCCTATTTCTCGAATGCCGAAGTTATCAGCCCGGCGATTGCCTTTGGTCGTCTGCTGGGATGGGTCGAGGCCTGCGCGAAAGCGCGTGCGAAGATCAGGTCACGCGGCCCATACGCAACTTTCTCCGATCCTGTGCCCGTGCAGGTCCTGGCGATCCAGGCGAACGAACTCGGTTCGGAAACTCCGTTGAGCGTGCCCTCGCGGGCAACAATGCGCGTCTACTTTCAATTCTTGCCGGAAGAAGATGTGGAAGCAGTGATTCGGTCCGTCCGAGATTCGCTCAAGCAATTTGCGGCCAAAGACCCATTCTTCCGTAAGTATCCAATTGAGTGGACGCCACTGATTGGAGCGCCGCTACTGGGCCACGAGCTTCCCGCCGATCATGGCTGGACACGCTGTATGGCAAGGAGTGCCGCAGCGGTGCTGAAGCGGAAGCCGATAATCACCGCGGCGCCATTTCCGTGCGATGCCGGTCTGTTGCATCGCGACTTCGGAATTCCCACTCTTCTTTTTGGGCCATGCGGCGCAGGTGCCCACAACCCCGATGAGTATGTCGAATTCGATTCGGTACTGCAGACTGCAGAGATTTTGCTGGCGACCGCTCTCGATTGGGCGAACGGCTAGCATCCGTGAGTACGCGCTCAGTTCGAACCGCACCGGGGGCCGCTCATCTTCGCGGAAGAGAGTAGCCGTCCCATCAACTCGGAAACTCCGGCGCTATGCTGCCCCTCGCCTTCCGCATGACGACGTAAAGCAAAAGTCCGACGGCGATCCATCCAGCGCCGAGTAGCTTGGCGTTCAGGTTGAGATTGAGCCAAATAAATGTGCAAACGAGAATACCGCATAACGGCGACAGGAACGGGAACCGCACTTTCTGCTGCGAGCGGAACTTGTAGTGAACGAGCGCGGCCGCGTTCACCCCGATGAAGGCGATGAATGCTCCGAAGTTGAGCAGCTCAGCGCCCTGCTCAAACGTCAACAAGAAGGTGCCTACCAGGGTCACGGCGCCCAACAGCAGCACATTGTTGCGCGGGATTCTGGTCGTTGGACTCACGGCTCCGAAGAATCTCTTCGGCAGCGCATCGGCGCGTCCCATGCCATAAAGCAGGCGTGCCGCTCCAAACTGCGCCGCGATACCGGAACCCATGTTCGCGATCATCAGTGTTCCATTCAGCAATTGAAAAAGAAGGCGCCCGCCCACGCGGCGAGCCACTTCTACAAAGGCCGTGTCGACGATCGCTTCTGGAAATGGATTCCGTGCCGGCCATGCAAGCTGCGCCAGATACACTTCGATCGCCGATAGGACGCCAATGGAAAAACAGGTCAAAACGGTAGCCAGCAGAATATTGCGGCGGGGGTTCTCCACTTCTTCTGACATCGTAGAGATGCCGTCGAATCCGATGTAGGTGAGCACGGCGATCGATGCGCCGTGGAACAACCGGCCAGGTGTAAACGTTGAAGGATCGTAGAACGGAAGCAACCACTGGCCCGCCAGCGGCCGTGCCACCAGGGCGATATAGCGGATAGCGTAAGCAATGAAGATAACCACAACGATGCCCATGCCGATAGCCAGCAGAGCGTTCACGCGGCTTGACGTTTGCACGCCGCGTAGATTGAGGCCGGTGAACACCAGAACAAAAGCCACGGCCCAGGCGGCATAGGGAACTTGGGGCAGAATGTTCTGCGCGGCCGCGCTGCACCATACCGCACAGATAATCGGATTCAGCATGTAATCCATGAGCATGGACCAGCCAACCACGTAGCCGGCAAGCGGATGAATCTCTTTGCCCACATAGGTGTAAGCCGAGCCCGCGCTCGGATATACGCGCGCCATCCTGCCGTAACTCACGGCGGTGAAGAGCATGGCCACCATTGCGATCAGGATTGTCGTTACTACGTGGCCCCGGGCAGCGTTACTCACAACGCCGTAAATGCTCATGGGCGCAGTTGGCTGGATGATGATAATGCCGTAGAGAATCAGGTGGTGAAGCTTCAACGTGCGCCGCAGGCCGGGTGCAGCCTGGTCAGGTTCTCCAACGGAATCCATGCTCTTGGTGAGTCCTTTCTTCCTGTCGCATTTCTCCCCGAGAAACCTGAGAAACTTTACTCACCTGCCAGGCACCAACCCGCATGCATCCGCATAGCGGGCAAGAGACTCTCGCACCTTGTGATGAATGATGGCGACAGGATTGTTGTTTATCGCTCCGGCCCGAATCGCCTCTGCCTGTCGAGGAAGGTATTGCGCCACCAACGGCAGCGGTGCCGGACGCTCTCGCAGGTTTTGCAACAAGCGGGCAAGAGACCTGGATATCTCTGCGTTCGGCCAATAGTAGCGAATGCGATCGCTCAAGCTGTACGCCCGTGCGATGCGCAGCTGGCTCTCATTTCCGTGGTAATAGCCCTTCCAATTTTCAGGATTTTCAACCATTACTCTATCGATGACGGAACGGATGGCTGAGCGCCGATCTCCGGAAACCCATTCCTCCTCAATGCGGGCAAGTCCAAAGATTCCTTCCCTCAACATGAATGTCAACTCCGGGCCCACTTTCAAAATGCCGAAATGGCCGCTGACGAGTTGGCGTAGTGAGTCGGCCGTTTGATAGTCGGTGGAATGAGCCTCGTAAACCATGCTTCTCCGTTGCAGAATCGCTTGAATCAGTTCCTCAGCCTTGGCCGGTAAATAGTCAGCGACGGTCTCATTGCCGAACTCAACTCCCGGTTGAACAACGACCCCAACGATCCGCTCCCACGCCGACAACAAATCCCTACGCGCGAATGCGCGATAGTGCACATCGAGTGTTTCTTTGAGGCTCGCGGTGGAGGTAACTTCGATCTCCATTTCCTCCTGCGCGCCGCCTGGTGTGGGCACCTCAGTCCCGATCACATAGACCGGCTTATGGGACGTCTTGGCCGTTGTCGCTTCTGCCACCTCGCATAGCTTTGCCGCCCGCTCTGCGATCTCCTCGTTCGCGAGGATCCGCGGATCATCCCCACACCGCATACTCGCATCCAGGTGAATCTTGTTGAACCCTGCCGCAGCGTAAGCGGAAACCATCGCACTTGCTTTTTCCATGGCAACTTCTGCCGGCAGAGTACGCCAAGGATTCGGACCAAGATGATCTCCCCCGAGAATCAGCCTGTCCGTGACAAAATTGCATTCTCGGGCAACGGTATGTACATAGTCTCGGAATTGCGCCGGAGTCTGCCCGGTATAGCCACCATCTTGATTCACCTGGTTGCAGGTCGCTTCAATCAATAGTGGGCTTTGATCCTGTTTTGCCTGAGCGAACGCTGCCTCAAGAACAAGACGATTTGCCGAGCACACCGAGTAGATGCCGCGCCTCTTGCCTGCTCGGTTTTCCGCCAGCAGGCGACACATCTCACCGACTGCGGAATGCGATGCGGACGATTCTTCAACGGTCGATGTCTTAGGTCCTTGCAAGATGACCTCCGTTCATTCATGTTCATTTACGAATACATATATTGCGCCACTCAACCAGATAACTCCACCGGACGCTCACACCTGAAAGCTAAAATCAAGATACTTGGGAACCTCAGGGCACGAGTGTGTTTTCCCGCCAGTGCCGTTGGAAGAAACTCTGGCGATAGGAAGAGTCGCTGAATGCTTCAATCCCGCCGGAGCGCGTCACGGATAATCCGCCAGCCAGATTTCCGTAAGCCAGACAAGTTTCCAAATCAGCTTTCCGCACCCATTGGTGAAGAAAGCCCGCATCGAAAGTGTCCCCGGCGCCCACAGAATCCATCACCTCGACTCGGAGAGAGGGCAGGTCGATCCTGCGGCCTTCGGTGTAGGCAGATGCCCCGCGTGCTCCGCGCTTCACGATCAGCAACGGAACTTCTGCCGCTACGTGCTCTACGGCGGCTCCGCCCTTTGCAATCTTTTCTAACTCATCCTCGGTGCAGAGCAGGACGTCGACGAGCGGGAGCACATCGCTCAACACACCTCCCCATTTGCCTTCAGGATCGTCGTTGGTATCCAGCGAGGTGGTCAGCCCGCGCCGCTTCATTTCCTTGAATAACTCCGGAATATGTGGTGAGAGCTTGCGATGCAAGAAAAGGGAAGATAGATGAAAATGCTTGGCTGTGGCAAGATAGTCCAGGTCGAAGTCCTCGATCCCCATTTCGAACATCGCGCCAGGATAAGTAAGTATGCGCCGTGTGCTTGTGAGCGGAAGAATCAGAGTGATCCCCGTGCTGGCACCAGAGGCGGACCTCACCACGCGTTCAACCTCCACGCCCGCCTCTCTCAGCTTTTGGCAACACATCTCTCCCATTGCGTCGCAACCGATGCGCGAGCTAAAGGTGACGCTGCTGCCGAGGAGCGAAAGATTGTGCGCGAGAATTGCGGAAGAACTACCGAGCGTAAGGGAAAATCCGCTGGCCAGGACCTCACGCTCTTCCGGCAATTCCTTTGGCAGACCATAGAGGATCAGGTCGGGATTCAGTTCACCCACAATTGCCACGTCGGGGCGCTCGAAAGCGTCTTCGCGCATTTTGCTATTCATCGTTCTGGTTGCGTCCACATTCGCGATAGGTCTTGTTTTTGAATACATCCAATGCCATCAAATCACTCGGGTCGCTTCTTGTCGGCCGGAACGAATCGAGTTGCGATGTTCCCTGAAATTCTTACTTTGATGTCCTTCGAACTTGTCGTTGCTTCCAAACCCGTTGCGGTCACATGCACGTCGTATTCGCCGGAGTGTGTATAGGCGTGCAGCACCTTGACTCCATCCGCAGACGATCCATCACCGAAATCCCAATGGTACGTAAACACCGGCGCTTCGGTCGGTACGCCCCGGCCGCTGAAGACCAGAGTTACTCCCGCCTTGCCCTGGTTGGTTGCTTCCACTTCAAACTGAGGCGGAGTCGCGGGCACGGCGTTGTCGATCAGCTTGAACATGCGAACCGAGTGCGCCGGCTGATTCAGGTTGATCGTGGCCGATGAAAAATTGCAGCAGCTTTGATCGCCGAATACCTCAGTGATCTGGTAGCTGCCCGTTTCTTTCAAGCCCAGCTTGGTTAGATCGATAGCGCGCTTGAGCTCTCCGTCAGACCAATTGAAGACCGTAAGCATGGACTGACGCGTGTCTTCCTTCAGCAGGAAGATACTCGGCTGCACATCGCTTGCCGCATAGGTCATTAAATCAGTGGGTGTGGATGAACGTCCGAGCCGGGCCATGTCGATCACGTCAGCATTCTTCACGAGCGACAGGCGATCCTGCGACGCCCCCAGGGTAGGCAAGTCGTCTCCGAGCTCAAACATTCCCCCTGCCACCGCCGCCAGCGCGATTGAAACCTTAGCTTCCTCCAGACTTAGCTGACGCTGTCCGCCATGCCATGACTGGTCATCGACGGTCTGCGTCGATACGGTGAAAGCGTCCGGATCGGCGACAAAATAATTGCGGTTCATATAGTAGCGTGCTGCGATACCCGAAGCCGCATCTCTTGAAGCTCCAAAGGTATGTCCCGTGTCTTGTGAGATGCGCCCAGCATCGACGATCCCCACCGGATTGAGCATCGTACTGCCGTCCTTGTCCAGAACGACGTCTTCGCCAACCGCGCTGCGGATTATCTTCAGCCCGATTCGTTGCGCTTCAAGGGCAGTTGTATTGGGGCGATAGTAAGCGCCTTCCACCGCCGAATCGTCCATGAAGTCCATCTTGATAAAGCGAACACCCCAGTTATAAAGCGTACTGTACGTCTGCTTCAGGTATTCCTGGGCGCCGGGGTTGGTTGTGTCCAGCACATATAACAGATCGGTATGTTCCGTCACGTCGCCAATGTGAATCAGCTGACCCGCGGCGTTGTGCAGCAACCAGTCCTTATGGTTTTCGTATACCCAGGCGCGCTCCGATACTTCGAAGGGCGCTGTCCACACTCCAAAGGTGAGCCCTTTGTCGCGCACCACGTCTCCAATATAACCAAGTCCGCGAGGAAACAAATTCACGTCGGGCGTCGTGTATTCGCCGCGCGCATATTGGTATCCTTCATCGATGTGAAAGTAGTTATAACCGCTCTGCCTCAGATTCTCTGCCATCCACGCTGCATTCGTAATCGCGGCTCCCTGGTTGAGTCCAAAGTAATAGGCTGTCCAACTCCACCACCCGATTGGGCTCGGAGTATCAACGCGAGCTTTATGAAGGAGCTTGATGACGTGTCCGTATTCCTCCAGTTGGGCATGATAATCAGACCCCACGGCAAACATCAGGCGCTCAGACGACAAGCTATCTCCGGAGTTGACAGGCAGGCTGAGACTTACGTGCTCGGAGGCTGGCGAATGTCGCAGAGATTCCTCTTTCATGATCTCGGTCGTGCCCGTTGCCTCCGCTTCATAGGACACGATCTGCGTGCCGGCGTCCGTCGTTCGCTCTTTCAAATGAAATATGGTCAGCAACCGATCTGAAGTCAGAACACCGAAAAACAAGCTCTGTCCGCTCTCGCGGTTATAGATAAGTTGGCTTCCCACTGCGCGGTGCATCCCTTTTCGTCCGTCACTTAGGTCGCGAATCGCCAGCTGAGGCCGGTCCTCACTGTAGCTGTCTGACAAAATACGGTCCGCGGAAACCGGACCGTTCAAGTTGATGACGGGTGCATCGGTTGCGTGAATCGTGCGGATCGCATGGACCGTGATGGCTCGGCCCGTGCTATTTTTCACCTTGACTTCGAAGTCGCCCCACAGCTGATCGTGATAAACACGAAACGTGCAAACCAGGTCCGGCTTGCCTTGAAGGCCGGTATGCGTTACGGTCAGCACTGACCCTGACCCGAATTCGTCATGAAAGTCCGACTGCACCGTCCTGTGATCTGGAAATTCCGTAGATCGCAGAATCTCTGAATCGACATCCGCCTCGACATCGGAACGCATCAATGGACCCGGATTGCCGGTTTGGACGAGTGAGTACGACCCGTCTGAGTTGCTTTCTACGGAGACGCCTTTCCCTTTGATCGACCCTAAAACCCGGCCTTCGGTGCGAGATTGGCCTGCTTCGGACTGGCTCGCCATTGCAGGGCGTCCGGATGCGACCGCACCGGCAAGGAGAATTGCGTACATGCTCTTTTGATACGAATGCTTCATGGATTTCCCTTCGCCCTTTGCCGATCGCACTCCAGGGAGCGCATTTCGTCGTTCTGCGCCGGACCCTCTGACCTATACCTTCAATAAGGGGTGCCTTCATTCCGGCTGAGGGGTGGTTTTCGTCCCATTGCTCCGATCGCTTTCGATTGAACTGTAGTCGAAGACAAACGAAACACTCGGGCGTGTTTCGTAATGCTATGCAGGCAAGCTAGCCTTGTCAACGGCATTTTTTTTTGCGTAATTCCAGGACGGGCAACGTTTATCTCCATAAATTCAGCATTCTCGGCGACGGCCGACCTCTCAGCGCCGCACAGCAAATCCCGGTCTTTATGCTGGAACAGGTGCGACGCGCTTTCAGGTTCCGATTTTGTAGCCGCGGAAACGAAAGTCTTGACGGTTACGAAATGTGATTATATCCTTTCGTGGGGCTTCATATTGGCTCAATTGTCGATGCGAGCTAAGCTCTTGCGAATGGAAGTGGCCGCCAACGGGGAATGGAGTTTAGATGTCACACGAGGACAGGGCCCAATCCGAGGATCTCTCTAAGACCGCTCCTCAATTCACTATGCCGGAAATCCTTCGTCAGCCTCACCTCTGGCCGGTTACGGTGAAAGAGGTGCATGCCGCAGCAGACCGCCTGCAACTCGCAGCGAAACTTCAACATGCGCGCGTCCTGCTGACCGGGGCAGGTACTTCGGCCTACGCGGCTATGGCCATCGCCTCGGCGTGGCCTCGGGCTTATGCCGTTCCAACCACCGACCTGCTGGTCGACGCCGAACGATACTTGCTAGATGTGGATGCAGTGATCTCTGTGGCCCGGTCCGGCGATAGTCCTGAAAGTGTCGCTGTTGTCGAGCGGGTTCGCGCCCTTCGGCCTGACATTCTGCAGTTCGCAATCGTCTGCAATGAAGATGGCGCACTATCTCACTCCAGTCTCAACGGAGTCATCACCCTAGACCCCCGCACGAATGACCAGGGCCTTGTCATGACCAGTTCATTTTCCAATCTGGTGTTGGCCGGACTTGTCCTCGTCCAGGCCGAGGCTGTCGCGGCCACAGTAGACGAGTTGAGTGCGCGCGCGATTGCATTGTTCCCCGACATCGATCGAGCATGTCGGCGCGTGGCGGATCGCACCCATGACCGGATCGTGATTTTGTCCTCATCTCCGCTGCTTGGGTGGGCCCGTGAGGCCGGCCTCAAGACGCTCGAAATGACGGCTGGCCACTTTCCCGTCATCACAGAAACACACTTGGGCCTGCGGCATGGTCCGATGTCCTTTGTTAAACCTGACACGCTTGTCCTTTGTCTGTTATCCAGCGATCCACTGCGCCGGCGTTATGAAGAAGATTTGATCTGTGAGCTCCGAGCGAAAAAGATCGGATACATCGTCGGTATCGTGGATCCAGGTGCTTCAAAAGGTTTATTCGATGAGGTCATTCCAGCCGTGGCTCCGCAGATGATCGACGCGCTGCGCACGCCTTATGAGATCCTAGGCCCGCAGTTGATCGGATATCACTTGAGTCTTCGCATCGGATTAAATCCCGATAACCCAAGCCCGGACGGCGTTATCAATCGGGTAGTTCAAGGCGTCACGATTCACCCAACTCGTCCATTGGAAACTGTAACTTCAAGCAAGTAGCGATACCGGCGCATTCGGATAGCTCGCGGACACCAGGCCATATTGCAAGGCGCAGTTTTCAGCTTGAATCTTCTACGGCATGTTGTATTTGTTTGCATTCGCAACATTACGCATGCTTGGCACGATAAGCGCGACACATCGCGAAGCCCATGCAGGAATGCGCCCTTCAGGAACATGGAGCAACTGACAAGGAGTCAGACTTGACGGAAGAAATCGTTCAAGCGAAGCACTACCAGGTCGGGAGTGCGAAGTTGGAAGTCCATCTAACCAGTGAAGCTGCCGGCGCCGCTGCCGCGCTGGCGGCGGCGGGAGCATTGATCGAGTTAGCAAGAACTCATGAAGCGATTGCAGTCATCTTCGCTACAGGAGCCTCGCAGATAGAGACTCTTAAAAGCCTTACCCGCATAGAAAGCCTTCCCTGGAGCCAGATTCGCGGCTTCCACATGGACGAATATGTAGGGATAGCTGCCGATCATCCTGCCTCATTCCGCCGTTATCTTCGCGAGAGGTTGACCGAAAAAGTGAAGATGAAGCATTTCCTTGAAATTGATGGAAGCGCCAATGATCCTGAAGGAACTTGCCGCGCGTACGCCGAAGCGATCCGTGCCGCCGATCCGCAACTGTGTCTCCTCGGTATCGGAGAAAACGGTCATCTGGCGTTCAATGACCCGCCCATCGCCGACTTCAACGATCCTGTAGATGTGAAGATTGTTGAGCTTGATAGGGCATGCCGGCAACAGCAAACCGCGGAAGGCTGGTTCAAAGGTGTCGAGGACGTTCCGCAGCATGCAATTACGCTCACCATTCCAGCATTGTTGCGCGTGCCTAAGTTGATTGTCTCTGTGCCGGGAAAGCGCAAGGCGACGATTGTTCGGCGTGCCTTCACGGAACAAATCTCCACGGCATGCCCCGCGACGATCCTGCGCACTCATCCAGATGTAACGGTTTATCTAGATCTTGAATCGGCGAATGAATTAGGCGGCATTCTGGATTCTCAATGAGCCTGTAACGGTCGCGGATGTTAGCCAACGGCACCGATCAACGCTTAAGGAAAGGATTGAAAGTCTTATGACCGACGAGCCGATTTCCGGAACTGATCGTAGAACATTCATGAAGCAGGCCGCGGGCACCATGGTCGCGGCGAGCGTGAGCGCCAAGTCGTATGCGCGTGTCCTCGGAGCTAACGATCGAATCCGCTTAGGTCAACTCGGTTGCGGCGATCGCAGCGAAGGCCATGTGCATATGGTAACGCTGGCCTCCAAACAAATGCCGGTGGAAGTGGTCGCGGTCTGCGACATCTGGAGCCTGGCGCGGGAGCACAGGGCCGCCCAGGTGAAGCGAGCATTCAACCACGAGCCTCAGAGCTTTAAATACTCTGAACAGATGCTGGAACTGAAGGACCTCGATGGCGTGATGATTGCCACGGGCGATTTTCAGCATGCCCAGTTATGTGCCGAGGTGGTGAGAGCGGGAAAGGACTGCTACGTCGAGAAGCCCTTTGCCAACGTGCTCTCCGAAGCCATTGAGACACGCGACCTGGTAAAGCAATCAAAACAGATTGTCCAGATGGGTACGCAACACCGCAGCCAGCCGTACCCTCTTGCGGTGCGGGATATCATTCGTTCCGGGCGAATCGGCAACATCGTTCATATTGAGCAAGAATGGAATGTGAATGAGGAGCGATGGAGATTCACTCCGATGGACACCGGTATCAACAAGGAAAGGCTGATGGACATCCACATGGAGTGGAAACAATGGCTTCATGGCCAGCCCTCGAAGCTTCGCGAAGAAGACACTGATTGGAAGCGGTGGTTGCTGGGGAAACCGGATCGTCCCTTCGATCCTCATGTGTATCTCGAATTCAGGCTCTATAAGGATTTTTCCTCGGGCATATTCGATCAGTGGCTCAGCCACGGATGCGACCTGGTACATTTTTGGACAGACGAGGCATACCCGGAAAGCGTCGTTTCCAACGGAGGCATATTTGCCTGGAAAGACGGACGGGACAATCCCGATACCTGCGTGACAGCCGTCGTCTATCCCAAGGGATTTCTCTACACGTATAAATCGATCTTCTGCAACAGCTACCGCAGCTTTTCCAGAATTCACGGACGCGACGGCACTATCGAGAATTACGGAGGGGAAGGGGCTTCGCTCTTCACCGTCACCCGCGAAGGATGCAGGCAAGAATTCGATCCGTTCGATGGTGGGCCGGTCTACACAAAACTCCCCATCGTAGGGCCCGCGCAAGACGGTGAGGAGATTGTCCATGTCCCGGGTGCGCCTGCGCCTAACTCAACGGGGCCGGATGACGACGATGTAGGCCATCTTGTGAACTGGCTTCAATCGATGCAGACGCGCACTCAGCCAAACGCCACCGTCGATCATGGCTTCTCGCATGCGCTGGTCTGCATCATGGCGGCTCAGTCCTACTGGAGCGGCAAAAAACTCTACTGGGATCCAAACAGCCAACAGATCGTCGAGCATCCCGTCGGAAAGAACGTCGCATAAAGATAGCGATCTGGATAGCGAGATGCGATGAAGCCATTGAGCGCCATGCGGCAAGCGGAGTCATCGACGAAGCCTCGCGGCACAGGACGCGTTCGATGGTGGATCGTCTGGACACTGTTTTTCTCCACGGTGACCAACTACATCAGCCGCCAAACTTTTTCCGTTTTAGCGCCGTTGATCTCGTCGCAGTATCATCTGACGCACACCGACCTGGCTAAAATCCTTGGCGCATTTCAGATTTCGTATGCAGTCACCTGGCTTCTGGGTGGCATCTTTCTTGACGCTATAGGAACACGTCTCGGGTTGGCCCTGGCAGTTGTCTTCTGGTCAGTTATCAACATGCTCACCGGTTTCGCTTCCTCGGTTTTCGGCTTCGCGTCTTTCCGGTTCCTCCTTGGAATTGGAGAAGGCTTTAACTGGCCCGGAGCAAGCAAGACGGTTGCCGAATGGTTTCCCAGCCAGGAGCGCAGTCTCGCTGTGGCCATCTTCGATAGTGGCTCCAGCGTGGGCGGCGCCGTGGCAGCAATTGCGATCCCATTGATCGCTTTGGCTTTTGGGTGGCGATCAGCCTTCGTCTTTTCAGGACTGCTCGGCTTTGTTTGGCTGCTTGTATGGTTGCGCGTCTATCATCCTCTCGACCGCCATCCGCGCGTGACGCCGGGCGAGGTCACATACATTCGCTCCGGCCAGGAAGTGCCCAGTGTCTCCGCTGAACGTGGTCCCAAGCGTTGGCTTCAGCTCGCACGAGATCGAAATGTATGGGGCATCGTTCTTGGCCGAGCTCTCACTGACCCCATCTGGTGGTTCTATGTTTTCTGGTTGCCGCAGTACTTGAGCGATGCGCGCGGATTCAGCCTGAAGCGCATCGCCCTTTTTGCCTGGATGCCGTTTATCGCCGCCGATATCGGAAACTTCACAGGTGGCCTGATCTCCGGCTATTGCATCCGCCGCGGTGTCTCCGTGGTGAAGGCCCGCACCTGGGTCTGCGCCATTAGTTGCCTCCCAATTCTTGCAGGAATTCCCGCCGCCGGTGTGCATAGTGTTTATGCTGCGATGGGATTGATTTGCTTTGCTCTCTGGGGTTATGCGAGTTGGTCCACCATGGGCCTAACTCTACCTTCCGATCTATTTCCTCAGGATGTGGTCGCAACGGTTACCGGACTTAGCGGACTGGCCGCGGGCCTGGTTGGTGCAGTCTTTACCATGGTCGTCGGAATTCTGGTTGATCGCTATTCTTACGCACCAGCTTTTCTGGTCGCGGGATCGATGCCTCTCTTCGCTACCGCTTTTCTCTTTCTTTTGATTCGCCCACCGATCAAATCGATAGCCGCATAGATGAATCTGCGTAATCATTTATCAATCGTGTTGGACCTAGCGGACGCATCGGTGAACACAGCTCTGTCTTCATGGCTAAACCTTTGAATCTTCCCTTTGTCGGCATGAGCGATAAAGTCACTTTCTGTCACGCACGCGGGGTATTTGGCTGGAGAAGTCATCCGCCTGGACAAGTTGTCTTTTTATAAGTTGACATTTCATAAACTGACAACTCAAGCCAGATCCCTCTTACGACCGGAAGCTCGAACTTGCCGCCTTGGACCGCGCATGGAAGCGCCACGGAGCCGGTGGCCAGTGTCCTCTGCGGATCGCAGCTCTCCGCTATGGCCGCTCTCGGGCAAGAGAGTGCTCCACTGTTCGGGCGCTTCGATGCCGGAATTTGTCACCTCGACCCGCATCACTACGAAGACGTGGCGGCCTTCTACGCTGATAGTCCCCGCTACGGCTTTGTCGAGAAGCTGCTCACGCACGGTGTCTTTGGCGGAACGCCACGCTACCACGCACTCGTTTACACGTCGCGCCCTCCCCGTCGAGGAGATTGTTTCGTTGCTGATACAGCGAAGAGCATTCCTGGAATATGAAGTACGGTTCTTGCTTGGCAGCGAACAAATCCGTGACCCGGCTCCGTACAATGCCATCTTGACCGCGATTGCCGGCGGCCAAACGAAGTGTTCAATGGCATTCAACAAGTGATTGGCGTGGAGCGCGGCACCTTTTCCGGTTCCTTGCGGAGTTTGCTGGAACTAGGGTGGATTCGGGGTGAATTTCCCTTCGGCGAAAGCACTGAGCGCAGAGCTCTCTAGCGGCCAAATCTCGTAAGTGGTTGAAAGATTTGGTTGCGGGGGCTGGATTTGAACCAGCGACCTTTGGGTTATGAGCCCAACGAGCTACCGGGCTGCTCCACCCCGCATACCCAGTGTACCAACACCCAGCGGACAGGGTCAACGCACGGCACTAGATCGCGGCGCTGCTTCCGCCTATCCTGCCTGAATTCCGATCCGGTACACTCGTGGAAACCAACCGCCCAGGAGCCACTTTGACCTTCTCCGAACGTTTCCAAGAAATCCGCACAGGCTTTGAGCGGCCGTTCTGGGTTGCCAACGTCAGCGAGCTATTCGAGCGCCTCTCATACTACGCGGCGTTTGCCTCGCTGCCCCGCTATCTCCACGAGAGTCTGAACTTCGGTGTCGAGCGTGCCAGCAGTCTGGCGGGATTGTTTGGCGGATTGGTATGGTTTCTGGCTGCGTTCGGCGGAGCGCTCGCAGATCGGATGGGCTTTCGCCGCGCACTTTCGCTGGCTTACCTGATTCTCGCCGTCTCCTATTTCCTCCTGGGCTCCATCGGTTCGCCATGGCTCGCACCGGTCCGCAATGCCATGCCTCTGGTCGTGCTGGTCACGTTGATCCTCATGCTTCCGGCTCTTGGCATCGCGCTCGTCAAACCGTCCGTCGTCGGCACCACGGCCCGGGCTTCCAAGGAGAATGTGCGATCTATCGGCTACTCGATCTACTACACCGTGGTAAACATTGGCGGAGCACTGGGGCCTTTCCTTGCCGGTTGGGTGCACCTGCATCTCAGCGTGGATAAGGTCTTCGACATGGCCGCATTGAGCGTCTTTGTCATGTTCTTTGCCGTGCTGCTGCTGTTCAAGGAGCCCCGGCGCACAGGCGAGGCTCAGACAGAAAGCCTCGGCCAGGTTGCCAGAAACTTTGTCACTGTCGTGTCGAACTGGCGCTTCATGCTGTTTCTCGTCATCTTCTCGGGCTACTACATCGCCTTCTGGCAGCAATTCATCATCCTTCCCCTTTATATCCATGAATACGTGAACGCCAGCAGCAATACTGAAATACTGCTCATGGCAGATTCACTTACAGTGATCGCACTGCAGATGGCAGTCAGTATTCTCACCCGTAAAATGCCTTCGTTCCGGGGCATCACGCTCGGGACCCTCATCTCCGGCCTGGCCTGGCTATTGCTGGCATCGCATCCCAGTGTGACCATGGCCGTGACCACGCTGATCGTCGTGGCCATTGGCGAGATCACCCAGCAGCCGCGCTACTACGAGTACATCTCGCGCCTTGCGCCCTCGGGGCAGCAGGGAACCTACATGGGCTTCGCCTTCCTGCCCATTGGGATTGGCTCACTGGTGGGCGGGTGGTTTGGCGGATTCCTGATTCATCGTTTCGGAGAAGTCCTGCATCAGCCGGATCACATCTGGTGGGCGGTATCCGCAGTGGGTGTGGCGACCGCCGTGCTGCTCTGGGTCTATGACCGCCTAGTACGGCGGGATGCATGGCAAACGGCGTAAATTGTTGGCCCGAGCTTAGTTTGGAGGTTAGTTTTTGTGTCCTTCCCGGTCGGCCATCCCGCCCGCAGCCGCTTTTGCTTGCCCCTCGTGCGATATAGTCAAGAAGGAATGGCAACGACCCCGAACAACAAAGCCACAGGCGGAAGTGGATTCGTTTATCTGCCTCTGATCCTGGGTTGGCTTGTCCCCGGTGCGGGACATTTTCTGCTGCGCAAATGGGGCCGCGGAGCCCTGCTCGCGGTTTCCATCCTGGGCATGTTCACCATCGGTATTGCCATGCAGGGCAAGCTCTACGCCGGCGCACACGACATTCTCGAGATGCTCGGTCTCGCCGGTGATCTCGGAAACGGACTGCTTTATTTTGTCAGCCGCGCTGCCGGTTGGGGCGCCGATCAAATCACCGTTACCACCGGCGATTACGGCACCCGATTTATCGTCGTCGCAGGCCTCCTCAACGTCATAGCCGCAGTCGACGCGCACAATCTGCGCACCGGGAGAAAAGCCTGATGGGGTCTCCCTCTCACTTTACGGCCGTGTTGCTGTTCGCGCTCTTCGCATCCGTAGTCTTCGGCATTACTCAGCGCGAGACTCCGCGGCGTATGGTTCGCTATGGCCTCTACTGTTTTGTGCTCTTCGTCGGGTCGGCCATCGTTTTAAGTTGGGCCATGTATCTCATCGCGCGGTAACAATTCCAAGGCTTTTTCAGGACTTGTCGAAATGCGCTCGGCGCTTTTTATCGCCATCTGCGCATGCGTACTTTCCCAATGCGTCCTTGCGCAGAAGCGTACAGTCGCCTTCACTGTCGATGACCTGCCTTTCGTGCGAAGCGAAGTCAACCGTGGTTCGCTCACCGAAGCGGACAAGCAGGCTGCGTCGGCCAATCGCACGCTCCTGGCCGCATTCGCGCGCCATCACCTTCCCGTCACCGGCTTTGTGAACGAGAAGGGAATCGAAGACCTGGGAAGTCCTGCGGGCGCCGCCATCCTTCGCGATTGGACCACCCACGGCTTCGACCTCGGAAACCATACCTATGCACATCTCGATTTCAACAGTCTGACAGTTGCCGAATTCGAAACCGAGATCGCTCGCGGCGAAAAAACATTCCTTCCCCTCATGAAAGCCGCAGGACGCAAACCCGAGTTCTTCCGCTTCCCCTTCAATCACACTGGCGATACGCGGCAAAAACACGATGCCATCGCTGCATACCTCGCTTCCCATGGCTACCGGCTTGCCCCGTGCACAATTGAAACCTCCGATTGGCTTTTCAACCAAGCCTATGGACGCATCAGGTCGCGGCACGACGAAGCGTCAGCAACCCGGCTGCGTTCCGCGTACCTTCAGTTCACTGCGGTCCAAATCGATTACTTTGCAACATTGGATTTGCAGGTTCTCGGGTACGACGCGCCGCAGATTATGCTCATCCACGACAATCAGCTCAATGCGGACGTTATCGACGATCTGCTGGCGCTGTTTGAAAAACGGCAGTACCGCTTCGTCTCCCTCGACACGGCTGAGAACAATCCCGCCTATCGCATTCCCGAGACTTTCATTACCGCGTATGGCCCCATGTGGGGCTACCGATGGGCTAGGGAACTTCATGTCAAGGTGAATGGCAGCCTCGAGCAGGAACCGCCCGCATGGGTGGTCGATTCTACGAAGTAAGAATCTGGCCTTCTAAGCGATCTGCCTGCGCTGCCAGACAGCAGCATCGAAAACGTGCGCGCTCACGTAGCCTTCCGCTGAGTAAAGGTCGATCGCCGGCGTGTTTGACTCCGTCACCGTGAGCGATATCTCCGTGGCGCCATGGCGCATAAAGTGGAACGCGGCCAGCGAAAGAAGCATCCGTGCCAAGCCCATCCGCCGGTAGTTGGGGTGAACACAAAGCTGCGTGATGTGCCCGCTTTGCTGGCTCACCCGCGAGCCCAGAACGAGCGCCACAACTTCGCGGCCCCCGCGGCTCACCACCACATGCGAAACATGCGGTGCAAATGTCCCGCACCCCGAGTAGCGAACAATGTTATTAAGGAAACGCTGCGAGCCATGTGCCGACCGGTATTGGTCGTTGATCACGCTGTCCGGATGAAACCGATACGCCTCCGCAATCAGTTGCCCCGCTGGCGTCAGGTCTTCGTCCCGCCACGTCCGCAGTTCCAGGCCCCGCGGCAAGTCGATGTGCGGGTGACTCCACACATTCTTGAGTTGTTGCACCATAAACAATCGCCGAAACACCTCGAACCCGGCGGCATTGAAAATGTCCGAGTGTACTCCTGAAGCATGAATCAAGAGCTGCGACTCAATCCGATCCACATGCGGCGAGTTCAGCAACGTCTCAAAAAGATGCTTAAGCAGCGTGCGCTCGATCTCTCCTGAGGAAGCCGGCATCAGCTCGCCGGGCGACGTTTCCTGTCCTATTCCGCGACTGGCCAGTGCAAAAACGTCTCCGATGACTGCCTTTGTCTCTTCATAGACGCAGAATGCATAGCCTGTAACCTGGCCCGCCTCGAGCGCTGCGTAGCCCGGCAACATGTGGCTGTCAAGATACTGCATCAGCAGCTTCGACGATGTCCGATAGTCCCAATGGAGACGCTCCCTCCACATCTCCCCCTCGGCTTCCAGCACCGGACGAAGCATCGGCGCCTCAAAATGCCGAAGGTCGAGAATCTCAATGGAAACGCTCGTCGCCATGCACCTCTCCGGGAGATTGGACGTTACCCCTTCCCGTCACTTTGCCACTCATCATGATCAATTGGCAACAGTGTCAGTCGTCCGCGTTGCCCGTTGCTCAACGTCGACCCACCATGTAGACCACCAGGCCCTGCTCAGGCCAGGTGAAGAGTTGCTCGTAGTGGCGGCCCTCAAGGTAATCATCCAGAACTGCCGGCGTGTGCAGATCAACCCCGTTTCGTCCGGTTACGCGCACCACCAGCAAATGCTGCCCGTCCGGCACGCCATCCTGGTCGTAATTGATCACTTCGCGGTTGCGATAGAAAGACAAACCGTACTCTATGTCGCGTCGAACTCGAAATACCGCGACCGTCTCGCTGGCCGGCGCATAGCTCAGCAGCCGATCCGCCAGCGGCCGCGCTGAGTACGAGCGATCCAGCAGATGAATCACTCGTTTCGTCGCATCCGCGGCAGGGATTCCAAAAACCGGACCCACGCCGTAGAGAAACAACACCAGCACCATCAGAACGCCGCTTGTCACCAACCGAAGACGCGCAACACCGTAAGCATGCACCACAATCTGAATCAGCAGCGCCGCTCCAATCGCTGCCAAACCGGCCACTCCCAAGGCGCGTGGCGGAGGAATCTTTCTGCCCTGCGTAACGAACCACGGCAAAAGCAAAGCGAACATCGTCATGATCCCGCAAAGTAAGCAATGCCCCAGCAGAACCCATCGGTTCAAACCCGGTTTGCGACGCCGGAACAAATAGTCTCCCGTCAGAATGGCGATGGGTGGAATCGAGGGCAAAACATAGCCCGGCAACTTCGACTTCGAAAACGAGAAAAACACAATGGGAATCAGCGCCCACAGAACCAGAAACTCAGGGAACGCATCCCCCGGACGGTTCGGGGCCGGTCTGCGCAGGCTCACGCGCCGAAGTCGCCACTCCGCAACCGACGTCAGCACACCATCCACCAGTGCGCGGATCGAAATCACCGTCCAGGGCATCGTCGCCAAAATCACAACCACCAGGTAATACCAGAAGGGCTCCACATGCTGATAGCGATCCGTCGCAAAGCGCTCCAGGTTGTGTTCAAGGAAAAATTCTCGAAAGAATGTCGGATTCTGAATCTGCACTGCAATAAACCACGGCAGCACCATCGCGAAATAAAGCAGGACTCCCGGCCACCAGAACGAGCGTCGCAAAATTGACCACTCGCGTCGCAAAAAGGCAAATGCCGTGATAATCACGGCAGCCAGAAAAGGCGCCACAGGACCCTTCGCCAGCGTGGCTACGCCCGTGAAGAAATAAATGTCGAACAGCCAGAACTTCGAGTCCGTCTCGTACCACGCATACCAGCCCAGCAACCCGATCGACAACGGAGCGGCCATCTGCATGTCAGTCGATGCGCCCCGCGCAAATCCGATGATCCCCGCCGAAGCCACCGTAATCAGCGCAGCGTCCAGGTGCCCGCCTGCCCTGAATCGCCTCATGTGCAGGTAGATCAACCCCGCCATAATGAATGCGAAACTCGTCGAAGGTAGGCGTGCGCTCCAGTCGTGAAAACCAAAATCCTGGAACGTGAACATCGCCCGCCAGTAGTAGAGCGCAGGCTTCTCAAGCCAGGGCCGTCCGTAAAGATAAGGGGTAACGCAGGCGCTCAGTCGATCGCTCAGTGTATGTGCCGAGTCAAACCGGTCCAGCATCTCATGCGCAATCTGCGCATAGCGGGGTTCGTCGGCGCCCACCAGGCCCAATCCATCGCCGCCCAGGTACGGCGTCAGCCCGTAGGCCAAAAAGAAAACAGCAAACCCCAGAAAAACGGCAGCCTCAAGAACCGTGGGCCGGCGCGGCAGTCGTCTGCGCCATCCCCCCGGCGCCGTCTGCGTGCTTGGTTCCAACCTCGTCTCCACTTTGAGGGTCTCTCCCGTCCCGGCACTTCCACTGCGGACCACCTGCCCCAATCGCCCCCCGGGGCTCGGTTCCGCTTCCACAAGACGTTGGATGCAGGTTGGATTCCGCACCCGGAACCGGCACACCAGTGCCTGGTTTCGACAGGCTCAAGGCTAACAGATTCACAAGCATTCTCAAGAGACTGGCGTCACCCATCCGCGAATTCGCCGCCCACCCACGCCTCATTGTGGCCGCCTCTAAAGTTGCGGTTTCGCCTCAGCCGCCTCGACGGGTTTTTCCTGCGCCGCCAGTTTGAGCCGCTTCCGCGATCGATCCATCAACTCGTCGATGCGCGCCTGAAACCGCCCTGACCGATCAGCGAAAAATGCCAGGTCGGGAACATGCCGCACGCCCATCCTCTCTTTCAGCTCAAATCGAATGTGACCCTTGGCCGCCTCAAGACCCGCAAGCGTGTCTTTCTCTGCCCGCTCAATGTCTTTCGCGCCGCTGTCCACAGCCACATAAACGCGCGCCGACTTCGCTCCCGGATTCAGCACCACTTCGCTCACATAGCAGTTGGCGATGCGCGGATCGGAGAGTTCACCCTCGATCATGGTTCCGATCTCCAGGCGCAGCGTCTCCGCGACCCGGTCCTGATGATGTTTGCGGTTTCTGTTCTCCGGCATGGCTCATTCCCCCGTCCACGTAAACGATTCAGGATACCAGACCCTTCGCGCGCAATCCTGCCCGCGGAAGGCCGGATTTGATCGAAACAAACGGGTGCCGGATCATCGCCTGCGAACCCGCACCCAGCGCCTGTGCAATCATCCATCCAGAGGGAAAACGCTTGTTTACCCATGCCATCGTCCGAACTCCCGGAGCAAACTTCGACGCCGGCCTGACCACCGCATCGTTTGGTCGACCCCTTTTCGATCTTGTCCTCAAGCAGTACGAGAGCTACTGCCAGGCACTCGTCGTTTGCGGCCTGACCCTGACCCCCCTCGAACCTGATCTCCGCTTTCCTGACTCCACCTTCGTCGAAGACACCGCCATCCTCACGCCTCGCGGAGCCATCCTTGCCCGTCCCGGTGCATCGAGCCGCGAAGGCGAGGTCGAAGTCATCCGTCCCACCATCCTCAACTTCTTTCCGTCACCTCGCACCATCGACCCGCCCGGCACCCTCGATGGCGGCGACATCTGTGAAGCCGGCAATCACTTCTTCATCGGACTCTCGCACCGCACCAACGAAGAAGGCGCGCGGCAACTGGCCGCCCATCTCGCAGGCTTCGGATACACAAGCTCCACCTTCGACATCCGATCCATCCCGTCGATCCTCCATCTCAAGAGCGGCATCGCCTGCATCAATGACAATACCCTCGTTGTAATGGAAGAACTGGCCGGAGACGTGCAGTTCAAGAAGTTCAACCGGATCAAAGTCTCCGAGCCAGAGAGCTATGCCGCCAACTGCGTGCGCGTCAACCATCGTGTCTTGGTCGCCGAAGGCTATCCACAACTTACAGCCGACCTGCACGCCAACGGTTTTAACCCGCTCATCCTGGATATGTCCGAGTTTCAGAAAATGGACGGTGGCCTAAGCTGCCTCTCCCTCCGCTTCTAAGAGCCAATAGATATGAGCTAAGGGCTAACGACTATCGACTATGGGCTAACGACTAACGGCTGCTCCTCACTGCTTCGGCGGTGCCGCCTTATCCGGCGCAGGAATCTCCTGCCCGTCATAAATAATCTTCGTTGTCGAACCGAATCGTTTGTAGTCGGAGTACTTGATTACATCGCGGATATGCACGTCCTGTGCAAGGTATCCGCTTCCACCGGCGAAATGCAGCTCTCCTTCGCCCTTCGTGTACACAGGGAACCAATAGTGCCCATCCACCTGCTGGCGCCACGTCATAAACGGCGGATGCAGATCTTCGCTTCCTTTGCGGGTATCGTCGGGAACCATGCGTCCGTTCGTCACCACGATCTGCAAATCCGTAGTGTCCACCCAGATCCGCCCCAGCAGGTAGCGTTTCTTCTTCTCAATCACCTTAGGCCCCACATCGAACGCATAGCAGTCAATCTCATCCACCTTTTGCCTGCCCACGTACTTCACGTCGTATGCGCCGATCTCTTCCTTGGTCAGCGTGAACGGATAACCCCTCTGAATATCCTGCAGATCCGATGGCGACATCATCACCCGCGTCAGCGTGTTCTGCGGCGCAAACACAACCTTCTCCACCCGCGCTCCGGTCGGGTCGAAAATTACGTCGTCCACTTCGTAATACTCGCCGTCGACCTTGTTATCGTCGTCGATCGTCTGCACCTTCGCCGTGCGCCGATAGGTGTAGTGATTCAGCGCCTGCTGAAACTCGCTCTCCTTCGCTGCGAATTGCTTGATGATCTCCTCTGGCGCCGTCGCAGGAGGCGTCAAATCCATCTTCCCGAAGCCCGAATCGAGCGTCATCGGCGTGAAGCTGTCCTTGCTCTGCGCTCCTGCCCTCAGCGCGGCGGCCGCCAATACGCAGGCCGCCGTCCCTGCAACCATCGCTTGCCAACGGTTTCGCACCGTGCGTTTTCTCCTCATCGCTTCATCATTTCCCAAGTCAGGTGGGATGTCTATCGAGCCATGCGTTCTTGTGTCGTTGTTCAAGCCCCGCCCAGCCAACGCAAACCGTGCTGCGTCTACCACATTAGACGCATGGACGCACCCCACGGCGCAACCGCAAAATCAAAAGGGTAGATCGGATATCGGCAACGGAGTCGGTGTCTCGCCCTGGGCCCAAAGTTCCATGGAATGAACGTGCCAGCCATTCGTTTCGGCCTCCGCCGGGATCGCACCAAGGGCGCGTCGTATCAGTGAAACCTCCGAAAGGGGGCCGGTGCGAACCAAACCTGTTGCGTTTGTAAACCATTTCACGCGAGAAGAAGGCCGGCTTTCATGCCCGAGTACTACCAGATTCCAGCGCTTGCCCTCACCATCCTGCTTGCGCCGGCTTTCGGGTATCTTTATCTGCGCTTTCGTGACGCCCGCACCTTGCTCTGGTTCCAGGGATTTCTCTTCTCCATCGTTCGCATGCTCTGCATCTACCACGTCGGCACGTGGTACTTCGCCGATGGCCATCATCCCTGGGTCACCGCCATCGGAGATGCCGCCGCCCAAATCGGCGCAACGGTCTTCCTCGCTTCCCTGTCTCCTCTGCGCTTCCGCGTGGGCAAGCTCAACATTCTCTACGTTGTGCCGTACACGCTTCCGCTCGTCATTTACGCCATTCTCTTCGATGGCGTCTTTCGCGGCGTAACGCCCAGCGGCCCGCTCTTCTGGATATTTCCCGCGCTCGGCGCCATGTCTCTCGTCGCTGGCCTCTTCTGGGGCTTTGCCCGCGGCAGCATGCCACGATGGCTGGGTGTTGTGCTCTGCGCCCTGCTCGGCGCTCTTGGAATCTGGACCTGCATCACCCACGGTGCCGCCTGGCCTCTCGATTTCGTCGAGTGCGCCAACCACTTCATGACAGCCGTCCTCCTCGTCTATGTCTTCCGCCGCTTCTCTCCGGGGCTCATTCTCAGCTGCATCGGCTTCACGGCCTTCTCGCTCTCTATTCTTGAAATCCTTCCAGTCATCGGCCAGAACCCCGTCATCGACGTGAATATTTCTCGCGTCATTGTCCTGGGCAAAGTTGTTGCCGCCCTGGGCCTCATCCTCCTCGCGCTTGAAGATCAGTTGGCCATCAATCTTGCCGGACAGTCTCGCGAGCGCCGTACACGCAGGGAGATGGAAGCCTACACAAACCTCATCCTTTCCCGCCGCCGCGTCGAAGACTTCGACCGCCAGGGCAATGAAATCTGCCAAACCGTCATCGAGCACAGCCGCTTTGCTCAGGCCGCTCTGCTCCTCCAATATCAAGGCCGCTATCGCCTCACCGGTTCAGCAGGCCTCGAGCCGGCCATTGTCACCGCTCTCGATGAAATGGCCATGCAGATTCCCCTTGAAAACTTCCTGGCCGCTGGCTCCGTGCTGCCCGCCGTGGCCCACAGCCGCACTGTCAAGCTCGACCTCACTCCATGGCTTCGCCCCGGCGACGACCTCAAGCGCCTCCACTTCACCTCGGTTCTCGCCGTACCCATGGCCGGCCGCACCATCACCGAAGGCGCTCTCCTGCTCTCCGGCCTTCGCCCCATCTCCACAACTGACGGACCTCTCACCTTTTCCACGCGCACGCGCAATGTCCTGCGTCCCGACGATCTTCTCGCCATCGAAATGCTCGCCGGCCGGCTTCAGGCCACCCGCAGCCAGACCATGATGCTCGAGAAACTCGTCGACTCCGAGAAATACGCGGGCCTCGGCCAATTGGCCGGCAACGTCACACAGCAGCTCAACAATCCGCTCACGGTCATCCTCGGTTACGCCTCGTTACTCGAAGAAACCTCCGCACTCGATCAGCGCGAGCGCCGAGGCATCGAGTCCATCCTGTCTGAAGCCCGTCGCATGCGCGCCACCCTCGACAGTCTCACTCGCATCTCCCGCCCCCAGAACGGACAGTTCACGGCCGTCTCCGTCGCCGAAATGTTGTCTGACCTCGAGCAGCTTCACCGCTCCGAGTTCCTGCAGCGATCCATCGAGTTCCGTCTCAACATTGCTCCCGGCTTGCCGCGCGTTCGTTGCCACGCGCAGCAACTACGCCAGGCCGTGCTCCATTGCCTTCAGTTCGCCATTGAAGCTGTCGAAACCCGAAATCTCGCCGCTGCAACAGACGATCGCAAGACCGTACGCCTTGAGGCCAGCTGCGAGGGAACCACGGTACAAATCCTCGTCGCGCACTCCGGTTCCGGCTTCCTGCACCCCGATCGTGCCTTCGATCCGTTTGTGCCCGCGCAGGCTACAGGAGAGACCACGGGCCTTGGTTTGAGCCTCTGCGCCTCCATCCTTCGCGATCACAACGGCCGCGCCT
>Ga0302275_10001076_pt1 | contig 29639 bp, 16 predicted proteins | sample III_Bog_N2_2_FD_200229 | JGI IMG/M metagenome (GOLD analysis project Ga0302275, IMG submission 200229) | Peat permafrost microbial communities from Stordalen Mire near Abisko, Sweden - III_Bog_N2_2 | ecosystem: Environmental > Terrestrial > Soil > Wetlands > Peat | place: Sweden: Abisko... | reverse complement strand
CCTGGACCGCCGGACACAACTCATCGCGCTGATGAACCAGCGCCTGGCGTCGGCCGTCGATCTCCAAATGCAGATGAAGCAGGCGCATTGGAATGTGAAAGGCCCCAGCTTTATTGGGCTGCATGAATTGTTCGACCAAGTCGCCGAAGCGGTGGAGGGCTATGTGGACCAGATCGCCGAGCGCGTTGTCCAACTTGGCGGCGTGGCGGAAGGCACGGTGCGCATGGCCGCGGAACGCACCCGGCTCGTCGAATATTCAACGGAGATTTCCGACGGCATGGCGCATGTCGAAGGCGTGGCCCGCGCACTATCCACCTTTGGCCAGGAAGCCCGCGACACGATCTATGAAGCGGACGAACTCGAGGACGCTGACACGGCGGATCTCTTCACCGAGGTTTCCCGCGGCATTGATAAATGGCTGTGGTTTGTCGAAGCCCATTCCCAGGCCGCAAAATAGAATCATTGGACCAGGGAAAATCCCGCAGCCCAATCCCTGGCCATTGCCCACCCGCACCGGATCCCAACCCATGAAAAGCATCCTGAGAATATTGGCGGACATCGTCTTGATGCCGGTCAGCGGTTGTGTTTTTCCGCCGAACCGTGATTGTTCGGTCGATGGGGATGGTGGGGAAGCGCACCCGCAACCGGGCGAGATCAAGGGAGCCATGCAACCGATGGACGCAGTGGTGAAAGAAAATTCGGATGCCCCCGCCCGACTCCGAGTTCCCGCCGTTTTCGTGCTGGCCGCGTTCCTCACGAACCAGAACGCTTGGGCCATCCAAACCCAGGTCAACCTTGGGTCCGCCGTCCCCCAACTCCGACCATGCGCAGTTCTACCGGATTCTGTCAGGGACAACGGCTACTATTACCCATTTTCACATGGCCTACGCGTCGATCACGATGAATGCCAGTTCCACCTTGGATGGCCGGGCGCAGGCCCAGGTCGGGGCCGTGACCTACAACGGTGGCAACGGTAATCTGCCAAGCCCCGCCGCCCCAGTCTTACTTACTAAGCCAGGGCGCGTTGCACCGCCCCGGCCAGCATGTTCCAGGAAATGGGTTTGGGCAGCAGTTCAAAGATGCCGACCTCCTTCAGGGCTTCGGCGGGGGTGTCGGCGCTAAAGCCGCTGGTAAGAATGATCCGCAGGTCTGGCCGCAGGGCGTGCAAGCGGCGCGCCACTTCAAGGCCGGTCATTTCCGGCATGGTCAAATCGGTGATCACCAAATCAAACCGCGCGGGATTTTGCTGGCACCAGCCGACGGCTTCGCGGGCGCTGTTGCTGGTGGCCACCTGATAATTCAGGCGCACCAGCAGGCGTTGCAGCGCGGAAGTCAACGCCGGTTCATCATCCAGCAACAGGATTCGCTGCCCGCAGCCGGAAGGCACCTGGGACTCCGGGGCCGTCAGCGCGGCGGCGGCATTGGCCTCGCCGGGAAAATACAGGCGGAAAGTGGTGCCCACGCCGACCTGGCTGTCCACCGCGATATGGCCTTGATGCGATTCCACAATGCCATGCACCACGGCCAGGCCCAGGCCCGTGCCTTTGCCGGCGGGTTTGGTGGTGAAGAACGGCTCAAATATCCGCTCCAACGTCTTGGCATCCATGCCGTGACCGGTATCCGCGACCGTCAGTCGCGCGTACGGCCGGCGGCTAAAGTTCAGATGGGAGTGGATGAACCGGTCATCCGGTTCAAAGTGGTCCAGGCTGATGGTGATGCGCCCCGGCTGGTTTTCCATGGCGTGCAGCGCATTGGTGGCGAGATTGATGACCACCTGGTATATTTGCGTGGAATCCGCCAGCACGGACGGTGTGTCGGACGCCAGATTCAATTCGATTTTGAGGTGCGCGGGCAGCGAGGCGCGGAGGAACCGGATGGCTTCCTTCACCACGGTGTCGAGCTGGACCAGTTGCGGTTTCTGTTCGCGCTGGCGGCTGAAGGTCAGGATTTGCTGGACCAGGTCTTTGGCCCGGTTGGTGGCCTTGAGCACCTCGGCAATATTCTCCTGCGCGGCGGCATTCCCTTCCGTGTCCTGTTGCAGCAGGTAGGCATAGCCGAACATCGCGGCCAGGATGTTGTTGAAATCGTGCGCAATGCCGCCGGCCAGCGTGCCAATTGCCTCCATCTTTTGGGCCTGCAGCATGCGTTTCTCCAATTGCCGCTGTTCGGTGACATCCTGCATGATGGCAATGAAGTGCGCGATCTGGCCGTCCTCGCCGTTCACGGGCGTGATCGTCATGGACTCGGTGTAAAGCTGGCCGTCTTTTCGCCGGTTGACCAGTTCCCCATGCCAGACATTGCCAGTGACCACGCTGCTCCACAGGTTGGCATAGAAGGTCTGGGAATGCTCGCCGGAATTCAGCAGGCGGGGGTTCTGGCCAATGACCTCCTCGGCGCTGTAGCCCGTGAGTTTGGTGAAGGCCGGGTTGACCCATTCGATCCGCCCGTCCCGGCCGGTGATGATGATGCCATTGGCGGCGGCGGTGAGCGCGCTGGTCTGGACGTTCAGGCGGTCCTCGTTTTGCTTGCGTTCCGTGATGTCCTGGATGATGCCCACCATCCGGGTGATTTGGCCGTGGTCGTTCCGGATGAGTTTGCCCAGGCCGTGAACCCAGCGCTCCTGTTCATCGTTGAGGCGGATGATGCGGTAAATCCGGTCAAAGGGCGTGCCTTTCTTCAGCACCTCCTCGAAGAGATAGTGGCGCATGGCTTCGCGGTCGTCGGGATGGACGATTTCCAGCCAGGCGGCGGCATCGCGGGCCAATCCCGGTTCCGCCAAACCAAAAATCTCGTTCAAGACCTCGGAGCCCGTCCAATAGCCGCTGGCCAGGTCAAACACATAGGAGCCCAGTCCGGCGATGCGCTGCGCTTCGAGCAACTGGCCGGTCGTTTCGTTCAACATGTCCATCACCTGCTGGCGCACCGTGATGTCGCGCAGCGTGGCCAGCTCCGTGAGGCGGCCCTGGTGCTTGATTTGATTGGCGGTGATTTCCACCGCAAACCGTTTGCCGTCTTTTTTCCGGTGCCAGCGCATGGGGATGAAGCCAATGTTGGAACCGATGGCGGCGCGGGTGAGATGTGGTTCATCGGAAATGTCCTCCACCTGCATTTGGAGAAACTCCTCGCGGTGGTAGCCATACAGCCGCTGGGCGGACTGGTTGACATCCACAAACCGGTGCGTTTCACAGTCCACCAGGATCACCGCGTCGGATTCCAATTCAAACAACTGGCGGTAGCGTTCCTCGCTTTCGCGCATTTTTTGTTCGACCCGTTTTCGTTCGGTGATATCCAGGGACGTGCCCAGCAGACAGGTTTCGGCACCAATGCGGGTGGCTTCCGCCGACCACATGATGTGCCGGGTTTCACCGGTGCCGGTGACGACGGCCAATTCGACATTGCGCACGCAGCCGAATTGTTCGATGAGTTCAATCACCGAGTTCCTTTGGGCGGGCGTGGACCACATGCCAATGCCAATGGAATTATGCCCAATCACCTCGGCCCGGGAACGTTGGATCAGGCGCAGAAATTCCTCATTCACATCCAGGTAGCGGCCATCCTGGATGGCGGAGAGGGTCAAAGCCACCGGGCTGTTTTGGAAGATTTTGTAGAATTTCTCCTCGCTCTCGCGCAATTTTTCCCCGGCTCGCTTGCGCTCCGTGATGTCCCGCGAGGAGGCGTAAATACGGGGTTGCCCGTTGCTGTTAATCCGGCGGGCCACGATTTCCACCTCGATGAATTGGCCGTCCTGGCGGCGATAGAGGGTTTCCAAAGAAATCGGCGTGTGGAACAACTGGGCCATGGAAGCTTTGATCTGCTCCCCGGTCTGGCGGGCGTCCCAGTCGGTGACTTTCAGCGGCGGCGGATTTTCCGCGGCATAGCCCAGCATCCGGTAAAAGGCGGAGTTGGCTTCGATCAGTTCTCCATCCAGGCTCAACACGTGAATCCCGTCGGCGGAGGTTTCCATCAGGGAATGATAATGGAGCCGGGCTTTTTCCAATTCCGCCTCCATTTGTTTCCGTTCGGTGATGTCCGTGATGGTGCCCACCATGCGCAGGGCCTTGCCATCGTCCGCGCGCTGGACGACCTTGCCGCGCGCCCAGACCCACTTTTGCCCCCCCTGCCGGGTGAGCAGACGATGCTCGATTTGCCAGGCGGTGGATTTGCCGGCCCAATGTTCATCCAGGGCCGCCGACACCGCCGGCCAGTCGTCCGGGTGAATCACGCGTTTGAGGAAATCCCGGTTGGCTTCTTCGGCCCCCAGCGGATAGCCCGTCAATTCCCAATAGCGCGGGCTTAACTCCGCCACGCCGGTCTGCAAATTCCAATCCCACAAGCCGTCATTGGAGGCTTCCATGACCAGCCGGAGCTGTTCCACGCTGCGCCGGAGCTGCTCCGTGGATTGCCCCCGCGCCACCTCCGCCAGTTCGCGTTGCCGGATCTCCAAGTCCGCCCGCCGCAGCAACCGCTGCACGGCCAGGTACAGCAAGCCGCCGGTGGCCAGCACGAACGCCCACCCTTTCAGGATCGAAAGCCGGGTGCGCAAATCGGGATCGCTGACCAGCCAGCGCAGCAGCACGTCGGAACACAAAATCCACCCCCCGGCCGCGCTGCCATAAGCCAGCGCGACGAACAATGCCTGTCTGTTGATTTTTATCGGCACCGGATGGATTAACTATCAGCCATTACTTCGCTTTAGACAAAAGTTTTTCACCAGAATCACGGCGGGCCACGCTTCTATATCGGGCATTTCCAGCCGGGCTGAAGCGATTCCAAAACGGGAAACACGTCCCCTGGCCAGCACCCGCGACCCGGCAGCACAATCCACCCATCCATCAATCCATCAATCCATCAATCCATTTCCCCCCACCCCGCGCTTGCCAGACCGCGCTTTTACGCTAATTTCCTCTGTCGGTGAAACCATTTGACTACCTCATCCTCGGCAGCGGCATTGCCGGACTGACTTTCGCGCTCAAGGTTGCGCCCCAACATCGCGTGGCCATCGTCACGAAAAAGGACCGGGCGGAATCCAACACCAACTATGCCCAAGGCGGCATCGCCTCCGTGACCAGCAAGGAAGACACGTTCGAACTGCACGTCCGCGACACCCTGGCGGCCGGCGCCGGGCTCTGCAAGGAAAGCGTCGTGCGCACCATCGTGGAAGAAGGCCCCGCCAGCATCGCCGAACTCATTGAAATGGGCATGAAGTTCTCCGAACGCGACATGCCCGGCGAGGACGGCGGCCGGGAGTTGGATCTGGGCCGGGAAGGGGGGCATTCCAAACGCCGCATCCTCCATTCGAAAGACGTGACCGGCCGCGAAATCGAGCGCGCCCTGCTCCACGCCGTCTCCCTCCAGCCCAACATTGAGATTTTTGAAAATCACGTCGCCATTGATTTGATCACCAGCCAAAAGCTGGGCTACGTGGGCGAAAACCGCTGCCTGGGCGCCTATGTGTTTGACAAAAAAGGCAACCGGGTCTGGACCTTTGCCGCGCCGGTCACGCTGCTGGCCACCGGCGGTTGCGGCAAGGTCTATCTCTACACCACCAATCCAGACATCGCCACCGGCGACGGCGTGGCCATGGCCTATCGCGCCGGGGCGGCGATCGCCAACATGGAGTTTGTGCAGTTTCATCCCACCTGCCTCTATCATCCGCGCGCCAAGTCGTTCCTGGTCAGCGAGGCCGTGCGCGGGGAAGGCGGCATTTTGAAAACCCTGGACGGCCGGGAATTCATGGATGCGCATCACCCGCTCAAATCGCTGGCCCCGCGCGATATCGTGGCCCGCGCCATTGATGCCGAGATGAAGAAGTCCGGCGCGGAACACGTCTGGCTGGACATCACCCACAAGCCCGCGCGGTTCCTCATCAGCCGTTTTCCCAACATTTACCAGACCTGTCTGAACTTCGGCATCGACATGACCAAGGACCCGCTGCCCGTGGTGCCCGCCGCGCACTATCAATGCGGCGGCGTGGTCACGGATGTGAATGGACAAACGGAGATTCCCGGACTCTATGCCGTGGGCGAGGCCGCCTGCACCGGCTTGCACGGGGCGAACCGCCTGGCCAGCAATTCCCTCCTCGAAGCGCTCGTCTGCGCGCATCGTGCCGCCCGGCAATGCCAGGCCGCGCCGCTCCCGCCGCTGAATTTGAACATCCCCCTCTGGCAATCCGGCCACGCCACCAACGCCGACGAACTGGTGGTGGTTTCCCACAACTGGGATGAAATCCGCCGCCTCATGTGGGACTACGTCGGCATCGTGCGCACCAACAAGCGCCTGCAGCGGGCCCAGAAACGGCTGGCCAACTTGCAGGAGGAAATCCGCGAGTACTATTGGAATTTCATCGTCACCGCCGACCTGCTTGAACTCCGCAACATCGCCACCGTCGCCGAACTCATCGTGCGCTGCGCCCTCATGCGCCCGGAAAGCCGGGGATTGAACTACAATCTGGACTATCCCCACCTCAACCCCGACTGGGCCCAGCGCGACAGCGTCGTGCGGAAGGACAAGTAGCGGTGTTTTTAACGCCCGGCGCAAAGGGCGCGGCGAAGCCTGGATAATGCTTTGGCAATGCCCGGGCAAAACAGCCTCCGAAACTCAACTGCTCGAACCTATTTGCCACGCGCCCGCGTCGTTCGCCCAGGTCGGTTTCGTTTGACCCGCCCCAGCTTTACTGTTAAAAAATGGTCACATTTTGCGGACGCATCACTTATTTATGATTAAAACCAAACGCCCCAAATTTTCCCGGATTTTGCTCAAGGTCAGCGGCGAAGCCCTCGGTGGCGAAGGTGCCAGCGGCATCAATCCCGCCGCGGTCCTGGACATGGCCGAGCAGATTTGTGAAGTCCGCGAGCTGGGCGTGCAGGTGGTCGTGGTCGTCGGCGGCGGCAACATTTTCCGCGGCCTCAACGGCAGCAAACGCGGCGTGGAACGCGCGACCGGTGATTACATGGGCATGCTGGCCACCGTCATCAATGCCCTGGCCCTGCAGGACGCCTTGGAAAAACTCGGAGCCCCCACGCGCGTGCAAACCGCCATTGCCATGTCGCAGGTGGCCGAGCCCTTCATCCGCCGTCGCGCCGTCCGCCACCTGGAAAAAAACCGCATCGTCATCTTCGGCGGCGGCACCGGCAACCCCTATTTCTCCACCGACACCGCCGCCGCCCTGCGCGCCAATGAAATCGGCGCGGAAGTCATTTTGAAGGCCACCAAGGTGGATGGCATTTACGACAGCGACCCCAAGAAGAATCCGAAAGCCAAGCGCTTCAGCCAGATCTCCTATATTGAAGCCCTGCAACAGCGGCTGGAAGTCATGGATTCCACCGCGTTCTCCCTCTGCATGGATAATAAAATGCCGATCATCGTTTTCGACTTCTTCCACCCCCACAATCTCCGGCGGGTCGTGCTCGGCGAACGGGTCGGCACCTTGGTCACCGGTTAATCTGCCAGGGCACGACGGCCTGGCAAAGTCGCCCAAACCGCCGCCGCTTGTCGCTGAGGGCTGAGGGGGCAAAACCATGGCAAACCATTGTGGCGCAGGCTTCCCAGCCTGCCGTATCGCAGGATTCCAAAAAACCTGCGTGCCGTGGCCTTCCAGAAACGGATTCGAACGTGGATGCGCCCCGCCAGCCACAGGCTTCCTCCTATTCGGCAACAATATTCCATTGAAAACAGCGAAGAACCTGGGCACCAACTTTAAGTTGCTTTTTTACAGCTAGTTGGAACTGCAAGCGGAAGGCGGTGCCAGCAGATCGAAACCATCACGCAATGCAGAAAATAGTAAGTTTCTTTGGGCCGTGGGCTCCCAATACCAAGATGCGCTCAATGTCTCCGGTGCGGCTGGGACCGGTGATAATGGAAATCATGCTGGGAAACCGGGGCGAGTATTTCTGTTGCAACAAGGCGAACGCCGCCGGCAAATCCGGCACGAGTTGTTCGCCCCGGGCGATGACGATATGATGTGGCGGCAGCACGGACAGGGCGCGTCCGCCGGCACTGCGGCTGCTCACGGCCACGCCGCCGGTTTGCGCGATCAGGGCATCGCACTCAGTGATTCCGACATCGCACTGTTCCAGGGCCTGCGCTTCATAGCCTTTGTCGGTGAGCAGAACGGGGAGTCCCAAGGTCTGGCAGGCGGACCGGCAAAGTTCACCCTCATGGCTGGCGATGCGCTGCCAATTTTCCTCATCCCGGATTTTGGCCAGGGCGGCCGGCAGCTCCTCCAGGCGGGCGAGCCGCCGGAAATCGGCCTTGAGATCCGCGCAGTGTTTGGCGAACAGCTCAAATTGCTCCGCCTCGCTGGAGCCCACGGCGGGCAGCCAGTCCCGGGCTTGCGCCCCGGGCGGTTCGGTGGGGGAATGGGGCATGCCCGCAGGGGCATCATGCGTGCCGGGCATGGGCGCGGGGTGGCGCAACGCTTCGCGGATGCGGCCGAGAATGTTTTCGCGTTCGTTCATGGGCGGTTCCTCCACCAGTCTTTAAAGGTTTCCCTCGGCATGGGGGGCAGATCCCGGGTTTTGGTCCAGGCTTTGGCCGGGTCCAGGAAGGAGCCTTGGATGGATTGGTGCAGGGGTTGGGCGAGCCGTCCCAATTGCTTGCCGAGACGCCAAAACCGGGGCTCGTTGGCGACGAGGCCAAAGATTTTATAAGCCAGGCGCTCCCACACGTCCGGCTGGCCGACGGCCGCGTTGCGGCGGTTTTGGAGCAAATGATGGTGCAAATCAATTTTGACCGGGCAGGTCTGCGTGCAGGCACCGCAAAGGGAGGAGGCGGAGGAAAGATGTTTCCAGTCCTGCAATCCCCGGAGATGCGGGGTGATGACGGAACCCACCGGACCGCTATAGGTGGTGCCATAGGTGTGCCCGCCGATGTTGCGAAATACCGGGCACACGTTGAGGCAGGCCCCGCAGCGGATGCAGTGGAGGGCATCACGCTGTTCGGGATCGGCGAGCAGCTCGGTGCGGCGGTTGTCGAGGAACACGACATGCCATTCCTCGGGGCCGTCGGGTTCGCCCGGCTGGCGGGGCCCCGAGTACAGGGTGTTGTAACAGGTCATGGGCTGCCCCGCACCGGCGGTGGCAAGCATGGGGAGGAAGAGCGCCAAATCAGCCATGCGGGGCAGCACTTTCTCAATGCCCAGCAGGGTCACCATGGTTTTGGGCAGGGCGGAAGTCAGCCGGGAGTTACCCTCGTTTTCCGTGATGGAAATCATGCCCGTGTCGGCGACGGCAAAATTCGCGCCGGTGAATCCGACATCGGCTTGCAGATATTTTTGGCGCATGACGCGCCGGGCGACCATGGTCAGGTCCTCCGGGGTGTCGGAGGGGGCGTCGCCCAGTTCCCGCTGGAACAACTCCTTGATCTCGCCCCGCGACAGGTGCATGGAGGGAAAAACAATATGATAGGGGGGCTCATGCCGGAGCTGGACGATGAATTCCCCCAAGTCTGATTCAATGACCGTGAATCCGGCGGCGGCCAGCGCCTCGTTCAAATGAATTTCCTCGCTGGTCATGGACTTGGACTTGATGACGGAGCGGGCGTTTTTATCGCGCAGGATTTGGGTGATGATTTCGCGGGCCTGGGCGGCGGTGCTGGCCCAATGGACCTTCGTGCCGCGCGCGGCGAGCTTGTCGGCAATGGCGACGAGATGTTCGTCCAGATGATTGACGGCGGTCCACTTGGTTTGGGCGGCGGCCTGGCGGGCGGACTCCCAGCTTTGAAAGGCGTTTTTACGCCGGTCACGCGCGGTTTCATAACCACGCAAGGCCGTGCGGATGAACTGCCGGTGACGCAAGTCGCCCGCCTTGCCGGCAGCGCGGACTTTAAACTCAGAAACGAGCGTGCGCATGGGTCAAGCTGTAGCAGAAAGCGGCGAAAAAGAACATAAATAAATCCAAGCCAAGCAGATGAACCGATTTAAAAGCATTCTCCCGGCTTGCATCCGGCGGCCGGGGGGGGTAAAACAGAAGCCGGGAACCAATGAACGTTCATCACCTTGAGCTATTTTATTTTGTCGCCAAACACGGTGGCATTATGCCGGCGGTGCGCAACATTCCCTATGGCATCCAGCAACCGGCGGTCAGCGCGCAGGTGGCCCAGTTGGAGGAGTATCTGGGGGTCACACTCTTCCAGCGCCGTCCCTTCGCCCTGACTCCGCCGGGCGAAAAGCTGTATGCCTTCGTGCAGCCGTTCTTTGCCAACCTGGACAAAATGGCCACGGACCTGCAAGGGGGGCAGGCGCGGCAATTCCGGATCGGGGCCTCAACCATTGTGTTGCGCGACCATATCCCGCAACTGCTGGGGGGCATCCGCAAAAAGTTTCCCGGTCTCAAGGTTCTGCTGAGGGAAGGGTTCCCGTCCCAGTTGGAAACTTTGCTTGCCAACGACGAGGTGGATTTGGTATTTACCACGGTTGAGAACAAGCAGACGGCGGGACTTCAATCATTAGTTTTGTTGGAATTGCCGCTGGTGTTGCTGGTGGAGAAATCAGCCCGCTTTAAGGCCGTGGAAGAACTCTGGGCGCAGGATAAAATTGAGGAACCATTGATTTGTCTGCCGGGCCACGAAGCGATGACGCAAAATTTTCAAGCGCGGCTGGCGGAGTTGGGGGTGGAATGGTTTCCGTCCATTGAGGCCAGTTCGGCGGATTTGGTGGAGGGCTATGTGGCCAGCGGACTGGGTATCGGACTGGCGGCGGGCATCCCGGGCAAGGCGCTGCCAAAAAATGTGCGCGCGCTGGCCCTGGCTGGTTTCCCCGGCGTAATGATTGGGGCGCTCTGGCGGGGAAAGCGCACCCCACTGGTGGATGCATTTTTGGACATGGCGAGACAGCGGGCCCGGGAAATGGTGTGAAAGTCGACCAATTTCAAGACATTAACGGCTGAAGTTCGGACAAAATGTTGGAATTTGCCCAACCATGGATTTTGGCCTGACAACTGCTGAAACTGGGCATCGGGTTTGCGGGGCCAAATTACGGCTTGCAATAAAAAAGAAACAACCATATAAGAACTGAACATGGCTTTATTTTTGCCATTCCTCAACGGTGCCAACCGGAAGAGGCGCGCCCAGGTGATCGCGGTCGATCTAGGCAGCCGCACCACCAAAGCGGTGTTGCTGGAACGCCGTGGGGAACTGCTGGCGCTCACCCGCTATGTGTTGTTGGATGCCCCGCCGGCTGAAAAGAAAATGACCCCGGAAGTTTTGGGTGAACATTTAAAGGCCATCGCCGGGGCACTGGGCAGTCAGATCAAACATGTCGTGGTGGCCGTTCCGTTGGAGGATGCCCTCGTGCGCCAGGTGGAACTGCCGCAGATTCCGATGGATGAAATGCGGCAGATTCTCCGGCTCAACCACAAAACCTATCTCCAGCAGGACCTGCCCAATCATGTGTTCGACTTTCACATCATCCCGCCCCGGCCGCCGGGGCCGGGAGAAAAGGCTCCGGCCGCCACCACGCCCAAGCTCAAAGTCGTGGCCGTGGCCGCCAAGCAACAACTGGTGGATGACTTCATGAAGGCCGTTCAACTGGCGGGACTCAGCGCCGAAAGCATGGTGCCAGGATTAATTGGCCCCATGAACACGTTTGAACAGGCGCTCCCGGAGGTCTTTGCCAAGGAAACGTTGGCGCTGGTCGATATTGGCTTTAAACACACGTCAGTATGCGTGCTGGACCGGGGCGAACTGGCGTTAACGCGGGTGGTGAACATTGGTGGAGACAAGCTGACCGCCGGGCTGGCGGAAGCCATGGGCATCAGCTACACGGAAGCCGAGGGCATCAAGGTGGGCATGGCTCCGGAAGTGGAAAACTCCCTGCAAATGCAGCTCGTGCCCCTCGGCCGGGAAATCCGGGCCTCCCTGGACTTTTTTGAGCATCAACAGGACCGGCCCGTTTCCCAGGTTTATTTCAGCGGCGCCTCCGCGCGTTCAGAGATGATTTTACAAATGCTGCATTCGGAATTGTTGCTGGATTGCAAAGTCTGGAACGCCACCAGTTTTCTGCAACTGGCTTTGCCGGGCCAGCAGACAGTCGAAGTGGAGCATGTCGGCTCGCAACTGACTGTAGCCATTGGTGCCGCGCTGTCGGTTTTTTAAGACTATGCCCATACGTGTCAACCTATTGACGGATGCCCTGGCTGCGGAGGAATTGCGCCGGCACGATCCGGCGAAGTACGCCGCGTTCCTCGGCGTGGTGATCGTGGCGCTGTCGCTGGTCTGGTATAGTTCAGCCTGGCTGAATGGCAAGCGGGAGGAACACTCCTTGGGAATGCTGCAGCGTCAAATCGAAACCCAAACAAATGATGTTTCCGTGGTGCAAAACAACCAGAAAAGAATTGCCGAGCTGCAAGCCCGCCTCGACGCGCTGGACAAGTTGAACCGGGCCCGGTTTCTGCAGGGCAATTTGTTGAACACCCTCCAGCAAGCCTATGTTACCAATGTGCAGTTGCTGCGCGTGCATGTGGAGCAAACCTATGTCGCGCTGCCTGGCACCCCGGCCAAGACCACCCCCAGCGGGCTCGTTCCCGCCCGTCCAGGATCGGTGGTGGAACATATCATTTTGCGGCTCGACGCCAAGGATTCCGGCCCCACTCCGGGCGACCTGGTTAACCCTTTCAAAGATGCCGTCAGCAGCTTGGATTACATCAAGAACGCCGTCGGCTCAACCAACGGCATCTCGCTTGCGAACATGTCACCCTCACTAACGGGAAGTGACGGCAGGTCCTATGTGAATTTCACCATTGAGTGTCGTTTTGCCCCAAAACCATGAAACGTCTGCCCCCAGCCAAACGGAATCAATTGATCGGCGTTCTGCTTGCCACGCTGGCCTTGATCGGCTTGGTTTATTTCATGCTGATCAGCCCGCAGAGCCGCAAAAACACTGCCTTGGCCGAGCAAATTATCAATGCGCAGGGCAAACGGAAACAATTCGAATCCACGGTTAAAATGATGGGGGCCTCCACCAACACCCTGGCGGAATTAACCCAGCAGTTGCAGCACGCGGAATTAGACATCGCCTCGGGCGATCTTTACGCCTGGACCTTGGACACTTTTATCCACGGATTCAAAGCTGGATACAAAGTGGAGATTCCCAACCCGCTGCCGCCAACCTTGGGAGAATGCGATCTGATCAGTGGTTTCCCCTACAAGCAAATTCGTTTCCGGGTGACCGGCACCGCTTTTTATCATGATTTGGGCAAATTTGTCGCGGATTTTGAAAATAAATTCCCCCATTGTCGGATCTTGAATCTGGATCTAAGTTCGTCGTCTGGAAGCACGGAAAAACTGAATTTCCAGATGGATATTTGCGCTTTGGTAAAACCGAGTAATTAGCCATGAACAGCTTTGTGAAATTCTCCCTGATCGCGGTTCTGGCCACCGCCCTGTCGGCCTTGGGGTCAGATCCCAAACCCGCGCCCGCCCCGCCGCCTCCCCGCTCGGTGTTTACCTTGCCGATGAGTTCCCGCGAGGGGCGCGACCCGTTCTTTCCCGAATCTCAGCGGCTATACGAGGAAATTGGCCCGCGGGTGGCGCACACGGTGGACACATCCTCGTTCGTGATCCACGGCTCCTCCTGGCAAGATGGCCGCCGCCTGGTCATCATCAACAACCATACTTTTGCCGCCGGCGATGAGGGCGATGTCATCACCGCTGACAAAGTGCGCGTCCATTTGCGGGTGATTCGTATTCATGACGATATTGTTGTCATTGAAGCCAACGGAACTAAACGTGAAATCAAGATAGCCAACTCGGGAGCAAAATAAGAGATAGTGAATTAAGAGACAGTGAATTCAAACACATTGCAGAGCAGACCACCATACACAGCTATGAAAAAAATCATTTACAACCTGCTGCTCGCCGGCTTGGCTAGCGCTTTGATCGCCCACGGGCAAACTAACCCACCCAGCCAACCGGTGGATAACACCAATACCGCCACGGCGGATGTGACGGCAACGAATGCCGAGCCGGCGGCCCCCATCACGCCGACGAACGCGGTGCCGCCCTCCCCAACCAATTCCCCCGTCGAGGCGCCAACCAATGGCGCACCCGCAACCAGCGCCGCCGAGCCGATGACCAATGCCCCGGGCTCGCCCGCATCGGCCACGGCAACCAATACGCCCGGCCTGCCCGTGGAGGCGGTGGTGGACACAAATACAACCGTGGTCACCGTAACCGTCACCACCACCAACGTCGAGACGACGGTAACCGCGAACGCCACCAACGTGGCCACGGTTGCGCCGGGCATCGTGGAAAACATCCCGCTGATCCAATTTTCTGATGTGCCGATCACGACGGCCATTGAGCACCTGGCCCGCCAGGCTGGCATCAACTACATGCTGGATCCCAAGATCGGCTTTGGACAGCCTGGCCCCGATGGTCAAATCAAACCGGAACCGCAGTTATCCATTCGCTGGGAAAACATCACTGCCGAAAGCGCGTTGCTGGCCCTGCTGGACAATTACGGCCTGCAATTGGTAAAAGATCGGAAGACGGGCATTGACCGGATTACCACGAAAGATCCCCTGGCGTTGCCGCCCTTGATCACCCGGGTGCTGCAATTACAATATGCCAGCATGGGATCCATGACCAATGCTGTGGGCTCGGTTTTCAGCGACAAACGCAGCCGGGTCCTGGCCGATTCGCGCACCAGTCAATTGCTGGTTGTCGCCACCGAGACGGAACAGACCGCCGTGGACACTTTGGTCGCGGAATTGGACCGGCCCACCCGCCAGGTGTTGATCGAAACCAAGCTGATTGAAATTTCCAGTACGCCCACCGCGAAGCGCGGCATTGACTGGAGTTCGACCTTGAGTTCGCAAAATGTCACCTTTGGTAACGGCAGCGTGTCCGGTTCCACCACCACCACCTCGCCCGGTTCCCCGGTGACAACCACGGTTAATGCTGGCAACCGCACCACCACCACCACCAGTCCTGGGAGCGCAAACCAAAGCACGGTTCTCAATCAGGTTCTTGGTGGCGGCGGCTGGTCGGCGAGCACCATTAGTGGCCTGGTTCCCTCCACCGCATTTTTGAACGCGGATGGCGTGGCGGCGGCAATCTCCTTCCTGAATGCCTCCTATGACGCCCAGATTTATTCCACTCCCCGGGTGGTCACCCTGGACAATGAGCTGGCCCATATTGAAGTGGTCCGCACCTACCCCATCATCTCCATGTCCGGGGGGTCGGCCAACACCGCCGGCAGCGCTTCGGTGACCTATTCCAACGTGGGTACCATTCTGGACGTGACGCCGCGGATTTCCGCCAACGACAATATCTGGCTCCAGGTCGTACCCGAAGTGTCTGATCACTTTGCCGATGTCACCGTCTCCATGGGGGCCGGTGCGGGCGGCGTCGCCGGCAGCTACCAAGTGCCCATTTTTGACCGCCGCACCATCCGGTCGCAAGTCATCATTCCCAATGGCAACACCCTGGTCATGGGCGGTCTGGTGCAGGACAGCCCCAACGCCAGCTACTCCAAAGTGCCGATGCTGGGTGACATCCCTGGATTAGGTTGGGCCTTTTCTTATCAGAGCAAGTCCATGTCCAAGGACAACCTCCTTATCTTCCTGACACCCACCATCGTCAAGGATGCTGATTTTCAGCCGTCGGAAACCAGCTTCCTGCAATCCAAACCCAACCCCATGCGCTCCCCCATGAACCCGCATCATGCCTGGGATGGGTCCGAACCCATATCGGGCTGGAATAATCCGGCACCCGTACCCGATGAATTCACCGAACGCAAAGTGACGGAATAGTCTGCTCCGATCATCGCGAGTTCGCAAACCATCGTCTTACTATGAGAACTAAAGCTTTTGGAATGTGGCAGTGGCAGGTGAGGCCGTCCTTCCGCCGCTGGCCGGGTTTTTTGCTGGCCGCCGCACTGGTGCCACTGTTCAGCCTCCAGTTGCAGGCCACCCCGTCCGTCGTCACGCTGGGCGGCGGCGGCGCGCTGCCATTACAAAATGGCGGGGCTGGCTATGTGAATGGCAATACTTACAATCTGGCCATGTTCAACGATCCGGCGGGCATGGCTTTGGATCCTTCTGGAACCTACATGTTTCTGGCGGATTACAACAATAATGCCATCCGCTTGATTTCCAACCTGGGCAACAATGCCTCCAGTGTGACCACCACCTTTGCCGGCACCAACCAGAATGAGGGGGTCAATCATCCCCTGGCTGTGTTGGTGGACAGCGCCACCAATGTGTTTGTGCTGAATCATGGCAATGGCACCAATGGCGCGATTCTGACTTTCAGCGGGTTGCTGATGGGCCCGAGTTACAATGTGACCCTCATCGGTCCCATCCTGGCTTCAAACTTGGTAAACGCCACCGCCATGGCGGAGGACGGCGATGGCAATTTTTATGTGACGGTTAAAAGTAATCAGGTGATTCGCGTCACCCCCAACGGCTTGGTGGCCACCATTGGCACGGTTGCCCACACCAACACGTTGCTTGCAGGCATCGCCGTTCTGGACAACGGGCAACTCGCGTTAACCGACTCAGGAAACCACGGCATCTGGATCCTGAACCCAACCACCGGTCAATCCACGCCGTTTGCTGGCTTCAACGGTCCCCATGACACCAATGGCCTCGCGGCCTATGCTGCGTTTAACGCCCCCAAGGGCATTTCCAAGGCCGGCAATGGCATGCTGGTGGTCGCCGACTATGGTAATCATAAGGTCAAACAGATTGATGCTAATGGCACCGTCAGCCTGCTCTACGGCGTCAGCTCCAATCTTTGGGTCACTGCGGGGACGGACACGCCCGGTTGGTGGGATGGCTTGGGGACCCCCAACCAGGGGGACGCCGAAGCGCGCTATCCCTTCGGGGTTTTCGTGGCGCGAGATGGTTCCGTTTACACCACGGAAGACTATTATCACATTGTCCGCCATGTGACCAGCACGGGATTTTCCGCTCCGCAACCCGGTTACCCCCCGTTTTTTAATGGGCCGGACGGACTGGCGTATGACAGTATAAACAATCAATTGTATCTCGCCGACACCAACAATACCGTGCGCGTCTTGGATCTGAACGATAATGCCACCGCGACCTACCTGACCGCTGACGATGGCGTCACTAATCCGGTTTCCGTGTTGATTGATCCCAATGAAAATCTCTATGTTCTCAATCAGGGAACTGGCAGCGGCTATATTCTGGAATTTGACATGTTCGGGTATTCCCCTGGCCCCATAATCACCGGGCTCAACCAACCCACCGCGTTCACCTTGGATGGCTATGGCAATCTTCTGGTCACCGAGCAAGCAGGGAATGTTCGCGCCTTTGGAACCTCAATGAATCCCCTGAACCTCACGGTCGCCAGCATCACCAATGCCAATGTTTCCCTCCAGGGCATCGCCATCTTTGATGACGGTACCATCGCCGTAAGCGATGCCGGCAACGATGTCATCTGGTCCATCAATGCCATTACCAAGTCCGTCAGCCGGTTGACGGGACAGCTCGGGGTCAGCGGAAGGGGGATCGGCACAACGAATTCTGCCAGATTAAACCAGCCGCATCAGTTGGCCCGCGCCAGTGGCAATCAGATTGTTGCCGCCGATTCCGGTAACGACCGCTTGGTGTTGGTGCAGCGCAATGGCACTGTGACCACTAATCTCCTTAATTCACTCAACGCCACCATCTGGTTCGGCAACGCCAATGATCCCGTCGCCTCCAGCAGCGCCAATTTCGTGCCCATGGTGTCGCCCCTGGGCGTGGCCATCGGCGACGGCTTCGTCTTCGCCTCGGAAACCCGGTATGCGGATATTCGCGGCCTGGCCAGTACCATCGCTCCGCCCACCACCACCCCGGGGGTGCCGATTCCCGTCTATGCCAGCTTGGGTGGGATGGCGTTGAACGAGGAAAACAGCAAGTTGTTCATCTCCGACCCCACGAGCAACACGGTTCGCGTCTTGAATTTATTGAACAATTCCACCACGGTTGCTCTCAACGCCGCCAACGGCCTGAATCATCCCGTGGATGTCGCCGTGGACAGCAGCGACAACCTTTATGTTTTGAATCAAGGCACGGGCAACAATGGGTCCATCCTGGAGTTTGATGTTTACGGGGATCTGGTTGGCACCAATGCCGCTTCCCTGCCCCTGCCCACCGCGATGCACCGGGATTTCTTCGGTGACCTTTATGTCACCGAATTGAACGGGTTGGTTCAAGAATTCACCGGGAGCAGTTCCAACACGATCGCGACCATCACCAACGCCAATGTGCGCCTGGAGGGCGTTGCCGTGCTGGACAGTGGTTTGGTGGTGGTGAGTGATGCGGGCAACGATGTCTTGTGGAAGATTGCCGCCAATGGCCCCGTTCTCTTTACCGGGATTGTCGGCTCGCCCGGCACAAGTTTTGGCACCGCGGGCTTTGCCCAATTGAACCAGCCCATGCGTCTGGCTTCCGCTCTCAACGGCAGATTGCTCATTGCCGACTCCGGTAACAACCGGGTGGTTGAGGCCGACGATCAGGGAACCATTTTCGCCTCGCTCAACTCCACCAACGCCAGCCTCTGGTTTGGTTTGCCGATTGATCCCGTCGGTTCGGGCAGTGCTGAATTTGTCCCCATGCTGGCCCCGGTGGGCTTGGCCATTGGTCCCGGAACCGCTTCCAATGGGGTGGTTTACGTCTCGGAAAATATTTATGAAGATGTCCGGGGCGTGGTGGCTCCAGGGATCCTTCCGCCCATTCCACCGCCAGCGCCTCCGTTGAACTTGGTGGCCTCGGTGACCTATGGGCAAGTGACCCTGACTTGGTCGGCCTCCACTGGAGCTACTAATTACTACGTGGAACATGCTGCCAGCAGCGGTGGGCCGTATGCCATCATCGACGTCACCTCGGGCACCAGCTATACCGATTTCGAGCTCGGCGGCTCAACCAACTATTACGTTGTCGTCGCCGTCAATCTTGGCGGGGTCAGCAGTGCTTCCGCTGAAGTCGCCGCCGTGCCATTGACCCCTCCCCCCCCGGCCCCCATCGTGGGCTGGTTTGATTACGAAGGCAATGATGTTACCGGTCGTTACTCGGTCTTGCACCCGGTGACCGTCAGTCTCTACTACAACGATCAGTTGCTGGCCGTTAACATGGTTACCAATGGGGTTTCATGTTATTACACCGACGACGGATCAGACCCGAGATCCAGCACCACCCGCAAACAGCCGCCTCATCCTTATTATGCCGATGGCGTGTCTTCCTATGATCCGCTGCCTTCGCTGCCTAATCCCGGCATGTCGAATTTGGTGATTAAAGCGGTCAATATTGACTCGCTCGGTCAGACCAGTGCGGTGACCACCGCGAGATTTATTTTCGAGGTGGGCACGCCATCCGTTATCGGCAACAATGCCGCCCAATTTACCATTAGCGACCAGACCTCCAACACCTGGGTCTATTACACCCTGGATGGCTCGGATCCCACCAACGCCGCCACGGACAGTTCCATCGGGCCGGTTTATCTCACTAACTATGTCAATGGAGCCTTTACCAGCCGTTTTCTCGGGGTGACGATCTCCACCAACACCACCATGAAGATTCGGGGCTATCGTTACGATCCTGATTATCCAGCCAATCCTTATGGCACCTATCTTCCAAGTGCGACTGCAGAGTTTGTTTTCCAGGTCGCAAATTATGTGCCCAACATCATTAGCTTTGGCTTTGGCTCTGGTGAAGCTTCCAGTGATTTCATTGCTGCCGCTGGCCAGACATTTGTTGCCCCGGTCACCCTGACCATGCTGCCCAATAACCCGGTTTACAGTTTGCAATTTAACCTGGTTGTGACCAACGGCGGCCCCAATCCCGGCCCGGCGATCAACCCAGGCGCGTTCACCTTCCAATCCATGCTGATGAAGCCGGATCTCAGTAACCCGGGGGATTTCCTCCCCATTCCGACCTACATGTTCGCTGCCTATGAGGGCGTGGATGTGAACTCCAACCAGTTGGTGAATTATAATGGGAAGGATTTCGTCGACCTGGAGTTTACCAATACTTCCATTAATTTGCTGGGCGTGGGCTGGCTGGAACGGGTTTGTGGCAACTGCACCAACCTCTACGACACCAAATCCCAGGACCTCATCGCCTATTCCATGGCTCATGACGATATGTTCACCGAAGCTGGCGGCAAGATCATCACCGGCGGTTATTCCTTTCAGGTGCCAGTCACTGCGTCGCTTAACCAGACCTACCAGATTCAAATCGGTAGTCCCTCTGCCACCAGCGATGGCGTTGGCGCGCCTGGCTCATCGGTTTACATTTATGCCCCCACCAATGGGTCATACACCAATGGTGCCGTCAATGCCGTCAAAAATGTGACGATTGGGCAGGTGCAATATCTGGTTGGCAGCGTCTATCCCTTCCGCTGGTTTAACGCTGGCGACTTTGGCTCCTCCAACATTGTCAATGCCGACGTGATGCAGGTCTTTCAGACCGCCATTTACGGATTTAACTCACCACCGGCTGGCAGCGACTTTTTTGATGCCATGGATTCCTGTGGTGCCACTTACACTGCCTTGCCCAATGGCCTGCTCATTCAGGATACCACGCTGACCACCAATCAGACCATTTACTTGTTTGATGGCGACGATACCACCATCAATCAGATCGCCTTCGGCGACGGCATTTTGGATGTCTGTGACGTTTATGTCACGTACCGCCGTTCACTCGACCCCAGTCTGGCTTGGTTTCAGCGCTCTTGGTTCAAAGGCGAGCGCGTGGCTCAAATTATCCCCAATGTTACTGCCTCCGTCGTTTCCGCCAATGTCGCCAAGGCCGCCGCCCCCACTTCCATAACCGGCAAGGCCACCGCCAAAATTGGTTCCGCCCCGACCATCAATCCGCAGGTGAACTTTACGGCAACCGATGTGCTGGTCACCAATGGCCAAACCTTTGTCCAGGTACCCATCACGGCCACCATCCTCGGGAATTATCCACTGCGTGTGCTCCTGCTCAATTTGGAAGTCACGCCGCTGGACGGATCTCCCAATCTCACCACGCCGGTCTCCTTTACCCAAACCGCGGCCGTGCTGGGAACGCCAACGTTGACCAGTTCCACCGATAATGGTAACTTTGCGGCTGCCTGGCTTAATAGCACCAATCTCGGATTGACCGGCACCAACACCATCGGTTACTTGAACATTACCCTCCCCGCCAATGCCACGGCCACGGCGGCCTATGCCATCCACTTTGACCATGCTTCGGCATCGCCCAACGGTTTGGGATCCTTCCCCAAACAAACCCTTACGGGGTTGATCACTTTCTCCAGTCGCACCAATTCATCCTTCAACGACGGCATTCCCGATACTTGGAGGTTGCGTTGGTTTGGCACCATTAATAATGTCCTCTCGACCTCCAATGCCTGCCCGACGGGTGATGGCATCAACAACTGGAGTAAATACGTTGCTGGCGTGGATCCGGAAGTCGCCCATGACTTCCCCAGCACCACCACCAAAGCGGCGCCCCCGGGTGCCACGGCGGCTATCACCTGGCCAAGCGTCAGCGGCAAACACTATGTGATCGAACGCTCCTTGACCCTGTTCAACGGCACTTGGACGGCGATCAGCACCAATACCGGCACGGGTGCCAATATGGAGTTTGATGATACCAATACTGGCAAAGCAATGTTCTATCGTGTGCTAATTCTTCCTTGAGCGGAGACACTGGCGACTTTTGAACACGCAAGTGACAAAGGGTGACCACCCTTTGTCACTTTGTGTTTTGCGTCTTGAAATCCGAAATTGGCAGGGGTGGCACGGGCGACCCGCCCGTCTCGTCGGGCCACTGGCCCGACGAAACGGCCACCCGCGCCGCCACCCAAGGTGCGTACAATTTTGTTTACGGCCTCCATTTCCCGCCCCGCTTCTATTTTCCTGTGGTTTCACGTGATTTGTGGCTAATCTATTTCCGATTTCGGGTTCAACCCGAACTCCGAAGTGGGCAATGAAATCGAAACCATGTCGCGGGCCCATCGTTGGTAGGGCGCGTCACTCCGTGCGCGCCGCGCCTGCCACCAGCGGGCGCAAAATTTCCCCGGCGTCGCCTTCCCGACCTGCTGCCGATCAAAACTTTGATCGAGTTTCCCGTACCAACTTCGGAGTTCGGGTTTAACGGTCACCCACCCGCGATCTCCTTGATACCGCCTGGCGTCGGTTCGCCAGGCTGGCATAATATTGGCAATATCTCCTCGTTTATTGTCATGCGGGAATTTATCCAGCATGCGAAAAATCCGTCCAAGCAAACCTGGCCAGATGCGACCAGAAACCCTGCGTCGAGACGGTAATCCTGGGTAAATCGCCATCGTTAACGTTGTAAGACCTCCAGTGGGTCGTTCGCTTTCCATTTTTGACACAATTGGTATGGCAGGTGCTTGGCAGGGTCTTGCGGTTAGCAATACTGGTGCTGTAAAGTGAATGCTGAATTAAATCATAAGTCGTGTCCGGCAGGTTGCGGCGGAGCGGCTACGGTGCCCCTCTTCAAGGAGGAAGGCCATCAGCCCGAATGCCGGGTCATTGACGAGCTGCGCCTGCTGTTTGAAATTTCCTACACGTTGGAAAGCAGCCTGGAACTGCGCGAAGTCATCCGCCCAGTGCTCACCCGGATGTCGGAGGTGCTGGGGATGCGCCGTGGCGCGATCACCATTCTGCAACGCGGGCAGGTGACGATCAGCGAAGCCGTGGGCTTGCCAAAGGATCTTTCGAAAGAGGATTATCTGGCCGCCTGCCACGAAGTCATTGGCGTGGTGACGGAAACCGGGCAAGCCGTCGTGGTGCCGGATATTTCGCGGGAGGCGGCGCTGGCGGCGCGGTGGCGCGAGGAGTCCGCGCGCCCGGGGGCGACGGACTCGCCGCTGGCCTACTTGTGCGTGCCCGTCAAATTCGGGGACGAGATCATTGGCTGCCTCAGCGCGGAGCGGGTGGTCGCGCATTTTCCCAATTTATCAGCCGACCGGCGGCTGCTGTCGCTGATTGCCAACATCATCGCGCAGGTGGTGCATTTTCATCGCGCCACGGATGAGAAGATCGCGGCGCTGCGCGATGAGAACGAGCGGTTGCAAAAGCAGATTCAAACCGCGATGCGTCCCGCCTTCATCGTGGGCAATTCGAATGCCATGCGGTCCGTTTACCTGCACATCGAGGAGGTGGCGGGGAGCGTGACGACGGTGCTGATCCGCGGGGAATCGGGCGTGGGCAAGGAACTGGTGGCGCGCGCACTGCATGAGCAAAGCCCGCGCAAGGGAAAGACGTTCGTGAAATTCAACTGCGCCGCGCTGCCGGAATCCATCATTGAGAGCGAGTTGTTCGGGCATGAGAAGGGTGCGTTCACCGGCGCGCTGGCCATGCGCAAGGGCCGGTTTGAGACGGCGGAGGGCGGCACGATTTTCCTGGATGAAATCGGCGATGTCTCGCCGCAGACCCAGGTCAAGCTGCTGCGGGTGTTGCAGGAGAAGGAATTCGAGCGGGTGGGCGGGCAGACCCCGATCCACGCCAATGTCCGGATCATCGCCGCCACAAGCCGCGATCTGGAGACCATGATTGAGGAAGGCAAATTCCGGTCGGATTTGTATTACCGGCTGAATGTGTTCCCCATTTTTGTGCCGCCGCTGCGGGAGCGGAAGTCGGACATCTTGTTGTTGTCGGATCATTTTGTGGAAAAGTACGCCAAGCTCAACGGCAAGGGCGTCAAGCGCATCACCACGGCGGCGATTGATCTGCTGATGAGTTATCACTGGCCCGGCAACGTGCGGGAGCTGGAGAATTGCATGGAGCGCGCGGTGTTGCTGTGCCACGGACAGTCTTTGGAGGCGCATCATTTGCCGCCGACCCTCCAAAAAAAGGATCCCGAAGAGAAAACCGCCTCCACCGGCACGCTGGATGCCGCCGTGTCCGCCCTGGAATATGAGATGATCGTGGGGGAACTAAAAACCTCCGATGGCAACATGGCCGGCGCGGCGCGGCGTCTGGGTTTGACCGAACGCCAGATGGGGCTGCGGGTGAAACGCTATGGCATCGATTTCAAGCGATTCCGGAAGGAGGAAACCACGGCATAAATGGATTTGCCAGCATGATCGCCGATGGCCATGGGGAGCTTCCACCGGTTTGTCCGGGTTTGTTGGAGCGTGCCTTGGGCTCCTATCTGGGGCTGGCCGTCGGCGATGCGCTGGGCGCCACCGTGGAGTTCATGACCGCACCTGAAATCGCCGCGCAATACAAGATTCACAATCAGATGATCGGCGGCGGCTGGCTGGGACTGCGGCCGGGCCGCGTGACGGATGACACGGAGATGGCGCTGGCCCTGGGGGCCGCGCTGGTGGCGCGCGGCGGCTGGCATTTGCCGGCCATTGCGGATGCGTTTGTGCGGTGGATGCGCCGGCCGCCCATTGACATTGGCAACACCTGCCGCCGGGGGATTGCCAATTATATCGCCACCGGCAGTCTATGCGTGCCCTTGGCGGAGGGAAATGGCGGGAATGGCGCGGCCATGCGGAATCTGCCAGTGGTGCTGGCCACCCTGGGCGACGAGCACTTGCTGATCCGCCGCAGTCTGGAACAGGCGCATATCACCCACCATCATTTGCTGGGCGATGCCGGCACGGCGACCCTGGCGTGCATGACCCGTCGGCTGCTGCTGGAGGGGCCGGGGGCGCGCTGTGAGCCCTTCGCGACCCGTCTGGTGGCCGAGCATCCTGAGTTTGGTTTTCGTCCGTGGCCAGGCAGAACGAGTGGGTATGTGGTGGACACCCTGCAAACGGTTTTTGACGGTTTCTTCCATGCAAGCGACTTTGAAAGCTGCCTGATTCGGGTGGTGAATCGTGGGGGCGATGCGGACACCACGGGCGCGCTGGCCGGGCAACTGGCGGGCGCGCGTTACGGGGTGCGCGGCATTCCCGTGCGCTGGCTGAACCGGCTGGACCCGGTGGTTTCCAAAGCCATTTGCGAACAGACCCCCGAACTCTTGAAACTGTCCCGGCTCTGACTGGTGGAACCACGCCGTCTGCCAGAAGTAACTGTTACCCGGGGTGGGGTGTTACCCGTTGGCCTTGGTTGTTTATTAACTGTTAGCCGCTTTCGAAGCAAATTAAAACGGGCCGGGGGGCGGGCTTTGAGCCTTGGCTCGCGCCCCCCTGCGGTCGGAGGTTCGTGCGGCTTCCAACGCTGGTTCGACCATCAACCCGCCAAAAGGCGCACTCGACAATCAGCGGTTCTGAGGGTAGCGTGAAGCAGGAATCATCCCTAAAACAATGTCCAGAGCCACGCCGAAAATTTTACTGATCGAGACGGGTCCAGTCAGTGCTCCCTTGCCGGCTTTAAGCGGGTTTGAGCTGGTAAACGCTCCCACCCTGGCGGCGGGACTGGAGAAAATCAACAGCCACAGCTTTGATCTAGTAATGGTTGACCTGGCCTTCACCGATGGGCAGGGCTTGAATGCGTTCAGCCAAATCCAGGCCACCGCGCAACCGACGCCCGTGGTCGTTTTGGCCGGCGAGGCCGAGGAGGAAATCGCCGCCCGCACGCTTGCGCTGGGGGCGCAGGATTATGTGATCAAAACCCAGTTGACCCCGCAAAACCTCACCCGGGTCCTGCGCAAGACCCTGGACCGCCACTATTGCGAACTGACCCACAATCACGAGGGCTTCCTGTTGCAAACCCTGATGAACAGCATTCCCGACTCGGTTTATTTCAAGGATACGCGCAGCCGGTTTCTCATGATCAACCGGTCCCTGGCCAAACGGCATCACCTGGACGATCCGCAGCAGGCGGTCGGCAAAAGCGATGCGGATTTTTTCACCCCGCCGCATGCGGACCAGGCGCTGGCGGATGAGCAAAAAATATTGCGCACCGGCCAGCCGATGGAGGCCATCGAAGAAAGTGAAACCTGGCCGGACGGCAGCATCACCTGGGTTTCCTCCACCAAGATGCCCTTGCGCAACCAGTCCGGGCGCATTGTGGGCACCTTTGGCATTTCGCGCGACATCACCATCCGCAAGAAGGCGCAACTCGCGCTGGCCGAGAAAACCCGGCAACTGCACAAGAAAAACCTCCAGATTGAGGATGAGCTCAAGATGGCGCGGGAATTGCAACTGGCCATGCTGCCGCAGGATTTTCCCGTGCTCGGCCGGGCTCCCGGTGGGGCGCTGAAGTTTTACAGTTATTACATGCCCTCCGGGGCGGTGAGCGGTGATTTTTTCGACGTGTTTCAATTGTCCGCGACGTCCGTGGGCATTTTTATCTGCGACGTCATGGGGCATGACGTGCGCGCCGCGCTGGTCACCGCCATGATCCATGCGCTGGTGGAGGATTTGAGCCTGGCGACTGCGGACCCGGGGCAATTGCTGGCGGAAATGAACCAGGCGCTGTTCAAGGTTTTCCGGCAGGCGGGAACCACCATGTTTGCCACGGCGGCGTATCTTGTGGCGGATGTCGCCACCGGCCAGTTGACCTACGCTAATGCCGCGCATCCGCATCCGCTCCGCCTCCAGCGCCTCCAACCCAAGGTGGATGTGCTCGGCTGCGATGAAGGCGTCAAGAAAGGGCCCGCCCTGGGATTGTTCCGGGATTCCAAGTATCCCACCTGCCGCCGCGCGGCGGCTGTGGAGGACCTGCTGGTTTTCTATACCGATGGCTTGGTGGAAGAAGAAGGACAGGGGGGCGAGATCTTCAGTCCCGAACGCCTGGCCGGAACGCTGGTCACCCTGGGCACGCTCCCGCCGAAGGAATTGCTGGCGAAAGTTCTGGATGAAATCCGCCGGTTTTCCGGGCATCAGGAGTTTTCTGACGACGTCTGTCTGCTGGGGGTTGAAATCACCCAATTGCTCGGGAACCCCTCAACTCCCGTTGATTAATTCCCCGGTTGTCCGGGGGAGCCCACGCGCCTGGCGTGTGGTTTCCCGCGCTCTCGCGGAAAACTGCGAACGCACGCATGGCGGAATCAAGGCAACGAAAAAGTTTTCGTCCGGGCCATTTTACCTTATATTGGCCCGGATTTCGCAATGAGACCTAAAGGCCTTCATCGTTTCGCCAGCGTGCGTGTGCAGCTGGTGGGCAGTGTCTTTTTGTGGATATCGCCCGCGCTGCTCCTCACCTTCATTGTCGATCAAAACTGGTTTTGGCAATTCGCTCCCGGTTGGCTGCAGCCCTACGCCGTGAGCGTGCCCTGGGAAAGTCTGATTGTCGGCGTGCTGGCCCTGGTGGCCGCCTGGTATGGCGGGGAACATTTCATCCTGCGGCAGGTGCGCATGCTCGCGCACACCTTGACGCGGCTGTCCGGCGGGGATTTGCAAGCGCGCACCGGCTTGGAAGATGTGGAAGGCGAACTCGGCCAGCTGGGCGAAAAAATTGATGAACTGGCGGCCGCATTGCAGGAACGCGCCCGGGAACGCGACGCCGCCGAAAAGCGGTTGCGCGATCATGCCCACCAGCAAACCATCGTGGCGGCACTCGGCCAGTGCGCCCTCGTGATCAATGATCTGGATGCCTTGCATGCGCAAGGCGCCCTCATGGCGGCCCAAATGCTGGGCACGGAATTCTCCGCCCTCTTCGAATGCCTGCCCGACGGACGCATGATCATGCTGGCCGGCTCGGGGTGGCGGCCCGGCGTCGTGCGCCAGGCCTACGCCTTTCATGAGCGCGAATCCCAGCCGGGATTGACTGCCGCCACCGGCGAAGTCACCGTCGTGGATGACATTCTCGTGCAGACGCGGTTTAAATTGCCGCCCGTGCTGGCCGAGCATGGCATCGTCAGCGGCATCACCTCCGCCATTCCCACCCGCAGCCGGCCCTTTGGCGTGCTCGCCGTGTTTTCCACCCGCCGGCGCGTGTTTTCCCCTGACGAGGTGCAGTTCCTGCTGGCGGCCGCCAATACCATTGGCATGGCCGACGACCGGCGGCGCGCCGAGTCGGCCATGCAGAAACTGGCTTCCTTCGTGAAGGAAAACCCCAATCCCGCGCTCGAAATTTCCGCCGATGGCTCAATCACTTATCTCAACGGGGCCGCCGAGCAGCTGGCGCAATCCGTGGGCCGCGCGCATCCCCGGGAGATTTTGCCGGAGGATGTCACCGACATCGCCGCCTGCTGTTTGTACTCCGGCACCAGCCGCTCCAACCTCGAAACCAAAATCGGCGACCACACCCTTTCTTGGTCCTTCCATCCCGTCCTTTCCAGCCACGTCGTCCATTGTTATGGCGAGGACATCACCAACCGCCTCAATCTGGAAGGCCAGTTGTTGCAGGCCCAAAAGATGGAGTCCATCGGCCAGTTGGCGGCCGGCGTGGCGCATGACTTCAACAACATGCTCACCATCATCCAGGGGCACACCAGCAAGATGCTCACCAATCCCAACCTCCCGCCGGAGGTCCAGGATGCCATGCTGGCCGTGTATGGCGCGGGCGAGCGCGCCGCCGGGCTGACCCGCCAGTTGCTCATGTTCAGCCGCAAAAACATCATGCAACCCCGCGCGCTCAACCTGCGCGAGGTGGTGGTCAACCTGAACAAGATGCTGGGCCGGTTGCTCGGCGAAACCATTGCCCTGCGCTTTGGCTGCGTGCAGGAACCCCCGCCCGTCTTTGGCGATGCCGGCATGATTGACCAGGTCCTCGTGAACCTCGCCGTCAATGCCCACGACGCCATGCCCAACGGCGGCACCCTGACCATCAGCGTCGACGAATGCTGGATCGGCCCCGATTATCTCGAACATCATCCCGAGGCCCGCATGGGCCATTTTGTGCGCCTCCAAATGACCGACACCGGGTGCGGCATGTCGGCCAAGGTGCGCGCGCGCATTTTTGAGCCGTTTTTCACCACCAAGGAACCCGGCAAAGGCACCGGGCTCGGCCTGGCCACCGTCTTTGGCATTGTCAAACAACACGCCGGCTGGCTCGAGGTCGCCAGCGAAGTGGACATGGGCACCACCTTCACCGTTTTCTTCCCGGCCAGCGACGAGACGCCCGTGGTCACCGCCGAGGCCGTGGTCGTGGCCGGTCCCGTCGCCGCCGGGGGCTCCGAAACCGTCCTCGTCGTGGAGGACGAGGTATTCCTCCGGGAGATGGCGCGGGATTTTCTCAGCGACTGCGGCTACCGGATTTTGGAAGCCAGCTCGGGCCGCGAAGCCTTGCGCATTTGGGACGAACATCACTCCGAAATCGACCTGTTGCTCACGGATATGAAAATGCCCGAGGGGATTTCCGGCATGGAACTCGCCGAGAAAATGCTCTCCGAACGGCCCGAACTGCACGTCATTTTCACCAGCGGCTATTCCGACGATATTGTCAGCCCCGAGATTCTCGCCCGCAACAACGCCCGGTTCCTGCCCAAGCCCTATTCCTATGCCGACATCACCCGCATGGTGCATGATTCCCTCCACGATGACGCACAAAAATCATCCCCCAAATGATGCCGGACTCGTTTCGCCTGATGGCAACCAGTGGCACCGCGCAAGGATCTGCTCGGGTGGCACGGGCCACTGGCCCGTCCTGCCGGGCTACCAGCCCGGCTGAGCGGAGAAGGGCGGACTGGGGGAAACGGTCCCCGCTGGCAAAAAGAGCGCCCCACCCGTTCCCTCCGGCGGGTCGCCGGACGGCACGGGCCAGTGGCCTCGATAATGCCGGACTATCGAGCGCCTCGAAAGGGCCAAATCCCGCGCGCTAATTCAACTTGGGTTTA
>Ga0302275_10001068_pt1 | contig 29742 bp, 25 predicted proteins | sample III_Bog_N2_2_FD_200229 | JGI IMG/M metagenome (GOLD analysis project Ga0302275, IMG submission 200229) | Peat permafrost microbial communities from Stordalen Mire near Abisko, Sweden - III_Bog_N2_2 | ecosystem: Environmental > Terrestrial > Soil > Wetlands > Peat | place: Sweden: Abisko... | reverse complement strand
TTCCATGGGCAGCTTACTTTTCCCTGGCAACCACAAAATCCGGCAGCCACAGCAGGGCGCGCTTGAACTCGGAGTCGGGCAGCGGGGCCAGCGCTTTGATGGATTGCTTGGCGTAGCGGTCGGCGACCGCCATGGCGTACTCGACTGAGCCGTTGCGCACCAGGATCTCCTGAATCTGCTCGCGAGTCACATGCTCGAAGCTGCGGTCGTCCAGCACCTTCTGGATAGTCTGCCGGTCAGACGCCGTGCCGTGGTCGAACGAGTGGATCACGGAAAGCGTAGCCTTGCCCTCGCGCAGGTCGCTGGCGACAGGCTTGCCCAGGACCTCTTCTGTCGCGGTCAGGTCGAGCACATCGTCGACGATCTGGAACGCCAGCCCCACGGCCCGGCCATAGGCGGCGAGCGCGGTCTCTTCCGCCTCCGTTGCGCCGGCCAGCACAGAGCCCAGCCGCATGGAGACGGCAAACAGGCACGCCGTCTTGCGGAAGATCAGGTCGTAGTATTCAGCCTCGGAGACGGCTTTGCCCAGCTTCTGAATCTGCAGCAGTTCGCCCTCCACCATCTGCTGGGTCAGCTCGATCAGCAGGTCAAGGACGCGCAGACTCTTCTCTTCAAGAGCCACCTTGAAGGCCTGCATGTAAAGCCAGTCGCCGGCCAAAACGCATTTTTCATTTCCCCAGGTCGTATTGGCCGAAGGACGTCCGCGGCGCGTGTCTGCGCCGTCAATAATGTCGTCGTGTACCAGCGTGGCGGTATGCACCATCTCCACTACCGCGCCCAGCCGGATGGCTCCATGGCCCGAGTAGCCCAGCACATGCGCGGAGAGCAGCAGCAGCGACGGGCGAATGCGTTTTCCGCCGCCCTCGCGCAGGTATTCGGCGATCTCGGTGATGGTGCTCACGCCGGAAGCGGAGTCGCGGCCCAGCTCCTGCTCAATCGCCACGAGATCGTCCCGCAGCAGATCGAAGACTTCCCTCGCCGTCGCTATTGCCAGTGTGCTCAAAGTTCTCCGGTTCCCGCGCTCATCCAGTTTCTTGCAGCTTCCAGGGCTTGCTTATCCGATGCTGGACCAGCCCCTGCGGCTTCGCATCAGTTGGTGCGATAGTTGGTAAACTGCAGCTCCACGCCCAGATCCTTGCCGCGCAGCAGGGCAATGATCCCCTGCAACTCGTCGCGGTCTTTACTGGATACTCTGACTGTATCGCCTTGGATGCTTGCCTGGGCCTTCTTTTTTGAGTCCTTGACCAGACGGACAATCTCCTTGGCCTTTTCAATCGGAATCCCGACCTGCAGCTTGATCTTCTGGCGGACGCTCTTGCCGGAGGCGGGCTCGATTGTTTCGTAGGTCAGATTTTTGAGCGAAACGCCGCGCTTGACCAGTTTCTGGCCCAGAATTTCGCGGACCGCTTCCAGGTGGTATTCGCCGTCCGAGGCGAGCAGAATCTCCTTGTCGGCCTCGGTGAGCGTGATCTCGGAGTGCGAATCCTTCAGGTCGAAGCGCTGGCGTATCTCCTTGAGCGCCTGATCGATGGCGTTGCGGACCTCCTGCATGTCCACCTTGCTGACAATGTCGAATGAGTTTTCCTGTGCCATTGTTTCTGTGTCCTCAATCCTGTCCAGGCCTGCTGCATGCAATGCCCAGCATACGCAGTATCAGTTTCCCACGTCCGCGCCAAGGCCGAACAGCCTGAGGAAGTTTTTCGTGGTGGCGGAGGCGATTTCTTCGCTCTCGCGGCCCAGGATTTCAGCCAGAACACCCGCGGTGCGAGCCACAAGGGCCGGCTCGTTGCGCTTGCCGCGGTCCGGCGCCGGAGCCAGCCAGGGGGCGTCGGTCTCCACCAGCATCCCATCCAGTGGGACTTTTGCGGCCACCTCGCGCAGCGGCTGGGCCTTGGGATAGGTCAGGTTTCCGGCAAAGGAGATCAGGAACCCCAGGTCGAGCGAGCGCCGCGCCTGTTCCCACTCCGCACTGAAACAGTGCATCACCCCGCCCAGCCCGGTCGGCCGCCAGTGAGCTTCCAGGACTTCCAGCAGATCGCCCCAGGCATCAGTCGATTCATTGCTTCCCCGGCAGTGGATCAGGATGGGACGCTTGCGGGCCGCAGCGATCTCCAACTGCTTGATGAGGCCCGCGCGCTGCACCGGGTGCGGGGCGCCTTCATGGTAGTAGTCCAGGCCAATCTCCCCGCAGGCGATCACCTCCGGCTCGGCCAGCAGTCCGTCCAGCTGGGCCAGTATGGTGTCGTCAATCTCCGGCGTGTTGTGCGGATAGACTCCGGCGCTGGCGTACAGGCGCGGGAACTTCGCTCCCGAGCCGGATTTCTGGCGGGACTGCGGGTTGAACTCGCGGCAGACTCGCAGCGCCCCACCCATGCCCACAGCCTGCTCTCCGATGCCGATGGCCAGCACCGTCCCGACACCCGCCTCGTAGGCGCGGGTCAACATGGCCGCGCGGTCATCCGCATAGCGCGCGTTATCCAGATGGGCGTGGGAGTCAATCAGCATCGAGGCCTCAAGCGGATTCGTTTCTGCGGTTATTTCAGCCGCGCACCCAGCGGAACGTCTTCCAGGAATCCAGCCAGCACCGGCGCGCCGTCCGGCAGGCTCGCGGCCAGCAGCATCCCATTTGACTCCAGTCCCCGCATCTTGCGCGGAGCCAGATTAGCCACGATGACGATCTTGCGCCCGACCAACTTTTCCGGCTCATAGTACTGCGCAATTCCCGCCAGGATCTGCCGCTTCTCATAGCCCAGGTCGACTTCCAGGCGCAGCAGTTTGTCTGCCTTCGGCACGCGCTCGGCCACCAGGATCTGGGCCACGCGCAGGTCCACCTTCACAAAGTCATCGATCGTGATCTCAGGCGAAGTGGGCGCAGTCGCCGGGGGAGGCTCTTCGTTGGCCGCCGCGCCGATTGACGCGTTCTGTCCGGCTGGGGCCAGCGGTCCACCCGTGGGCGCTGTCGTCGGCGACGAGCTCAGCCGTCCGCTCGCGTGCTCCGGAGCCACGGCATCCACATGCACTGACTCGACCTGTTGCGTCGCGTCCATGGGCGCTGATGTGGCCTGCGTCAGATTGTGGTCCCCCTGCACGCTCGGGTGCCGCGGCGCCGTGCCCAGCGAGTCGGGCTGAACGGTCATGACGGAGGGCGAGGCCGCAGCCGGCGATGGCTCAATCGACAACGCCGATGCCGGGGCTTGTGGAGCGGACTGGGCCGCGCTGGTCTTCTGCGCAGCCGCTTCAACAACGGTACGGTTGTTTTCCTCTTCAAGGTTTTGCATGCGTTGGGTTGCGTCCTTTTCTGCGCGGGGAAACAGCGGCGCGGGCTCGCCAAATCGGGTTCCGGGATTCAATCCGCCCCATGCGATCTGGGTGAGGAATGCGTCCTTTGCGGCAGCGGAGATATCGCCCTGGCCCAACTGCACCCAGACCTTGGCAGCCGAGTCCGGCAGGACCGGATAAACCAATGCAGTTATGATGCGGATGGCCTCCGCCGCTGTTGCCAGCACACGCGCTTGCAGCGCCGCGTGGTCGTCGTCGGAGCGCTCCGGCGGCTTCTTCCACGGCGCGTTGGCGGTCAGGTAGCCGTCCGTCTCGGCGACAAGCACCCACAGAGCTTTGAGCGCTTCAGAGAAATTCAGCTCGTCGAATGCCGGGCCAAACGCGGCGATGGTGGACTCTGCACTTGCGCGAAGGCTGCTGTCCTCAGGACTCTCGGGCAACACGCCGCCAAAGTACTTGTGCACCATGTTCACCACGCGGCTCACCAGGTTGCCGTAGCCGTTGGCCAGGTCCGCGTTGTAGCGCTGGACCAAAGCGTCAAACGAAAAGCTGCCGTCCTGGCCGAAGGGGATCTCACGCAGCAAGTAGTACCGCAGCGCGTCAGCGCCCAGCACCGCCTGCACCGTCTCCGCCCGCACAATATTGCCCTTCGACTTCGACATCTTGCCCTGGTCAAACAGCAGCCACCCGTTGGCCCTCACCGAGCGCGGCGGAGCAATCCCCGCGGCCATCAAAAACGCCGGCCAGTACACGCAGTGGAAGCGGCTGATCTCCTTGCCGATCAGGTGCATGTCCGCCGGCCAGAACTTTTTGAACCGGGCCTGGTCCTCCGGCGCATCGGACCCGTAGCCGAGCGCCGTAATGTAGTTGGCCAAAGCGTCGAGCCACACATACACCACGTGCTTCTCGTCGCCGGGAACGGGAATGCCCCAGGAAAAGCTCGTGCGGCTCACCGATAAATCTTTCAGCCCAGAGCGCACAAACGAGATCACTTCGCGCCGCGTCGATTCCGGCCCCATAAAGTCAGGGTTCGCGTCGTAGAACTCGAGCAGCCTGCGCTCAAAGGCCGACAGCTTGAAGAAGTAGTTCTCCTCGGTTACCGTCTCGGTCATGCGGCCGCAATCCGGGCAAGGCGTGCCGGCAGGCACATCGACCCAGGCCTCGTCGGAAACGCAATACTGGCCGGTATACGAGCCTTTGTAGATGAAGCCCTTGTCCCGCAATGTCGCAAACAGGTGCTGCACGCCGCGCTTGTGCCGCTCTTCCGTCGTTCGGATGAAGTCGTCGTAAGTGAGGCCGAGCTGGTCCCACAGCCCGCGGAATTCAGCCGAGATCGCCGTAGCAAACTCCGCCGGCGTGCGCCCGGCCAGCGCGGCAGACCGCTCGATCTTCTGCCCATGCTCGTCCGTGCCGGTAAGGAACCAGGTGTCAACGCCCAGCGCCCGCTTGCGCCGCGCAATGGCATCGCACACAATCGTCGAGTAGGCGTGGCCCAGGTGCGGCCGCGCGTTCACGTAGTAGATGGGCGTCGTCAGGTAAAAATGCGGCAAGTTGTCTCGTTCCGGTGTCATGTTGGCGAGGGCCGCCGGGCAAGCATAGCTGACAGGTTGCGTCGCGGCCAATCTCTATCTTACGGTACGACGGGATCAGACCCTTCGGCGCTCTCACAGCCCAAACAGGTGCAGAATCAGAATCGCCAGCAACAGGAAACCAAGAATGAGCGCCCAGCCCCGAATCGCCGGCCAAATCGCGTCGGTCAGGAGCCGCCAAAGGCGATAGCGAATCCGGCGCCCAAGCGACACATGCAGCAGTCCCTCCTTTGCCGCGGCCCGAATCGATTCGAGCTCGATGCCGACCCCATTCAACGCGTCCGCCGCCTCGTTTGGAAAGCAAAGCATGCCGCGCAGGAGATGGATCGGGTTCACTTTCTCGGACTGGTCGCTGTCGGCTTCGCTCTTTGTCCATGCGAGTGCAATCTTTGCGCTCTGGTCCAATGGAATAAGAGCGTCGCCGCCTGGGTACTTCTCAAATTTGCGATCAGGCAGTTGAATCACCCTGCGAATCGCGTCGCTGTTAGCTGGCAGTCCGAGCGCCTGTGCGATCGACGGGTCCTTTTCATGAAGCAGGCCCATCAGCAGATACCGTGGGGTGATCTCGGGCGCCCCGCGCATGACAGCCTCGTAGCGCGCAAAGAAAACCACGCGCCGTGCCGCCTCTGTGTACCTTTCAAACATGCTCATCCTGGTCCTTCATCCGCGCGCTCTGAGATCCGCATTGTGATCAAGACAGCAAAGCGCAGGCCCCCGATTCCGCCGACCCATTCTCGCATGGGCAACCTCACCGATCACGCTCCCTGTTAAAATAACCATTGAAAATCAAGGATTTCTGAGGCAAGTCAACGTGTATCTTGAACTGCAAAAACGGCTTGGTGCGGCGCTTCGCGCTGTGTTGAAGGCGAAGTACGATCTGGCGGTAAATGCCATCCCGCTCGAGATTCCGCCGGAGCTGAAGTTCGGCGAGCTCTCCACACCAGTCGCGTTCGAGCTGGCGCGCAAGCTGCGCAAGGCGCCCAAGGTTATCGCCCAGGAGATCGTCGCCGCGTTGGGCCATCTCGATGGCTTTTCTTCCTTTGAGGTCGCAGGAGCCGGCTATATCAACGCGCGCATGGATCGCGTTGCCGGCGTGTGCGCTGTGGTCGCGTGCGGCACCGGCCCGCTGGCTTCATCCGGAATGCATTCGCTGGTAGAGCACACCAGCATCAATCCCAACAAGGCCGCGCACGTGGGGCACCTGCGCAATGCAATTCTCGGCGACACGTTTGTGCGCCTGCTGCGCGCCGCCGGGCAAAAGGTCGATGTGCAGAACTACATCGACAACACCGGCGTTCAGGTGGCCGATGTGGTGGTCGGCTTCCTGCATCTGGAAAATAAGTCGGCAGCCGAGGTCAGGCAGTTGCTCGAAGACCTGAAGAGCAAGGGAAAGCGCATCGACTACTACTGCTGGGACCTCTACGCGAAGACTTCGCAATGGTACGAGCAGGGAAGCGAAGAGGAGAATCAAGCGCGCAAGAAGCTGCGCTACACAACGCTGCATGAGATCGAATGCGGCGGCAACGAGACGGCGGAGATTGCCGAGCTGATCTCGACTGCCGTGCTGCGCCGCCATCTTGAGACCATGCTTCGCCTCGACATTGAGTACGATTTCTTGCCGCGCGAGAGCGAGATTCTGCACCTCAAGTTCTGGGACGCGGCCTTTGAGCAGTTGAAGCAGACCGGCGTGCTTTACTTCGAAACCGAAGGCAAGAACAAGGGCTGCTGGGTGATGACCCGCCCCGGCGCCGAAGTGACGGAAGGCGAAACCAACGAAGACGCGAAAGTGATAGTCCGCTCCAACGGCACAGTAACTTACGTGGGCAAAGACATAGCCTACCACTTATGGAAGTTCGGCCTGCTCGGCAAGGACTTTGGCTACAACCCATTCTTCACTTATCCCGATCACGAGTGCTGGATTTCGGCCGAACACGGCGAAGCAACTCACCCGCACTTTGGTGGCGCTCAGGCTATCTACAATGTGATCGACGCACGGCAGTCCGATCCCCAGGCCAACGTGATTCAGGCGCTGCGCGGCATGGGATACACCGCGCAGGCGGACCGTTATACACACTTCAGCTATGAGATGGTTGCGCTCACGCCGCGGTGCGCGGAAGAGCTCGGCTACACCGTCTCCGATGAAGACAAAGCACGGCCGTACATTGAAGTCAGCGGACGCAAAGGGTTCGGCGTCAAGGCTGACGACCTGATCGACAAGCTGATCGCGGCCACGCGGGCCGAGGTGGATGCGAGGCAGACAGGCCACGACGAAGCCGAGCGGCAAAAAATCGCCGAGCAGATCGCGATTGGCGCGCTGCGCTACTTCATGCTCAAGTTCACGCGCACTTCCGTTATCGCTTTCGACTTCAAGGATGCGTTGAGCTTTGAGGGCGAGACCGGGCCGTATATCCAGTACGCTGTTGTGCGAATTCGTAACATTTTCCGCAAGGCGGGCACGAGTGCGGAGGTCGTTTTGGCACAGTTTGCAGAGTTAGACGAGACCGCCAATTACCTTGACGGCGATGAGAATGAAGATATCTGGGCGCTGTGGCTGCGGGCCGGCCGCCGAACCATGGTTCTGGAGCAATGCATAACTACCTCCGAGCCGGCTTACTTAGCCAAACATGCCTTCCAGTTAGCGCAGGAGTTTAATAACTTCTACCACAAGCACCACATCCTGACTGAAGAAGATCCGGTGCGGAAGGTGTTTCTGCTGGCGACGGCCGCAGTGGCGCTGCGGGAGCTGATTGAGGTGCTGAACTGGCTGGGCATTGAGAGCCCGGAGGCGATGTGAGCGGCGGCGCTAGAGCCGTTCTCCAATTCATGTGCTCTGCTTAGTTGCGTGCAAGGTGGCTTTTTCTTAAGGAAAAAGCCACTTATCACCGTGCTTTCGGTGTACAGCAATTGGAGAACAGCTGTAAAGCGGCAAATAGAAAAAATTGGGCGACGTCCCAAGCGGACGCCAGGCGACGGAGCATGGTTGCGTTCCGTTGAATTGCGCAACGATGGCCCGAACGCCTTTGCTGCGCAATGCGTCGAGAGCGGCCGGATTCTCCTCGAGCTTTTTGCATCCCTGCTCGGCGCTCTCCTGCTCAAAGCCCCGTCCGGTCTCGACAATGGCCGTGATCCGTACCCCGGCGTAGTGAGCCCAGTAAGGGTCGGTCCAGCAGGCCGAGTCGCCGAGACAGGCTACCTCTGCGCCGCGCGGGTAGAGCGCGGCCAATTGCACACCGGCTGAGTCCACGGCCTGGCTGTAGACTCCCTGGAGCAGGCGGTCGCCCTCCTGCCGCGCCTCTTTCCACTCGCGGATCGTCGCTTGCAGACCGAAGAGCACAATCAGCGCGCCCGCAATGAGGACCGCGGCATGGAGGGAACGGCCGTTGATGGCGGCCCCGCGGGTGAGCGATGTGGCCGCGTACACGGCACAGATCATCACAAACGCGAAGGCGATGTAACGCGGCTCAAGGTAGACAGCCGCGTAGAGCCCGATGCTGGCGATTGCCACGGCCAGGCTCACGAGTACGGTGGGATCCGCGAACGAGGCTCTGCGCATGCGAAAGCCCCACAGGCCCAGCAGGACGGCGAGCAGCACGATCTGGAAGCGCATCACAACGGTCGAGCCGAGTACAGCCACATTGGACCGCACAGCGGCCAGCGTGTCGCCCAGCACGAAGCGCGGCGCAAGACCGTCGGACCAGTAGGAAACATCGGTCCACTGCGGCGTTGTGCCGAAGGAGTTGGGTCCGCCGTAGTAGGCAATGAAGGGCGCGTGCCACAGCACTTCGCCGGGATGCTTGAGACTGGCCGTGGCCGAGCCTGGCTGCCATTCGTTGCGATCGCCGACGGGATTGAAGCGGTCCGCGTGGTTGACCATCCACGCCAGATTCAGCCGACCGGACTCTCCATCGGTGAATCGGCCGCGCTGCGCCGAAATCTGCCAGACAAGCGGCGCGGCAATCAGCGCAAAAGTAACAAGCGCTAGCGCCAATCGGCCCAGCAAGCGCACCCTGCGTAGATTCACCGCTGCCGCCAGCAGTACGAGAATGACGAAGAAAGGCAATGCAAAGGACTTGGCCCAGAACGCAACTCCCCCGCACACGCCCACCGCAACCCACCACAGAAGCCCGTCGCTTTCTGTAACCCGGCATAGCGCGGCCACCGCCAGCAGCATGAAGATTGAGATCAGCGTGTCCGGCTTGGGGTTGAGCAGGTCGATGGAGGCGAAGAAGCAGGCAACCACGGCAACCCAGATAAACAGTGTCCGCGCCGGCAGCAACCGCTCGCGCGCCGCACCGCGCGCCAGCATTAGTCGCCGCACTGAAGCCGCCAGCGTCACGGCCGCCAGCACAAACAGAAGATTGAGTGCCGCGTCTAACAGCCGTGCGGCCATGAATTCGTATTGCACGCGAAAGCCAAAGACCCCGCGCGCCAGGGTCAGCAGCCAGGGATAGAGCGGAAACCAGTAGGCATTGATTGCCGAGTGCCAATTGTGATTCCTGACGGCGTCGGAGATATCGAAGTAGGCCACCGTGTCGGCGTCCGTGCGGTAAGCTCCGACGAGAGCACTCAACAGGCTTGAGCAAGCAATCGCTCCGTAGAGGATCCAGTCCGCGGCGGCGGGCAGCGGCGCAGGGGGCGAGAGCCGCCTCGCCGATGCCGGATCAAGCGTGTTTGATGTCATGAAACTCCTCATCGGAATACGGGCGGCAGCGGTCTGCCCACGGGTAGTACGGTAGCACGGGCGGCATGGCCAGGCCACCACGCGCCGCATGGCCAGGCCACCACGCGCCGCATGGCCAGGCCACCACGCGCCGCTCAAAAGAAAGGTGATTTGTAATGAACAGGTTACGCCTTATCCGACTTCTTTTCAAGAGGTTACATTTGGGCCTGATATACAATCCCAACATGCGTCCCGCCTGTCGCATTGAATCAAAGGCCGCGGGCACACACATGGTTCCCTGGAGGGCTTTATGACCGCACCCCGCGAAAAGAACGAGCCGCGCAAGCTGCCCATGATGCCAATCCGGGACATGGTCATTTTCCCCTACATGATGACGCCGTTCGTGGTTGGGCGCGAGTCCAGCGTGCGCGCGCTTGAAGAAGCGCTCACCGGCGACCGCAAGATCTTTCTGGCCACGCAGCACGACGCCTCGATCGACGAGCCCAAGGCCAAGGACATCTTCCAGGTCGGCTCCATCTGCAACATCGTGCAGAGCGTCAAGATGCCCGACGGCAACATCAAGGTGCTGGTCGAGGGCGTGGAGCGGGCCAAATCCATCGAGGTGAATGACCGCGATGGATTCTTCGTCGCAACGGTGCGCGTGGGCAAGTCGCAGTTTGAAATGACCCCGGCCGTCGAGCAGTTGATGACCCGTGTCACCGGGCTCTTCGAGCAGTACGTCAAGCTGCAGCAGAGCCTGAATTACGAGACCATCATCGCCACGGTGCGCATGGACGAGCCGGCCAAGCTGAGCGACACCATCGCCGCCAACTTGCAACTGGGCATCGAAGAGAAACAGGAACTGCTGGCCATCTTTGACCCGGCGGCGCGCCTGGCGCGCATCGCCGACGTGCTCGATATTGAGATTGAAAAGCTCGACCTGGATCGCAACATCCAGTCGCGCGTCAAGCGGCAGATGGAGCGGGCCCAGAAGGAGTACTACCTCAACGAGAAGATCAAGGCCATCCAGAAGGAGCTGGGCCGCGGCGAGAAGAGCGAGTTCGACGAGCTGCGCAAGAAGATTGAAGCCGCCGGTATGCCCAAGGACGTGCTGGACAAGGCAATTCAGGAGCTCAAAAAGCTCGAAGCCATGCCGCCCATGTCGGCCGAGTCGACCGTGAGCCGCAATTACATTGACTGGCTGCTGGCCGTGCCCTGGAAGAAGCGATCCAAGGAGACGCGCTCCATCGACTACGCCGAGAAGGTGCTCAACGAAGACCACTACGGCCTGGAAAAAATTAAGGAGCGCATCCTCGAGTTCCTCGCCGTGCGCCAGCTGGTCAAAAACCCGAAGGGTTCGATCCTTTGCTTTGCCGGACCCCCGGGAGTGGGCAAAACTTCGCTCGGCATGTCCATCGCCAAGGCCACCGGCCGCAAGTTTGTGCGGCTCTCGCTGGGCGGCGTGCGCGACGAAGCGGAGATCCGCGGCCACCGGCGGACTTATATCGGCGCGCTGCCCGGGCAGATCATTCAGCACATGAAGCGCGCAGGCACTAAGAATCCCGTCTTCCTGCTCGACGAAGTGGACAAGATGGCTTCGGACTTCCGCGGCGACCCGGCCTCGGCGCTGCTTGAAGTGCTTGATCCGGAGCAGAACACCAGCTTCCAGGACCACTATCTGGACGTGGACTACGACCTGTCGCAGGTTCTGTTCGTGGCCACGGCCAATGTCATGCACACCATTCCGGCCGCATTGCAGGACCGCATGGAAGTGCTCCGCCTGCAAGGGTACACGGAGCAGGAGAAGCTGGAAATAGCGCGCCAATATCTGGTGAAAAAGCAGCGCGAGCAGACCGGACTGAGCGAGAAGAACATCGTGTTTACCGACGACGCGATTCTTGAGATCATCCGCTATTACACGCGCGAGGCGGGGGTGCGCAACCTGGAGCGCGAAATCGGCAACCTGTGCCGCAAGGTGGCGCGCAAGGTTGTAAAAAGCGGCGCCAAGCATAAGGAAGAGCTGACCGCTGCCAACATCAGCGAGTTTCTCGGCGTGGCCCGGTATCGCGACTCCGAGGTGCATGAGAAGAGCGAAGTGGGCCTGGTGACCGGCCTGGCATGGACCGAAGTGGGCGGCAGCATTCTCACCACGGAAGTGCAGGTGCTCGACGGCAAGGGCAAGCTCACCATCACCGGCCAGCTGGGCGACGTGATGCAGGAGTCGGCGCAGGCCGCGCTCAGCTACATTCGCGGCAAGGCGCAGGCGCTCGGCCTCTCGCGCGAGTTCTATCGCAACGTGGACCTGCATCTGCACGTGCCCGAGGGCGCCATTCCCAAGGACGGCCCCTCGGCCGGCATCACCATGGCCACGGCCCTGGCCAGCGCACTGGCCAAGATTCCCGTGCGCCGCGACATTGCCATGACTGGGGAAATCACGTTGCGCGGAAAGGTGCTGGCCATAGGCGGCCTGAAGGAAAAGCTGCTCGCCGCTCTGCGCGCCGGCATCTTCGAGATCATTCTGCCCAGGGCCAACGAGAAGGACATTGCCGAACTGCCCGACAACATCAAGAAGGCCATGAAGCTGCACTTCGTGGATCAGATGGACGAGGTGCTGGCGCTCGCTTTGGAGAGCCCGCTGATCGCCCTGGTATCTCCCGAGAGCGATGTGCTAGGTGCAGTTGCGCCAGCGGATCTGGGCGCTGCCACCACTGCACACCAATAAGCCTCGGCCAACTTATAGCTGTTCTCCAATTGCTGTACACCGAAAGCACGATGACAAGTGGGTTTTTCCTTAAGAAAGAGCCACCTTGCACGCAACTAAACAGAGCACATGAATTGGAGAACTGCTCTAAACCCGCACGCTCCCGAGTTCGCGAGTGTGTGCTCGATTCCCCCACTCTTACCAGATCCGCGCCCGCTCCGCTGGCGCCAGGTAGAGTCTGTCACCTGGCTGCACATCGAATGCCCCGTACCAGGCATCGACGTTCCGGACGGTTGAAGCGCGGTACTCGGCCGGCGCATGGGGATCGGTCAAAACCTGCTGACGCACCGCCGCCTCGCGATCCTTCGACCCCCAATTCTGGGCAAAGGCCAGGAAGAACTGCTGGTCGGGAGAAAAACCATCCAGTGTGGCATCGGGCTTAAGGGCGCGCGCGGCCTGATAGCCGTCGAACGCCGCGGCCAGCCCGGCCACGTCGGCAATGTTTTCAGCCAGCGTTTGCTTGCCGTTGACGGAAAGATCGGCAAATGGCTTGTAGGTGTCGTATTGCGCGGCGAGCTTCGCGGTCGCGGCCTGAAAGTGTTGCATATCTTCCGCCGTCCACCAGTTGCGCAGTTCCCCCTTGGAGTCGAAAGTCGAGCCCTCCGAGTCGAATGTGTGGCTGATCTCGTGGCCGATGATCGCGCCGATGGCGCCATAGTTCGATGCCACAGGCGCCTTGGGATCAAAGAATGGCGGCTGCAGAATCGCGGCCGGAAAGTTGAGTGCGTCATACAGGGGCAGGTTGACCGCATTCACGGTCTGCGGCGTCATCACCCATTCCTTGCGGTCCACCGGCTTGCCCAGGCGCGCCACCTCGCGGCGATAGGCAGAGAGCCGTCCCCGCCAAACATTGCCGAACAGATCGCCGGCCTTCACTTCATACGATGAGTAATCGTGCCAGCTCTCCGGGTAACCCACGCCGACATAGAGAGACGCCAGCTTCGCATCCGCCTCGGCCTTGGTCGCCGGCGCCATCCACGTGAGCGAGGCCAGCCGCTTGCGATAGGCAACGATCAGATTGGCGACCATTGCCTGCGCCTGTGCCTTCGCCTCGGGCGAGAAGAATCGCTGCGCGTAGATCTGCCCAACCGCATCGCCCAGGTAGCCATCCACAACAAAGATGCCGCGCTCCCAGCGGGGCCGCTGTTCGGCCGCGCCATAGAGAGTCTTGCCGAAGAACGCGAAGCTCTCCTCCTGGAGCGCCTTGGGCAGCTCTCCGGCATAGGACTCGATGAGATGGTAAGCCAGCCAGTCTTTCCACGAATCCAGGGAGCCGGAAGCAACGAGGGCCGCCTCGCCGGTAAAGGCTGCGGGCTGCCAGACAATAAAGCTGCGTTGCTGCGCGAGCCCCGCTCCCTTAAAAAATCCAGCCCAGTCCAGCCCCGGCGCTTTGGCCAGAAAATCGGCCCGGGTCCAGGTGTTATCGGCCTTGTGCGTGTCTTCATTCTCCGCCAGCGAGCGGTGGCTCTCAGCAATGGAGTGTTCAAGCTCGACAATGCGGGCGGCGCGAGCATCGACATCACTGAAGCCGGCCAGCTTCAGCATTGCTGCAACATGCGCCTGATACTTGGCGCGCGTCGCGGCCATCCCTTCGCTCTTGTCCAGATAGTATTCGCGATCGGGCAGCTCGAGCCCGCCCTGAAGCAGATAGGCCGCGTAATGCTCCGACTCGTGAAACCCAGGAGCCACCCACAGTCCAAACAGATTCGCGGTATGGAAGTTTGTGTCGTTGAGTGCATCCACATCGGCGCGGAGGGTCTCGCCCAGTGCGCGGGCCAGGGCGCGTTTATTGTGAATGGCCGCGATCGCATCGAGATGCGGGTGCAGCGGTGTGAGGCCCCGTGCCTCAACGCCTGCCTCATCCAGGTAGGAGTTGTAGAGGTCGGCCACCTTGCGCGCGCCGGTGCCGGCGGGCGGATTGGACTTGGCGATCTCGGCAATCAGCGCCGCGGTGTTCTTGCTGCTCTGATCGGCCAGCTTGTCGAACACGCCCACTCCAACGCGGTCCGGCGGAATCTCCGTGCGCTTGATCCACGCGCCATTGGCATACAGATAGAAATCGTCGCCCGGCTTGACCGATCGATCGATGTTGGCGACCGCAATGCCATGCTGCTGCTGCGCGGCGGGCTGCTGCGCCCGCGCAATCGCGGATGCTACCAGCGCGAGAGCGCAAGCGCAGAACATGCCGAGCCTTGAATGATTCAGCGTATGTTTCATCTTCAACTCCAGTGGGTCAATTGCGTGGCCGGTCGCCATCCCAAATCAGCACCCTGCGCTAAAACCTAGCACGAAGTGAGGCAAGCGAGATAGAGCAATCGACAGCTACAATCTTGGCAATGGCCTATTGGTACCGGCGGGTTTTCCTGCTCGCCATTCCGCTCATCCTCTCCAACCTCACCCAGCCTCTGCTCTCCACAGTGGACACAGTACTGTCTGGCCATTTGCCCGGCGCCGCGGCCCTTGGCGGCGTGGCCGTGGGCGGCATCTTTTTCAACTCCGTCTTCTGGACGTTCGGCTTTCTGCGTATGAGCACCACGGGCCTGGTGGCGCAGGCATTCGGCGCGCGCGACCTGCTGGCGTTGCGGCTGCATTTTGCGCGGGCGCTGCTTGCTGCCGCGGCCATCGGTGCGCTGCTGCTGGCTGTGCAGGAACCGTTGATCGCGCTTTCGATTCGCCTGCTGGGCGCTGGTCCGGAGGTGGCGCGCAACGCGGCCCTCTATTGCCACATCCGCATCTGGTCGGCTCCGGCGGCCTTGGCCAACTACGTAATCCTGGGCTCGCTGCTTGGCCGGCAGCGGGCGCGCACCGCGCTGGCGATCCAGGCAGCCATCAACGTGGTGAATGTCTGCGTGGCTTTCTGGCTGGTGCTGGGCCTTCACTGGGGCGTGGCGGGCATCGCCACCGCGACCATGACCGCAGACTACGCCGGCCTACTGATGGGCCTGGTCATCACCGTGCAATCGCGCACGCTCATCGGCGGGAGGTCAAGAAATGAGCACGTTCGCTGGCATGCGCTGGTGCATGGGCCGAGCCTGCGCCACCTGTTCGCGCTCAATCGCGATCTGCTGCTGCGCACGCTCAGCCTGGTGGCGGCCTATGTTTGGTTCACCCGCACCGGCGCGCGCGAGGGCGATGTGACGCTGGCAGCAAACGCCGTACTCCTCAATCTGCACTGGATCTCGGCCTACGCCCTGGACGGCTTCGCCAATGCGACCGAGGCGCTGGTTGGCGCTGCCGTGGGCGCACGGCGCATTGCGGATTACCGCGCCGTGCTGCGAGCATCGGCCGTCGCTGCGGGCACCGTGGCAGGGCTCATGTCGATCGCGTACTTCGCGTTCGGCAGGGAACTCGTGGCCATGTTCACCAACCTTGAGCCGGTGCGGGTGCTTGCCATTCGCTATCTGCCCTGGATGATCGCCATGCCCTCGATCGCCGTGTGGGCCTACCTGCTCGACGGCGTCTTCGTCGGCGCTACACGTGGCCGCGATCTGCGCAACTCCATGCTCGTCGCCATCCTGGGCTTTCTGGCCCTGGCCGTGCTGCTCGAGCGCAGCTTTGGCAACCACGGCCTGTGGTGCGCCTTTCTCTGCTTCATGGCGTTGCGCGGCGCTACGCTGGCTATGCGGCTGCCTGGCATTGAGGAGAGCTTTGTGGAAACGCCCGAGCCGGCGGTGGCGTCAATCTGAAGCGGCCGGCCGAGAGAAGGGCCGCCTCCTGTATCCTGAAGTTCGATGGCTTCAACCCGCCCGTGCGCCCGCTGACTAGCTGACTCGCCGACCTGCTGACCCGCTATCCCCGACTCTCCTATGCGCTATACGACACAATTCCTGCTTTCAGCCATGGCGGCGGCTCAGTTCCCCGAGCCCAGCGTGCCGGAGATTGCCTTTCTGGGACGCTCCAACGTGGGCAAATCCAGCCTGCTGAACGCGCTCACCGGAGAAAAATCGGCCAAGGTCTCCTCCACGCCGGGCCGCACCCGCGCCATCAATTTTTTTGCGCTCAACAATCCCAGCGGACGGCGGCAGTTGGTGTTTGCCGACCTGCCCGGCTACGGCTACGCCAAGATTTCCAAATCCATCTCCGCTGGCTGGCCAGAGTTCATCGAGCCCTATCTCGCCATTCGATCCACGCTCCGCCTGTGCATCTGCCTGGTCGACTCCAACGTGCCGCCGCAGCAAAGCGACCGCCAGCTTATCGACTGGCTGCGCGCAGCTGGGCGCGACTTTGCCGTGGTGGCCACCAAGATTGACCGGCTCAGCGGCAACGAGCGCACCCGCAACCTGCTCGCGCTCAAGAAGGGCCTCGAACTCGACGAGGTGCTCCCCATCTCCGCCAAGACCGGCTATGGGATGAAAGAGCTGTGGGCGCGCATCGAGTCCGCGGAATAGCGCTTCATGCTTCTGTTTGTGGTGATGAATGGCGGAGCCGAACCTCCTCTTCATCACACAGCCGGACCTCGACCTCCACGCCAATCTCATTTCTGTTCACAGCGTCTTGGACGCGGGCGCGGAACTCGTCCACTATTCCCGCCTCAGTCGCAGAGAAGACGCGCAGCCCCTGCGTCATGCGGCCCAGGTAGCGCGGCGCGAGCCGCAGCCAGCGACGCGTCGCGGCCGCTTCCGGGGTGTCAATTCCGCGCACACAATCGAGCGCGATGGCGTCGAGCCTGGGTAGCCGCTGCGCCGCAGCGGATGCGGCCCTGTATGTGACCACGACGCGCGGGCGCGGATCGAACTCGATGCGGCGTGGCGCGGGAAGAAACGCCGTCGTCGGAGCATAGTCTGCGAGGGGCGCCAGCAGGTCCGGCGCAACGCCGCGCTCCAGCATCTCCTGCTCCACATCCCGCGGCGCGGCAGCAACGCACACGGCCACTGTCTCCCGCTTGCGAATTTCATTCTTGAGAATGCGCAGCGCCTCGCCGAGCGAGTTGACCAGAAAATCGGCCACACCGTCGCGAACAGCCTGCTTCTGCGCGGCCACATCCGCCGTTACGGCCAGCGATGCCGCGCCGGAGATGTTTCCCGCCACCAGAAGTGCGCGACCGCGCGGAGTGAGCTCACCGGCGTACAGCAGTTTGCCGCCGAGGTTCGGCTCCTGCTCGTGCATCTCCGCCGAACCCGCCAGGGCAACATAAAGCCGATCCACCTCAAGGGTGAACTCAATGACAGAGGCCGAGATGGAATCGAGCGTCAAGAAACCACTCCCTCAGCAGGCGTCACGGCTGGATCGATGAATTCATCCATGAATCGGCGCGGCCCTACTCGCGAAAGACTTCGCGCGCGTTGAGAGGCCTGACAAAGAAGACGAACTCGCCGGGTCTGGCCACCACCTGCAGCCGCTCGGGAACCTTTTTGCCCACGCACTCGTTGGGCGCCACCACGCCGGCGGAGAGAATCTGCGCCACCGGATACCAGCGGTCGAGAGCTGCGGCATGATCCGCGGAGCCGTGGTCCTTGTCGGCATCGCAGTTGGCATACACGTGCGTGGCGCTGTCGTAGGTGGCGTGCACGGAGATGACCTCGGCATCCGCAGGCAGCGTCAGGTTGCCGGTACCATCCTCGTTCTGCTTCACCCAGTCGCCATGCTGGTCCTGCAGGTGGTTGACGCGCACCAGGAAGTTGGACGTGGCGATCAATCGGCCGCTGTGGCTATCGAGCATGCGGATGGTGATGCCGGGAGCGGTCTGCGCGTTGACCGCGCCGGGGAGACCAAGGGAGGGAAGATGCACGTTCAAGGCGGCAGCGCTCAACAGGGCGACGCATATAGGAATCACAAACAGGCGACCAGCACGGCGTACCATCATTTCCCTCCAGAGCCGGCTTCGCGGCGCCCCGCGCAATTTCGCGCGCGGGCATGAGACCAATCTACGCTACCCCGGCGTTTTCTCAGAAGCCTGTGCGCTACCAGGTATTGTAGGGTTGGCCGTCGGAGCCTGTCTCGTCGGAACCCGAATGGACATCGTCGACGCCGGGGTCGGTCTCGTCCAGCGAGTGCATGGCGTCGCTGGTGTCGGTCACCCAGCTTGATGTCGTGTGCGTCATCGGGTCTTCGGGAATGACCTTCAGATAGCCCTCCTGCACCAGGTCGTCGAGCGACTGCGGAGCCTTCTGCTTGTCCATCGTGTAGGAGTCGATGGCCGCACGCAGGGTGTGCAGGTCTTCCTTGAGCACCGCCTCCCGGGCGTGCTTGATGGCGCTCAGGTAGCTGGGCACGGCAATCACCGCCAGCACACCGATGATGGCCATCACAATCATCAGCTCAACCAGCGTAAAGCCCGCGTCTTTTTTCACTTTGCCCATTGTTGCCTCTCGTTACTCAAAGCGGAGTTCGCGGGGTTAGCCGCGCTGGGCGCGTGTTGGCGGAGTTAGAACCCGTCGGAACGGTCTGGCCTTTCCAACTCCGCTAACCCGGCTAACAACTCCAACTCCGCGAACGCTCTACCACGTGGAATACTTCGTCCCGTCCAGCCCTGTGCCCTGTGATTTGGAATACACGTCGAACACGCTTTGGCCGCCATAGGAGTCCGAATCCGGATCGTCCTGCATCGAGCGCATCCCCCACTCCGCCTTGCCGGTCATCGGGTCAGTGGGAATCTTGCGCAGAAACCGCACCTTCTTGCCCTGCACCTCCACGCCGTTCACCAGCGTATCCAGGTCGGGCGGATAGTTCTGGCTGTCGACCTTGGTTTGAAACGCGTGCATGTCGGCCGCATCCTTGTAGTGGTCGATCGCGTCGCGCATCTCCCACAGGTCGCGGCGCAGTTCGCGCTCATGCTCGCGCTTCACGGTGAACATGGTCACCGGCACCGCGGCTGAGGCGAGAATGGCCAGGATGGTCACGGTCACAATCAGCTCGACCAGCGTGAGTCCGCGCTCTGCTTCGCGACATGTCCGGATTGGCGTCGATCGTCTCATGCGTTTGCGGCTCAACGAAGCTCGGGGTCAACGAACCTTGGGTTCAATGAATATTGATCATGGCCCGCGCGGCCGGCGCCGGAACGGGCTGCTGCGCGGTGTTGATGGCGCTGCCGCGAACCAGGGTCAGGATGGTGTCTCCTGCGGACTTGGCTTGGAAGCTCATCACGCACACCACGCCCGCGCCGCTGATGCCCGGCGTTCCCGGCGGCCGCGCGGCGTTGATGGTGACCGAGCCCGGTCCGTCGTCGCGGTGAATGAGCGCCACGGCCTGGTTATCGCGTCCAAGCAAGTCGCCCTGGGTCACATTCACCAGCGACAGCTTGGCCGGATCATATTGAACCTGCAGCGGCACCGAGGACACATCCTTGCCGCCGGCCAGAACAATGGGGACCTGGAAGGTCGATCCCGCAGCGACCGGACCGCCCGGCGGGCTGAACATCACGTTGACGCTGCCCATGGCCGGTGGAAAGGGACCGGCAGCCGACGCGGGTTGGCCCGGTGCTGGAGTCGCAGGCGGAGGCGGCGCGAACGCCGTGTTCGGCGCAGCGGCCGTAGCCGGAGGCAGGCCAGGGTTGGGCACGGGTGCTGAGACCGTCTGGCCGTTGGCGTTTGCCGCGGCGTCCATCTGCGCCAGCGCCGCCGGGGCAGCGGCAGCGGCGCTCTGGCCGGGAACCACGCCGATGCTCGAGCGCGGCTGGGCCGCCGCCGGAGCCGGAGTCACAGCCGCCGGGGCAGTCGCTTCCGGAGCGGCCACGGGAACACGCCGCAATTCAACCGTCGCGCCCGAGCCGGTGTCGATCGTACGCAGGTTGGCCCGATCCAGCGATTGTGTGCGAACGATGTGCGGCACCACCAGGAAGACCAGGTCGCTGTCGTTGATGGTGTGATCTTTGGAGCCGAACAGGTACTTGAGCAGCGGAATGGAACTCAGCCCGGGAATGCCGGTCCAGCTCAATGTTTCCTGAGTCTGCTTCAGGCCGCCCAGAATGCTGGCCTCGCCTTCGCGCAGGCGGATCACCTGGTCCACCACGTTCTGCGCGATGATCGGTTCCGTAACCCCTTCGATCGTCTGCTGGCCGGCTTCGGACGAAATATCAATCTTGATCTTCAGCGTCACGTCGTGGTCGTAGTGAACGGTGGGTGTCATCTCGATGTTCACGCCCACGTCCTGGTATTGGAACTGCGTCTGTACCCCGATGCCGAGTCCGCTCACGCCGCCCACGCCGCCCAGGCCGCCGCCTCCATACGATCCGGTCGCGATCGGGATCCGCTCGCCAATCTTCATGGTGGCCTTCTGCGCGTCCGTGGCGCGGATGCGCGGGCTTTGCAGAATCTTGGTATTCGAGTCGGTCAGCAGCAGGTTGGCCGTGGCCGAGCCGATGGTGACCTGAAACTCGCTCGCCTTCAGGTGAGCCAGGTCGTAGAGCGATGGGCTGGTCCCGGTGCTGGTTGTGCCGGTAGTTGTGGTGCTGGTTGTAGAAGTGGTGGTGGAACTGGAGTTGGGTGACTGCAGGGCCAGACCCACAGAGCTGGGCCATTCGATACCGAGCGTGCGCTCCCAGTTCTTGCTCACACTCAGAATGGAGATATCGACCACCACCTCGGCGCGCGGCTTGTCCAGGTCATTGATGAGCTTCTGGGCCAGCAGCAGCTCATCGGGCGTGCCGCGGATGACGATTGCGTTCTGGCTGGGAACCCCGTAGATCTTGACGCCGGTGATCACGTTGCGTACCGCCGTCTGCACATCGGTCAGGTCGTTCTGTTGCCAGGCATTCGTCAGATAGAAGGTTTGCACCGCAGATTCATCCAGGTCAGTCCGCTTCTGGCGCGTGTTCTGGGCCACGAAGATGGTGTTCTCGGTAACCGGCCGCCAGAATGTGTTGGACATCACGCCCACAATGCGCAGCGCATCCAGCAGCGAAGAGTTGCTCAAATCCACCTGGATGCGTTTCGACGTGTAGTCGGGGTCGAACAGAACGTTGATCCCGGCAGCCTTGCCAATTGCCTGGTAAACCACCTTGGCGTCTTCGGAGTAATGCAGCGTGAGTGGCTCGTTCGAGAGCGGCTTCAGCTGCACCGGGGAACCCATCGAGTCGAGCTCCTGCTCGGCGCCCGACTGCTCAGACAGGCTGTTGTCTCCCTGCGGCGGCAGCTCTCCCTGCTGCTTGCGAATGCGCGCAATCTCCTGCTGTGCCGCCTCGTTGCTGGGGTCGACTTCAGCGGCATGCAGAAACTCGGCCAGCGCGCCCTGCGTATCGCCCAGGGCCAGCAGTTTGCGACCCTTGGACATGTGCATACCCGACGCGGCGACGCGAATGCGGTAGAGCGCCGTCTTGTAGGTCAAATCATTAGGCGCCTTGGCCACTGCCTTCTGGTAAAGGTCGACAGCGGTGTCGTAGTCCTCGCGCGTCTCGGCTGCCTGGCCGTGCTTGTACATCGAGGCTGCCGACTCGGCGCGCAGCGGAACGCTGGCCAATGCAAGAACAGCGACAAGCGCAAGATAGAGCGGACCGCGGACAAGCAAGCGTGCCGGGAGACAAGACGAATTACTCACAAAGGGCAATCCAGTGAGGGCTGGCCTGGAGCCAGCGAGCGAGCGAGCGCGGCGATTCATGAAACTCCCCAGCGTCCTCGTCAGCCCGCGTTCCGGACCAGACTGTAGCGGGCTGCCTTGGCCGCCCCCGACGCAATTCCTGTCACGATTTCTGGCGTAAATCCTGGTGCAAATTGGTGCCACCCGACGATGCTTCATTCTAGCAAAGCCCCTTCTCTGCGCGGGGAAGACGGCCACCCGCCAGAAAGTGAGAAGCCGTTCCGATGCTACGATGAAGATTCGAGGTTGTTCCGCCATGGCTCGCCAGACCAGTCACGTGATCGTGCCGCAAACCGACTCCGGCCCCAAAAAGCCGGTGCGGCCGCGCGACCCGGTGGCCAGCGGCGAGCGCGACGCGGCCCATAACCGCATGGCCAGCCATAACTACTTCCTTCTTGATAAGGTCGAGGCGGGCGTGGCCCTGCGCGGCACTGAGGTCAAGTCCATCCGCGAGGGCAAGGCCAACCTGAAGGATTCCTATGGCCTCATCAAGGACGGCGAGGCCTTTCTGCTCAACTTGCATATCGGTCCTTACTCCCACGGAAACCTGGCCAACCACGACGAAACCCGGACGCGCAAACTGCTGCTGCATCGGGATGAGGTTCGCAAGCTACACCAGAAGACGCAGATCAAAGGCCACACGCTCATCCCGGTGCGGCTCTATTTTCGCAACGGCCGCGTGAAGTGCGAACTGGCCGTCGCCAAGGGCAAGCAGGACTGGGACAAGCGCGAAACCGAGAAGCGCCGCGAAGGCGACCGCGAGGCCCGCGCCGCCGTCAACGCCAGCAAACACCGCATGGGGCGGTAGGGCTCGAAAATACCCGCAGGCGCCAAAGAACGACTCTCAAAAAAGCTGATCTCTTGCCTGCTGCGGTTCCGCAGAAGACGACTCGCAGCCCGGATTGAAGAACGTCGTCGAGAACCTCCGGAGAATTGCCGTCCATTCCTTTTCTGTCTCCTTCAGTCTTAGGAGGTGCGATTCAGCGAATAAGTTTGATTTCGATTCCTAAAGATAGACTTTTCCAGGCGCAGTCGGCGGTGTAGACCGTCGCTTTACGCTCGATGGCAAGCGCCAGACAGGCCCGGTCACCCAGCGACAGGTCGAATGGACGCGTGATGGGCCTCAATTCTGCAGCGGCTCTCGCGTGGTCATCGGTGAAGAAGCAGACTTCGCATTGCAGGTTTATGATCCAGTTCCACGACTGCTGAGCCCGTGCACCACTCTCCAGCATGCGGGTATGGACCTCGGCGAGGCTGATCGTGCTGAGCAGCGCGCCCTGCAGGATGGGACTGACAATCTCCGCTCCTGGCTCGTTGAAGAACACGGCGAGAATAGCGGAAGAGTCGAGCAACGCAAGGTCAGGCAACTTGATCCGCCTTGGGCCAGCCCTTGCGGCGCGCGGTCTCATCGCGTTCGATTTCCTGTTCTTCTCGGCGCGCTTCTTCTCGGCGCTCGGCGATCAGTTCATCAGAAGCCAGAACTCCGGGCCTGGCGAACTGGGCGACCTCCCGCTGGATCCGCCGGATCCGTGCCGCGTAGGACTCGACGCGCAACACTCCGTCCTCTACATCCATCAGGAGCGTATCGCCCGGCGCAAAGCCCATCTCCTGTCGGATGGCGGCGGGAATTACAATGCGCCCGTTCGGGCTCAGCGTGACTTTGGCATAAACACCGGGTTTGACATCAAATCCAGCCTGCGTCATATTTTATATGTGTGACATAAACTACGACCAATGTCAAATCAAAAGACCCTGCCCAACGGTACCCTCTCCTCGCGCCTGTTGCAGAAAATTCCCCGCGCCTGCCGATTATTTCGCCCGCCAATCGCATAATTGACCCTGAGAGTCTGCCCAAGTCCTGGGCCGCTCAGCCAGAGGGAAAACAATGAAAATACCCCCCCCTCCCCTCTTTTGCCGTAGGCTCCTGAAAATAAGAGCATTACATCAAAAAATGTCGATTTCCGCTTTTTTCAAAAGAACTTACGCTCAAAAGGCTTCCCATTTCCTCCCCGATTTTGCCCCAACTTGCGGCCGACTCCTTGCCGTAGCTCTCCGCGCCTAAAATCCATCGCCCTGTCCCATAACGGCTAAAATGGTTCCCAGCAACAATCGAAGGGAATGAATGAAAACTGAGCTCTCCTTTGCCCCGCTCGCCGGAATCGAAACCGAATTGCTGGCCGTCCTGGCTGCCGACACCCAGACCGCCAAAGGCTCCGACGTCCAGGCCCAGCCTGAGCTTCTGACCGCGGATGCGGTCGTCCGCGCCGCCGTGGCCACGGTATTTGCCAGCGGCGAATACAAGGCGGGCGCCAATGAGACGCTGCTGCTGCACGCCCCTGCCGGCCTCGGCGCCAAGCGGCTGCTGGTCGTCGGCCTGGGCAAGAAGGACAAGCTTGCCTCGCCGGCCGTGCGCAATGCGGCTGGCACCGCCGTCCGCTTCGCCAAGCCGCGCGGCATTCGCGAGCTGGTCATCGCCCTGCCGGAGATCGAGGAGTACGCGGCGCGCAGCGCGCGGGCGCTGGCCGAAGGCGCAATCCTGGCCGACTATGACCCCGACACCTATCGCAGCGACCGCAAGGACCGCAGCGTGCAGTCCGTCACGCTGGCCGCACCGGGCGCGGACTCGCCCGCCGTGCAAGCCGCCTTCGACGAGGGTGTGATCGTCGGCGAGAGCCAGAACTTTACCCGCGTGCTGGTCAATGAGCCGGGCAATAAACTGACACCGACCATCCTGGGCCAGCGCGCCGCGGAGATGGCCGAGCAGGTCGGACTCGACTGGCAAGTTCACTCGACCGAGAAGCTGGTCGAGCTCAAGATGGGCGCGTTTCTGGGCGTGGCGCAGGGCTCGGCCGAGCCGCCCGCGCTCATCGTGCTGCACTATGAGCCGGAAGGCGTAACCGATGGCCCAATCCTCGGCCTCGTCGGCAAGGGAATCACCTTCGACACCGGCGGCATCTCCATCAAGCCGGGAGACAACATGGAGAAGATGAAGTACGACATGGCTGGCGGCGCGGCCATGCTGGGCGCCATGCGGGCCATCGCGCTGCTGAAGCCAAAAGTGCGGGTGATCTGCATTGTCTGCGCGGCGGAGAACATGCCCGACGGCAAGGCCTACAAGCCCGGCGATGTGATAACCGCTATGTCCGGCAAGACCATCGACGTCATCAATACCGACGCCGAGGGCCGCCTGGTGCTGGCCGATGGGCTCACCTATGCGAAGCAGTTGGGCGCTACGCACCTGATCAACGCGGCCACGCTCACCGGCGCCATCGGCGTGGCGCTGGGGCTGCACAATGGCGGCGCGTTCTCCAACGACGATGGGACGTTTGAGAAGTTCGCCGCGGGGCTGAAAACGTCGGGCGAAAAATTCTGGCGCATGCCTCTCGGCGAGGAGTACGCCGAGCAGATCAAGAGCGACATTGCCGACATCAAGAACACGGGCGGACGCTATGGCGGCGCATCAACGGCTGCCGAGTTCCTGCACGTGTTCGCCGAAGACACGCCGTGGATACACCTGGACATTGCGGGGATGGCCTGGATCGACGATGCCCGCTCCTACATTGCGAAAGGCCCCAGCGGCTTCGCGGTGCGTTCGATTCTGGAGTGGGTGCGGAGTTACTGAAAGCCAGCTGATAGCTGATTGCTAACAGCTCTTGGATGTCGGAACCATCAACAAGCTGGGTGCCCCATCCTTGCGAGGTAGTTGTTTTTCTCGCAGGGGTTGGAGACCACGAACGCCAGTAGCGTCCATCTCTCTCCCCGCCAGAAATCCTGTCATCCTGAGCGAAGTCGAAGGACCTGCGGTTGCTTTTAGCGGGTGCAAAAGTTAGTATCCCTGCGCAGGAACCGACTCTGAATGTCTCAAGCGCAAGAAAAGCGTAGTGGCCACCGCACTCAATGGGCAGCTCAGTTTGCGGTTGCCTCGGAATTATGCAAGCGCGGGTACGAAGTCTCTTTCACAATGGGGAACCGAACTCCGTTAGCGGACCTCATGGTTATCAGCCCAGGGTGCAAGGAAATGTTCCTTGTGGATGTGAAGGGGCTATACAGGAAAAACCCGTGGCTCGTTAAGCGCAAGACCATTCGAGAGAAGCTCTTCTACATCCTGGTGTCCGTACCAGACAAAGAACCAAATGAGTTCTTTGTTTTGACCCAGATTGAAGTGAATCATCTGATTGAGCAAGAACTGAAACGCCTAAAGCGCCCAGCTGATTATCCGGTGACTGGCTTTGTCTGGAAATTGGCGGCTCCGCACAAAGGGAAGTGGCGAGTTCTCCCCAAATAATCCCTTGATCCACAGGCGTCTCTTCGGTCTGCGGAGAGTGGTTCGCCTTTCGCACCACTCTCGCCAAGAGCGCACCGCAGGGGCTAAAGCCCACATTGATTTTATTGCGTTTTCGGCACGACTGAAGTCGTGCCCTGTTACAAAGCTCTCGCGAATTGCAGCCTTAACAAATTTCTCCGCAGCTCTCCGCAGCCTGTTTAGCACGAATGATCCGGAATGGAGCTTCTTCAGCGAAATTGCATTGCGTCAATCTCCCAGCTTGGTCAGGCGGACAGTCTTGCCGGTCCGCGCAGATTCCCGCGCTGCGTCCAGAATCTGCATCACGACGACATTGGTATCCAGGGCGCTCAGGTCGCCCTGGGGCTCAATCTGGCCGCGCAGCACGGCGGCCAGGTAGCTCAGCGAACTGCTCTGTTCTGGATCGAGCGCAGGTGCAGTCCTAAGCTGCTCGGCGTCCGGATGCACCAGTCGCGTGCGGAGCTTGTCCGGCCCCACGGTGATCGCGTAACCCGTGGCGCCGTAGACCTCCATATCCTTGCGCGAGAAGGGCCAGTTCCAGGAGGCCTGGATCACGGCCTGGGCGTGCGGATATTTGAGGACGATGGTGGCGTCGTCGTCGACCCTGGGATAGATGTCCGGCTTGTCCTGGTTGGTGACGGCGGTGACGGTGAGCGGGGCTTCGCCGCGCATGAGCCAGGTCATCAGGTCCACGCCGTAGCAGCCGAAGTCGTAGAGCGCGCCGGCGCCGTTCTGGGCCGGATTGGTGAGCCAGGCCAGGAACTCCGGCGGCACGCCGATCTCCTTGGGCCCCTCGTGGCCATCATGCACCACCACGCGGCGAAGCTCTCCGAGCCTTCCCTCCCTCAACTGGTCATACGCGGCACGATTGCTCGAGTACCACGTCGTCTCGTAGTTCACCAGCACGTGGATCTTGGCTTTGCGCGCGATGGCCCGGATGGCCAGCGCATCGTCCAGCGAGATCGTCAACGGCTTCTCCACCATGACCGAGACGCCGTACCTGGCGGCGATCGCGATAGCCGACCGATGCTGCGCGATCGAGGTGTAGACCAGTACCGCCTGGGGATGGGTGCGCTCGATCATGCCGGCCTCGGTTCGGTAGAACAGAACATCGGCCAGCGCGAACTTCTTCTGGTACTTGGCGAAGAGCGCCGTGTCGGGGTCAGCCACGCCCACCAGCTCCACATCCGGGTGTGCGGCGAGCGCGGAGAGAAATCCGTCCACATGCCCGTGTTCCAGGCCGACGATGGCCACGCGAAGCGGTTGCTGCGCCGGTTGAGCAGAGCACGGTCCCTGGCTCAACCAGGAGACAGCCAGCAAAACACCGGGTAACATGCAGGTGCGGATACAGGCCAAGGGAACGAGTCGGCGCATGGGGGCAACACTCCTCGGCGGCAATTCTATCCTGTGCCGGATGGGACCGGTTCCAGTTTGGGCCCTTCTGGGGTGTAAACCTGGGCACATTAAAATTCGTCCATTCTGGCGTGGAAAGCGAAGAAACGCGGTTTCGTTGCCCGTGCTGCGGGTACAGAACCCTCGCAACAGCCGGATCTCTGGGCCTATGCCCGGTCTGCTGGTGGGAAGACGACGGCCAGGAGGACGAAAATGCCGGCGAGGTCCGGCTCACCGTCAACGGTCAGATGAGCCTGAAAGAGGCGCGCGAGCACTTTGCGCTGTGCGGTGCCTCCCACCCCCGCTTCCTTCCCTACGTGCGCAAGCCCCAGGTCACCGAGCAGTAACGTACCTTTCGGGAGCCCCGTCAGGGCAAATTCATTTTCCCGGTTTGACCCTTGGGAGCAAACCCCACTACCATGAGAGGAGGCATTTCCCCGGCTGTGCGTGTCTGGGTCGAGTCGCGTGCGGCTGTATCCTGCCGTACACGGTTTGAGCGATGGAGGGCTGCATCCTGAGTACAGGAGATTGCAGCCTGGACGCGGCCGCAGGGCGCAGCCGAGATCTCGAAGTTGATGGCGCGAACAATTGCGCCCGGAAGGCAAAACGTTGAGCTCTACCGACACCCTCGAAAACAACCCCCACTCCGACACGGCCGAGGCCGCGCACGACCACGATCACACGCACGACGAACATGGCCAGGAAGGCCACGATCACGAAGGTCACACCCACTCGCACGAAGGTCACGACCATCAGCACGGCCCGGTCCTGAATCCCGATTGCACCCGCGAGCTGGTGCTCGATATTCCGGTCGAAGAGGTCTCCAAGGCCTATCGAACCGTGACCGCGAACTACCGCAAATATGCCAAGATTCCCGGCTTCCGCGCCGGCAAGGTGCCAGAGTCGGTGGTCAAGCGCCGCTTTGCCACCGAGATCAAGAAGGACGTGATCGACGGCCTGTTGCCCGAGCGCTTCAACAAGGCCGTGGCCGACCTGGGCGTCCGCCCGGTGGGTCAGCCGCAGGTGACTGAGCTGACCGTGGAAGACGGCACGCCCCTGCATGTGAAGGCGGTCTTCGAGTTTGTGCCCGCATTTTCGATCGACGGCTACGATCAGGTGACCGTGCCCAAGCCGCCGGTCGAAATCACCGACGAAGAGTTTCAGGCAGAGCTGGCGCAGCTGCGCGAGTCTCGCGCGGTTGTGGAGCCGGTCGAGGAAGACCGTGCGCTCACCGATGGCGACTGGGCGCAGATCACCTACAAAGGTGTGATCGAAGGCGAAGATGAAGCTGCTCCAGTAGCCGGCGAAGACACCCTGGTCGAGATCGGCGGCAAGGACACGGTGGAGGCTTTCACCAATGCCTTGAAGGGCGCCAAGGCGGGCCAGGAACTCAAGGCCGAGGTCATTTATCCGGCCGACTATGCCGAATCCAAGCTGGCCGGTAAAACCGTGGCCTACGACGTGGAAGTCAAGGCCATCAAGAAACGGACGCTCCCTGCATTGGACGACGATTTCGCCAAAGAGCTCGGCGCCTACGAGAGCTTCGCTGACCTCGAAGAGCGCATCCGGGAGCACCTGGCCAGCCGAAAACGGCGCAGTGTGGAGGGTGAGACCAAAGACCGCCTGTTTGCCGCGCTGACCGAGAAGTACCCCTTCCCGGTGCCCGAGTCCCTGGTGCAGGAGCAGATTGATGCCCGCCTGGAGCGGGGGCTGCGCGCCCTGGCTGCCCAGGGGATGGATACCGAGCAGATGCGCAAGCTGGACTTTGGCAGGCTGCGTGCTGCACAAAGGGAGAGCGCAACGGCCGAGGTGAAGACGTTCATCCTGCTGGACCGGATTTCCCAGGCGGAAAACATCACCGTGAGCGACGAGGAGATGGACCACGAGCTGCAACTGGCCGCTCTCCAGTCCCGCGAGCCACTGGATGCCCTGAAAGCGCGATTGACGGAGGACGGGGGTCTCGCTAGAATCCGGGAACAACTGCGGCGGGAAAAGACCGCCAGTATTTTGTACGAACGGCTGCCCGCCTGAAGGCAGAAATGGGCAGAGGGCGCCGCATGGACCGGATTAGGGAATTGAATCAAAGCCGGTCCAGGCGGACATCAAAGAAACGGGGACCGGTGGTCTCCAACCGGGAGAGCGAGAAGAACACTCAATGGCATTAGTACCCATGGTGGTTGAGCAGACGAGCCGGGGCGAGCGCGCCTACGACATTTACTCCCGTCTGCTTCGCGACAACATCATCTTT
>Ga0302275_10001048_pt1 | contig 30228 bp, 27 predicted proteins | sample III_Bog_N2_2_FD_200229 | JGI IMG/M metagenome (GOLD analysis project Ga0302275, IMG submission 200229) | Peat permafrost microbial communities from Stordalen Mire near Abisko, Sweden - III_Bog_N2_2 | ecosystem: Environmental > Terrestrial > Soil > Wetlands > Peat | place: Sweden: Abisko... | reverse complement strand
GGTCGAGCAGCTATCCGCTCCCGAATCGGGAACAAATCCAACGTCTTGCTCCTAACTCCTTATTCCGCAATACTTTGATATAAGTCCTTTCGATTCAAAGACCAAACCGAAAAATTCCCCCTAACCTCACGATTCCAGAAGACCGGGGGGGAGGGGGGTATCGGTACCAACTGGTAAACATCATCATCCCGCCCGCGACAACTGGATCATCGCATTCCCCACCAACTTCAGCGCCACTCCCCAATTCCGCAGCGCGCCATCTTCGTCGTCTCCATAGCCGCTGACGTAGAGCGTGAAGTAAAAACCTTCCCAAACAGGGCCGCCATCGTCTGCCGCGAAGTAGCATCGCCGAACACTGATTTCCACAGAAGCGGGAGTCTCCGGAGCCCGGCGCAGTAGCGCGACCAAGTTCTTCGCAAACTCTTCGTGACGCGGCATCGACACCCGCGCATCCGTTCCAGAAAAAACCACGTCGACGTAGCTTGCGAATTTGTGCGCGGCGTTATAGATCTCTTCCTCAGTGGAGAACTCGGTCGTCGCCCACGCATCGCACTTCGCAGTCTCCACCGCGGTGCGTGAGGAATTCACGCTACGCAAAAAATCGCGCAAGTCCGGGAAAGCTTCCGCTTCCGGAATCGTCGCCAACAAGTCGGGATGCCGCTTCAAGTCGACGTAAGCGAAATTCCCCGAAGGATCAGTCCACGGAAAATCGAGCACCGGATCTTCGCGAGTTAGTTCGATGGAAAAATCAACGTCCATTTCCCCTCGTATGGATATATATCTCCCCTCGTATGGGTATATATGGCTGTCATCCTGAGCGAAGCGAAGGATCCCTACACCTGGCAACGGCCTAGACAAAGTCCTTCGCTGCGCACGAATGTGTGAGCTAGAACTGGCGCAAGAAATTTACTATTTCCTCCTCCGCCCAATATCCATCGTTTTGAACTCGACAACCGTTGGCTGCGATTGGAGCTTCGGATCTCTTGCCGATAAAGGCGCAATGGCCTCCATCGGCCGTTTCTACGAAAGTGATGTTGGCGTTGTTGGCGATCTTGCGCCGCGTCGCCTCGGTGATTTTCACGAAGGGATCATTCGCTGCGTACAGAATCAACGCCGGAACCGCGATCTGCCCGACCGTATGCGCGGCCGAGGCCCGGTCGTAATAATCATCGACTCCGGTGAATCCGCAATAGTACGCAGTAACTTTGTCGTCAAACTCGCGCAGGCTGCCCAATCCGTGCAATCGTTGGATATCGAAATGGTCGGGAAAAAGACGAGCCTTCTGCATCATGCGGCGGCGCAGCGCCCAGAGAAAATAACGCTCGTAGATGCGGTTGGAAGGTTCGTGCAAAGCGTTCGCCGAGGCCGACAGATCGAGCGCGGGACAACAGGCAGCAACGGCACGAAACTGCGGAGGCGCTTGCGCTCCCCACTCACCCGCCAGTTTCAAAACAAGGTTGCCGCCCATGGAGAAGCCGACGAGAGCGAGCCGCGTGACGCCGTCATGCTCGATCACCTCGCGCGCGACCTGACGAATGTCGTTGGATAGTCCCGAGTGATAAAGCACAGGCGCCAGGTCGTCTGTGCCTCCGCAGTTGCGCTGGTTGTAGCGGATGACGTTCATGCCAGCGGCGAGCGCCTTTTCGGTGATGCCGAGCATGTACTGCGAGTCGCTCGATCCTTCGAGTCCGTGGACGATGATGATAGTGAGCGCGTGGACGCGGTCCGCCTGCCAGTGGCAATGGCAGAGCACTTGGATTCCAGGCTCGACCTCAACCAGGCGCTCTTCAGGCACAGGTAGGTGAAAGCGCCGAGGCATGAGGAAACTGGCGAGTGTCTGGATGTGCCCGCCTCGCAGCCAGCGGCGCGGGCGAAACGGTCGAGTTACATAGGGACGCGTTGGCTGGCCGGTTTGCGTGGAGTCCACAATTGATTTTAAATAGAAGACAGCAATTTCCGTTTTCTACTTTTTCTGCGTTGTCTGCGAAGGGCTGCGTCTACGATTGCAGCGGGGAGTTTTTTCATGCCGATTTTTGAGTACATCTGCAAAGACTGCCATCACGAATTTGAAGCGCTCGTCTTTGGGAAACAGAAGGCTGTATGCCCAAAGTGCGAGAGCAAGAAACTCGAGCCGCAGCTGTCTGTGTTTGCGGTATCGACGAAGGGCGGAAGCTCGTCGTCTCCGTTTTCAGGCGGTCGCATGGACGCGCCCAGCCCCTGTGGATCTTGCGGTGATGCCCGCGGTCCGGGAGCGTGCTCGATGAAAGACTTCAATTAAACCGGCTTTTGCGGGAATTGCTTTTGCACCCTGTTCCGCTTTTCCGCAACGTAACTTCCGGTACCCTCGCTTCGGTTATCTTTGTGACGTTTCGCTTTCTCGGAATCCTGTCTATGATCCCTTCAATCGTTGCAGCAAACGAGATAGAAAGCGCGACGAGAGAGTTCATCGAGGGAGTCCGGAAATAAAGGCTTCGGCCTTGGAGCCACCCATCTCTGGCATTTGGGCGGGCACCGGACCCCCTACAGTTCGAGATAGTGGGGACCGGACAGGCCAACGCCGAAGGGCTACCCATCGGCCATCTAACGTGAATTCACGTGACCGGTTCCCACTTTGTTTTTGTCTGTCTTGTTTTCTTCTGCTTATTTTCTTCCATAAGAAATCGCGCAAAAACTTCGTTAGATAGAAGTCGGCCGCGAGCGGTCAGTCGCAGAATTGAGCCTTGACGTTCGAGCAGTCCCTCTTCGAGGGATCGATCGATCGCGGATCGCCAGCCCTGAACATCAACCACGGAGCCTTCGCTTCGCTCTGGATCACAATTCATGTTTGGTGAAGTTGGGTTCAATCTCCCTTGTGGAAAGATGCGATCGAGATCAACACCGCAATTCAGGCGCAGCCCCAGGAAAAGACTCTCTTCGATTGCGGCCGCCGCCGAAATTGCTGTAACCGTGGATGAAGCGCCATTCATGTAGGCATCGAGGGATTCCGGTGTTGCGAAGCGGACCGCAAGGCACTCTGCGTTCGGAGTCGCTGAATCTGTCATCCGCAATTCCAGCATTGAGTGAGCATCGACTCCGAAGCCCATGTAGGGTTGACGCGTCCAGTATTTCAGGTTGTGGCGAGACTGGTTGTTATCCACCGATTTCGCCCAAGCAATATCTTTATGCGGAGCGCGCGTGCTCTTAGTTTCCAGTTTCGCAAAGTTTGAAATCTCGTATTGGGCGATTTCAGCGTTGGGCAGCGTCGCGCAGGCCTGCTCGTAGAAGTCCGCGGTCGCGTCTTCGTTGGGGACGAAGTGAGCATGATAGCGCGCTCCTCCAGCGATCAGTTCCCTGCCGAGGCGCGAGTCGTCGTCGACTTCCAGCATGTAGACGCTGACGTGGGGAACGTCGGTGGCAATGGTTTCGGAGAGAGAAAACGCCCAGCTTTCGGCGGTCTGGTGTGGCAATCCGGCGATTAGGTCGAGGTTGATGTTGGTCAGGCCGACGGCGCGGAGGCGTTGGATGTCGTCAAGAACCACCGAGCGCGAGTGCAAACGTCCCACGGACTGCGCTTCGCGATCGACGAAAGACTGCACGCCCAGGCTTACACGGTTCACGCCGCACTCGAGCAGAGTTTCCATGAGCGTGGGAGTGAGGGTTCCGGGAGCGCATTCGACCGTTATCTCGGCGTCGAAGTCAACCACGAATTCCTGCTGTACGGCTCCGAAGATGCGACGGAGTTGCGCACCATCGAGGATCGAGGGCGTGCCTCCACCAAGATAGATGGAATCGACGGTGGTGGCCCCGAGCGGACATCCTAGTTGGGCAGCAAGGTGGTGCGAGTGGGTAATATCTTCGATCAGGCGGAGAACATAATTCTCATAAGAGGATTTTGAGAATACGTCCGAAGCGAAATTGCAGAAGGTGCACTTAGTACGGCAAAACGGTACGGAGATGTAAAGGCCAAGAGGCATTCTTTTTATTTTAGGTGTAAATGGCACAGATGGCGCAAGTTAGCGCTATACCCAAGCGAGAGGGGCAGTTTCCGCAACCGATGGCAGGGCGTTGGCATCTTACTTGCATTGGTAGCAGCAGGACGATTGAGCCAATCTGTAACGGGAAATCATAAGGGGCGTATTCGGATGGAAGAACAGAAGTTTGATGCTTTGTGTACGGACTGTGGGGAGACATTCTCCTCTTTCCTGACTGAAATGGCGGAGCATAACGCGAAAGTGACGGCTTGCCCGAAGTGCGGCAAGCACCATGATTTCAAGGCGCCCAAAGCGCCCGTACAGACAATCTCTGCCACTGCGCTTGGGACCAAACGGCCGAGACGCAAGAAGATGATTGCCACTGCCTAAATCGTATGGCCCAAGTTTTTTCGTTCGACTGTTTGGTTCTGGGGAGCATTTCTGATTACTCCAGCTTCCCAGCAGTGCGGCGCCGGAATCAGAATCGAAATACGATTCCCGTGGCGATTCGAACATTATTTTGTGTCGAACTGAAGAAACGTGTCTGCAGATAGTCGCCTTGGAGTCGCAGCGCGATGGGATGGAAGATGCGATAGTCGAGGCCTCCGCCGAGTGCCGTGGCGAACGAAGTGTCGGATCCGAAGCGGTTGACACTGACGTGGCCCACGCCGACTAAGACCTCGCCAAAGGGACGTATCTTTCCAATCGAAACGCCGAGGCGGGGACCAAAGAGCATGTTGTATTCGTGTGCACTGCCGCTGTAGGTGGGGCACACCGGACCGGGACATAGGATAGTCACGTCCTCGGAACCGTAGGTCTCGCTAAAATCTGCAACCAGACCGACCCAAGGCAAGACCTTGCCTTCGAGAGAAGCGGTGTATCCGTTGAAACTCGAGCGGCCAAAGGTGGGCAGATCAGCGTTGAAATAGGAATATCCAAAAAAGACGTTGCCGCTGGTAGGAACCTGAGCATGCGCCAATCCAGCGAACGCAAGAATTAGAATGAGAGCTGACACCACTGAGAACTTGTGCATCGTTGACATCTTTCTTTCGTCTCCGTTACTGCTCGCGGGTCAGTCTTGGGAAATAATCCTGCTAAATGGAAACCAGTTTCCGTTGCGAACCAGTTTCGACTGACCGCTTTGGGTAGAATTTAGGATGCGGTGGCGGGCGGCGCGGATGTCGCCCACTCCAACAAAAATTGTCAGCTAAGATGAGATGGAGCAAGCAACCGCAGCTTGTGTGCTCAGAATGTTTTTCTATCGACTTGTCGACCAACAGCCGAGGTGAGCCTGTGACCGGTACGAGTGCAAATAGCGATTCAATCGATCGTTTGTGTGAAAACTGTGGTGCGACTTTCTCTACGTTCCTGCACGAGATGGCCGCGCAGAATGAAAAGGTGGTATGTCCGAATTGCCGCAAGGACCCGACCTGCATGCCAGACGCTTCCGCAGGGTTGCCGGAGACAGCAATTGGCAACAAGACAGTCCACTAGGCGCGGATGAGTAGTAATTAAGGAGATGGGGATCACCTGCTGCAGGCCTCTCCCCGTTGCCCGCGCCGAGCCTTCAAGCCCGTTTTGCGCTAGTCTTGCGTAAACCGTATCTTTGTTGAAGGTCGCAGGCGTTCGCTCGGCGACCGACGATCTAGCGATCGATGATTTTAGGATGGCGCGCCTCCAATGGCTGCGAATCAGGAAGAAGAAGTATTAGGAAAAGCGTACGACGGGCGACTCATGCGGCGCCTGCTGACCTACTTGCGTCCCTACAAGTGGCACGTCGTGGTGGCGCTGGCGGCCATTATCCTGAAATCGGGCTTGGATGTGCTGGGGCCGTTCCTCACCAAAATTGCCATCGACAAATATCTGGCGAAGTCTCCCGACTCGCATTCCTGGATTGGCGATCGTCTCAGTAACACTCCGCTGACTGGCATTGCGCAGATTGGCGGTCTTTATGTCGGAATTCTCATCCTGACCTTTGCGCTCGAGTTCGTACAAACATACCTGATGCAGTGGACTGGGCAGAAAGTGATGTTCGATCTGCGGCGGCAGATCTTCCGGCATCTGCAATTCATGCACGTCGCATTTTTCGACAAGAACCCTGTGGGACGTCTCGTGACGCGCGTAACGACTGACGTTGATGCGCTTAACGAAATGTTTACCGCCGGCGTGGTCTCGATTTTCGAGGATGTATTCGTGCTGGCCGGCATTATCGCCATCATGATGAAGATGAATTGGAAGCTGGCGCTGATTACGTTTGCCGTGCTTCCACTCATTATTTACGCGACACGAGTTTTTCGCGACAAGGTGCGCGATTCTTATCGCCGAATTCGCACGGCCATCGCCCGCATTAATTCTTATTTGCAGGAAGCGGTTTCAGGGATGCAGGTGCTCCAACTCTTCAATCGCGAGAAGCGCGCTTTCAACAAATTCTCCGAAATCAATGCCTCGCACATGGAGGCCTTCAAAGACGCCATCATGGCGTACTCGGTGTACTACCCAGTCGTTGAAATCCTGTCGGCGTTCGCGATTGCGAGCATTATCTGGTTTGGCGGGAATGACGTCGTGCGCGGCATCACTTCCATCGGCGTGCTGGTTGCGTTCATGCAATATGCCCAGCGGTTCTTTCGCCCCATTCAGGATTTAAGCGAGAAGTACAACATTCTGCAATCGGCCATGGCGGCGGGGGAGCGTGTTTTCAAGCTGCTGGATACGAAGATTGAAATCACGTCGCCGGCGGTGACGAAGAACCCGCATGGGGCGGGGCGGATCGAGTTTGAGCATGTGTGGTTTGCATATGGGAACAAGACGTCGGTAGAAAAGACCGCGACGCCCATACGAACAGGGGAGTCGGATTGGATTTTACGGGACGTCAGTTTTGTCTTGGCGCCCGGGGAAACGATTGCCGTCGTCGGCCACACCGGTGCGGGCAAGACGACTTTAATTTCGTTGCTGATGCGCTTCTATGACGTGCAGAAGGGCGCGATTCGGATCGATGGGGTCGACATCAGAGAGATGAATCTGGATGATTTGCGCGGCCGCTTTGGTGTGGTACTACAGGATCCGTTTCTTTTCAGCGGCACGGTTGAAGGCAACATTCGACTGGGGACGGCCCGCATTCAGCACCGGGATGTGGTGCAGGCTGCCGAGGATGTCAACTTGTCGGAGTTCATTCAGACTTTGCCGCGAGGTTTCAACGAAGAAGTGCGCGAACGCGGTTCGACGCTCTCGACGGGACAGAAGCAGTTGATTTCGTTTGCGCGGGCGCTGGCGCATAATCCGAAGATTCTGATTCTGGATGAAGCGACTTCGAGCGTGGATACGGAGACGGAGTTCCGCGTGCGCGACGCCCTGAACCGTATGGTGGAAGGACGGACCGCACTGATCATTGCGCACCGGCTGTCGACCATTCAGCGGGCCGACAAAATCATTGTGATGCACAAAGGGCAGGTTCGCGAGATGGGTACCCATCAGCAACTGCTGGCGCAGCGCGGAATTTATTACAAGCTGTATCAGTTGCAGTATAAAGACCAGGAAGTGAGTGTGGAGCGGTCACCCTCGCCCGCGAACGCCGACGATTAGCACTGCCTCCGTATCCCGTTACAATATGCTTCCGTGCAAATTCTAGTTTCTGCTGGTGAGGCGTCGGGCGACATGTATGGCGCGCAGCTGATCGAAGCACTGCGGCGGCAAGCCGCCATCCCTGATCGTGTGGTGACGGGGCTCCGCCCCGTCCTAACCGCGCAAAGCCCCGCCACCAAACAAGGATTGCAACTTGATTTTTTTGGCGCAGGCGGCGAGCGCATGGCTGCAGCCGGCTGCAAAATTATTGTCGACGCCAAGGAGCTGGCTGTCGTAGGAATCACGGAGATTCTCAGCCGTCTGCCGCGCATTCTTGAGCTGTATCGAAAGTTAATTCGAGCCGCGGACGAGAAGCGTCCAGATGTTGCGGTGGTCATCGACGCCCCGGCATTCAACTGGCGAGTAGCGCGACAAATGCGGCGGCGCGGAATTCCAGTCGTTTATTATGTATGTCCGCAGTTCTGGGCGTGGCGGCAAGGGCGGGTCAAGCTTCTACGAAAGTACGTCGACAAGGCGCTGGTAATTTTCCCGTTCGAAGAGAAGTTTTATCGCGACCGCGGAGTGGACGCGACGTTTGTGGGGCATCCGCTGGCCGATCTGGCGGCTCCGGCGATCACGCGAAACGATTACGCCGCTGCTCATCAAGTCGATCCGGGTAAAACATGGATCGCTCTCATGCCGGGCAGCCGTCGCAAAGAAGTACGGATGAATCTGCCGACCATATTGGAGGCTGCCGGGAAACTCGGCGCTGGTTATGAATTTCTGCTTCCGCTGGCGCGCACGCTTGAGGCTGCGTTTCTTCGCGAATTGCTTGAAGCGGCGGAGACGCGACAATCCCCATCTCTACTGAAAATGGTTCATATGGTTCCTGAGGCGCTGCCAGCTTTGTACCACTCGCGGGCGGGGATCGTGGCCAGCGGGACGGCTACAGTCGAGGCGGCGATTATGGGCACTCCGTTCGTCATGGTATATCGCGTTTCGGCTCTGACTTATGCGTTGGGCAAGCCCCGTGTGAAGGTTCCTTACTTTGCCATGGTCAACCTGATTGCGGGCGAGGAGATTGTGCCCGAACTGGTGCAACATAAATTCACTGCAGAGAATATTGTCGCCGAGATGAACAAGATCATTCCCGACGGCGCGCCTCGCGCTCGCATGATCGCGCGCCTAACCGTAGTAAAATCGCGACTCCAACAGGGTGGCGGCGGTGCGCATCCTTCCGACGCGGCAGCAGAGGTCATTCTCGGAATGATTGCGCACGAATGATTGGGTAAACTCGAGCGCCAAGCCCCGTATCTAGGATGCTTGACAGTCAGCGACGGGGCATGACGGAGGTTGTGTACGAATACTGCGAATCCCATTCTTGATGTGGATCGGGATCAGCGTGGCAGGCAGCGTCCACCAGAGTTTGCGAATAACCCGGTCGCCAGGAAGCCAGGAATGCGGCTTTTTAAGTTCGTAAGCCACCAGTAATTCGGCCGCGTAGATCTCCGAATACTTGGCCACAAAATGTCGATTTGCCGGGACGCCAGGAACCCAGGGGGCTCCGGCATCGTACTCGTGGTCAAGCACCAGTTTGTGCGTCGCCAGGCGTAAACTCTCAGCACCACCCAGCGCCGCCATGACGGCGACGAACTCTTTATCGACAGTTCTGTTTGTCGCCATGGATCTTTGTGGCTGCGGGGGAGGTGTATCGGGAAGCGGTATGGTCGAAGTTCCGGCTGGCGTGTAAGCGCCATACGGACTGCTTTCATTGCTCTCTCCGAGCGATCTGCTGCTTCCATCGTCGGGCATATTCATAAAGGTCCGAGCGAAGCCAGGGACTATCATACCGAGAAGGACCACCATCAGCACGGGAACCAGAGAACGGACAGTTTGCAGGCAGATCTCCTTTAAGCTGACATCGGAAGCTGACGTCGCGAAGAGACCGGTGCCCGGAGGATGGCAACGGATCGTTGGTTACTTTAAGATTGGAAATAAACGTAACCTTTACAGTGCATGTTCCGCGCCAATCAGCGTTAGGTTGTTCTTCAACGAGTTATGAGTCGCTTTTCAGAGTTGGTTCATCCCGCGACCTCGACTTGCGCAAGAATTTGGACTGGTTGAACTCTTATTTTTCCATCACGGGCTCAAATGCCGAACGGGGCGGCTTCGCTGGGCAATCGGGGTCGGCCGTCAAACCGCTTCAACTGTGTGACAAAGTATTGACCAAACAAAATACTCTAACCCTTGTCCTCACAGCATCTTTTGCGTGAAAATTAACATCTTAGGAAATGTAGCCCTGCCAGGAGACTCGCTTGAAGCTCTGCCAACCTCGACCAGCGCGCCAGGCGCTCGGTGCACTTTTCGTTTTTTTTCTGTGTCTTGCGATTGGTCGGCCAGCAATTGCGGCCGAAAAGAACCGTCTCCGGGCGGATGATTATCAGATTGACGTCGAACTTCTGCCACAGAGTCATAAGCTTACCGCGCGCGCGGTTGTAAAGGTTACGGCGCTGGACGACATGAATGTCGCTTCATTCCAACTGAACAATGCACTGCGGATTACCAGGCTTACCGACGCCAACAATAAGCCTCTGGTTCCTGAGCGCAACACGCAAGAGTCGACGGTGCGCTTCGCGTTGAACAGCGGACTGGCGAAGAACGGCAGCACCACCTTTACCTTCGAATATGAAGGCACGCTTGAAACCGCCGATGACAGCCCGGTTCAGGGCGTGAAGCTGGCTTATGTCGGACCCGACACAAGCTATTTGCTGTATTCAGGTTTGTGGTTTCCAGTGGCGGGATACGGCATCAACCGCTTCACTTCGACGATCAGCGTCAGTGTGCCGTCGCACATGGTCGTAATTGGGAGCGGGAAGGAATCAACTCCCTCAGCTCCGGCAGCGGCCGGCGGTAGGAAAGGCGCGTCCACAGCTACGCTGGCGAACTCGAAAACGTTCACATTTACCTCCGACAAAGCAAGCTTCCCGGGCACGATCATTGCCGGCACATTTCAGGAATTCAAGAGCGAGGATGCCGGCCTCGATGTGCATGTTTTTTTCAAACCGAATCATCAGAACCTCGGCGCGGAATACGCCTCGACGGCGGTCAAAGCTTTTACTTTTTTCGAAACGCAATATGGCAACGCGCCGTCGACTCGCCTGAAAGTTGTCGAGCTGCCGGACGACACGGTTCCGACCGCCTATGCTCCGGAAATTGCGGCGATGGCAAGTCGCGCCGTCACGGAACGAGTGAACTACCGGCTGCTGTCGAATGTGCTCGCCCATCAATGGTGGGGCGTGTCAGTGAGTCCGGCGTCGAAGGATGACTGGTGGCTGAGCGACGGGTTCGCGCGCTACTCCGAAGCACGTTATGTGGAGAGCGCGGCCGGTGAGGCCGGGTTAGAGGAGATGATTAAAGACATGTCGGTGGGCGCATTGGCCTACGACAGCGTGCCGCTTTCCAGTGCCGACAAGCTGGATTATTTTTCTCCCGAATTTCAGTCACTCGTCACGGACAAGGGCGCAATGATTCTCCACATGTTGCGCTGGGTTGTGGGCGAAAAAGATTATCTGAAAATCATGCGCGAGTTCGCTACGAAGTATGCCGGAAAGTCGGCGAGCAGCGATGATTTTCGTGAACTGAGTGAAAAGGTTTACGGCCAGCAGTTGACATGGTTCTATTCGCAGTGGATGGATTCGACCAGCGCGCCCGAGTTCAAAGCCAAGTACACCGTGTATAGGCTCGGCAATAACAAGGGATTTCGCATCGTGGGCGCAATCCAGCAGGATCTCGATTTGTTTCGAATGCCGGTGAATCTGCGGATCGATACGGATGGCCGGACCGAGGAAAAACGCATTGAAGTCGTTGGAACTGATTCGCCGTTTTCGGTGGAAACGTTTGGCAGGCCGCGGCGCATCGCGATTGATCCCGAAAATCGCGTGTTGGAAAATTCGAAAGACGTAAAGCTGCGCGCCTCCATTCTGCGAGGACAAGGACTGACGCAGCAGGGTGATCTGGCCGGGGCGCTCCTTGAATTCAACAAAGCGCTCGAAGTAAATAAGAACAGTTCGCTGGCCCATTACCGCATCGCCGAAGTTTTTTTTCTGCAGAAGAATTATCAGGCGTCGGCCAATGCCTACCGAGAATCGTTGAATGGCGATGGAGAGCCGCGCTGGACTGAGGTTTGGAGCCACCTCCAGCTGGGCAAGATCTTCGATGTCACAGGACAAAGGGAACGAGCCGTGAATGAATACCGGCAAGCCATCCAAACCAACGACAACACGCAGGGCGCACTCGATGAATGCCGGCGCTACATGCAGAAAGCTTACGAGCGGGAAAAACCAACCGAAGGAAGTAGCGAGAAAAAATTGGGTCCGTACCACCAGGCGAATAGTGGTACGGACCAGGAGGGAACGATTCAGAATATAGATCGAATTCCCCTCAATGTCAAGTAATTCTATAGACTTTATTTAAGGAGTCGACCTAATTGCCGGAACTGGCTGAATCTATTATGTTTCGCGTCTCTCCGACTTTAGTTCGGCTGGCGCCAACGGGGACGACGGCGCTCCATTGCCGGCCCTTGCCGGCTTAGCCTTTGAATCCGTCAAAACCCTTCCGGCGCTGCTCACTGTAGCGATGCAGAGCGTCTTCGATGATGGGATACGCTTCGGTTGCGGGTAGAATCTCGTCCACTTCCACCGATTTCCCTTCCAGCAGTTTGTAGTCCTGAAAAAAGCGGCGCAGCATCAGCAGGCGGTGCGGAGGCATTTCGGCGGCTTCGCGATAGGGATTGAATTCAGGATCCTCGGTTGCGATGGCGATAATCTTGTGATCTTTCTTGCCGGAATCGATCATGGTCATAAGGCCGATAGCGCGGGCGTGGATGATCGTGAGGGGCACCACAGTCTCCTGGCAAAGCACAAGCACGTCGATCGGATCGTCATCTTCGGCCAGCGTCTGCGGAATGAAGCCGTAGTTCGCGGGGTAATAGACGGCCGAGTAGAGGACGCGGTCGAGTTTGATCAGTCCGCTGGTCTTGTCGAGTTCGTACTTCACGCTCGATCCAAAGGGAATCTCGATGACCGTGTTGAACTCTTGCGGCAACTTGCTGCCGGGGGTTACGTCATGCCAGGGATGAATCATAAGATCAGCCTGCCTTTTTGAGATCGAATGGAGAGCACACACGATTGTAAACGGGAGAATCTTCGGCGCGGAAACAAAGGGGCACGGAATCAAAGGCACGGAGATATTCAAGGCGGCGAAGCGGCCGCTAGTGAACCTGTCCAGTCTTGACCCCTTCCCGGCCAACGCGTAGAGTTTTCACTTAGGGGTATAGGCTATGTCGAGCGAGACCAGCAGGTATCTGAAATTCGGCTCCGTGATGGTGCTGATCGTGGTGTCGCTCGGGTTCCTCGCCTACACCGGCGTGCAGGACAGCAAGAGCTACTACGTCACCATAAAAGAGCTGAACGGCATGGGGAACGAGGCCTACGCCAAGAAGCTGCGGGTGGCGGGAAACGTCGTTCCAGGATCGATCAAGCGCAATGGGACGCGCGTGGATTTCATGCTCAAGGAAAACGACTTGACGCTTCCCGTTTCGTATACCGGTACCGAGGCTCCTCCGGATACATTTAAGGACGACTCGCAAGCGCTGGCGGATGGCAGCTTTGGACGAGATGGCGTCTTCCATGCGAAACAACTGCAGGCGAAGTGCGCTTCGAAATATGCGCCTGCTCCGGGGACGCAGCCGGCGAAGAGCATGTCGCAGAATCAGGGTTCGCAGGATTCAGGTGCGGCATCGAACGGGATCTCGAATTGATGGCCGCTTCTTACCTCCATGCCATTGGCTGAAACCGCGTGACTGAAACCGCGCCCCGCCCCATCCACGTCATCACCGTCACCAATCTAGTCAAACAGTTTGGACGTTTTGCGGCTCTTCGCGGCGTGTCTGCTGACTTTTCGGGCGGGAAGTTGTATGCCATCCTTGGCGATAACGGCGCGGGCAAGACGACTTTGCTGCGCACGTTGGCGGGACTGAACCAGCTGTCGAGCGGCGAAGTTTCCATTCTAGGTGCGAGCAAGTTTCGGGACATCTGCCAGCAGGTTGGATACATGGCGCATCCGTCGCTGCTTTATGACGAAATGAGCGCGATGGAGAACCTTACCTACTTTGCGCGGCTGTACGGCATAACCGATGCTGCGCGCTGCGTGGCAGTAATCCGGTCGGTGGGACTCGATCCCGAACTCGAGCGTCCGGTCGGTCAGTATTCGCAGGGCATGCGACAGCGTACATCGCTGGCTCGGGCGCTGCTCAACGATCCCAAAATCCTCCTGCTGGATGAGCCGTTTTCAAACGTCGATCTCCATTCCGCCAACGATATGGTGCATCTGCTGGCAGGAGTCCGCGATCGCGGCACGACGATCTTCATCGTCACCCACCAGGCATCGTTGTTGGAAAATGCGGCCGACGAATTTGTTTGGATGGAGTTTGGCAAGATCGTCGAGCGCACGCGCGACCTGCAGCGACGCGAGGCCGCGCAATGACGCCGCCTACCGGCATCACACGCGTCACGCTGCTGAAAGACCTGCGCCTGGAGTGGAGATCGAAAGACGCAATCAATTCGATGCTGTTTTTCTCGCTGCTGGTGGTGGTCGTATTCAGTTTTTCCTTCGATCCGAGCGCCGAAGAATCGCGGCAGATTGCGGGCGGCCTCATCTGGGTGGCGTTTCTGTTCGCAGCCGTGGTGGCGCTGAATCAGACGTGGGCGCGGGAAATTCGCAACCAGGTGCTGGACGCATACCGCGTCTCGCCTGCGCCAGCGAACGCGTTGTTTCTGGCGAAGACCTTGGGGAATTTTATTTTTGTCAGCGTGCTGGAAGCTCTAATGACGCCTCTGTTCATTATGTTTTATCGGCTCAGAGCGCTGGGACCGGCGTGGCAACTCATTCCGGTCACGGCGTTGGGTACATGGGCGCTGGTGGTGAATGGGACGTTTTTTGCGGCGATGTCTCTGCGCACGCGCAGCCGCGAGATCATGCTGCCACTGCTCCTCTTTCCAATTTCGATTCCGGCCCTGCTGGCCATGGTGCAGGCGACCACGGCGATCCTCAGCGGCGAAAACAGCGCCCGCTTCTGGATCGTGTTGCTTGTCACCTACGATCTGGTGTTTACTACGATGTGTTTGCTGTTGTTTGAGACGGTGCTAAACGCAGAATGACGAAGATTGAGTCATTGAAGCATTGAGATATTTAGTCATGCCAAATGCCCAATGGTTCAATGTCTCAATGACTTAATGACTTAACGACCTCAATGAAAAAAGCCTTCCCTATCCTCGGCGTACTGACTGCGATCCTGCTGAGCTACGCGCTTTATCAGGCTCTGGTCGTCGCACCGACCGAGCAGACCATGGGAAACGTTCAGCGCATCTTCTATTATCACGTGCCTTCGGCGTGGACGGCATTCATCCTATTCTTCGTGAATTTTGGAGCTTCGATCGTCTATCTGATGACGCGCAAGACCGCAGCCGATATCGTGGCGTTGGTCACCGCCGAAGTGGGCGTCGTTTTCTGCACGGTTGTGCTCGTCACGGGGCCGATCTGGGCGCGTCCTGTTTGGGGCATTTGGTGGACTTGGGACATGCGTCTCACTTCGACCCTCGTCTTGTGGCTGATTTATGTCAGCTACTTGTTTCTGCGGCGATTTTCTTCGGGAGGTCAGACTCCTTCGCTGGCTGCGGCACTGGCAGTTCTCGGAGCGCTTTGCGTGCCCTTCGTCTACTTCTCGATCTGGTTTTTCCGCACCCAGCATCCGCAACCGGTCATGGGCGGGGGTGGATCGATTGATCCGCGAATGCTGCACGCGCTGCTGATTAACTGGCTGGCGTTTTCCTGTTTCGCGTTTCTGGTTTGCTGGTCGCGCTACCGGCTCGAACGTCTGCAGCGCGACGTCGATCAGGCCCATGCGCTGCAATCGCTTCTTGATCCACGAGGGAGTCCGCGATGACTGGAAACCCATACCTGCTTGCCGCCTACGTCGTGACATGGGTGATCCACATTGGATACATTTCAACGATCTTGACGCGCTACGCGAAGCTGAAACGAGAGATTCTGGCCCTGAAGAAAAAATAGGCCTCAGGTCGCGGGCGTCAGGTCTCGGGGTCTTTTGCGTGGGACCTCAGAACCCAAAACCATAGGGCTTTTTCTTTCTTTACAACCATTTCCCTGTGATTCGGCTTCTCACTATGCGGCCCACTCCATCTGTACGGCTTGACAGCGTATCTGTTGAATGTAAAAGTATTTGTTTGGTTCAATCCCAGTATTCTGGTGACAGGTACGCAACCGCTTGGTAAGGGCGTCGCGCCGCAGCGGGAATTGTGTGCCATTCTTGTTCTCACCCCGCGAAATTGGGAAATTGGAGGAAGCTTCGTGAATTGGAATTGCCCTGTGTTGGTTGGAGGATCGGTGAGACGTGCGACTTCAGAAATAGAGAGAGTAAAGATGAAAATGGGATCTGAGATGACTGCCGCCGCGTCTTACGCAAAGAAATCACTTCTGACGGCAGCGACCCTGGCAGCCACCCTCTGCTTCTTCCCCGCCTCGCCAGCGATGGCCCAGACGAACAGCCGGGCCCAAGCCAAACTTAAGGCCACGCCATCCCTCCAGAAAAACTCGGGCTCTCGTAGCAACATCGTCGTGACTGCCCTGCCTGTTTCGATCAAGCGTTCCCCCTCTTCTTATACGCCCGTACCAGCACCGGCCACCAAGCGGGTCGCTTCGCAATCTTTATCGATTCCTCTGTTCTTTGAGCCCAATCAGGGCCAGACCGATCCGCAGGTTAAGTTTTTGTCGCGTGGATCCGGCTATGGGTTATTTCTGACCTCGGACGAAGCAGTCCTCGAGTTGCACCGATCTGCCAAACGCGATCAAACCGCTCACCCTCCATCCGACTCGGTAATTCGTATGCATCTGGATGGAGCCAGCGCTTCGGCCACGGTTTCCGGCGCGTCTCCGCTACCGGGCAAGAGCAACTACTTTATTGGAAACGATTCGTTAAAATGGCGGCAGAACATTCCACAGTTCGCGCGCGTGGAGTATCAGGCAGTCTATCCCGGCGTCGACCTGATTTATTACGGCAATCAGGGACAGTTGGAATATGACTTCCGTGTGGCGCCGCAGGCCGATCCGAGCAAGATCGCGCTGACCTTCGACGGGGCTACGACGAAGATTGATGCGGGCGACCTCGTTCTGTCAACGCCCAACGGAGAAGTACGCTTCCACGCTCCCCGCGTCTATCAGCCTGCGAACGAGCGAGCGACGGAGCAAGCGTCGGCAACGCAGGGCGAAAAGACGGTTGTTGGAAGTTTTCGCCAGCTCGCGGATAACAGAATCGGTTTCGCCATCGGCGATTACGATCACACCCGCGAACTCGTCATCGACCCGATCCTGAGTTATGCGACCTACCTTGGTGGCAGCGGCGCCGAGTCGAACGTCCAAGTCGCGATCGACGCCGGTGGACTGATCTACGTGGCTGGCTCGACTACTTCGGTGGACTTCCCCACAAGCGCGGCGAACTCGCCGAACAACTTGGCCTTTCAACCGAGCATAGCTGGCCCGCAGAACGTTTTTATTGCGGTGATCAATCCCACTCGGGTTCCACCTGCTTACGGAGATAACCAGCAACTGGTTTACGCCACCTATCTTGGCGGAAACGGGGTTGACCTTCCAGCGGGAGTCGCCGTTGACAAAGCTTTCAGTATTTATGTTGCCGGCACGACGACCTCTTCGAACTTTCCCTTCACTTTAAATGCGTTTCAGAAGACGCCGGAAGAAACTGGCACTCATGGATTTCTCACAAAAATAGCCTTTGGTGCGAATGGCGCTCCCACAAACCAGTACGCCTTGTCCTATTCCAGTTATCTTTCGGGCAATGGAACTGACCACATAACCGGATTGGCCATCGACTCAACTCAGCAAAACGCTTACGTCACCGGCGACACAACTTCGAGCGACCCTGCCAGCAACGGATTTCCTGCGAATCCGAATGGCTATCAGATCGTCTCAAACTCGCCCGGCAATTCGCAGTTCTTCGCCACTGAAGTCAACACCTCCGGCTCTGGCTTCAACAGCATTCTTTATTCCACCTACTTCGGAGGCGGCAACCCGGTGGGCGCGACCGCGACCGGCGGAGGCATAGCGGTCGATCCGACTTCCTCCAGCGTCAACATGTACATCACGGGTACGACGAACATGTTACCCACCACTGGACCGAACGGTGAGCCGGCGTTTACCACGCTCAATGCCCAGCAGGCCTGCCTGAACGGGCCCGGAAAAGTCTCCAACTGTCCTCCGCCTGGAACCAACACCGACGCAATCGCGGTCAAGTTCAATCCCAACGTTCCCTCTACCAGCTCTCTTATCTACTCGACGTATGTGGGTGGGAGCGGCACGGATGCAGGCTTGGCGATTGCCGTGGATTCGTCGAGCGATGCCTACATCGGGGGTTCGACCAACTCGGACGACTGGTCCTGCCAATGCGGCGCTACGGGCTTTGACACGACGTATACGGGCACCGGGGGCCAACCCAATGGGTTTGTCGCCAGGATTAATAACTTAGCCAACGGCGTCTACCCGCTCTACTACTTCACCTACATCGGCGGAACCGGCCCTGACAGCGTAAATGCTGTACAGGTGGATTCACTGCAGGTTGTGCACATCGCGGGCAGCACGTTTGGCGGTTTGCCCTTGACCTTGGATGCTCCGTACACCTATTCGGGAGGCGGAGACGCTTTTGTTGGGGCCATTTCCGCGAGCTTATCGGGAAACGCGATCGGCGACTTCCTGACCTACATCGGTGGCAGCCAACTGGACCAGGGCACCGGCGTGGCATTCGACTCTGTGGGGGCCACCTACGTCGTCGGAAACACGATTTCTCCGAACTTCCCGCTGGGGCCTACCCCCAATCCTTTTCAAGGAACTTTGAACGCTGGATCGCAGGATGCTTTTATTGGCAAGTTCAGCGCGGTCAGCCAGGTTGGCGTGTCCAACTCCACCAGCAGTCCGTCGCCGAACCCGGTGCCTGCTGGGCAACAGGCAGCCTTCACTTTCTTGATTGTTAACTATGGTCCAGACAATGCTTCGCAGGTCAACTTCTACGCCACCGTACCACAAGGGCTAGGGACGACCGCGTCAGCAATCATCCGTGATGGCACTGGATCCTGCAATCCGCAGATCCAGGGATTGACACTGAACTGTAATTTTCCGACACTGCCGGCGATGAATTGCACGCCTGGGAATGCCTGCCCAAGTGCAGCGGAGGTTGAAGTCGATGTGACGGCGTTGGCTTCGCAAAATCTCCCGACGCTCTCGGTAATCGGCGCAGTCGCCGCTAACGGAGGCGCGGTGGGATTGCCCAGCAATCAGACCGATCAGGTAGTGGACTTCAAGATTATTGCCTCGAGTCCAAATCCGAACCCGATTAATGCGGGCGACTCGGCCGCGATCACGGTTCAGTTTTGTCCGCTTGAGCCGCAGTTAGGGTATCCCGGCAGCATCACGCCGACCCAAACCACTACTCCTTCGATGGTGACCGCCTCCACGCCTGTTTTCACTCCAACGCCCGTAACCATGGGAGGGTCCGGCTGTGGACAGACCACATTGAGCATCGCGACGGTCGCTCGCCCCGTAAATACCGGCAGCCTGCTGCATCGGGGTCCGATTTACGCGACGTGGCTTCCGATCGGCGGCTTAAGCCTGCTCGGTCTAGGTATTGGCGCTGGGGCAAGCAAGAAACGCCGCCGTTGGCTGGCTGGAGCGCTCTTCGGTGGCATCCTGGGCGTGATCATGCTCCAACTGGCGTGCGGGAACTCCAGTACGAGCGCCAACCCAACGGGCGGTACTCTCGCCGGAACCTACTACATTACGATCAGCGGCTCGGCCGGAACGGGATCGTCGCATAACCAACAAGTGCAGTTGGTTGTGCACTAGGTCTCCTCGTGTAAACCACGCAACAATTCAAAAAAGAGCCTTCGCTGCGGCGAGGGCTTTTTCTTGCTCCATCGGCCTGTTCACTCCGAGAGAATTTCTTCTCCTACTTCTAATCTGCTGGAAACGCTGGATATACAATTCTTGACAATATTTCAGATTGCGATACTATTATCGCGATCTGGCATATATGACATTAGGCGAAAAAATTCGCTATTTGCGGGAAGTCGAAGGCTCGCTGCGCGGATTGGGCCGGCCGCTGACCCAACAAGAGTTGATGAAGGCGATTCAGCGGGAGACGGGCAAGACCATCAGCCAGTCGTACCTGTCGCAGATTGAGGGCGGCAAGCGTCCCCACATGACGCAGTCGTCGCGCACGTTGCTGGCACGCTTTTTCAAGGTGCATCCCGGATTTCTGGTCGACGATCCAGAGGGTTACCACACGGAGTTGCTCTCCGACCTCCGGACGACGGAAGGGCAACTCGACGTGTGGCTGCTGCAAGGGTCGGAGCGTTTTGCCAGCGACCCTCCCGTGAGCGAGGTGCTGATCAAGATTGCGCGTGACCAGGACACGCGGCGCTGCCTCCTGCTGCTGGGAGAAATTCTTAACACTCCCGGCTTAGCGAACCGGCTGTTTGAGGCACTGCGTCCGGAACTCGCGCGCGGCATCGGCTACGGGACGCGGCGGCGCAGTGGATGAGCCCGGGCAGATTTTGGCACCAGTGAATTTATTAGCACTCGATCAGCGAATTCTGAGGCGCACTTATGACTTGGGCGGATTTTTATCTGACATGCTTCGCCGTAGGTTTTCTGCTGAGCGCGGTTTCGTTTATCGCGGGCGGCATGCGCTGGCATATCCATCTACCGCATTTTCCGCACGCCGGAGGCGGACATGCGATGGGCGGACACGCGGCGGCCGGGCATGTTGCAACTCCGGCGACCGCGCATGCGGCCCAAGCTGCCCGGGGCAGTCAGCAGGCATCGATGTCGCCCTTCAACTTCATCACGCTGACCGCGTTCCTAGCATGGTTTGGAGGCACGGGCTTTCTGATCACGCGCTTTTCGGGCATATGGTTCGCGCTCGGACTTGTGATCGCGATGGCGGCTGGGCTGATGGGCGCCTCGATTGTGTTCCTGTTCCTGACGCGGGTTCTGATCTCGCGCGAAGAGAACATGGACTCCGCCGATTACGAAATGGTCGGGGTGCTGGGACGAATCTCGATGCCAATCCGGGCCAATGGCACGGGCGAGATTATTTACTCGCAGGCGGGGACGCGGCGCACCTGCGGCGCGCGCAGTGAAGATGGGTGCGTCCTGGAAAAAGGCGCGGAGATTATGGTTTCGCGCTACGAGAAAGGGATTGCGTACGTCAAGCGTTGGGAAGAAGTTCGCGGCGAGTAGCAGGTGTTGGGTTGCCAAAAGCTAAGGGCTGATGTCTAAGAGCTGAGAGCCTTCTTATGAATCGTCGAATCTTCCACATCGCAACTGTGCTTCTCTGGCTGGCTCTGCCTTTGACGGCACTGCAATACACGCAGGTCTGGAATCAACTTCCGGTCCACGTGGCAACGCACTTCAATGCCGCCGGGCAAGCGAACGGCTGGATGTCGCGTGAGCGAGCGCTGCAATTCGGAGTGGGCTTCGTCGCGATTTTATTGCTGATTTTTACAGCGCTCTTGCTCTTTGTGGCACGCGTGCAGATCGACTTTTTCTCGTGGGCAATACTTGTCTTTTGCGCCCTGGTTGTTGGACTGATGGTCGAAGTGAACGCGAGCATTGTGAACTACAGTCTGCACGGCACGGCTCTGGAACTCGGAGGCGTATTGATGGCCGTGCCAATTGCAGTGGTGATGCTGATCGTGATTTATCTGTTCGCCCGACGAGGGCTCGCGCTTCGCTCGTAATGAGTACTCTGCACGCTGTGAAGTGGGCAGCGACCAAAGTTTTTCAGGAGGCACTATGTTAGGCATAGCAATGGAAGTCTGGGTCATCGCGGGACTGATGGTTCTGGCCATCCTGTTCCTGATGAGCATGCTGGCTCGCTTATACCGCAAAGCGGGACCGCATGAAGCGCTGATTGTTTACGGCTTTCGCGGGACGCGGGTCATCCAGGGACATGGAACCGTCATCTTTCCGATGGTCGAAAGCTGCAAAGATCTTTCGCTCGAACTGATGTCGTTCGACGTGGCTCCGCAACAGGATCTCTACACCAAGCAGGGCGTCGCCGTGACGGTCGAAGCGGTCGCTCAGATCAAAGTGAAATCCGACAAAGAGTCGATCCTGACTGCGGCCGAGCAGTTCCTTACCAAGAGCGATCAGGAGCGCGAAGGCTTGATCCGGCTGGTGATGGAAGGCCACCTGCGTGGCATCATCGGGCAACTCACGGTGGAAGAAATCGTGAAGCAGCCGGAGATGGTTGGCGACCGCATGCGCGCCACCTGTGCCGACGACATGAATAAGATGGGTCTCGAAGTGATCTCGTTCACTATCAAGGAAGTCCGTGACAAGAACGAGTACATCACCAACATGGGCAAGCCAGACGTAGCCCGCATTAAACGCGATGCCGATGTTGCGACGGCGGAAGCGGACCGAGATACGGCGATCCGGCGCGCCATTGCGACTCGCGAAGCGGCGGTTGCCAAGGCGCAAGCGGACCAGGAGCGCGTGCTGGCAGAGACCCTGTCGCAGGCCAAGCAGGCAGAATCGCAGCGCGACTTAGAGATCAAAAAAGCGCAATACCTCGAAGTCACGAAGAAGCAACAGGCGCAGGCGGATAAGGCCTACGACATCCAAACCGCCATCATGCAACAACAGGTCACGACCGAGAGCGTGAGGGTGCAGCAGGTTGAAAAGGAAGGACAGGTCAAGGTTCAAGATGCCGAAATCAATCGCCGCGAGAAAGAACTGATCGCGACCGTATTGAAGCAGGCCGAGATCGAGCGGCAACGCATCGAAACGCTGGCTGCCGCCGAGAAGCAGCGTTTGATTGCGGAGGCGGAAGGCCACGCGTCGGCAATTCGCGCCCAAGGCGAAGCGGAGGCGGAAATCATCTTCAAAAAAGGTGAAGCCGAAGCGAAGGCGATGAACGTGAAAGCCGAGGCTTATCAGGAATACAACCAGGCGGCCGTCGTCGACAAGCTGATCACCGGACTGCCAGAGATTGTGAAAGCACTGGCGGCTCCGCTGGCGAATGTGGACAAGATCACGATCGTATCCACTGGAAATGGGGATGCTGCCGGAATGAACAAGATTACCGGGGACATCACCAAGATCGCCGCACAAGTGCCGGCGCTCTTCGAAACGCTCTCGGGCATGCCCTTGGCGGATCTGTTGAGCAAGGTCCGGCCGATTGGAGACAAGACGCCTAAGTTGCCGGAAAAGACTTCATCCGCCAACGACTAAGCGACTGATGGAACCGGCAAACGTTGACGCGATCACAGCAGAAGTTTGAGGAGGACAATTGTGAACGAGGAACTACATCACGCCAGATCGCTTGGCTTATCGGTTGCGCTGGGAGCCGCGATGGGGGCGGCTCTCGGCGCTGCTACCGGGCATATGGGCGTCTGGGTTGCCGTCGGCATCGCTGCCTATATTGCGATTTCTCTCGTCGGCGCCTGGGGCAAGAAATCGAACGATTGAAGAATCATCACACGTGATACCAGCAAAGGAGTGTTTATGGCATTACTCGAACGCGTTTCAACCTTAGTCCGAGCCAACCTCAACGATCTGATCGATAAGGCAGAGGAGCCGGAAAAGATGATCAAGCAGGTCATCCTCGACATGAACAACCAACTGTTGCAGGTAAAAACACAAGTCGCAATTGCGATTGCCGACCAGCATCTGTTGGAGAAAAAGAAGATTGAAAACGACGACAAGATCAAAGAGTGGATGCGCAAGGCCGAGCTCGCCGTCGACAAGAAACAAGACGACCTGGCGCGCGCCGCTCTGCTGCGCGTAGAAAGTTATCGCGACATGAGCGCCAACTTTGGCCAGCAACTGGAAGATCAGAAAGCGCAGGTGGAGAATCTCAAGTCCGCGTTGCGCAATCTCGATCAGAAACTGGCCGAAGCCAATGCCAAGGCCGATCTGCTGATTGCGCAACATCGCCGTGCCCGGGCCGCGTCCAAAACCACAGACGCGCAATCCGCCATGAGCGCGAACGCGAAGTCCGCGACCTTCGACCGTATGCAGAGAAAGGTGGCGCGCGAAGAGGCTATCGGAGGAGCGAAAGCCCAACTCCTTGCCGACGACGTCGAAGACCGGCTCGCGGCATTGGAAAAAGAAGATCGCATCGAGCAGTTGTTGACGGAGTTGAAGACGAAGCGCGGAGCTTGAGCAAAAACACTGGAGCGGCGTACCCATTCGTCCGCCCGCAAGTTCCCTCCCTGGGTTGCGGATTTGCAATGACGAGGTCAGTTAGAATGGTCTGGGATTTCCTATGCGGAAGATCTTCCATTTCGATTCTCCATCGGCGCCCTATGTGGCCGATGCGGCGGTTCTCTGCTGTTTCGATCATCGCATCGGCACGGCCGTACGAAAGTTCCTGAAGAAACAGGGCATCGAGCGCGCCGACATGATCGTGGTCGCCGGCGGAGCGAAAACCTTGGCCTCGCCGCGCAACGACTTTGAACAGGATTTCATCCTCGAGCAGGTACGGATGTCGATCCGCCTGCACCAGACGAAGCGCGTAATGGTGATGAGCCACTCCGATTGCGCGACCTATGGCGGCTTGGCTCACTTCAAGGGCGATCAACAGGCCGAGGCGGAACACCATCGCACCGAACTGCTCCGCGCCGGCGATCTGCTGACGGCCAACTTCCCGGATATTTCGGTAGAACCTTATTTCGTAAAGTTTGATGGAATCTGGGAGGTACGAAACGCGGGACAGTCGAAGTCTTCCGCCGAGCGAACGTCGGGGAATGGCGCGCGCGAGATCGCTTAAAGAATTCTTTGGACTGGACACCCTCCAGAACTTCTCGGGATCGCGAAAAATAAGAATATGAAAGTTCTCTTTATTGGCGGAACTGGAATCATCAGCGCGGCTAGTACCGTTTTAGCGGCCAGCCGGGGTATGGATCTTACGCTGTTAAGCCGTGGTCAGCATGCCACGCAACTACCGTCCGGCGTAAAGACTCTGGTCGCCGATATCAATGATCCAGCGCTTCCCGAGAAGTTGGATCGCGAGTCGTTTGACGCGGTGGTGGACTGGATCGCTTTCACCCCGTCCGATATTGAGCGCGATCTCAAACTCTTTCGCGGGCGGACTCGCCAGTACATTTTTATCAGTTCAACGAGTGCCTATCAGAAGCCGCAAACGCATTATTTAATGACGGAGTCGACGCCGCTGGCGAATCCTTACTGGGATTATTCGCGGAACAAGATTGCGTGCGAAGAGCGGCTGTTGCAGGCGTATCGGGATGAAAGCTTTCCGGTAACCATCGTTCGGCCGTCGCTCACTTACGGCGAGACGCTGGTGCCGCTCGTGCTTAATAGTTGGCAGAAGTCCTATACCGCCGTCGATCGTATGCTTCGCGGCCAGAAACTGATCGTACCGGGCGATGGAACTTCTCTCTGGGTGATCACGCACAATACCGATTTCGCCAAAGGACTGGTCGGCTTGATCGGCCACCAGCAGGCGATTGGGCACGCCTTCCACATCACTTCGGATGAAGTTATGACATGGGATCAGTTCTTCCGCGTCGTGGGCGCAGCGGTCGGCGTGGAACCGAAACTGGTTCACATTCCATCGGATTTTATCGCCGCATGCATCCCAGAGAAAACGGGAACGCTGATTGGCGACAAATCCGTCAGTGTGGTGTTCGATAACTCGAAGATCAAGCGCTTTGTTCCGGGCTTTTGCGCGACGACGAGTTTTGCGGAAGGCATTCAGCGGTCTTTGGCGTGGTTCAATGCGGATCCATCGCGAAAAGTAATCGACGAAGCGGTAAACGCGACAACGGATAAGCTGATTGCCGCTTATGAAAAAGGACTCTGCGAAGCGGTCGGGAACTTTCGTTAAGCTCCGATCCGCGCCCTGCTCTGGGCGTTAGCACCCTCTCAGAAGATCTTACGACGCGTCGTGATCGCTAATTCCTTTCGCGACTCGTCCCGAGGAAGACTCCAACCCGAAGTCGGTCGAGTGCCGCGAACCATAAACTGACTCTTTTTCGAAACGCATTTCATTGTCGGCTCCAAAGTTGACATTCCGCCACGATGGTTACGCGCTCGCCTTGTCCAGCAATGGCAGCGGCTTCTCGATCAATGGCGCTGCCGCCTCGGTATCCAACTCGAGTTGTTCCTGCCCACTGAGTGCAGAAACTTTGCCGCGATAATTCTTCAAATGGCGTTGTGCCGTCTCGAAAGCTTCCTGCGCCTTGTTGAGATTCTTGCCAACATTCTCGAACTGGCTCTGAAAGAAATCGAAAGACTTCTGCGCTTTGGCCAGTTCCGCTCGGCTCTTCTCAAATCGCGTGGCGACTTCGTACCATTTGTGGACCAGCGAAATTGTGTGCAGCGTCATCAGCAGCGTATTCGGGGAGACTGGAAAGACGTGCTGCTCGTTCATCCAGTCGCCCAATTCGCGATTGCGGATGACTTCCATGTAGAGGGTCTCGCTCGGAAGATACATAAGAGCGATTTCCGTGGTGCCATTCTCCGGCTGGATGTACTGCTGAATGCGCTTCGCTTCCGCCTTCATCACGCGAACCAGCGCTATGCGCGCCAGGTCGACTTCGGCTTTATCGTTACTCTCGAACAAAGCGATGACCTGCTCGCGCGGAAACTTGGCATCAATCGGCAACTTGCGATCCGGAAAATAGATGACCGCATCGGCTCGGCCTGCGCCTTCTCCCGGCTGGGATTGCAACGCGAACATGTGGGCCGGTAAAAAGTCGGACAACAGACGTTCAAGGCTGGCTTCCCCGAACTGGCCGCGCAAATGCGGAAGTTTGAGCAGATTGTTCAAATCGTTGATGGAGTGGCCGAGCGCTCCGACCTCGCGAAGCTGCTCCTCCGCCGCCTTCAAGTGCTGCTGCACTTTTTCGAACTGAGCGAACCCTTCTTTGATGTTCTGGTCGAGTTTCACTTGCACTTGCTCGGTGATGGCCATCAGCTTGGAATCAACACGATCGCGAATCGAGTCGAGGCTCTGTGCCGTCTGCTGATTCAAGCTCTGGAATTCGCTCTTCAGTTGCTGCGTGGTCAGTACGAGAGACGCGGTCATTTCGCTACGGCCGTCGCTCAGGCTGCGGTTTTGCTCTTCCCTTCCCGCCGTAAGTTGCTGCTCGACCGAGCTTCGAATCTCTGAAAAGCCAAGCTGGATGCGGTCTGTGACTTGCTGACGGAGGTCCCCTTTGGTCTGCTCCAGGCGACTGGCCATATCGGCAGTAGCCGCACTGAACTTCTGTGCCAGGGAAGAACTGTGTCTTTCAAGCTCGCCGGCAACTTCTGTTTTTACATCGACTTGCGCGGCGACTGAAATCCGGCGCAGCAACACAACCGAAAACCCAAGCAGGGCAAGGGTTCCGGCAAGAATGGTAACCAGCAGTAAGGTCTCCATAGTAAGTGGCTGAGCTGAATTCTAGAAGCTAGCGTGAGAGATGGAAAGCGGAACTTTGACCGGCGACCTCCAACCGGAACGCTAAACCTAAACGATCATGCTTCGCGCTCTGTGGTTTTCATTGGCGATGCTGGCCGCGGCCAATTGTGTAAGCGCCGCGCAGGTTTCCAGTTTGGCGAGCACACAGCACCCCACCCCCACCCCCACACCCAAAACGGCGGCCGGATCGTCCCTCGCCGAATCATCCTTCCACGAGGACTCGGCCGCCGAGAACGAACTTCTGCAGTCCGCGAATCAAGACCGCAAACTCGCGGACGTGCCGCAACTCCGCATGGACGACGGCCTGCGCACTGCGGCTCTCGCCCATGCGCAACGCATGATCGCCGCCCAGCAACTGGAACATCGGTTTTCCGGCGAACTCCCCCTGCTCGAACGAATTGCCGAAGTCAGCCCGCTTCGTATGGATCGCGCGGGCGAGAACCTCGCCGCCGCAACTTGTGCGTCGAGCGCCAACGAGGCGCTGATGCGTTCCCCGCCGCATCGCGCAAACCTGCTTGATGGAAACTTCAACGTAGTCGGTATCGCAGCAGTCTGGGACGAAGGGCGATTGTACGTGGTGCAGGATTTTGGACACCAGTTACCGACCTACTCTACACAACAAAGCGGACAACTAGTGGGAGGAGCCGTCGACGAATTACGGCAACAGGCGGGGCTTTCGAAACTGATCCAAATGACACCACCGAATCTCGATGCGGCTGCTTGCAAATTGGCCAGCGAAAACCGCCCGAACGCGCATTTGCTGGCAACCGCTTACGACAACCGCAAGATTATCGCTTACACCCAGAGCCGTCCCGAGGCGTTGCCGCAAGGCGCTCTACGGATGTTGCATGATCCGGGCCTTCGCAAGTTCGCGGTGGGGTCCTGCTACGCTCGCAATGCCACCTATCCGACCGGGATGTATTGGGTCGCGATTCTGCTGTACTGACGGGTCATCCATTCCGTGAGCTTAGACCCGTCGCCCCAACCATGGTGAGCAAAGATGCTGAGCAAAGCTAGCCCTTTGCCGCCGCCACCGCGCGCCGTAAATCCTCCAACTCAGGAGAATTCGGCTTAAGCCTGAGGAGTCGATCCAGTTGCACTTTCGCCAATGCAGCTTGGCCGCTCTTCGCGTAGGCGAGGCCCAAGTGATAGTTGAATAACGGATTTTCCGGCTCTTTCTTCACCGCTTCTTTGAACAGATTGATCGCCGAGGTATAGACCTGCCTGTGATAAAAAGCCCATCCGAGCGTGTCGGCCGAGTTGGGATTGTCAGGAAGCTGACGCCGGGCCGTCTGCGCCATCTGGAAAGCCACGTCGACATTGCCACCCTGCTGCAGCATCACATACGCCAAATTGTTCGATGCGAAAGGATTCTCCGGTTGCACCGCCAGCACTTTCTGATATTGCTGCTTCGCATTTTCCCAGTCCTGCTTATTTTCGTAGATTCCACCCGCGAGCAAGTAAAACGCAGTCTCCCTGGGATTCATCTTGGCCCCGTCGCGATAGGTTTGCAGCGCCTCATCTGTCGCCCCGCGCGCGTTCTGTGCCAATCCCAGCTTTACCAGCGCGTCGCTGTTTTTCGGATCGAGTTGCGTCGCCTGTCGGAACTCCGCTTCTGCTCCGGTCAAGTCATGCTTCCGTTCCATCAGCAAAACGCCCAGCATGATGTGGAACCCAACATTTCTGGGATATTTTGACAGCTGCGTCTTCGCAACAGCAATCGCTGTGTCCGCCTGCTTCGCTGCCAGATAAAGGTTCAATATGCCGCCCAGTGCGTCGGTCGAATTCGGATCTTGCTGCAAGGCCTGCTGGTAGGCTTTTTGCGCCTCCCCCAGTTGGTTTTGCGCAACCCGCAAGTTTCCCAGCTGTACATACGCTCCAGGATTGTTTGGCTCTTTCTCCAGCGACCGCCGAATGAAATCGTCGGCCGAGGAGTATTGTTTGCGATCGATGTCTGCGATCGCGCGCAGCAGATATCCATCCGGAGCAGCCGGCTGATCGCCGATAATCTGGTCCGCCTCTTGCGCCAGTGCCGCCGCATCGCTGCGGCCGATGGCGATACCCGCCAGCGCCCGATGTGCCTCGACTAAATCGGGACGCAACCGAACCGCGTCACGCCACTCTGACTCCGACCCTCGCACATTGCCAATCTGGTCGTATGCCAATCCCATCTGATAATGCGCTACTGCATTGTCAGGATCATTTTTCAGCACCGCCTGCAATGTGTTGACTGCGTCGCTGCCCTTCCCGCCACGAATTTCGATTTCGCCTCGATAAATCAAAGCGTCCTGATCGTCCGGCTTTGCCGTAAGAACCTCTTCATTCAACTTCCGTGCCTCATTCAAGCGATCTTTCAGGATCAGCAGCTGAATGTAGTTCTTCTTTACCAATGGGTCTTTCGGATGGTCCTGATACAACGAGGCGTACTCGGTCAGAGCCTTGTCGATTTGGTTCGTGCTGTAATAAAAGTTTCCCAGCATCCGATATCCGTCCGAATTGTTGGGAAAATCTTTTTTCGATTCGCGCAGGAAATCTTCCGCTTGGCCTGGCTTGTTTTCCGCCACATAGAGCCCCGCCAGAGATAACCGCGGACTCGGATCATCGGGCGCCGACTGATAGCCTCGTTTGAACCACTGTTCCGCCTCTGGAAACCGTCCTCGCGTCTGATAGAAATTGCCCAGCGTCACCAATGCATTCGTCGATTTGGGGTCGAGTTCGACGGCCTTCTTCAAGTTGGCCTCCGCCGCGTCCCACTGTTGCCCCCGGGCCTGCAGCACCGCCAAATTCAAATAGGCGTCGGACCGTTTGGGATCCAACTGCAGGGCCTTCTGGATGTCGGCCAAGGCCCCGCCCATATTGTTCGTTCCCGCGTCGTAATTCGCCCGCGCCAGATAAATATCAGGATTACTCGGCTGCTTTTGAACAAGGACGTCCAGTTGTTCTTTCGCCTGCGTGAACTCCCTCGCCATGATCATCAGGTTCGCCAGATCGAGCCGGGCCGCAGATTGATCCGGATCGATTTGGATGGTGTTCATCAACTCATGAACGGCAGTCGACCCATCTGAAAGTTTCATTGCGGCTTGCGCCATCTTGTAGTGGGCAGCGGTGAACCGGGAATCGACCTGGATCGCATTCTGGAACTGAATC
>Ga0302275_10001045_pt1 | contig 30258 bp, 20 predicted proteins | sample III_Bog_N2_2_FD_200229 | JGI IMG/M metagenome (GOLD analysis project Ga0302275, IMG submission 200229) | Peat permafrost microbial communities from Stordalen Mire near Abisko, Sweden - III_Bog_N2_2 | ecosystem: Environmental > Terrestrial > Soil > Wetlands > Peat | place: Sweden: Abisko... | reverse complement strand
CCTCCCGCTTCCTTTATTCTCCGGGCATGGATCGACTACCCGGATTCCGTGATTTTTATCCCGAACCGCTCCCACACAACGATGTCTGGAGCGCCGACGCCCGTCAGTTCATTTTTGAAACCTGGCGCAAGGTGGCCAAACGCTATGGCTTCCGCGAATATGACGGTCCGCCGCTGGAACCCTTGGAATTGTTCACCACCAAAAGCGGCGAGGAAATTGTCGGCCAGCTCTATAATTTTTTGGACAAGGGCGACCGCGCCATTTCGCTGCGCCCGGAAATGACCCCCACCCTCGCGCGCATGGTGGCCGCGCACGAGCGCAATTACAAGAAACCCATCAAATGGTTCGCCATCCCCCAGCTCTTCCGCTACGAGCGCCCCCAAAAAGGCCGCCTGCGCGAACATTTTCAATTCAATGCCGACCTCATCGGCGAAACCGATCCGGCGGCGGACGCCGAATTGATCGCGCTGCTTATCGACACCCTCCGCGCCTTTGGCCTGAAGGCGGATGATTTTGTCATCCGGCTCAGCAGCCGCAACGCCTGGCACGCCTTCTTCAAGCAGGGCGGCGGCGAGGACGCCCACGAATACGATTTCTTCCAGGCCATCGACAAGCTGGAACGCGCCGCCCAGGAAGAGTCGGAAAAGAAACTGGCGGCGATGGGCTTCAGCCTCGCGCAGGTCAACGCCTTCATCCAGTCGGGCAAACCCACCGCCGAGCTGCAGGCCATCCTCGACAATCTCGAGGCGCGCGGCTTGCGCGAGTTTGTGAAGATTGATTACCAGGTGATTCGCGGACTGGCCTATTACACCGGCGTGGTGTTTGAGGCCTTTGACCGCAAAGGCGAATTGCGCGCCATCGCCGGCGGCGGCCGCTACAACAACCTCGTCAAGCTCATCAGCGGCGGCAAGGTGGATCTGCCCGCGCTCGGCTTCGGCATGGGCGATGTGGTGCTGCTGGAATTGCTGAAAGCGCGCGCGTTGCTGCCCAAGTTCGATGCGCCCATGGACGTGTTTGTGCTGATCGAAGACGAAAGCATCCGCGCGCTGTCGCTGAAACTCGTGCATGACTTGCGCGCCGCCGGTTATGCGGTGGAATACCCGCTGACCCCCGCCAAGCCGGACAAGCAATTCAAGCGGGCGCAGGAAATGAAGGTGCTCCACACCGTGCGGCTGGACAACGACTCCTATGTGCGCATCCGCAATCTGAAGACGCGCCAGGAAATCGTCACCGGCATCGCCAGCGTGGTGAATCACTTGGATTGAAGCCCGGGTCGGGGGGGCAAACCCGGCCTCCAAAGCGGGCCATGAAATCGAACAGACCGGCCGCGCGCCCGACGCGCCAGGTCGCGTCACTCCGTGCGCGCCGCGCCGGCCTCCAGTGTGACCCAATTTTCCCCGACCACTATTGCGATCTGCGCAGGCACCAGTCAAAACAATTGACGGCGTTTGCGTTTGGACGGAAGCTATCTTGATATTAATGAAGGCAAGAATTCTCGCGTCGTTCAAACCACGCACCCGCAAGCTGTTTTATTGGGGCTTGGGCCTGGTCTTGTTGTACACGGTCACCGGCTTTCTCATCCTGCCGCCCATCGTCCGCAGCGTGGCGGTGAGGCAAATCTCGAAGCAACTTGGCCGCGAAGCCTCCATTCAACAGGTTAAAATCAATCCCTATGCCATGTCCGTCGCCGTCCGGGGCCTGTTGATCAAGGACCGGGATGGCGAGCCCTTCGTCTCGTGGGACGAGGTGTACGTCCATTTCCGGCTCACGTCCGTCTTTGGGCCGGCCTGGGTTTTCAAGGAAATCAGCGTGTCCAAGCCGTTTGTGCGCGTGCAGATGAACCGGGATTACACGTTCAATTTCTCGGACATCCTCACGCGGTTTGCCACCAATGCCCCCGCCCCGCCAGCCGCGCCCGCGGCCCCGGCCCAGCCGGTGAACGTGCATGTGAACCGGCTCCACATCGGCGGCGCATCCGCGGCGCTGGCGGATTTCACGCCGCACCAGCCTTTCAAGCGTCTGGTGGGGCCGCTGGACCTCACGCTGGATGATTTCCAGACCGATCCCGGCAACAAGAACCCGTACGCGTTCACCGGCACGACGGACGCGGGCGAAACCATTTCGTGGGGCGGTTTCTTCTCCCTCACTCCGCTCCGGTCGGAGGGGGAACTGCGGCTGTTCAATTTCGCGCTTACGAAATACGCGCCGCTGTACCAGGACCTCCTGCGCTTCGAGGTGCGCGATGGCTCCATTGCCCTGCGGCTGAAATACCGGCTGGCCCTCGACGCCACCCACCGGGTCACCGCCGTGGATGACCTGGCGTGTTCCCTGCGTCATTTCAGGCTGGGCGTGGCCGGGGACAGCAACGACCTCGTGAGTATTCCTTTGTTTGATGTCCTGGGCGCATACGTGGATTTGCAGAACCACGCCGCCACGGTGGATTCCGTGGTCTTGGACGGTGCCCGGGCGTGGGTCAGCCGCGATACCAACGCGGCGGTCAACGTGGTGGAGTTGGCCAAACCCGCCGAGTCGGCCACCAATGCGCCCGGCGGCATCTTGTTCCTCCTCCGCTCGGTGACCAACACCGTGGCGATGCTGCTGAACAGCACGAACGACTGGAGCGGCACCGTGCGCGACATCGCCGTCACCAATTGCGCCCTGCACCTCGAGGATCATGCGACCCCGCGTCCGGCCCGGCTCGATCTGGGCGAAATCGCCCTGCATGCCAAAAACCTTTCCAACCTGCCGGGCACCAATCTGGAAGCCAGTCTTTCGCTGCGCTGGAACACGAACGCCGCCATTCATATTTCCACCAGCGCCGGTTTCCAGCCCGTCGTTGCCGACGTGCATATCGACCTCGACCACCTGGATCTCACCACGCTTGACACTTATCTTGCGTCCAGGGTGAATTTGTTCATCCTCGGCAGCGAGGTGAACCTGCACGGCCGCGTGCGGCTGCGCACGCAAACCAATGACCTGCCGGTGGTGACGTTCCAGGGCGATGCCAGCCTGGAACATTTCCACGCCGTGGACGGAATGTTCGGCGAGGATCTGGTGAAGTGGGATGCGCTCCGCTTCAACGGGATGGACGCCAACTTGAACCCGCCGCAAGTCACCCTGCGCGAGGTGGTCCTGGATGACGTTTATGCCCGGGTCATCCTGGAGACCAATCACACGATCAACCTGTTGAACGTGCTCCAGCCCGCCCAGCCTGACCTCACCCAGGCCACGAATCTGCCCATCGTTCCGGCCGCAATGGCCAACGCCACGGCCACGAAAACCACGAATGCCACTAATGTATCGCCGCCCTTGCCCGTGCAAATTTCCATCGGCGCGGTGGTGTTCACGAACACGGCCCTCCAGTTCAGCGACCGCACCATTGCGCCGGTGGTAAACCTCAGCGTGCAGGCGTTGAACGGCAGCATCGCTGATCTTTCCACCGAGCAATTGCAGCATGCCCGGGTCAATTTGAGCGCCTCGGTGGATGGCGTCGGGCCGGTGACCATCACGGGGACGATCAACCCATTGAACGGCGGCCAGACCAACACCATTCATATTCTGGTGCAGGATGTGGATCTGACGCCCACCAGCCCGTACTCCGGCAAGTTTGCCGGCTATGGCATCGCGGAGGGCAAGTTGAATCTGGATCTCCAATACGAGCTCATCGGCAAAAATTTGAAGGCGAAGAATGTCATCACTCTCGACCAGTTCACGTTTGGGGAACCGGTGAACAGCCCGGAGGCGACGCATCTGCCGGTGCGGCTGGGGGTGGCCCTTTTGAAGGATCGCGAGGGCAGGATCGTGCTGGATGTGCCGGTGGAGGGTCGTCTGGACGACCCGCAATTCCGCATCGGGAAGGTGGTGACGCGGGCCATCGTCAACCTTCTGGAGAAGGTGGCCACCTCGCCGTTCTCGTTGCTGGGCGCGCTCATCGGCGGTGGCGGCGAGGAACTCGGCTGGCAGGAGTTTGCGCCGGGCAGCGCGGCGTTGACGCCGGACAGTGCGAAGAAACTGGATGGGCTGGCCAAGGCCATGTTCGCGCGGCCGGGATTGCAGCTGGAGATCGCCGGGGACATCGACCCGCAGGGCGACCGCGAGGGACTGCAACGCGCCGCGCTGGACCGGCAGATTCGCACGCGCATCTGGTCGCAGCTCCGCCAGTCGGAACAGGCCACCAACTCGGTGGACCAAATCAGCCTCCCGCCTGCGGACCGCGCCCAATATCTTGATCAGCTCTTGGATGAGGCGCTGGCGGCCAGGCGGGTCCCGGCGGAACTGCTCGTCGCCAATACGAATCTCGCCGCCTATGCGGCCGCCGTGACCGCGCGGACTTCCACGATCAAAAAGGGCGGTGAAATGTTGATGGCCCGGCCGACGCTGGCGGCGGACTCCGTCCCCGCGCTGGGATCGAAACTGGTCCCGCCGCCGAGTCCGGCGGAGGTGCTGCTGTTCACCACCATTGCGGTCAGTGACGCGGATTTGGCCGCCCTGGCCGCCAGCCGGGCGCAAGCCGTGCAAGCTTATCTGGTGCAAACCGGCAAGGTGGAGGCGGGCCGGCTGTTCCTCACCGCCCATGGCGCGGACACCTTGCGCCGGAACGGCAGCCGGACGTATTTACAGTTCAGATGATTCGGATTGGTAGCAGGCAGCAACATTGAAACAAAAAAAACAAAAACTACTATTCATGCGGGGCACAACGCGGCCAATGCAGAAAGGTGAGCCGCCACCGACTCGTGGCAGGGACCGCAACAGCGGCGGTTGGCGACTGGTGGCTAGTTGAACCCAACCGCTTTGCGGCGGGCCTGGCGGAGGGCTGACTAGTCCCGTCAGGGACGTCCAAAAATAGCCCAGCGATTCATCGCTGGGACCGCGCGCAAAAAACATCAAGTCCCGCAGGGACGGAAGAAATCATTCGAAACTCGCTCCCAAATTTTTCAAAAAAGCCTGAACCGAAAGTGGCGAATTTCTTTCGTCCCTGGCGGGACTCAATCCCATGCCAATCCGCAACCCACCGATGAATCGGTGGGCTATTTTCTTTCGCCCTCTGGGCTGCACGGCGCAGAAAGCCGGGGGAAAAGCAAAAGGCAGGAGAGATTGCTTCAGCAACTTCGACGGGTGGTTCAACAACGGATGGATTTGACGCTCCGCTTCGCTCCGGTCAATTCCATCCTTTGTTGGTTAGGCCACGTCAATCTCATTTGGCCTCAATTCTTGGATGCAACCAACCATAACCTCGCAGCCATGTCCCGTCACAAACACTGGTGACCTGCTGCCCATCGTAACCAACAACCAACCGATGACGGCAAATCACTCCATCGCGCTGCCAAGTCTCGACAACCTTCTCTGGCCAACCGCTCACACTCGGTGCGCCAGCCAATCGCAACACATCGTCGCGGCTAATACCTGTATGAACCTGCGCCCAGCCGGCTTGTGCTGATGGTGTAAATATGCCGAGCCACACGGCAATAGCGAAAGCACCGAATATAAATGCGCCGAGCAAAACCGCTATGGAAATCTTGCGACGCATGGTAGTGGTCTAACTTAGAAAGCTGGCCACCGCCGACTCGCGGCGTGAACCGCGACAGCGGAGCGGACCGCGCCAACGGCGGTTGGCTCCGGCGACTTGGTGGTTAGGCGACTTCATAATTACCAAGGTGGGCCTTCAAGTAAAGCGTGCGAACCTGAAACCCACTCAATGCCACGCACGGGCCCCTTGCAGACAACCTTGTGGTTTCGGACGATGCTTCTCGCAATCTCATAAACTTTATAGCTGTCCTTCTCTGCGCGAAGACGCGCCTCATCTTCTGGTGTCATTGGCGACCAGTAAAGCCACTGGTCATCGAAAATCTCCACCCAAAAATTCAACCACCTATCTTCACATCCGAGGCACCGAGAAAAGCCAACACCCTCATGGGAATCGCTTGCCAACCAGTCCGTTCTGGTAAACGGCAGCCGATTCAGAGTGGCATCGGATGGTGTGCAATGAAGACAGGGCATAGTCGCCTAACATGATAGTGATCCACAGAATTGTGTTTTATCCCGTTTAATAAAACCATTGTTAATCATTCCTGTCTGGCCAGTCCAGCGCAATCTAAATTACCATGGGCTGGCGGGAATTGATATTTGTTTGCGCCAGTTGCAGGCGCGGCGCGCACGGAGTGACGCGCCCTACCACCATGGGCTCGCGACAAGGCTTTTCGATTTCATGGCCAACTCCGATTTTGGGTTTAAAAATCAAACCCCACTGAATCGGATGCCCGCCGCCTGCTGGTTGCAACCCGAGAGGCTGGTGATGGCGGAGGGATATTGTTGCGCAGCGACGGCGGCGCAGGCCGCCACGCATTGCCAGGCGGAGGCGGCCATGAGGCCTTCCCCGAGCACAGTCTTGGGACTGAGGCGCGGGCCGCGCCAGTCCTGCCAGACGGCGGCTTCCGGACCATCGGTGCGCGGGCTGTGGCCCTGGCTGTCGCACAGCAATTCGCCTTCGCGAGGTGCCAGATCGGCGCGGACGGCGGCAGCGGCTTGCTGGCGGTTGCGGTGGTTGGCATAGCTCCACGGGCGGGTGACCTGCATGAGTTCCACGCCGCCAGCCAGGCCCGGGTCCCGGCACAGCGCCACAGCTCCCGCTCCACCGCTGATGATGGCCGACTTCTCCAGATGCCAGAGGGCGTCGGCGCGCAGCCAGTTGATCTCCTCCGCGCCCAGCACCACCGCAATATCCACCCGATCTTGCACCAGCCAGTCCGCGCCCAGCGCCAAGCCTTGGGCGAAAGTGGCGGGATCGCCCATCAGGGTGCTGACCAGCGGCGCGTTTTCCAGCAAAGCCGTCAGGTGACTGGCGGGCGCGGCGAAGACCGTCTCGGGAAACAAGAGCGGGCTCGCGGTGGCGGGATCGGCCAGGGCCTCCGCGAAAAAACGGTGGGTGTATTGGACGCAACCGGATTGCAAACAGACCAACAGTCCAATGCGCTGCTCCGGGCCGGCGGGCTGGCGGCGCAAGGGTTCCAAGGCTTCCAGCATGGCGGCGGCCGCGTAATGAGTGATGGGGCTGGTCCGCCGCAAGCGCGGGTGTGCCAGAAAGGCCGGGCGGATCGCGGGCGGGGGCACAGAATGCATCCGCAACGGCTTTTCCCAGCCGGGCCGGGCCAGCGGCTGGATGGCCAGCGGCGCTCCGGCGGCCAGCGCCTGCATCATTTCCCCCGCGCTCCAGCCGGCGGGGGAAACCGCGCCATATCCGCAAACAAATATCCGGCTCATGCCCACCTCCGCATGATCAAGGTGGCATTGATGCCGCCGAAGCCAAAGGAATTGGAAAGCGCCACGTTGACCCGGGCGTCGCGCGGTTGCGAGACCAGGGGAAACTGGCAGACGGGGTCGGGCGTTTTCAACGCACATTCGGGCGGCAGCCATTGGCCGCGCAAGGCCATCAAACAAACCACCGCCTCGACCGCCCCGGCTCCGCCCAGCAGATGGCCGATGCTGGCCTTGGTGGAACTCACCGGCACGCTGGCAACGTGCGCCCCGGCCCAGCGGTTGATGGCTTGGGCCTCGGCCCCGTCGTTGAGCGGGGTGCCGGTGCCGTGGGCGTTAAGGTAATCTATCTCTGCCGGGGTCACGCCCGCAATGGCGCAAGCCTGGGTCATGGCGGCAAGCGCGGCCTCGCCGGCCGGGTGCGGCTGGGTAAGGTGATGCCGGTCCACGGTCGTGGCGTAACCGATGATCTCGCCCAGGATGTTTGCGCCCCGCTGCCGTGCGCTGGCCAGCGTTTCGAGGGTGAGCATGGCCGCGCCTTCGCCCACGGCCAGGCCGTCGCGATGTTGATCGAAGGGCCGGCATTGGGTGGGCGACAAGGCTTGCAACGCGTCGAAACCGGAGAACACAAACTGGCTCAAGACATCGTAGCCGCCGGTGAAGACCCGTTCCGCCGCACCGCGCCGGATGAGTTCCCACGCCTGGCCAATGGCGCAGGCCCCGGAAGCACAGGCGTTGGAGACCAGACTCAGCGGACCGCCCAGGCCGAAGGCGTCGAGCACCATCCGGCCTTGGGAGTGCGACTGGTATTGGAAGGCGCGGGTCGGCTGGCGACGATGCTGGCGGGGCGTCTGCACGGCCTGGCGGAAAAAGTCCTCGCCCAGGGGCATGCCGCCGGATGTGGTGCCGAGCACCACTGGAATAGCCTCATTGGCGCCATTGACGTTGCTGGCGGCCCAGCCCGACTGCCGCCAGGCCTCGTCTGCGGCGAGCAACAACAGGGCGCTGGCACGATCCAAGCGCGCCAATTGCCGGGGATTGAGCCGGGTGGCCGGCCGGGTCGAGGGCAGTTCCACTTGCGCCGCCGTCCGCACCCGGTGCCGGCCCGCATTAAAAAGTGTCACCGGACGGAAGGCGGTTTTGCCGAGCCGGAAACCCTCCGCGTTGGCCTGCCAGCCGATGCCCAGGGCGGTGACAATGCCCGCGCCGGTGACCACGACGCGTGGCGGTTTCGCAGGCTGGGGTGGGGCGGGAAAAATCAGCATGGCGGGGTTAAAGCGGATATTTGATGGTGGTTTGGAAAGAGACGCGAATAACCCAATGAAATGTAGCGCGCCAATCTGTTCGGACCCGTTGTTGAAAATAGACGGCACGCAGGCTGAGAAGCCTGCGCTACATTGGTTGGCCACGTTGTTTCCGGTTTCACGATGATATATCTGGGTTAAGACATTAATGTCCCAGGCTCGCGGCCAACTGGCGGACGTTTTGCCGGAAGCCGAAGTTCATGGGATAGAAAAAGTTTTTCCACGCCGTGGTGCCCCAAAGCCGCTTGAAAATCGCAGGCACGGTGTAAATCTCCTTCAACGCGGCATAATAGCCGGCCAGCAATTGATCCGGGGTGAGCAGTTTGGGCTGGTAAACCACATGATTGGCATCGTACAGATCCCAGTCCTCGGTCAACAGCCGTTTCTCCGCCGTCAAGCGCTGGTGCAGGCGGGTGCCGGGATACGGGGTGAGAATGGAAAAATAGGCGACTTCCAGTTTGGCCCGGAGGACAAATTCCACCGTGCGGTCGAAAACCCCGGCGTCATCGGTGTCAAAACCAAACACAAACGAGCCGTCAATGCCGATGCCGTGGTCGTGGATTTTTTTGACGACGTCCAGATATTCGCCCGGTTTGTTGACGCCTTTGCCGATGGATTTAATGGTGTCCGGCGAAAGGGTTTCGAAGCCCATGTACAGGCCGGTGCAGCCACTTTGCTCCGCCAGCTTCAGGATTTCGGGATCCTTGGCGATGTTGACGGAGGCCTGGCCAAACCAGTTCAGCTTGAGCCCGGCAATGCTGGCGAAAAATTCGCGGGCATAGGCGCGGTTGCTGATGATGTTATCGTCCACGAAAAACACCAGGTTCTTCAAGGTCAGCAGACCGGTGAACGGGCGCAATTTTTGCAACTCGGCCAGCACCTCCGCCTGCGGCCGGTTGCGGAAAGTGCCGCCAAAGGCGCTGGTCACGGCGCAAAACTCGCAGTCAATCGGGCAGCCGCGCGTGGTCTCCAGGAAATGCACGGGCAGATATTTTTTGTCGCGGAACAGCTCCCAATCATTCGGCGGCAACCCGGCCAGCGCGGGCCAGCCGGCCTGATGCCGGTAAATGGGTTTCAACGCGCCTTGGGCCAGGTCCTGCAGCAGCGCGGGCCAGAGTCCCTCGGCTTCGCCCGCCACCACGGCATCGCAATGTTGCAGCGCCTCCTGCGGCAGGCAGGAAACGTGCATGCCGCCCATGACCACCTTGACGCCGCGCCGGCGGAAATGATCCGCCAGCACGTAGCCGTGCTTGACGGTGGTGGTCATGGTGGTGATCCCCACGAGATCCGCCGGTTCATTGAGATCAAGCGGCTCAATCTTTTCGTCCACGATTTTGACCTCCCACCCGGGTGGGGTCAGGGCGGCCACCCGGAGCAAGCCGAGGTTGGGCAGGCGAAAAACCATGCCCCCGGCCATGAGGCTGTTTTTGACCTTGGGGGCGATGAGGAGCAGGCGTTTCATTTGGTGCCGGAGACGGACGGGGTTGGCCAGAGCCGTTGCACGACGGGCAGATAGCTCCATAGCGGGCCGGCCACGCCGCGCTTGCGGAGGCGCTGCAACAATTCGCGATAGCCGGGGGCCGGATCACCGGCAATCCAGGCGGAGGAAAGCCGGGCAAATTCGCGGAGCTTCGTGAAGATAGCTTCCCCGGTCAATCCCGGTGCCAGGTAATAGGCGGGGGCCAGCAAATCGGCATCGGGCGCAATCACCCCATCGGCCACCGCCTGCGCGAACAGCGGGGTGCCGGGATAAATCCGCATGCCGACCACCGCCATGATGGTGGTGTTTTTGAGGCGGAGCGAATTTTGAAACCCCTGCTCCAGCGTGGCCATGGTTTCTCCGGGGCCGCCGCAGATCAAAAAATGGCAGTAATTGAGCTTGCGCGCCCGGGCCAGTTCACTGGATTGGTAAACGTCCTCAAACACAAAGTGCTTCGCATAGGTCTGGAGGGTCGTATCGCAAAAGCTATCCGTGCCGAACTCGATATGCGTCAGGCCGGCGCGCGCCATCAAGTCCAGCAGGTCCGCCGTCAGGCCGCGCGGACGCAGGAAGCAGCCCCAGGCCAGCTTCACGTTGCGCCGCAGGAGGGCTTCGCAGATTTCCGTGACATGGCGCGCCGAGGAATTGAAGACCGAATCCACAATGAACACAAACTTCGCCCCCTGCCGTTGCAGGCTTTCCATTTCGGCCGCCACAACCTCGGGCGGGCGGCGGCGGTTGCTTTTGCCTTCGAGGACGGGATAGGTGCAGTAACAACAAAGGTAATGGCAGCCGCGCTGGGTTTGGAGGTTCAATGTGTCGCTGGCCTGGAGATAATGCCGCGCAATTTCCGACGGGCGGTCCGCCTCCGTGAGGGCCATATCCAGCCGGCCCGGTTCCGACGGGTTGATGACGATGGCCCCATCGCGCCGGTGCACCAAACCAGGAACACACGCGAAATCGCCGCCATTTTTCAGGACATCCAGCAGGGCGAGGATGCCTGGCTCCCCTTCCCCGGCAATGCCGTAATCCGCGTTCGTCAAGGCCAGCAAGCGTTCTGGGAAAATGCTGAAACCGCTGCCCCCCAAAACAATGGGGGCGGAAACATGCTGGCGAATGGCCGCTACCAGGGCGCTGAGTTCATCGTAAAACTCCTCCCGCTGGCGGATCAGCACATCGTCGATATTACGCAGGCCGATGCCCACCACCTCCGGCTGGAACTCCCGCAGGGTTTCGGCCAGGCGGTCGAAATTCCATAAGCGGTCGAGCCAGCGCACGGCATGGCCGCCGGTGCGCAGCGCGGCATTGATATGCGCCAGCCCAAGCGGAAACACCGGATCGGGATCCGTGCATCGGTTGGCGCTGAGGAGGAGAATGCGGCTGGGCATGAATTAGAACTAGGCAGGCACCGGCAGTTCCGCCCGGTGGTGTTCCAGATCGTCGGCGCAGGTTTCGCGGCAAGCATTGGACAAGTCCACCCCCCCGCGAACCAACCCCCGCCGCCCGAATTGCGCGCGGGAGGCCTCGGCCGCCCGTTCGTGGAGCTGGATTTGATCCTGATCACCGGCGGTCAAGTCGTGGATGGCGGGGGATCCCATGAATTTGACACAACATAAATTATCGCCTTTGCTGGCGGCAATCATAATAAGCAGGCGCCGAGCTCAGAAAAGCGATGCTGGTTGCTGGAGGCTGACCGGCACAAACGAGGACAAAAATAGAAACCGTCTGCGTTTCAATACCCCGATCCCCAGCAGGATGATCGCTGTTGCCGCTGGAACCATCTGCATCCAGGTTTCCATGATTCTTTGTTCCTTCGTTGCTTGGTTGTTCAAATTATTTGCTATCAAATTATAGCGCCAGCAACAGCCGCTTGATCTCCTTCAGCCGGGCCTTGGGCTCCTGCTTGGTCAGGCGGGGGAATTTGCCGCCGAGGGTGATGAAGTCGCCGCCGCGCACGAGCTGCAATTTGTCCCCGGTCACCTCGATGCTGGTGACTTGTTTTTCGCTGGCGAGCAGTTTCAGTTCCGCCACGGTCAGCAACAATTCGGCGGCGGCCGGGAGCGGGCCGAAGCGGTCGCGCAACTCGCCTTGCAGCGCGTCCAACTGCGGCTTGTCCGTGACTTGCGCGAGCTTGCGGTAAATTTCGATCCGATGATGCGGTTCGGTGACGTAGCGGCTGGGCAGCGATGCTCCCGCCACGGTTGACTCCGCTGCGGCTTTGGATTTGCCGGGGGAGACCACAACTGGGGTGGGCGGAGTCGCGCGGCGACTCCGTTTGCCTGCGGCGCAGGCACTTTGAGGCGCTTCTTCGTCCAAAGCTCGCGCATCATTTCCCGCTTGGCGCGGTGCTTGGGAAGATGGCATGCGCTGGGTATGCGGGGGCCCGCCGCCAGACGCTTCGCTGGCGGCGGGAGCGGTCGCAGCGCGACCACTGCCACCTGTGCCCCCAGCGGGCCCGGCTGTTTCCAGGTTCAATTGTAGAAAGTCCAAGGCCACGCGCACTTCCACGCGCGGCTTTACTTTCTCCCCTTTCAACGCCCCCACGCTTTGCTTGAGCAACTGGCAATAGAGATCAAATCCCACGGCCGTGATGTGCCCGCTTTGTTCGGCTCCCAGCAAATTACCCGCGCCGCGAATCTCCAGGTCGCGCATGGCAATTTTAAAACCGCTGCCCAGCGTGGAATATTGCTTCATGGCGCTGATGCGCTTGCGCACGTCCGTCAACAGCCGCGCATGTCGCGGCAGCAACAGATAGGCGTAGGCCTGATGCTTGTAGCGTCCCACGCGCCCGCGCAACTGATACAACTCGCTCAATCCGAACCGGTCCGCGCGATCTATGATGATGGTGTTGGCGTTGGGAATATCCAGACCGCTCTCGATGATCGTGGTGGAAAGGAGGACGTCGGCCTCGCCGTTCACGAACCTGGCCATCACGTCTTCCAATTCCTCCGCGTCCATCTGGCCGTGGCCCACCACCAAACGCGCCTGCGGCACGAGCGCCTGCAACTTGGTGCGCATCACCTCAATGGTCGTCACCCGGTTGTGCAGGAAAAACACCTGCCCGCCCCGGTTCAACTCGCGCAGGATTGCGTCGCGGATGAGCCGCTCGTCGTACTGCGTGGCAATGGTCTCCACCGGCAGCCGGTCATGCGGCGGCGTCTGGATGGTGCTCATGTCGCGCGCGCCCGTGAGCGCGAGGTACAGCGTGCGCGGAATCGGTGTCGCGCTCAGGGTCAAGACATCCACCATGGTGCGCAGGCGCTTGAACTTCTCCTTGTGCATGACCCCGAACCGCTGCTCCTCGTCAATCACCACCAGGCCCAGTTCCTTGAAGGCGATGTCCTCCTGCACGATGCGGTGCGTCCCGATCACAATATCCACCGCGCCGGCCGCCAGTTCCTGGATCACCTTGCGCTGCTCCGACTTGGTGCGGAAGCGCGACAGCAATTCCACGCGGATGGGATAATCCGCCATGCGCTCGCGAAAATTATTAAAATGCTGCTGCGCCAGCACGGTGGTGGGCACCAGGATGGCCACCTGTTTGCCGTCCATGACGCATTTGAACGCCGCGCGGATGGCCACCTCGGTCTTGCCAAACCCCACGTCCCCGCAAATCAAGCGGTCCATGGGTTTCGCGCGTTCCTGGTCCGCCTTGGTGTCGGCGATGGCCTTGAGCTGGTCGGGGGTTTCCTCGTAAATGAAGGCGCTTTCAAACTCCCGCTGCCATTGTGAATCCGGCTTGCACGGGTGGCCCGGCTGCGATTCGCGCACGGCCTGGATGCGCAGCAGCTCCGCCGCCACGTCGCGCACGGCCTCTTCCGTCTGCTCCTTGGCCCGGGCCCAGCGCGTGCCGCCGAGCGTGTTCAGCGGGGGATGCGCCTTGCCCGCGCCGACATATTTGCTGACCAAATGCGCCTCGCTCAACGGGACGTACAGCTTGGGCGGCTCATCCGCCAAATCGCCCGCCGCATATTCAATGACCAGGCACTCCGATTCCAGCACCGGATTGTCCGATTCCCTTCCGCCCGTGATGGTCGGGAGTTTTTTCAGCCCCAGATAACGTCCGATGCCATGCTGCAAATGCACCACGAGATCGCCTTCTGCCAGATCGGTGAAATCAATGTCCAGGGCCGAGCGCGCGGCCACCGCATGCGGCGATTTCAATTTCCTGGGGCGCTGGATTTTGTAGCGTCCGAAAATTTCCGCGTCCGTGACCACCACCAGTTTCGCGGCGTCGCAGATAAACCCGCGCGCCAGGGATCCCAGATGAATTTGGGGTTTGTCTCCGGCGTCGGCCGGCACCAGGCCCAGCGCCTGCCAGATTTCCTCGAACCGCTGCTGCTCGCCGGCATTGTTGCAAAACACGTGCACGTCGTAGTCCTGCCGCCGCCAGCGATGCAACTGTTGAAAAAATTCCCGGCGTTGCGCCTCGGCGATTTGCAGTTCCGGGGCCCGTTCGGCCAGCGGCCGGAAGGCGTCCAGACTGTCAAACCGTAGTGGCCCGGGCGAGACGCCTGGGCTACTGGCGCTGCTTGCGGGAGCGGGAGCGGGCAGGCAAATAGCGGGGCACGCAGGTTGGGAAACCTGCGATACGGGGAGGGCGGGAGTGTCGCCGGGGGCCTCGGGAAAATTGAAACTCACGGGCGGGACGCCCGTGCCACTATCCTCCAACAATTCCACCGACGTCATGCCGCGCCGGTTCAGCTCGATGAGAAGATCGGGCCAGGCAATGAAGAACGGATCATTGGCCGGAATCGTCTGGGCATAGTTCTCCGCCTGCACGGCCAGGGACTCCGGGTCGCACAACAGAAAAAGGGTGTCGCGCGGCAAATGCTCCAGCAAGGTCACTGGCGCAGTACCCGGGGAAGGATTGTGCGGTGCTGGCTGGTGGGCTCCCGGCGGTTCGTCGTCCTCGTTCGTTTTCTGTTGTGCGGCGGCCACCCGCATCAAAATGCCAATTTCGCCTGCGGGGGGAATGATCACCTCGGTGATGGCCCCGCGCGAAATTTGCGTGCCCGGATCAAACTGCCGCAGCGACTCCAGTTCATCCCCGAAAAACTCCAGCCGCACCGGCCAGGGACTTGTTGGTGGGAAAACATCCACAATGCCGCCGCGCAATGACAGTTCGCCCTTTTGCGACACCTGCGCCTCCGGCTCATACCCCTGTTCCTCGAGAAATTCAATCAAATCCAGCGGGGCCAGCATGTCCCCGCGCCGCAACCGCCGCGCCCGCTGTTTCAATTCCTCCGGGGCAAAGGTCTTTTGGAGTAGCGCAAACACCGAAGTCACCACCACACACGCGCCGGGATTCCCCAAGGCGACCAGAGTTTGCAGGCGCTCGCTGATGACATCGGAATGGGGCAGCTTGCCCTCGTGCGGTAAAATCTCCCACGCGGGATAAAACAGGAGTTCACCCGGCGACGGGGGCGTCGCCGCCATATTGGGCGACGGGGCGTCGCCCCGGCTCTGCACTCCGCGCTCCGCACTCGCGACGGGCAGCAGCCAGGTTTCCAAATCCTGCTGGAAACTTTCCTGGGTCTTCAAGTTTTCCGCGACCACCACGATGGTTCGCCCGGGGAAAAGCCGGTGCAACTGGGCGGCGAGGAACGGTTGGGCACCCGGCGTCACGCCGGCAAACGACAACGCTCCGCCAGCCTCCACGGTCCGGGCCAGAGCCTGCACCGCCGGAGCTTTCAGCAGGTCAGCCAACAGCTCGCCTGTCGCCGACTGGGTTGAATCGCGCACCAAGAGATTGACATTCGCAGCCTGGCCGCCTGCCGTCAAGTCCGGGGCGGCAGCCAGACTGCCGGAGAAGCCATCCAAGGCCAGCGCTGGCTGACCTCGAAGTTGGGGCGGCGAGCATCCGGCTCCGAAGTTCGCTGAATGGCCGTTCGGACTTTTTCGGGCGGGAGAAGACATTGCGATCAGCCCGGAAACCACGTTGGCGGTATATGTGGACAGCGATGTTTCGCTACCAGTCGTACCGTAATGTGGCCATTGCCAGGCAAACCAAGCATGGAACGTAGCGGGTGGTAGTCCGGAGGACAGTGGCCCAACAGTGGCCCAGGCCACGCCGGCAAGGTTCAGGCATTTACCATTTACGGCATGAATTGGCGCAGCCCTTCGGCTGGCCCAGACGCCATTTTTAAGGTTGAAACCTGAAACCTGAAACCTGAAACTTCCCGCCCATGAACCGCATCGTCGCCAGATTTGCCCGGCTTGCCGCCGCCGCCCAAAAGGGGTTTGTCGTCTATATCGGCGCGGGCGACCCGCATTTGGCCGCCACCCGCGAACTCGCCCTGGCCTTTGACCAGGCCGGCGTGGATGTCTTGGAACTGGGCGTGCCCTTTAGCGATCCCCTGGCCGACGGCCTCGTGAACCAGTTGGCTGCGCAGCGCGGGCTGGAATCCGGGGCCACCCCGCCCAAGGTATTGGCCACCGTCGCCGCCATCCGCCAATCGTCCCAGATCCCCATCGTGCTCTACATCTATTTCAATCTCATTCACAAGGTGGGGCTCGAGGCTTTTATCGCCGACGCCGCCCGCGCCGGGGTGGATGGCCTGCTGGTGCTGGACCTGCCGCCGGAAGAATCGGATAACTACGAGGCGCTGATGCTGAAACACGGCTTGTGCAACATCTATCTGGTGGCCCCCACCACGCCCGAAGACCGCATGGAATACATCGTCAAACGCGGCCGGGGCTTTGTGTATTACATCTCGCGCGAAGGCGTGACGGGCATGCAATCCCAGGTCGCCTCCAACCTCGCCGCGCAGGTGGCCAGAATCCGCGCGCACACGCGCCTGCCCATCGCGGTGGGCTTTGGCATTTCCAATCCTGAGCAGGCCAGATTGGTGGCGCAGGCAGGCGATGCGTGCGTGGTGGGCAGCGCCATTGTGAACCAGATCGCCGCGCACGGCCAGTCGCCCGACCTGGTGAGCCAGGTCGGCGCCTTTGTCAAATCGCTGGCGGTGGCGGTGAAAAGCCTCAAGCCGGGTTGACCATTCCACAACCGGATTGATTTCTCCGGCGTGATTCCACAAGATAATCGCCGTTCGCCAACCAATAATTATGAGCGCAAAGACTGTTAGCAACCAGCAAGACCGTTTCGTGGTCATCATGGCCGGGGGACGCGGGGAGCGTTTCTGGCCGCTGAGCCGCGAGAAAACCCCCAAGCAACTCCTCGCGTTGCTCGGCCGGAAATCCTTTTTGCAGGCGGCCGTGGAACGCGTGCTCCCGCTCGTGCCCGCCAAAAACATTTTTGTCATCACCAACCGCGCGCAATTAGCGACCGTGCGCAAACAGTTGCCCAAAATCCCGAAGGATAACCTGGTGGCCGAGCCCATGGGCCGCGACACCTGTGCCGCCGTGGCCCTTGGGGCCGCGCTGGTCGGCGCCCGCTCCACCACCGGCGTCATGGCCGTGCTGCCCGCCGACCATGTCATCCCCGAAGCCGGGAAATTCCAGCAGATTTTGAGCGATGCCTTTGCGGTGGCCGCCCAGGGACCGGCCATTGTCACCATTGGCATCAAACCCACCGAGCCCGCCACCGGTTATGGCTATATTCAAACCGGGGCCGAACTCCCGCCGGCGGCCGGGGGCAAGCCCACCAAGACGACCTTCTACAAGGCGGAACGTTTTGTTGAAAAGCCAAACCTCGAAACCGCCGAGGCCTACCTCAAGAGCGGCCAGTACCGCTGGAACGCCGGCATGTTCGTCTGGAGCTTTGCGACCGTGAGCAAGGGTTTGGAACAACACCAACCCGAGATGTTCGCCGCCTGCCAGCGCTGGCTCAAGGTGGCCGCCCAACCCGCCAAGCTGGCCCGGGTGCTCGCCAAAGAATACCCCGGTATCACCAAAGTCTCCATTGACTACGCCCTTATGGAAAAGGCGCAAAACGTCATCGTCGCCGACGGCGCGTTCGAATGGGACGATCTCGGCGCCTGGCCGGCCCTGGCCCGGCACCTGCCGGTGGACGCAGCGGGCAATGCCGTCATCGGCCATTTCGTCCAGGTGGACAGCGCGCGCAACCTCATCTATGACGCCCGCACCAAAAACAAAACGCCGATCACCCTCGTGGGCGTGAGCGATACTATCTTGGTGCAAACCGACGATGCCATCCTGCTGGCGCACAAATCCCAGGCCCAAAAAATCAAAGACCTGGTCAAAAAACTCGGGGCTGACCCCAAATTAAAAAAACTGGTTTAACGGTTTGATCCTGAATCCCAGCCCAAGACCCCGGCAAGTCAGACCCAAGTCAGGGCCAGTCCGAGTTAGTCCGAGCCAGTCCGACCTTTGAACTCATTGGCTTGGCCGGGATTGGGTCCGGGCAGCGCGACGGAAGAATTTTGACAGTCGCGCCCAGCCGATTATCCTGACCGCCATGCGCCTGGTACAAGTTCCATTGGATAATCGCAGTTATAACATCAAGGTCGGCGGCGGCTTGCTCCCGCGGCTCGGGGCGGAGTGTGCCGCGCTCAAGCTCGGACCGCGTTGCGCGGTGATTACCGACAGCAAGGTCGGAAAGCATTATGCCAAAACCGCGCTGAAATCGCTGGCCGCCTCCGGCTTTGTCCCGGTGCTGGTCACCGTCCCGGCCGGCGAGAAATCCAAGCGGCTGGCCATGGTGGAACAATGCCTTGACCGCCTGGCGAAACATCGTTTGGAGCGCAAATCCTTCATTGTCGCCCTGGGCGGGGGCGTTGTCGGCGACCTGGCCGGTTTTGTGGCCGCAACCTATCTGCGCGGCATCCCCTTCGTGCAAGTCCCCACCACCCTGCTCGCACAGGTGGATAGTTCGGTGGGCGGCAAAACCGGGGTGAATCTCCAGGCCGGGAAGAATCTGGTCGGGGCCTTTTACCAGCCGCGACTGGTGTTGTGCGACCTCGACACGTTCCACACGCTGCCCCGGCGCGAGTATGTTTCCGGCCTCGCGGAAGTCATCAAGTACGGCATCATTTATGACGCCATCCTCTTCGCGCAACTGGAGCGGAACCTGCCCAAACTGCTCGCCCGCGATCCGGGCGCGCTGGCGGCCGTGGTGGCGCGCTGCTGCGAAATCAAGGCCGCCGTCGTCGGCCAGGACGAGACCGAGAGCGGTTTGCGCGCCATCCTGAATTTCGGCCACACCATCGGCCACGCCATCGAAAACACCGCCGGCTACGGCAACTATTTGCATGGCGAGGCCATCGCCATCGGCCAGGTGGCGGCGGCCCGGTTATCGCAACAGGTTCTGGGACTGCCCTCGGGCGACGTGGCGCGCATCGAGCAACTGCTGGTGCGGGCCGGATTGCCCGTGCGTTATGCCCTGACCCCGGCGCGCCTCAAAAAAATGTTCGCCGCCATGAGGCTCGACAAAAAAGTCAGCGGCGGCGAGGTCAAGTTTGTGCTGGCTGACAAGGTGGGCCGGGTGAAATTTGGCTGCAAGGTGTCCGAAAACTTGATTCGCCAGGCACTGGCATGCTAATTTTTGCGCGCCGTCGCCGGGTCTGGCAAACGGATTGCCTTTTGTCTGCCGATCAGACAAACTCAGCGACCATTTTGCAATACGCTATGAAAAAAACTATCGTCACCCTGTTTTGCCTGAGCCTGGCCGCGCCCCTGTTCGCGGACGGCACCAACCAACTCACGGATGAAAAATCCCGCGTCAGCTATGCCATCGGTATGATGACTGGCCACCAATGGAAAGCCCAAGAAGTTGAATTCGACCCCGATGTCTATGCCCAGGGCCTCAAGGATACTTTATCCGGCGGCACCACCCAGCTCACGCCCGAACAGGCCCAGCAGGCCATCGAAAGCTTTAAAAAAACCTTCGCGGCCAAACAGCAACAAAAGCGGGCCGAGCAAGGGCTGAAGAACAAGGCCTTGGGTGAATCGTTCCTGACCACCAACAAGCTCGCACCCGACATCAAGGTTCTGAGCGTGACCTTGCCCAACGGCCAGGCCAGCGAACTCCAATATCTCGTGCTCACCAATGGCCCCGGCCCGAAACCGGTTCTCACCGACCGGGTTTCGGTGAATTATCGCGGCACGCTGCTGGACGGCACCGAGTTCGACAGTTCCTACAAGCGCGGCCAGCCCGCGAGTTTCTTGCTCGGCGGCGTGATCAAAGGCTGGACCGAAGCCCTGAAGAACATGCCGGTCGGCTCCAAATGGAAGCTCTTCATCCCCAGCGAACTCGCCTATGGCGAACAAGGCAACCGCGGCATCCCGCCGAACTCCGCCTTGATTTTTGAAGTGGAATTGCTCTCCATCGAAGCCCCCCAGCCGCCGCCCCAGCCCGCCGCGCCGCTGACCAGTGACATCATCAAGGTGCCCAGCGCCGAGGAATTGAAGAAAGGCGCCAAGATCGAAGTCATCAAGTCGGAAGACGCTCAAAAAGCGCAGGCCCAGGCCCTGCAAACCAACAGCGCCGCCAAATAATAATTTGCGCAATAATCTGACGGCGGCGCTGCTGGCGCCGCCGTTTTGCTTTCACCGGGAAGCTTTAACTATCCACCACTACTTTTGAACACCGGTCGGTTTACGGTGTCCAACCTGCCGACGATATGAAATTCAGCAGCCGTTGGCTTGGAGTTTCCACCGCCGCGCTCATGTTGGCCGCGGGGGTGGTCACCATTCATTTTGTGGCCCGCGCCGGAGAACCCACCCCGGGCATCCACGTGGACAACACCCCGCTCAATCGCGATCCGCAAAGCGGCAACAGCTACTCGCCCGTCGTCAAAAAAGTGGCCCCCAGCGTCGTCAACATCTACTCCAGCCGCCTCGTCAAACAGCGCCTCTACCGCAACCCCCTCCTGGCCGATCCCTTTTTCAGCCAGTTCTTTGGCGAGGCGGAGGGCGGCAGCCGCGAAATCACCAGCCGCGATAACTGGCTCGGCTCCGGCATGATCGTTTCGCCCGACGGCTACATCCTCACCGCCAACCATGTGGTGGAAGGAGCCGACGAAATCAAAGTCGGCATCCAAAACGACAAGACCGTTTACTCCGCCAAAGTCATTGGCCTGGACCAGCCCACCGATGTGGCCATCCTGAAAATTGAGGCCAAAAACCTGCCCGCCGTCAGCCTGGGCGACAGCGACCAACTCGAAGTCGGCGACGTGGTGCTCGCCATCGGCAACCCCTTCGGCATCGGCCAGACCGTCACCCGCGGCATCATCAGCGCCCTGGGACGCAGCATCACCGACGCCAGCGACAACTCCCCTTATCCGCGCCAGTACCAGAATTTCATCCAGACGGACGCCGCCATCAACCAGGGCAATTCCGGCGGTGCGCTGGTGGATGCCCAAGGCCGGCTCATCGGCATCAACGATGCCATGATCAGCCCCAGCGGCACCAGTGCGGGCATCGGCCTGGCCGTGCCCGTCAACATGGCCCGCAATGTCATGGAAGGCTTTCTCAAGAATGGCCGCGTGGTGCGCGGCCAACTGGGCGTGGATTTGCAGGACGTCAGCGCCGCCCTGGCCCGCTACTTCAACGCGCCCGACACCGAAGGCGCCCTCGTAACCTTTGTGGGCCCTGACACCCCGGCGGCCCGGGCCGGCCTGCAATCCGGCGACATCATTGTGGGCCTGAACGAGAAAACCGCCCGCAGCGCGGACGTGCTGCGGGTCCTGATTTCGGAACTCCATCCCGGCATCAAAGCCAACATCAACATCATTCGCAACGGCATCCCGCAAACCCTGATCGTGACACCGGGGGAACGCACCGATGGCAGCCTGGAAGTTGAAACCGTCAAATCCGACTACAGCACCCATCAACCGGCCAAGGCTGACGCCCTTGATGGCGTGGAAGTCCAGGACCTGACGCCCCGGCTCCGCTGGCAGTTGAAAATGCCCGATGACGTCACCGGGGCGCTCATCGTGAGAGTGGACAACGCCTCCAACGCCTACGAAGGCGGCCTGCGCACCGGGGATGTCATCCTCGAAATCAACCGCCAGCCCGTGGCCAGCGCCGGCGTGGCTGTGGAATTGTGCAAAGCCGCCCGCAGCGAACAAATCGTGGTCAAAATCTGGCAGCCCACCCGGGGCGGCGGCGGCGTCACCCGCTACCTCAGCGTGGACAACACCAAGCGCGCCCAATAAGAATCCCGTCACAAAGATCAGTGAGTCCGGTTCAGGTTTCCGGCCGCAAGCCGTCCTGAAGCGACAACGGAGCTGTGTTTTTGGGCAGCTCGCTGCCAATCTGTTTTAATTTTGCCAGGGTTTCGGCCACGGATTCTTGCGGCGGAATTTCCAGCCAGTGGCCATGGCCATGGCGGCGAAACCAGGTCAACTGCCGTTTGGCGAACTTGCGGGTGCGGGCCTTCACGAGTTCGATGGTTTCCGGCCAGCCACGTTCGCCGCGCAAATGTTCGACCACCTGCCGGTAGCCAATCGCCTGCATGGCAAAGGGATTTTCCGCCAGCCCCTGGTCCAATAATTTTCTCGTCTCGTCCACCAGGCCGCGGGCAAACATTGCATCCACCCGCAGGTTGATGCGCTCACGCAAATCATCCGGCGTGCGCGTGAGGCAGATTAAACGTGATGCGTGAGGGGTGAGGCGTGCGGGGGACCAGTCGGCGCGCTGTTCGGAGAAGGGCCGGCCGGTGAGCCGGATCACGGCCAGGGCGCGGATGACGCGGCGCGGGTTCTGGCGGTCAATTTTCTCATAGGTCACCGGGTCGCGCGCGCGCAGTTCGGCCAGCAATACTTCGAGCGGGGTGGCGGTCAGTTCGGCGCGCAGGATTTCATCGGAGGGCGGCGCTTCGCCCAGGCCCTCCAGCAGGGCCTTGAAATAGAGTCCGGTGCCGCCGCAGAAAACCGGAATCCGGCCGCGCGCCAGGATGGCTGCCGCCGCCGCCTGCGCGAGCTGAACGAATTGGGCGGCATCGAAGGCCGCGCGCAGGTCGCAAACATCCACCAAATGGTGCGGCACCCGCGCGCGCTCCCCGGCTGTGGGTTTGGCGGTGCCGAGGTCCAGGCCGCGATAGACCTGCATGGAATCCACCGAAATAATTTCCCCGCCCAGGTCCTCAGCCAACGCGAGCGCGAGCGCGGACTTGCCCACGGCGGTGGGGCCGGCGAGGTAATAGGAAGTGGTGGGGGTCAAGGTGTCAGGTTCAAGGGTTCCGACTTTTCAGCCCGCCGGCTTGGCGGTGAATTCCTGGTGCAGGTGGGCGTAGGTGCCGTTCGCGGCCAGCAGGCTTTCGTGGGTGCCGCGCTCGACAATGCGGCCCTGGTCCAGCACCAGCACCAGGCTGGCCTTGCGAATCGTGCTCAAGCGGTGCGCCACCACGAACGACGTGCGGCCGCGCAGCAAAATATCCAATGCCTTTTGCAGGCGCGCCTCGGTGACCGAATCAATGGCGCTGGTGGCCTCGTCCAAAACCACGATGCGGGGATTGGCCAGCAGGGCGCGCGCGAAACAGATCAATTGCCGCTGGCCAAACGAGAGCGAGGCACCGCGCTCGGCCACGCGGGTGTGCAGTTGCTGCGGCAGCGCGTCCAGCAAATCCAGGCAGTCCAGCGCGGCCAGCGTGGCGCGGACCTCGGCTTCGGCGGCCTCGGGCCGGGCGAGGCGGATGTTGTCCAGCACGGTGCCGGAAAAAAGAAAATTATTCTGCTGCACGCTGCCCATTTGCGAGCGGAGGGAATGGCTGGTGACCCGGTTCAAATCGCAATCATCCACCAGCACCCGGCCCTGGCCGGGCAGGTAAAATTTCTGGAGCAGGCCCACCAGTGTGCTTTTGCCGCTGCCGGTGTGGCCGACCAAGGCGATGGTCTGCCCGGGCTCCGCCACAAACGAGATGTCGGTGAGCACGGGCCGGCCGGGTTGGTACTCGAAATGAACGTGCTGAAACTCCACGCGGCCCTGGATGACGGGCAAGGCCTCGGCCCCGGCGGCATCCTGCCAGTCGGGGGCCTGGTCCAGCAGCCGGAACAGGCGTTCGCCGCCGGCCATGGCCATGAGCGCCTGATTCAACTGGTTGCCAATGTTTTGAATGGGTTCAAAAAACAGGTTGGCGAGGAAGAAGAACATCACGAGATCGCCCACCTCCATGTGCAGCCAGCCGTGCCAGCGCAGCGCGCCAAACGCGCCGAGCAGGGCCATGGCCCCCAGAAAAAGCTGGCTCTTCAATTGCAGCAACGGCACGAACACCGCGGAGGCCTGGGCCACGCCGACGTTGTTTTCGCCGTGGACATCAATGAGCTTCTGGAAAAAACCGGCGTTGATTTCGTGCCGCACAAAGGCCTGGGTGACGCGAATGCCGCTGACGGATTCGGCGAGCGTGGAGGAGACGCGGCTCCACGATTCCTGCACCTTGCGCAGCCGCCGGCCCATCTCCCGCCGGTAATGTTCGTTCACGAACCAGATGACCGGCACCATCAGCGCCATGAGCGAAAACAGTTTCCAGTCGTACCACGCCATGAGCGCGGCGGAGACGGCCATTTGCAGGCCCTGCACCACCAGCACGAAAACCACGTCCTGCACCCCGGCCCGGATGCTGTCAATATCCGAGGTCAGGCGGCTGATGATGCGGCCGAATTTGGTCTGGTTGTAAAAGGACATCGGCAGGGTCATGAGCTTGGCAAACAGTTCGTTGCGCATGTCATGCACCACCGCCTCGCCGAGTTCGAGCGCGAAACGCTGGCGGAAATGGAAGGTGAAAATGGTGGCCAGCGCCAGCGCCAGATAGGCGGCGGCATAGTGGTAAATGGCCGTCAGGTCGCGGCTGGCAATGGGGCCGTTGATGGTGCGGCCGATGAGCCACGCGAGCGCCGGCAGTTGCAGGCCGCGCACAAACGTGAGCGCAAACAGCCAGTTGCGCTGCGTGGGACAAGCCCGGGTATAACCGAAAATGCGGCGGATGACCGGCCATTGCAGCGGGGCCTGGTCGGCCTCGCGCTCCTCCTGGGGATGGTAATAGGTGATGGCCTCGCGCGTGGAGGCATCCCCCCGGGCGACCGGCGATTTGGGCGGCGCGCGCATCCGCCCCTATTCGTTCACCAGCGGCGAAAACTGGCGGGTTTCCGGATCGTAGGCAAAGAGTTCGGCGGTCGCGATCTTGAAGAACCAGCCGTGCAGCCGCAGCGTGCCGTCCTGCAAGCGGTCCTGCACGCAGGGATAACTGTGCAGGTTGTCGAGGCTGAAGAGCACATTCTCCTCGGCGGCGGCGTTTTCCCGCGCCCGCGGCTCCTGGAGATGCGTGTAGTTCCGCTTGAGGGTCTCCAGCACCGGCGAGGCAAGATTGAGCCAGCCGCGCAAATGCGGGGTGGCCGCGCTGACTGGGTTGCCCCCCATCAGGGCGGCGATGGCCCCGCATTGCGAATGGCCGCACACCACCACATCCCGGACGCGGAGGGTTTCCACGGCAAACTCAATCGCGGCGGCGGTGGAATTCGTGTCGCCGGTCACCTGCGCGGGCGGCACGATGTTGCCGACATTTTTGACCACGAACAAATCGCCGGGCTGGCTCTGGGTGATCAGCTCGGCGAGCACGCGCGAATCGGAACAGGTGATGAAAAGCGTGTGCGGATTCTGGCCATCCCGCGAGAGCTGGCGAAACAGCTTGCGGTAATTGCCAAATTCCGCCGAGCGGAACTTGTGGACGCCTTCGATCAGCCGTTGCATGCGTCAGGTGGCGAGCGCCTTGTTTTTCGCGCGCGACTCCTCCCTGAGCCGCACCTTGAAGCGCGGCAATTCGGCCTGGAGGCGGGCATCGCCCACCGCGAGGATTTGCACCGCCAGGATGCCGGCGTTGCGCGCGCCGTTGACGGCCACGGCCGCCACGGGCACGCCGGGAGGCATTTGCACGATGGACAGCAGCGAATCGAAACCATCGAAGGATTTGCCCAGAATGGGCACGCCGATGACCGGCAGCGTGGTGAAGGCCGCCGTGACGCCGGGCAGATGCGCCGCGCCGCCCGCGCCGGCAATGATGACCTTGAGTCCGCGCGCGCCAGCACCGCTGACATATTCTTCCAGGCCATGGGGATCGCGGTGGGCGGAAATGACCCGGGCTTCGGAGCCGATGCCAAATTCAGCCAGGGCGTCGGCGGCGGCCTTCATCACCGGCCAGTCCGAGTCGCTGCCCATCAGGATGCCCACCAAAGGAGTAGTTTCGTTGCTCATGTATCAATTAATCGTGTTGGTTCGCCTGCACTTGTCTGCCGAAAAATCTAGCAAGGCGCCGCCGGGGATGCAATCTCCGCGTGCGGGCGTGCGGGCGTGCCCATGACAAAATTCTTTCGATTATTGGATTGGTGGATTGGTGGATTGGTGGTGGGAAGCCCCTCTCCCGGAGGGAGAATTCCCCAAAAAAGTTCGCGCACTGCCCCCCCTGAACCCACGGATGAAATCAAAATCGCCAGTTTTCGCAAAGCGTTATGATAAAACATGTTGCAATTATTAATTGGGTTCTTCGCTATTTCCAGTGGAATCGGGCTACGACCATTCGCTGCCGGGTTGGTCTCGGGGAGCGCACGCGCCCTCGCGTGCGGCGGTTGACGCCTCGTCAACCGCGCCCACGCGCGCCTCCGCGCGTGGATCCCGCATGGCCGGGAACCCGCAATTTTGGGATTCGCCCGGCCAATCGTCGTTTTTGCCGAAATGGAGCGTTTAAGTTCATGGTTCGGATCGCAAACTTTGAGCCGCCATGGGAGCCGAGTCCTGCCAGTTTTTTCACCTTGATTTACCTTGATTTACCTTGATTTACCTTGATTAGGCTTGATTTACCATGATTGATGGATGAGGGCGAGGCTGCGATCTGGGACGTTGTGCTCCCACCAATCAGATCAACCACTGGGCGACGAACCGTCGCCACCCCCGAAGGCGGCGGCGGTCCACGGCGGGATATTTTGGCGTTGCGGATACTCATGGAGTGATCTTTTTGGCTTTAGTTTAACTGAGGACCTTGGACACCAGCTGTCCAAGGTGTGTTTTTATGAAAAAAAAGTTCAACCCCGGCGGATAGAATTCTTTCAGGGCTGGATTCCGTCGCGCCGCAAACCCAGGGTAGCGCGTGCCTCGCAACCCTGGGCTGAATGATGGAATCCCATTGGGCCCCAAGCATGGGCAAGCGTCAAATGTGCAGAGCCCATTTTTAGATGGCGGCGGGGTGCCCCCCCCCGCCCAAGCTGGGTGCCTTGCTGGGTGACCCATCGTGACCCATCAAATATCCGGCAATTTTGTCTTGAAAGTATTGGCAGGATGATAGAGTATGGATCTTAGACATCAGACGGCTATGAAATGGGATCAGGCAAAATTATTAGTGTTAATATTATTTCTAGGGGGCAATCGTCCCTTGGCCCATGCGGACGCGCTGGACCACTGGACGGGAACGCCGGTGCCGACCCTCTCTACGCCACTATCGCCTACGGCATTTTTGCTGAGCGTGGCTTATGGCGATGGCCGGTTTGTGGCGGTGGGAGAATATGACGAAAATGATGGGGCTTTTGTCACCACTTCCGACGATGGCATCCATTGGGTGGAACAATCAACTCCGGCAACCGATTTATACAGTGTCACCTATGGCAACGGGCTGTTCGTCGCGGTCGGCTGGGGCGGGATGGGAAACCAGGACATATACAATTCACCCGACGGCATCAATTGGGTTCCCATCACCAACGGGATTGTCACCAATTACCGCGATGTAACCTACGGTGGTTATTATGTGGCCGTCGGGGATGACACCGTTTGGGGCACATCCACCGTGACGAACGAGAATATTTTCATTTCCGCGGACGGCGTCACCTGGACGCCCCAGAAGTCCGTTTCGACGTCCGGCAGCGCGCATAATTTGTTGAGCGTGGCTTATGGCAACGGTGAGTTTGTGGCGGTGGATGATTCCGGGAATGCCTATCACAGCGCCTCGGGCAGGACGTGGACGCGGGCCAGCCTCGGTATTGGTTCTGCGGTGAGTTTCTGCAATGACTTGTTCATTGCCTCCTATGGTGCTGGAACCAACCTGGTCTCCAGCGATGGCATCAATTGGGCGCTCGTGACGAACAGCACCGGCGGCATTTTCGGAAAAGTGATTTACGCCAATGGGTATTATATTGCCGGGACCAGCTCCAACATTTGCACCTCCACCGACGGCACCAACTGGACACGGCGCGCTCAATCTCCGACCGAACCCGTTGGCCCGCTTTTGGAAGCCTGCGCCTATGGCAATGGCGTGGTTGTATCCATCTGCAACCTCTTCGGGCAAAAATATCCGTTCGCCTTCGTATCGGATCCGGTGGTGGCCATGGGAATCAATTGGGGAGCTGGTGGAGCCGCGTTGAACCTTTCCGGATTGAATGGCCGCACCAACCGCATTGATTATTCGACCAATCTGGAGACCGGTTCGGGCTGGCAGGCTCTGACCAATATCGTTTTGACCAACAGTCCGCAGGCGTGGACCGATTCCGCAGCGACCAATGGGCAACGGTTTTATCGCGCCGTGTTGTTGCCATGACCCTCGCAAGTTACGGCTTGCTGCGCGTCACTTTCGCGCCATCTGCAAGTCGCTCTCTTCAATTCATCCGCCAGGTGGATCGTTTTGGTTTGTGCGAAGCGCCGCCGCAGGCACACATGGACGTCACCGTGGGGCAGGTCATAAATCAGCGAATACTGGGTCGTTGTCACCGAAGTCATTTCCATGACCTGTCGGCACGTTTCCAGTGAGGGTCCCGCTGCCTGGTCCAAAATCCTGGAGTCGGCGATATAGCGCGGGCACAGCCTGGAGGAGATAGATGATGCCGAGTCGTGAGCATAAAAAACGGTGATCCCATGAAAGGTCACCCATCGCCAGCCGCTGAACAGGATGAAACGACATCGGGATTGAAAATCAGGAAATAATGGGTTAGCTTGCCGCCATGAGTTTTGCCGAAGTGCTTCAAGAATTGCCCGCCCTCACGGTGCAACAGCGGCAATTGGTCATCCGGCGTGCGCTCGAACTGGAAGCCCCGTTAAGTGATGCCGAGGCAGCCCTCGTGGATAGTCGGCTGGCCGGTCACCAGCAAAACCCTGCCTCGTCGGTTCCATTGGATGAGATGAAACGCCGGCTGCGCTCGCGGTCATGACCTGGCTCATCCTGGCTGGCCAGCCAGTTCCTCGACGCGCTGCCAGTCGGCCATGCCTTCGCTCCAATAACTGGCGTCGCGGCTGAGATCGCCACGCTGCAGCATGTCCTGCACGGCGCTGAGGGTGAACGGCCCGGTTTGCTGGGTGCCATCGTGAAGGAAAATCGTGGGCGTCTCGCTGGTGGCCGGAGCAGGTACCGGTGCCGGCACCCGGAGGCGCGCGCGGGAGGCGGCGGCGGTCGCCGCCACGACATCAATGATCGGCGCGTCCGGGTTTTCCGCAGCTTCCGCCGAGGCCGCCCGCTCCCGCCACTGATAAATACCGATGAGCGCCAACCCGCCGAGCAATCCCCCCACATGCGCGCCAAAGGCCACCCCGCCAACCCCGGATTGCGCCAGCATTCCCAGCAGGGCAAACAGCAGGTCCTTGCCAAACCAGAGGCTGATGGCCACCCACGCCGGAACCTCAAATTCACCCGCGCGCACAAAGCCAAACAGCCAGAAGAAATATTTGAACTCAATCTCCGCACTCGCCCGCAGCAGCAAATACATGCCCAGACAGGTGCTGATGGCCCCGGAGGCGCCGCCCATCGGAATTGAGGAGTGAAAATGCCCCGGCGACATGGCAATATAAACCACCTCCGCGATCAGCCCGCCCACCAGATAAAAAGCACTGAAGCGCAACCGGCCAATCATGTCTTCCACGCAGGAACCGAACAGAAACAGAAAAATCATGTTGCCCGCCAGATGCATGAACCCTGCATGGACAAACATGCTGGTCAACGGCGCATACCACGTGCAGTTGGCGGGCGTCAGCCAAAGATGCTCGAAAATCCATTGTTGCGACTCGCCATCGGTGCTGGCCTGGCAGATGAGCGACACCAGCCAGATCAGGGTGTTGATCCCAATCAGCGACAGCGTGACAATCGGAAGCCGTTCAGTCCGATAATTCATGCCCACTGGAATGGCGATGAACATAATCTGAGTGCCTTAAGTCAATGGGATTATCCCAAGGCCGTCAAGCGCACAATCAACCGCTCAACCGGGTGGCCGGGTGGCAGGGGCGCTCTAAAGCCCTAATGGCAAAAGCATGGACCATGCAGGGGTGGCACGGGCCACTGGCCCGTCCTGCCGGGCTACCAGCCCGGCTGAGCGGAGCGGGGCGCACGGTGGGAAACGG